>ENA-OURU01000392-OURU01000392.1-human-gut-metagenome-genome-assembly--contig:-NODE-392-length-69148-cov-5.283430_pt1 | contig 69148 bp, 77 predicted proteins | sample MGYA00242137_ERZ509064 | MGnify/ENA primary metagenome ERZ509064 (study PRJEB26280, sample SAMEA2338777) | human gut metagenome | biome: human gut; feature: human-associated habitat; material: faeces...
ATTATTACACGCTATTTCTCGTCAAAAATCAACCATTTGTTGTGACAGAGCCTTTATCATAATCCGAAGGCACTACCAATAATGTCCCCGACTGCGGTCGGCCCGGCGGGTGGCTGGGTCTCCGGAGCTTTGGAGCTACCACTGTTAGCGGAGGGGCGGGCCTTGCGAAGTTTGGCCACCTTCACGTTGAGAGCCTCGATTGTCGCGCGAGCATCTGCCAGTTCCTTCACCATGAGTTCGGCCAGTGCGCCGTCCATGAAGGAGCCATTATTTATCTTGTGAGCAAGATGGCGGGCATGCTTCACATTCTCTTCGGTAATCTCCGTGGTCATGCCCAGTTCCTTGGCGCGTTCCTTCATCGCTTCCAACGTGTAGTTGTCGAGGTTGACGGTGTAGGTTGCACCTTCGGATTTGCCGCCGCGGCTGGCCTTCAACTCTTCCACATACTTGTCGGCTTCGGCCTGATAGTTTCCGTGGGCGACAATGGCCGCGTCGCGGACCTTAGCCATGCGGACAAATTTGAACACGGCAGAATCGCTGATGCCCAGTTCCTTCCCAATGGCCTCATACGCTTCTTCCCGGTCGTACTCGTCGAGGTCAGGATTAAGGGCAACTTCATTCAGCTTGTCCATGTCCAGAGATGCACCAGAGGCGCGGGCAATCTCTGCAAGTTTGGCGTTAGCCTTATTGTACGGGGCAGTTACATTGGTCTTGTATTCTTCGGTTGCGGTGAAGGCATAGCCGCGTACAATTTCTCGCAGAGATTCAAGCTCTTCATTGCTTGACGTGGATTTACCCGCTTCTTCCAGCTTGGTCTTCAAGTCCGCGATTTCTTTCTTCGCGCCTCTCAACTGGACGCGCATTTCAGCGAATGCCTTGCTCGCCGCCTTGCTCGCTTTCTGTTCCTTAGGACCGTTGTTCTGTTCTTCCTTCTTCCCTTCTTCGTTTTCTTCCTCTTCGTTTTCTTCCTCTTCGTTTTCCCCCTCTTCGTTCTGTTCTTCCTCGTTGTTCTGTTCATCGTCAACGACGGTTCCCGTGGTATTGACTACTTCATCATCCGCGATGCGGGGACCGGAATCGGGCATGACTACCGTACCGTCCGGGGATTCAATGGGAGCCGTGGGGTTAGCGGGATTGGAGGGTTGAGTGGAATCCGTGGAATCCGGGGCGAACAGGGTCTGTTCGAAAATGTTATGTATGTCGTTGTGAATAGCACCATCTATGATGCCCTCCGCTACTGCGGGAATATTTACGTTGTCCATCTATGTATTACCTGTTGGGTGAAAGTGAGTTAATCCAAGCGTTACGCTCGGTCATGGGATGATTCATCATAGTTACCGGGGATTCGGTTTCTTCATTCTCTTCGGCCAGATTGAAGAGAGCGGCGATAACGGATTTAGCCCCAGCCGCGAAAGCCCCGTTTAATGCGGCGGCTTCCATTGTGGGCTGTAATGTCGCATTGAGTTTTGACTGAACAATGCAGAGAGCTTCTTCCATTACCGGGTCATGCAGGAGTTCAGCAAGGCGGCCAGTCGCCGCCTTGTTGCTTTTGAACCCTTCGACAGTGTAGGTAGGAACTGCCTTCATCGTGCACCTCCCAGCGATTGAGCCGCTTTAGCGTTGGCTTCTACGGCGTTACGAGTAATCTCGGCATCCTGCTTTTCCTTAGCCAACTGGATTTCAGCTTCCGTCTTCATGCGCTTCAATTCAATTTCGGCTTCGGCTTTCATCTGTTCAGGAGTAGGTCCTTCTTGGGGAGCCGCTTCTTCGTTCTGTTGCATCGCTTCCAAGGCCTGCATGCCGTTGGTAATAACCTCGTTGCACCTCTTGACCAGTTTCTCGTACTGTTCAAATTCAGGGACAACTTCCTTGGCGGCCTGCAAATAGTCCATGTGTCCTGCCAACTGGGCGACCAGAAGCTGTAGAGGTTGAGCTAGCTGGGCCATCTCTTCGGGTTCCAGCTGTGCGTCCGGTAGCATGGACATGATGAAGTTGGCATGCACTTCCGCGTGCGCCCTGTGGTCCTCGTTCGGCATAACCGGAACTTCCTGACCTGCCATGAGCTGGTTGTTCTGGATGGATGCGATAGAGGCGGCCACGGTTTCGGACGGGTTGGGGTCATCCTTCAACGGCATGAACAACTGTGCGGTGCGTCCGTTCGTTTCATTGGCAATGGCCATACGAATGAGACGTTCCTGCCCAGCGCGGGGCATGAACTGCATGTAGTTGAGACACTGACGGAGAGCCATCGTGCGGCGAACCTTACTGCCCGCACCGATAGGGGGAAGAGCGGTAACGCTGTCAAGGTCGATAGCGAAGAAGGCATCCCTTGGCACACCTGCTTCGTCCAGACGTTGGAGCATGCGTTCACGTTCCTTAAACCCGCCAATCCCTTCATCGTAGTCCTTGCGGATGATACGGCGAACGATTTCACGGAGAAGGATGGTCATGTGCTCCAAGAGCATATCCATGATGTTATTGCTGACCTTGCTCGCATTGCCCATACGGATTTCAGCTTCCAGCTGGGTGCGGCCCATGCCTCCATCGGCATTCACGTCAATCTCGCCCAAGCGTTCCCGGATTTGGTTCTGCAAGAATGCGAGGGGAGTTCCGGCAACCTGTTGCAGATTCGGCACGGGATTAGGAACCACTTGCGTTGACGGGTCCAAAATGGTATAGGCCCCCATCGGGTTCACCATTGCGGAGAGACGGGAGGTTTCATTGGTGGCAGAGACGTTTAACGCCATGCCGAGGAACGCCGCGTCCGTCGCTTGGTTCATCAACTTGTCAATGACACGAGTGTGGGGCAGAAGGTCATTCCCATATCCGCGGAGAGCATGAATATCTCCATTGGTGCTACTACCCAGCGGGAAGAGGACGAACGCTTCTTCCATAGAGTTGTAGGCTCCTTCCTTGGTGTAGAGGAACTTGGTGTCATCTACATCGCGGTTCTGGTCACGCTTCACATCCTGACCATTGCCGCCGCTTCCGTTGACGAAGAAGATGGAGTGAGTAACCGTACCATTGAATTCGCGAACCCACATGTGGGCAATCGGAATACTGGTTCCAATTACGTCGGTCAGGGTGTAGTCTCCGTTTTTAAGCATCTTCTCGGTCTCCCAAGAAATGCGCTGGGGCTGTACCGTCTGATTGTAACTACAGGTCTTCAACACCTTCATGACCTCTTCCACATCCCAGCCAGCTTCCCTTGCGGTCTGCGGGTCACGAATGAAATCGTAGAGTTCATGGGCACGAAGGGTACGAGTAGCAAACACAACCTCAAGGGTGCTACTGTCCGGCTTAACCTTTCGCTCGAAGGCAAACTCGTTCAGACTACCCGCCTTGAAGTACCAAGTGTCAGGGTCCTCAAAGTAGGCAAGGCCGAAGCCGTGGAAGGAGAAGTTGTGAAGAAGGTCTGTCATGATGGAGGTGAATCCCGGCATAGACTTGACCATCTTCGTCACCTCGGTGGAAAGGATGTCTGAATAAATGGGGCGACGAGCATTGTCTCCGAAGGTGGTTTGCACCGAAACAAGTTCGGGGTTATCCCACACTTCACGGAGGCTAGCCGCCACCTTTTCACGAACAATCCGCATCGTGCGGAAGTTGTAGTTGGTTCGATAGTTCTGACCAACTGCGGAAAGGGCCATTGGGTCATACGGGCGTTGTCCGTCCAGCTCTGCCTGTGCCTCTGTCCTCGCTTGCATGGATAGCTGGTCAGCGGTGAGGCAGAAGTAGAGCAAGGCGCGGGCTTGGTCAGCGGTCGGAACCCTTCGCTTGAGAAGAGTTCCGTTCTCGTCAACCACGCCGATAACCCCCGGACCTACGGGAGCGTTTGAATCGGGTTTAGACATATCTACTATTTGTCAATTTCGTCTTTGCCCTCAACCGCATCAGCCTTCATGGCTTTCTTGGTCTTGGGCTTCACAGGTGCAGGTGTAACGACTTTCGCGCTGGGTGTCAAGTCTTCTGCTTCACTTAAATCCTCGCGGGCTTTAGTTGCTCCACCTACTTGCTCGGACTGTCCCATCATATTGATAGATTCCGCTTTGATGCTGGCGATAGATACCTCGGCAGGGGTCGTCACCGTGACTTCGCCAAGAACTTGGGGAAGCTTAAAGTTGTCCGCGTCGGGGATTTCACCAACGGTGATGAGGTCGTCCCAGTTCTCCACGTTGAAGCACTTCTCGGTCAGCACCTTGTCAAGGAAGAGACGGAAATGCTGGGAGATGGTGACGTAGGGAACTCGCTGGGGATAGAGTTTCGCCAGCTGGCTGGACATGACGAAGGTTCCGTCCACGGTGCGGGATTCGTAGGAACCTTCGGTAGCGGGAACGGTGAAGTATTTACCCGCAATAACCGGAGCTTTCTTGCGATAGAACGTCGCATCCAGCGTATCAATCGCGCCGGGCTTAAACTTTTCATTGCCGCGTTCGGAAACCCAAATGATAGCTCGTTCGTCCGGCGCGTTCTCGTAAGCCAGAGCCTGTTGCAGTCGGGCGAAGAGATGAGTAACGAGTGCGTAGCTACCCGTGACAGGGGTCAGCAACTCAATCGTGCGAAGGTCCCGGAACTGATTCTTCAAGATTTTAATCATGGGTTCAGCGGCGGCCTTGGCCCGGTAAGGGAGCAGGAGCCAAACATCGTGGTCGCCACGGCTGGAAGCCGCAACGCTGTCAATGAGGTTCTGTGCAATGTTCGCGCCGTTGATAAGGACGCGAGGTTCACAAGGGATTGCTATTGTAGCCATTGTCGTTTATTTTGTTTTAGTTGCTTTGAGGGCGCGGCGTTCAGCCTGTATGCCCAAGGATGTGTCCGCTTGAGGCGGCAGGATATTGAATGCCCATTCAGTTACCAACTGCTGGAAGAGATACCAGCGGAAGTAGAGCTGGGATTCGACGAGAGGCTCATACATTAGATAGGAGAAGAAGGGGTACTTTCGAGGACTGCCCGGAGTTAGCGTGAGGGGTCTAGTGAGTGGGGTTTCCGTACTATTCGAGAATATCTTTGTCCGAAAGTATTTAGGACGCACTCCATGCACCGGGTCAACATCCTTAAAGGCCATCACGTGTGTAGGGTTCGCCCGGTCGGGGTAGGGGTGCATGACCTCGCCACGTGTAGGCGCAAGCCTCGCGGACTTCCCGTTCACCCACGCAAGGTAGTAGGCACGGTATCTCCATGCTTTTCCCCACACCTCCTTATCCCGTGCTACCTCATGGAAGACGGCGGCATTCTCACTTATCGCCATTGTCGGACGTAGGTTTCAGGTTTTTATCCTCTTGTGCGTCTGCAAGGTAGTTGACGAAGTTAATGAAGGTAGCCGCGTCAAATTCGGGCAGTTCGTTCTTGTAACTGGCATACGCGCTTGTGTTCGCCATTGGGATTGCGGGCCAAGGTTTATATTCCTTGGTCAGCTTCTCGGCAATACTGCGTAGGAACTGACTATATTCCTCCGACGGTGCGATGAGGGAAAGGAAAGCGTCCACCCCGTCAGGGCTACCGGAGGTCTCTACCTCCCTGTCAAACGTCAGCGGGTCGTCCGCGTACTCGACATGGGAGAGCTTGGCATTGTACTTGTTCGTTCTCTTGACGGCCTTCTTGTACTTCTTCGCGTGTTCGCGAAGCTTGTCAAGGTCATCGAGCCACAGAGGAACCTGTTGCCACCATGAACGCATAGCTTCTACCCGCAAGCGGATAAGATAGGATGAGCGCATGATTTGGGTCAGGCATCCACAATGGTGTTGCTTGCGCGTTAATTGCAGACGGTTCATCGTGACCACATTCCCACATGCACATTGCGCGACATACGGATATCGGACATCATGGGAGTACCCAATGACCGTCAGAATTCCCTGACTATGACCAACAGGCAACGGTTCATCATCTGTTCCCATATAATCGGGGAACGTTTCTGGGGTCTTCACTTCCTCCGGCAAGTTCATGAGAGCTACCGGGGTCCAACGACGGAAGACTTCTTGAATTGATTCGGGTTTGGACATGACCTCAATATAGGAGAAAATACGAACTTGTCAATATTATTTTTCGTCAGCTTCGGGCTTTTCGCCTTTCTTCTTTAGCTTCAAGGTAATAGTTCTGGCCGCGCTTCCTTCTTCCAGTTCAGGACGAGTGCCATCCTTGTTCAGAGTTACTGGTCCACCCTGCAATCCCATCTGCGTCACTATCTCGGTTTGTTCCAGCTCGAACTGCTGGATGACCTGTGACAGTAGGTCCATGTCGCGCTTCGCAATCGCTTCGTTAAACTTCTCCCACAGGCCGTGGCTTCGCTCCATGATAGAGAGGAAGAGAGGTACATCCTTAATTGATTGTATCTCTGCGTCGGCCATGAAGGAAGCGACACGGGAGAATCCACTGTTCATCAGTTCTTTGTACTGGCTACTCATGGATTCAACGATGTCAAGCTCTATCTTCGTCCTCGCCTCTTGGCGTTGGAGGATGCGTGCCTGTGTGTTCTGTGTGTACGTATTGAGAAGTTCATTGCGGATAGCCAGTTCCTCCTTCGAGAGTTGGACGCTATCAACAATCTTATCAACACGTTCACGGGGGAGGCCAGTAACTTCCGAGATGACAGGAACCGGGGTCCCTGCCTTGTACATCTCAATGGCCTTCCTTATAACGGTGTTTTCGTTAGTGATTGGTTTGGGGGCGGCTATCTTTGCGGCGGCTCTTAGGTCCATAGCATGTTCATTGCGGCGGTTACGTCGGAGGCAAAGGTGTCGCGGGCAGGAGCGGGAGCGGGGGCATTGCCTCCGACGAAGCCTCCGAGATACCTGCCAATGTCTGCGGCTTCAATATATGCGGTTCCATCTTCGCGATATTTGATTACCTCTTGATGTTCTACCACCTTATGGTTCTGAATGTCAAGCCTAATCTTACCGAACTCCGGCCCCATGATTCCCCGGCACACGTGGACGAGAAGTGCTAGTGCGTCCGCGTTGTCCGGGGATTTATGAATCCGTTTCTTCATGGCCGCCTTGGGTTCCACGGCAATTCGGGTTCCGTTCATGGTGTAGAGCCGGGATTTAAGCTCGACGATAGTTGTCGGGTCGAGGCCATAAAGTTGGCGAGCATTGATTGCCAGTTTCATACATCCCCAAAGCTCGGAGACCTTGTTGCTATATTGCTGGCATGCCTCCTGATTCTGCAACAGGCCAACGGGCACTTTGCTCGCCATACCCGCGAAGCTGACCGTCTGGAAGTCCGTGCCGACATGCTGGGCGAGGATGTCGATGAAACCAGTACCTCCGGTTACGTCCACGGCAAGGTACTTACTTTCAACCCCGTTGGCCCGGAGAATCTCTCCAACTTGCTGGGCGATGTCGAAGTTCCTTTGCTTCATCCGTTCCTTGTCGGACGTGGATTTAAGGAGATAGGTACGGAAGACTGCACAAGCCCAGAGGCCCTCGACAGTCCTCCCAACTTTGGCGAGCTTCAAACATGACTGGTCCCCGCCGTTGGTGTAGGCAGGGTCCAATCCTGCGATGGTAATCAACTCGCCGTCTCCCCAGACGGGCATGGCATCCGCGCCACTGCCGTAAATTTCAGCCTCCGACATTAGTGAACCTTCTTCCGTATCATCTGAAAAGGTGGCCCGGTGGAACCGCATCACAAACGGACTATTCTCCCCGTATTGTTCAATCGTTTGCTGAACGATGTCCAACGGGGTGTAGAAGCTCCAATCCTCGCGGCCATATTTGATGCGGGGGTTCTGGGTGTTATCGAAGCGGATGTAAATCCCGTCCTTGGTCTCCCACTCGTATTCCTCAAAGATGTCAACGCTGTTCCACCCGTCCTTGGGCATAGCCATAACACCAAAGGCATCGGTGCGGCTCTTGGGGTTAGAGGCGGCCATCAGGGTAGGAGGCGTGTCCGCTCTGTTGGTGATGAGGTTGGTACGCCACACCTCGACGAGTTCAATCGGCAATTCGGAAAGCTCGTCGTAAAATACGTGCATGTTCTTTGCCTTAATACCGATAAATCGGCTACTGGGGTCGCCGACGTTCGCGCAGGGGATAATGGAGATGCCGCGGGAATCGTCAATATCTCCGTCCTCGTTCACGCCTTTAATCTGTCCCTTGCCATCAACGAGCTTGCCCGGAAATTCCTTGCGCCACAACCGTTTAATATCCTTGAAGATACGTTTCTTCGCACCTTCAATAGTAGTCGATGTGACTAGGCAAAGGGTATCGACGGGGTCGGCCAGATAGAAGAGCGTCGCCATGATAGCCATAGATAATGACTTCCCAGAGGACGAGCCTCCACCCATGATGACCACATCATATTTGCACGCGGTTTCAATCATCCGTTCAATCCACGGTGTCCAGATAATGGGAGTAGGACTGCCCTTGTAATTCCACAGGAGATTGATGGCGTTCTTAGCGTGTCCATACCTGCCCAGCCCTCCCTTCTCTTCGGGCCACGCGTATTTGAAGCACCAGAGTTCGATGTCAAGCTCTGATACTCCGTACTCCCATTGTCGTCCGTAGCGGGTAAAATGTCGTGCCATGCTATATCCTTTCTATATCCCAGTTGTCGAGGGTCAGTGTGTGGTCGTCGTTCAGTTCCCGGTACGCGTACAATAGAATGAGAAGAGCGTCCGCGTTCTGCAATGTCACCTTCGCGCCGGGGAAGTTCTCCATCGCGATGCGTTTCAGGTTGTTCTTCCACCGGGTCCTATCCCGTGCGGTCAGGCCCGTATCATACGCGCCCATAGCCCGCATCCATACGATTGGGGAAACCTTTGTGACGGTGTACCCCGCCGCCGCGGCGTAACCGAGGACCTTCCCGGTTGCCTCTCCCAATACGCCACTACTTCTCGGATTGGACACCTTGCCGCCTCCGCTCATGGCATAGCTCATCTTCTCAATGTACATGATACGATGACGGCTACGTGGCAGTTTGTTCAATATGATTTCCAGTTCCCTTTCGTCTTCTGGCATGTGCTTTATCCAGATTTTCTTGCTCCGGGTGTCCGCGAGTACAAGGGCGCCGTGGGTTCCGGGGTCAACTCCTACTAGTTGCATAGGAGAATATATCCCACAAAGTCCAGAAGGTCAAGCACAAAAATAAGACGGCCACCATAGCGTACTATGATGGCCGAATGGAACGTGCTCCTTTTTTACCCGCAATGCGGTGCTACGGGATAAACCCGTCAGAGCCGGGAGGGGGTTACTTAGTTACCGCGGAAAGGAGGCCCATCTCTTGGATGGCTTCAACCTGACCTTCCACCGGGTGCGGTTTGAACTTGAGGAACGCTTTGGCGTAGCTGTTCTTCCCGTCGCGGGAGACGGCGCGTTGTGCACCAATCTGCACACGGAAGGGCAGGGAGCCGAGCTTGTTCCCCTTCAACATCATGAACTGGATGAAGGGAGCACCAACGCCCGTGTACTGATTACCTTCCGGTGTGTATCGTGCCAGCGTCCACTGGTCGCCCATGAAGTCAATGGTGAAGAGAGCGTCAAGGTCATCCTCGGTGGTGCTTGCGTCCTTAATACCCTGCGGCTTCTTAACCAGTAGCCACATGGCAAGGGCACGGTTGACCTGCGACTTGTCGAATCCTTCTGCTTCATACTCTTCCTTCGTATTCCACGTCTTGGCATATACGCCGGGCTGACGTTCGTTGTACGGGATGTATTCGCGGAAGAACTTACGAGCCTTCAATACGATACATTCAAGAGGATTATTGCGCTCGGCAACGACCAGACCGTTGAGAAGGAACGCACCCAAACTGCCAATCGGTTCTTCCAGTTTAGCCTCATCGCAAGAGGCTTGCCACAGTTTGAGGTAGGGAATCTGAATGTCCGAAGCGTCGGTCTCACCCTCGAAGGAGTGGTATTCCGTAGCGGTTGCGAGTTGATTGGGTTCCGGGGTTCCCAGTTCCAATGCGTCTCCCGGGTCTATTCCTAAGGTTTCGTGTTCGGTTTTCTTAGTAGCCATAGTATTCGTTTATTCTTGGTTTTGGGTTGAGGGCTTCTTTGGCGAGTGAACTACCCTCGGTAACTTCTCTGACGTGACTATATCACAAGTTCGAAAGATGTCAAGAACTTTATTTGATTTTGAGCAAAGCCATCGCGCTCGTCACTTCTTTCACTACTCCAAGTTCTTGAAGCTCTTCGAGTAAGGATTCCTTGGCCTCCTTCATCTCGGCACGGGTGGCTCCTTCAACTTTGTTTTTATCTACCACCATGTCAAGAAGCTTCGACACAGGGAAGCGGGAGATGCTGTCCAGAATTTCCTCTGGGGAAATGTACTGCTCGACGTAGGCACGGAAGGCATCATTGTCCACCTTCACGGTATTACCTCGCCGTGCATACTTCCAGCCGGGGACATCGACGCCGCAAGCGAAGAGGGTCTTGGCATAGTCCTTATGCACCTTGTTGGCCTCCGCGATAATGTTCGCAAAGGAAAGAAGGGAGCCAAGGGTTTCCGGGTTGTCCATCGCCGTACCGACGTTATCAATCATCCCTTCGGCTAGGTCCTTGTCCTTCAACACTTTGAGCGAGAAGTTACGGGCCATGCTAGTCACCTTCTTGCACTGGGCAAGACGGGAACAGTAGGGGCAGACGTGCGGAGAGGAAGAGTAGGCATAGGGATTCTCCGCGTCACGGCAATGGCGGGCAATGACTGCGCCCATGCTTTCCCTCGCGGTAGCTTCATCCATAGGGACGACAGACATATCCGTGGTGAACTTCGGCCCCTTACCATCACGGTAGAACGCCGCAATCTTCATGCTTTCGGTCTGGCTGGGTTGTACCACCGCAAGGATAATACGCTTACATTCAGGGCGTTCTGCCATTTCCAGCAAACCATAGTAGATGAACTGGGTATTCTCGGCAGGGTCAGATACGGGGACCATCCCCATTTTGTAGTCAATAATCATGGAAGTATCACCATGCCGGACAAGAACGTCAGCCGTTCCGGTTTGTGCTTCGTCGTCTGGGTTGAAGACGATTCCTTCAAACTTGTGTTCCGGGAGTACTTCTACCTTGTCCGTTTGTACCTCGGTTGCGAAGATGGACATGAGCCTATCCACCATGTTGGATGCCGCAGTGTAGAGGATGTGCTCATGCTTGGTAAGAAGGGATTCTGGGTTCTTGGTTTCGAGGGCCGCGTGAACACGGGTCCCAATGGCCGCCGGGGAGAAGTCATCCTCTTCTTCCTCTTTAGTCAGGGGGCGTGGGACATATCCGGGACAGGTAGCGAGCAATGCCATCTTACTCGGACTGTACTTACTATGAGTGTTGGTTTCGTTATTAGCCATTTGATGTTAATGCGTTAAAGCAAATTTCTTTTGTGTTGAGTGATTGTATGATTCGTTCCTCCACCGTACCGGAGGCGGTCACAATGTACTGCAAGGTGTGTGACTTTGCACCGAGGCGGGCGATACGTCCTTGAGCTTGCAGGAGTGACGAAAGGGAAAAATCGGGCGAGATGAGTGCGGCGCGGGGGTGGCCTCCCTCGGTATCGTGAAGCGACACCCCAGTTCCTCCTGCACTAATCTGCACGAGAGCGAGAGGAACTTCATTCCGTTGGAACTTGTCCACCTCTTCCTGTCGGTTCTTCCCAGTCACCGCTCCACTAATCTCGGAGTAGGGAACTGTTCTCCCCGATTTATTGTTAATGAGTTCCGAGAGTGTGGAGAGACTGTCGAGGAAAGACACGAAGATGGCGACGCTATATCCACTGTCCAGAAGTTCAACTGCCTTCTCTGCCATCGTGGGGAGCTTAGCCAATTCAGATTGCTGGCGAAGCCGAAGGAGTTCAACGATAGCAGGAAGTTCGATTCCCTTCTCGTTAGCCCGTTCGATGGACTGGTCCCATGATTTGTCCAGCTTGTCAAGTGCTTTCTGCAACTGTTTAATCTCTCTCATACCTTTCATGTCTACGTCCACGGACAGATATTCGATTCTATTCTCCGGGAAGAATGTGTCAAGTCTATCCTTGTCAATCTCTGTCATAACCCCAGCAGTGAAGAGCTTTTGTTTCAGGTTCTCCATCATGGCGTGGTTACGTGGGTTGAGCTTAAACTCGATACCTCCCCAGAAGCTGTCGGTGCATCCGTGCATACGTGCCCAGAGCCAGAACCCTCGCCGGGGGTCTTGAATCCACTTGGCATATGTTGCGGGGACACTCATATCGAGGGGAGACATAAAAGGAGTGGCAGAGAGCATAATCGTCGGAAGTCCTTGATGGGCCGCAGTTAATGCCATGATGTTGCTCTGACTTCCATAGGTTTTGGCCTTGTGGCTTTCATCAAGGACCAGCAAGGAATCGTCGGGAAGGGTCCAAGCCCCGAAGACTATCCGGGACTTGGGAACCTTTGTAGGGCGTTTGTAGTAGGAGGTACTTCCCCTGCGCACCTTCTCCCATGAGAGGACATCCACCGCGTCCGCTCCTTGCTGTTCAATCGCTCGCTTCCATTGGGTCACTACGATGGCAGGGCAGACGACGAGAAGTCTCTTGCCCATAGCCTTCGCGGTTTCGATAGTAACCAATGTCTTCCCCGTACCCGTGCAGGATTTATTTATCACATAGCCGTGCCGGGTAATTGCATCCACCATATCGTGGATGCAATCTTCTTGGGGAGGGAATGGAGTAAGCGCACTCATTTGCGATACTTGTCCATGATTTCAGGTTCGGCAAGGAGCGGAAGGGATGAAGCCCACTGCGGAGTTTCTTCCATTATCTGTTCGATGCGCTGGGCGTATTCCTCGGCATGGTCAGCCGGAACCATCACTACGGCTTCGTCATGCACGAGAAGGATAGGTTGCGCACCCTCTAATTCCTTGCACAGGCGGTTGAACGTGCGGACCATGAGGTCACGTGCGATTGACTGGATGTTATTGTTGCTAAGGAGGTTAGTATTGACGATGGAGGACTTGTACCCGAAATCGACGCAGGTTGCGAAATAGGGACGACGACCGTCCTTGGGTTGAATGAGTTTCTTGTAACAGTTACGATAATAGAGCTTCCGGCCAGAGGGAAGGGAGAGCGCGAAGCTATGGGAGGGGGTACGATAGCCGCGAGCCGCTAATGCGTCCAACTCTCTCCACCATGCCACCACTTCTGGGCTACGACTGCGGTACATGTCCACAATCGCTTGGCACTGGTCCCTGTCCATTCCGGGGTTCGAGCGTTGAATAGCCTTCCACCCCGCACTAAAGCCGCAAGCAAGTACCCCCGCCTTCACATGCTGACGAAGGTCCGCTTGCCCCGGAGTTTCCTTGCAGTACTGTTTGAAGTCCTTGACATCCGCGGGGATGAGGCCCCAACCTTTCGCGTTAGCGGCATAGATGTCCTTCTCACCAGCACGGAGGGTATCAAGAATTTTCTCCTGCCCGCAGAGCCAAGCGGTCAGACGTGCTTCAATCCCAGCCCAGTCACATACCACGAGCTTATACCCTTCGGGTGCTTGAATGGCGTTGCGCTGGTTAAAGCCCAGAACGTCTTCACGGTTAAGCTGTTGCAGGTTGAGCTTATCTCCCCCGGCAGTCCAACGGCCAGTGCTCGCGCCACAGTAGGTCAGGGTGTAGGGGAGACGTTCTATCCCTTCATGGTCAGTATAGACGCGGGAAAGCATGCGCTCGGTAATGCTAATCATGCGGTTCACGCTCCTGTATTTCCCGATAAGAGTTACCCACGGAACGAGGTGGCCATACTCTTCCAGCCAGTCCGTAAATAGTTCGCTGGACTTACTGGTGGTTGTGGGGGGCGGGATGTTCAGTTCCTCGCACGCTCTACGTAGTTGGGGAATGGAGAGTTTCTTTTCAAGCGGGATAGCTTCCTTGTATTCCTCCTGCGCCTGATGGAGTTTCTCCAATCCGTCAAGAAGATACTGGCGGGAAGTAGGAACTCCGCGCCATCCCATGATGCAGGTATTGAGCCAGCATTCCCGTTCATCTTCCGGCCAGAAGTCCTTCATCTTATCCCACACGGCGAGGCAGTAGTAACTATCGCCCGCCACGTATTCCTTCATGTCGTCTGGGATGACTTCCATCTTGCGGAAGTCAACGCCTTCGGCCTTGGCTCGGACCTCCTTGCTAATCTCTACTCCCCAAAGTTTTGCGACAATCTTGTCAAGAGAGCCATAGATGGCGAGATAGTTGGAAGCGGCGCGGGAACAGAGCCATGCCTTGAAGGGTGGCCGGAAGCTTGGCGTGCACGGGATGCCCTTGGCCCCCGGCGCGTGAAGACCGAAGAGGTAAACGGCATAGTCGAAGCTGGCGTTAAACGCGACGAGGGTTTTGTCCTTGGTCGTTTTCTCCCAGTCAAAATCCTTCGGATGTCCTACCCAGCAATACTTCCCGTCATAGACGGACATGATGTATGCGTCAAACCGTGGGTCCCTGCAATAGGAATGCGGGTCCATGCACTTGAGGGAGTAGTTGCCCTCGTAGTATGTTTCAAAGTCAACGGCAAGAGTATCGCCTGTGAGTTTGGTCTGGTCGTCTGTAATCTCCATTTCATACCCCGGAATGCGAGGCAGTGAAAATGATATAGGGTTCTTATCTATTTCTTCGTGCATTAGTGTTTGGGATTTAATTGTTCCTTCGCTTGCGCGTAGTATTCTTGGGGTGTGCTCATAGGAATTCCGGCGGTTCTGTCCTTCTTGTACATCTTCACGGCACGGTTCATGCGGTTCACGACTTCCCGGCATTTTTCGTTTGCGAGGAATATCCCATCCTCAAAGGAGAAACCTTCATCGCGCCCCGTAGCGGCTACTAGGCGCAATGCGAGAATGGCGATGTCGGTTGCCTCCTTTACGCGGTCCTCCGCGTCAGCTTCCCGGTATTCTTCAATCTCCCACAGAAGATGGTGCAGGAGGTCAGCGGCTGATTCCTCTAATCCCATATAGGAGAAGTGGGAATCAACAGTTTGGGCGGCGATTGCAATTTCGTTGTACATAGTTTAGCGTGATATGATTATGAAGAAGAGAGTGACCAATGTCGCGGAGAGGCCAAAGATATTGATGTTCATGTCCCGGTTACTCCGTTTCAATAGATGTGTGATGGTGATGTAGATGAAGGACCACATCCACAGAACGATGAGGACGAGAATGAGCGAGAAGATGAGGGAGGCCAGTAGGGGCATACCATTGACCAGAAAGCCCATAGATAGGGAGAGGTAATAGATGCCCATGTAGGGGGATAGCTCGACTAGGTCTTTCATGATGTCTATATGTTAATACCCATCCAGTGGCAGAAGAGGGCGGGGACAATAAAGAAGGCAGTACCGAGAATGACCAGTCCGTAGAACTTATGCTCCTTCTTCGGAATGGAAATCATGGCCGCGGCAAAGAGAATCTGAATCAGGCTCATGCCGACAACGGTCAAGAAGCACATCATCCAAGGAGACTGGGGCAGGTGTGATTTAAGGTACGTGACAAAGTATAAAGGACAGATGAAGGCATACGGAAGCATCCGTACCATGTCCATGAAGTTATCCTTAAATCTGTCAGAGTAGTCCATGTTTTCCAATGTCATAAGTCTTTTGGGCATAAGAGGTTAGACTTAGAATTCGGCTTCATTGGCTTCCTGCACGTCGATAATCCAGTCAAGACTGTCGATGCACTTGTTCAGCTGGTCACGCTTCTGGCTAAGCTCGTACCGGTCGCGGAGGTTCTGGTTCTGCGCCTTCAAGTTGGCGAGACGTTCATTGGACGGACGTCCCAGCTTCTTGCCATTCTTGCTATAGCCGGGGCGGGGAGAATCCGCAACCGTGGTAACGTGCGTGTTATTCATCAAGTTGCCAAGACCATCAAGGAGATTGATGAGCTTGACAATGCGGTTGTGGTTATTGCGAAGGGCCTTCAATTCCTCTTCGGCTTTTTCCACCTGTGAGCGAAGCTCGGATTCAAGAGCTTTCAACTCGGTAATCATGTTGTCGTCGGTCGTAGTCATGTTTGTTGCTGGTTTGCTTTTTATTATTCTATGGGATTAGCGGAACGGGATTGGCCCCGCCCCGGAATCCCGGTGACGAGGCCAATGTATCAAAGATTAGATTTTTGTCAAGAAGTTTTTGGAAGAAATTTTTGAGGGAGTTGTAACTCGCTCACTATCCTACGATTACTTCTTGGCGTTGTTTGTCCTGTTCCTCCCAGTCAGGGAATTCCCGATACCAGCGGGCCTTAGTACTGTCGCTTGCGTACTTGAGCCAGTCCTCTACATGAAGGAACTTCATGCGCCGTCTTCCTCCCGTCACCTGTTTTGCTTTCCACCATGCTTCGTCTTGGAAGTAAGTGGTGATGGCGGTCTTGAACCCAGCGAGGGACTGACGCATAGGAGCTTTAGCGGAATGCGGCTGGTCCGTCACCACCCCCGTATCTCGGATGGTGTAGAGAATTTGCAGGAGAGCTTGCGGCCCTGTATAGGTGATGGGAATGTGCTTCCACAAAGGATTGCCCTCCTTATCCGTATCTACGTCCCAATCAACCGGACGAAGCTGGGTCACAAGGGATTCCTCCGCGGATTCCCGCATGCCATACTTGGTGTTTATCTCTTGGGACTTCTGCACCACCATGCTTACAAGTTCGCTAACATCCTTGCTTAGCGAGTGGTAGTTCTCATACACCTGCGCCCATAGTTGCTGTATATCTATGGAATCACGAACCTTCTTCGCCGTAGCTAGGTCCCCTCCCATACTGCGGACATAAAGGACAGAGTAGCGGCGGTTCCCCGTGGCATCCGTCAGTGGGTTGGGGTCGTTGGATGTACCAATGAACACCGCCTTCGGCTTATACATCCGCTGGTCACGCTGGTATGCCGCACGGGTCTTGGCGGGCTGGATGTCAAGAGCATTCTTCACTTTGTTCGCGTCCTCCGGGTTGGAGAGGATTCGGTCAATCTCGTCCAGCTGGATAACATGGGTACTGCTCTTCTGTACGATAGCATCCTTCTCATTGTGGATGTCGAAGCTACTCGTGAAGCATCCGGGATAGTCGGCAAGGAGCTTAGAGGCCCAGTAAGATTTACCGCTACCTTGGCTACCAATGAAGATGGGGCAGAAGATGGGGCACATGTTATTAACATCTTCCATCGACTTCTCCATGTGGTCGAGGACCGTGTAGAGCCATGTACGGAGCACGAAGTCCAGCCACTCTTCTTCGGTATAGCCTTCCGGGGCCATGCCCTCTTCCAGTTCAAGAGTACGGATGTACTGCCCCACTCGGTCAATACCATCCCAAGGTTTTACGCACAAGGTGGATGCGAGGGGGTGGTAGAAGAAGTTGGTGGAGATACTGCGGAAGGTTGCGTCCAGTTCGTGTTGCAATTTGGAGGTAGCCGTTCCTACTGCCAGATAGCTGGCCCACTTGCCCGCGATGTGGTTCACGAACTCCGGGTCGTAAGGATAGAGCCTTCGGCTCACGAGGTCCAGCACCAGTTTGGTCTCATTAGCTACATCGGTCACAATGCGGAGACCAATGGAGGCAAGAAGGAAGCTAACATTAACGAATGATACGGAAACGATGTCCTTCTTGGGGTCCTTCATGGGGAAGTCGAGAGTAGCCCAGTGTTCCGGTTTCTTTGCCTGATAAGCCTTCCCCTCCGGTAAGGGTCCGGTCTCGGCAAGGATTTTCTTTAGCTCTGCGTCGGGGTTATATATCTTATCCAGCAAGGATTCAGATTCAGCATCCGTAACCGGAGGGGTTATGGTGGCAATGTCTCGGTTCTCGATGTCCAGCACATACATGCGGAACAGGTCATTCATGCTCTTCACCTTCCGGTCCTTGTCTTGGCAGGAGCTATGGAGGCAATGGAACCATGAGGTAGATGGGAAGTCCCGGACAATGTTGAATTGCAGGTCACGGTCGGCACGGTGTCCCGTACATACATGGGCGCACGCGGGGCACATGCCGTACATGTGATTCCCCTCCCAGCGCATTGCCCGGAAGCCCTCGGCCTGTTCGGCGTAGCCATTATCGTCCAGCCACTTGGGGAACTCGGAGATAAGAAGGGGAAGCGGGTCCCGCTCGGTCAGGAGGTCATCCTCTGCCGCGGGAGCCACGGTTTCCTTGGTAGCCCGTTCAACCAGACTGGCGAGGGAGGGCACGGTAAATACCTGCGGCGTATCTTTAGCCCGTTCCACCAACTCCCCGTGGTAGAGGAACTGCAACCGGGAGATGTCCTTACATGCAGGGTCGCAGGTCAGACCGGAGAGGTTGTACACTTGGTCCCACAGGTATTTGCAGATTAGCTGGTGACGAGCCTGACGAATAGCCGCGAGGTACTTGCCCATGTCAGGAATATGGGAATCCGTGGAATCCGTGGAATCCGGGGGTTCCGGGGGTTCCGAGATGTTGAGAGCCTCGCGTGCCCGTTCATCGACTTGGACGAAGAACTTGAACCCGCCACTGGGGCTGACGTACCCGAACAAGTAACCGGGCAAGTGGGAGAGCTTATCCTCGGCAATGCGTTTAAGTTCCTCCGTAGTGGCGGGGTTCGTATCTTCATCCTTCTTCTTTAGGTCAATGTCCAGACCAATGATGCCGGAGTGGGACCAGAAGGAGATAGCCCGGCGCAATGCGGTTCGCGGGTCAACGGTCTTCTTATTCTCGCCCAGCATAGATGGGACGGAATGGAAGATGACGGAAGGGATGAGGGCGGGAAGCGCGTTCTTGACCTTCACCTCGCCATCTGGGCTGTTCTCCTTCCATCGGGTATAGACCTTCTCATAGGCGGGAGCCAATGGTGCACGAAGCGGCCTCCCGGCTTGCTTGTCGAGAAGGAGTGATAATTGGAGACTTGTCTTTAACCGCTCGTCCGCGATGTCGTTACTGCGGAGGAAGTTAATGAGACAGTCGATTGTAATTGCCTGTGGATTCTTTCCGCTTCCGGTAAAGACGCGGGGAGCGTTACTCCGCTCCAACAAATCCCAAGGCGTGGGGATTAGAGTAATGGATTGCATACTTTTATGAATGAGGCCAGTGGAGCGTGGACGGCGTAGTCCGCACCCTCGTGGCCTATGGTTTGAATTGCCGTCCGGAGGTCGAACGGTGTCCGAGGCTACCACGGGTTCCGGGGGTTGTCAAGTAGAATCTACGGCCTATAACAAGCACGTAACAAGCAATATTTAGAGTAGTTGTTACGGTAAGTGATTGAGTATATACGACTTAACAACTATAACAAGCATAACAAGCAAAAATCGTAGTTAAACGTGTACGCACTTCGTCCTCGTGCCGTATGGCGGTCGCGCTCCGCGCTCCGCGGACCATGTTTTTATGATAGGGATAGGGCTAAATCGAAGAGGTATTGAAACTGAATGAGTTAGCGTAACAACCCCTCTAAATCTTGACGTGAGCTATTAAGAGCCAAGGACTTAACAACTGAAGCACGAAAGAGGTTGTTACGCTGGACCATTGAAACTGAATGAGTTAACAACTATAACAAGCAAACAAGCAAATTCTACAGACTCTATATATGTGTATATATGGCCTCCCCTATACCCCTCTTTTCTTATATATCTTCTATTTTTGCTTGTTTTGGTTGTTATAGTTGTTAAACTATTAAAAAAGAAGGGGTTAGCGTAACAACTACTATAAATCATGCTTGTTATAGGTTGTTAGTAGATGTTACAAGATTGAGAATGAACGGATTAAGAGAACAGCATTGGGCGTCAGCCACTTATGAGTATGGGGTTCTCCGGCTAAAGAAAAACCCTTCGGAAGCAGGACATGCCTACCTCCGAAGGGCTACGCCTTGGGAACATCAACCTAGGAGATGGGTGACAGGAGGGCGTTGCTTCGAGTAGGTCTTACTTCTTACCTTACTGCCTACCCTCCGCGCGTTGCCCTCCTGTCTGGCCGTATAATACCAGCCCCATCGAAAAAGTCAAGACAATCCTCTGCCAATATGTTATTTTGTTATGCACGCGTATATACACGCCCACATGTGTGTACGCCCCATTTCCAAATCCCCTGAATTTAATCGAGGGTCCTGCCCTAGAACGCGCCGCACGGGGCGGTCCGCTACAACTATCCACCCAGACCCCATCCCCTCCTTCTACCCCGCCACACTGGATTAAATTCGTAAACGCGCCATCACACCAATTTCCTCTTGACTTTCTCCCCTGATGTGATATGTTGCACCTGTTCGCTCCGAACGGCAACCGAACCAGCTAAGCTCAATGCTTCTGGCTATCCCAAGCAAGGAACTTGCTCGCCACAGGAGCGGACTAAACACTCTCCTTTCTACTGGCATTTTCCATAGTTACGCCCGTGGGTAGTCTCGTCAAGCTACCTGCGGGCTTTTTCTTTACCGCCAAATCCGTGAGAGCCGCTCCGTCGCATCATGCCCGCCGTGCGCAAATTTGGTCGATGGTAGTGCCCTATCTCCTGTTTCATGACCAATGTACCATCTCGCTACCTATACCCCGTCACACTCTTGTAAATTTGCCCGAATTTAATCGAGGGTCCTACCCTAGAACGCGCCACAACCGCTGGTCCGCTATAACTGCCCGCCCGAAGGGTATGCCCGCCTTCTAGGTCGATACGTCCCCCGTGGAACGGCCGCGTGTCGATTTTGCTTGACAAGTCGGAGATAGGGTGCAGACCAGACGAGGCTGAAACAGACCAGAGGTCATGACCATCATGTTGAACCCACGGAACCCACGCACCCCGCGAAGCGGCCATGACCATGTACCCACCCATGTACCCACCCATGTACCCGCCGCATGTCGATTTTGCTTGACAACCGACAACCACCTCCTGCCAGAAGGGTACTCCCTCCCCCGTACCCCACGGAAAAAATTTGACCCAACTATTTGCTATGGGCCGCGTGCAACCCCGGAGCCCGGGAAACCGTGGTGGTACTTGGTATTTCTTGGCATCCAGTTTCCCCCTATGCCCACGGAATCGGTGCATCACGGAACCTTTTTGCCCCTGATTGCACCGGGAACGGTATATCCCGGGGGCCTGCCTATCTCCTACATGTAGCGGAATCGGTATGATAGGCCACCGTATTGCAACGGGAATGGTGCATTGCCTGCCCCTCTGTCATCTGGAACTGCCCCTGCCCCTGTCACGGGAACGGTACGGCATGCAACCCATTGAATCCTCGGAATCAGCGGTAGCCGTTTGATGATAAGGAACTTATGGGGAAACGGTGTGCAATGGAGACCGAGGAATCCGAGGGTGCAATACCTGTTTCCTATTGACACCCTGATATGCGTAACTCGTTGATACTCTAAGCAATCCGCTTCCATACTTCGCATAATACATAAAATGCAAAATCGGCAAATGGTAATCCTACTAATCCGATAGGTATTGAAATTGAAGGTGCTGGAGAAGGCAGAAAAGGGGGCAGGGTCTTGCCCTCAAATTGTTCAACTCTGGACGGGTTAAGTATCAACAACATATGAAGCATACCCATGCGGGTATAGGTATCTTTCTCCCCTCATTGATAGTCAAATATTGGACTATCTATCTCTCTTTTTGAGACATTATAGCAATATTGATATAAAATTATATCTCTTTTTACAAAAATGTAAAACCTCTATATCTTGTATGTCAAATTGTCATGCCCCTATATCTTGCGCACCTGTAGCGGTGCAATCGGCGTGCGGCCAGTCCTTGCGGATTTGCCGTCAGATAGTCAAATATCGGACTATCTATCTTCAAAGATTGTTAGGCTGGACTTAAAAGTTAGTCCAGACTTAAAAGTTAGGCTGGACTTATAAAGTTAGACGGCACTTACAAGGGGGAATGTTTAAGAATCCTTAATAGTTATGAACCCGTTGAACCCGTTGAACCCGTTGAACCCGTTGAAACGGGGGAATGCAATGGAACCCGTTGAAGCCGTTGAATCCTGATACCCGTTGAACCCGTTGAACCCATTGCACCCGCTATCCCACCACAACAAACCGATTGCCGGATTGCCCGATTGCATAAATGCAAATGTTCCACGTGGAACATTTACAATTTGTGCCGTCTCTCTCTCTATATATAGGGGGAACCGGGGGAACCGGGGGAACCGGGGGAACCGGGGGAACCGGGAAAGTTGTATGGCACAACCGCACGCCGCAGGCGGGTATGACGCAACCGCACGCCGCAGGCGGGTATGACACAATTATAATACGCAGATAGTTAGCGAGTTACAACGCACCGGAAAGAAAACCGCTTGACGCCCCCGCCCGCCGTGTTAAATTGCAATCATCCACCGGGAACAACCCGGAACAATGAGAACACTATCTAAAAGAAAGGATTAAAATCATGATTATCGATATCATTTTAGACCGCCGCGAGGGTGCAATCAATTATGTTCCCGCAACGCACCTTAAAGCAATCTATGACTACGCCACAGACGCCCATATGTCTGACATTGCCGCAGCCGTAGACGGGGGAACAGAAGATGACGTTAAGGCCGCGCTCATGTGCTACATTGCCACATGCGGCTATCCGCTTGAACTGCTGGACTATATCGCAAGTGTGCGCTGGACGGATGACGCCACCGCCGTTGCGGCGGCGGATAAGCTCGCAATCATCCGCAAGGTTGCCACAAGATTGCGCCGCAAGATTAAGAAAGACCGTCTTGCAATCGTGCATGATAGAAGACTTGGTGACATTAACTACTTAGAGAGTGTGGAAGCTCTCACATGCGGCCCGCTTGGCACGGAAGACCCTGAACCTACAGAGATTCTTCTCTCTGTGACTTACGGAACCGGACTGCCCGCAGAAAAGGCGGAAGCGATTGAAGACGCCCTTTTATCCGCAGTTAAGGCCCTGCCATTTCCCGCTGATGACATTTTCAGAGGCACGGGAGACGGTACAAGAGAGTACACGGCTCTCTTCACCATTTAAGAATCAGGCACTTATGATTGTGTCATACAAAAATAAAAAATAATTTGACAACACTCTAAAATCTGATAAATTGAAATCATCAACGGGGGAACAACCCGGACAACGAAAAGAAACACTAAAACAATAGAAAGAATAAGACAATGAACAATCAAATCAAATTGAAAGACGGTGAAACTCTCACATGGGCAATCTACGAAAACGGTTCCGGCGTCCTGTCTCTTGTCCTGTACGCTGAAACAATCGCACACGCCCGCCCTGTTGCGGCGGTGTTTGACATTCTCCCATGGGACGTTAAGCCCGCGCTGGCAGACCTGAACATGATTCACATGTGGGAAGGCGTTAACTATGACATTGCCGATATCCACACGTTTTTGAGGCAAGAGGCTACCCGGCCAGTTGCCTATTCTACCGTCATCTACCCTACGGGCAACGTTGAAACAATCATGGAAGAAGAGCGCATGGGCTACACCGCAAAGTGGGCGTTCGGTCTGGAATCTCTTGTGTGCTGAATAACTTACGCTTTTTGTCATACAACTCAAAAAACAATTTGACAAGATACGAAAATCTGATAAATTGAAATCATCAACGGGGGAACAACCCTTAGAAACAATAGAAAGAATAATACTATGAAAGAAAATGAGATTGAAGTATGGGGAACTACGGAAGCGCAAGACGTTTCATCAAACACCGTTAATAGCCGAGGTGAAAAGTGCCGCATTGTGCGCACCTATGACTACTACCCGGACACGCAGGAGATTCATGAACACGTCAGTATTCAGAATGCCGTTAGCATTAAACTTGTAGAGTTTAACGCTTACAAGGTGCGAGACTTGATTGAAAATACAGAAAGGTTCCGTGCTCGTCTTTCCGATTGCACCACCACCGTTCCTACGTGCGAGCCGAAAACCGAACCGTATGTGAGAAGCAACTCTATTAGATTATTCCGGGAAAGAGCCGTGCAATATTATGGCACAAACTCTGATTCTTTTACCCTTTACACGGATAAAAACTTTCTGGATATTCCTACACCTCTCGTTGTTCTCTTCTCAAAATAAATAAGATACGCTTTTTGTCATACAACTCAAAAAACAATTTGACAAGATAAGAAAATCTGATAAATTGAAATCATCAACGGGGGGAACAACCCGGACAACGAAAAGAAACACTAACTAAAAGAAAGGAATTAAAACAATGAAGAATCAGATTATTAACGTACCCGCCACCACATTCACGGGCCTCGCAAATCATTTCCGGGACTTGCACCCGGAAGGAATCAAAGGTGCGGTAGACGTACATTCTCCGGATTATTATGAAGGGGCGGGCCTGTATGCCTATATTGCGGGTGATAGTGACGGCGGGCGTGTTTCCGCCGTGTGGGCAATCCTACCTAACGGCGAGATTGCTACCCTAGTCAAAAACCCGGGTGCGGTAGTCCCATTGGATGACGTTTTCGGCTCTATCCGTCAGCAGGGCGGCAAGTGGCTTTTCGCCCTTTCAACCGATAAACTCGTAGACCTTTATACCTCGCAAGACTATGTTCCCGTTGCATGGCTACAGTGGGATGACGCACAGGCCCCTGCCTCATGGGACTATAACAAATATGGCCGCCCTAGTCCTGCGTTTTTCGTCCACCGCTACTATTTGACGCCCGCGGAATGTGAGACCTACAGGGCAGGGCGGCGCATGGTGCGCACCTATGATGAAGGGTTAAACCTTGTCCTCAAACTGATAAGCCGGGTTTAATTTCTGAAAAGTTACGCCACCCTATAAAATCAAAAAACAACAATAGAAAGAAATAAGACAATGAGCATATATACAGAACACGCAAAGAGATTCCTCGCAAGTTGCGGAATCCGCATTACCGGAAAGTATAAGGGCATGTTCACGCCCCTATGGGATGACAAGCAACATAGTACATGGGAAATTGTCTTACACCGGGAAGACCGTCAGAAGGGAGAAAGGCATGCAATCTTCATCACCTTCTATCAGTCTCTTGCCAACCGAGGAAAGACGCCCACCGCCTATGACGTACTTGCTTGTCTGTGTAAGTCCGATTGTGGCTCATATCAGGATTTTTGTGAAGATATGGGATTGCCCGAGTATGACGAGGAAACGGGGGAACGCAATATGCTTTCCTATAGCATGTACACGGGCGCATGTCACGAGTACGCAGAACTTAAAACCTTCTTCACCCGCCCGGGTGAATGGGAAGAGCTGGAAGAGATTTATTGAACCTTGAAAAGATACGCCGCTCTATAAAATAAAACAATAGAAAGAAAACTAAGCCATGAAAGACATATCAGAATTACATATCAGAAAGGAAATAAAAGTAGAAGGCAACGGAAAAGTTCACCTCACCATTGAAAGCTTTAATTCCTTGCACCGAAAAGAGTATACCCTTTCCCCCGCCATGTGGGCGGCTTCGGAAGTACTACAGAACAAGACGGCCAAGCCGGGAAGTATGTACCTGAAAGATACGTTTTCTATCTATCGGATTGGTGCTTATGACGTTATGATAATTTCATCCGTGAATGAATCTCCATATTTAACCCTTGAAAGATTATCGCTAGCGGAAAAGATAGCATGGCTTCCTTTCGGCATTGAAAACGTCCAACAGGTAGAAGATACCCGGCATTCTAATTCACAACATGTATCTTATCTGCGTATCATTCAATGAATATGAAACCCGTTAAAGCTGAATAATTACACCGCCCTAACATATTAACAATAAAACAATAGAAAGAAATAAGACAATGAATGAAGACGAAAAGAAAAAGGCAATCGATATTTTAGCCGCCCATATCCGGGAAACACGCCCCTATCTTTTCCAGTTGTCCGCACGCCACGATGAAGAGCTAGGACTAATCGCCGCACTAGCGGAAGCAACCGGAAGCAAGCTTACCTTGCTTGTCAGGAACCGGGAATCAGGGGAAATGCGGGCAATCAACATTGCGGACTATCGCCCTCATGAAATGGTAGTCAGCCGTGCCTTTATTTCCGACCCTCTATGTCTCGCACTGGAAGAAGCGGGCGCAAGGATTATGTATAACCGTTAAGTTCTCCCCCTGAAAAGTTACACCGCCCTAAAAAAGTATTTGACAAGATAATAAAATCCGATAAACTAAAATCAGCAAGCGGGAGATTGTCTCCCGCATAACCTCAAACCTAAAAAGCATATATCATGAACACTCAAATTGAACTGAAAGACAACGAAATCCCGGCATGGGCATTCTACGAAAACGGTGACGGCCTTCTGTCTCTTATCTTTTTCGCCAAGTCATCCTCGCATGCACGCCCCATTGCCGCCCTGCTTAACATATACCCGTGGGACGCCCTGCCCGCAATAGATGATTCTGACATAGCCCGACTGTGGAAGGCGGTGAATGAAAATGAGTTAGGGGCTTGGTGTACCTACGACCCGGCGGAAATTAACCGGTATCTGGAACAACGGTTTTGCCAGCCAGTAGCTAAAGCTTCCCATGCTCAATTATTCCCGCTTCCCATTGAATAACTACGCCGCTCTATAAAACCGAACAACAACAAAACAATAGAAAGCAAACATATTATGAAGACTACAACTAAACCGGAAGTTCTTAAAGTATCAGACTATGCCCTTATCCATGACATTCCCACCTATGCCCTTAATTACTTGGCGTGTGGGGAAGATGAAAGCCTCGCCCCTGATGACATTGAAAACATTAAAGAGTGGGAAAAAGACTACTATCTTGTCTACCTCGTTGAAGGCCAGAAGGTTGCCCGTCATTCTGCCACTCCGGCTTTCGGTTCCCCCTGCCCCTGTGTAAAATACTATGTCCTGCCCCGCTACATGGGCGCCGTCCTGTCATGGATAAATCCGGGTTGCCGGATGACTAACTGCTACCTTGAACTCAAGCTTACAGACGGTAGCCGGGTAAAGGTGTACCTGAAAGGAAATCAAACCCTGCGTAGTACTATCCGCAACCTGATTGGCTTGGTAGAAATGGGGCATACTTTCACCGATATGAACGGGCACAATGTATTCCCCCGTCCCCGTGATATCGTTAATTTCTGGGTTCGGACGATGCACGGCCAAACGCTGGCAACTGGAAGAATATAAACCACTTGCGGCTTGTTCCACGTGGAACATTTAAACCCCGGAACCCCCGGAACCCGTCAAATAACTCTAACCAAATAGAAAGAAAAAGTAGAAAGACAAAGGAATAATTCCCGCCCCCGGAATGCGGGGGATATCGGGTGCAACGGGTTCCGGGGGTTCCGGGGTTTAAAGCTGAATAACTACGCCGCTCTATAAAAAGTATTTGACAAGATAAGAAAATCTGCTAAACTAAAATCATCCAGCGGGGGACAAACCCCGCAACAATAAACCAAACAACAATAAACTAATAGAAAGAATAAGACAATGAATACTACATCCGCAAACCTCAACAGTGCCGCCGCAATCAACGCCCTTACTGAACGGGCAAATGCCGCTATCGATGCCGCCGTAGACAAGGTACGTAACGACCTCATGGAGAATAACCTCATGGAGAATAACCTCGTGGGTGACTATGTCATCTCGGTGCGCAACATGGGGCATAACCTGAAACAGGTTGTCCGAGATAATGCCGCCTATGGTCTGGCCGCCCTTATTACTCACCGCATGCTGGCACTAGTGGCCGAACGCCTCCACCAGTTTGAAGGCAAGGTCTATAACGTCCGAGTAGAACGGATGATGAATGACTGTCTGGCCGCCGCAATCGAACAAAGCGTTGAAGCGGACATTAAAATCCGAGCCTATATAGATAGGAGTCACTACTCATGGCCGCAAGTGGTGTTTCATCATATCCTCCCCGGCATGTATGATGCCGTGAATATTTCCTTTAACTTTGACGTCAATGAGCTGACGCAGGGGCAGAAGCGGATTGTCACCGGGAGGGACATGGAGAAATTCATTGAAGGAATCTTCAATGATATGGTTCGCCTTGATACCAAGCTTCAAGAAATTGAAGATTCAAACTACCGCATTTGCAATTCCGACTACGTGTGCGCCTATTTTACACAAGCCGTTAAAGTGGAAGAACAAGTGGAGAGCTTGAAGCAAGGCCTTAAAAACCTGACTGGTGTACAATACTATCGCTTCGACTATAACCACACCCCCGTTTCTACCCTTCCCTCCTACAGGGCATGACTTAAACCCCGCCCCAGCTACCCTATTTATTAGAACCCTCAAATAACTCTAACCAAACAATAAAACACCATGAGAACCTACATTGAAAAATTAGGCAAGGAATACATTGAAGGCAGAAAAGAAAGTGGCAAGTCTCCCTTGCGGACTGGATTATACGGAGAGCGTTTGCGCTCCATGTCATGGAAGCGCACCCGACTTTTCTCCTATCAAACGCACGTTGCCACCGTCGACCGCCAAGGTAAAGTTCTGTATGTTACGACCAAAGAATATTCACAAACCACTACCCGGCAAATGCGGGATATGGAACGGCTCGCAAGTTGCAACGGCTTTCATATCGTACCTACCGAACGCGTTGAAGCCTATGCAAATATCCTTGAAGGACAGTATCATACATACTAAAGTAAAAAACCTGATAGAGTATTATCTTTTCTCTTAGAACCAACAAAGAACACTACAAAATTATGACTGCATTTGACATTGATATTAAGGGCAGGAAACGTGATGAACTTTCCCGCACGGAATGGCTCAAGCTCACAAATCGAATCAATAAACTTCAACCTGCAATCTTTTCTTTTAAGGCAGGTGTAATATCCCATAGGATAGACAGGCCTTCCGAATGGAATGGAGAAGGAACGGTATATGTTAAGCCGTACATGCGGCCCTACGCAATCGAACTGGAACGCACACACAATGGTGCGTGCATTGTCCGGCTCCACAAGTTGAAGTGGAATGGCACGGTGTGGAAACTTGCGGAAACGGCGGCTCTGACTGTAGGGGATGCTATAGAACTGGCAAAGCACTTTATTGCGGTGGTTAATCAGAACTGGCAGGAAGTGGGGTTGCGTATTGCGCAGGAAGCGGGGGCGGTGGACTTCATGGTTGACGGTAGCCTCACCTATATGCGCTTCCGATTCCTCACACCCGATAAGGAATCCATGAATAAACTTAACTCCATAAAGGTTCGCAAGCTGGCAGAACGTTTCTTCCTCCCCTGCATGGTGAAGTTTACGAGCAACAAATGGCACGATGAATTGAATCTGGAAACCGTGAAGCTCGTACTCCGTTGAACCCTTAGAACCCTCACATAGCTCTATAGTATGACCTCCGAAAAAGAATCTAACGTCGTCATCCTCCGCAAGAACTGTCTCCACCACATCGGGCGAGCCGATAGGCTTCATGCCTTGTGGAGCCTCGTGGAGCACCTGCACTCGGTAGTGGACATTGTTGCCCTCGTAAGTGCACTGGTTTGTTTAGGTTATCTCCTTGCCACTGGTGAACTTCTCGTATCGTACCTTACATGGTGCATCATCATCACGGGCTGGTTTGTCTTCCAGCTACTGGTAGAGTGGGGCATTGACATCATACGCCGACGCCTAAAGCGGCATCAGTTGGAGGCAAATCGCCTCGCCCGTTGCCTTGAAGACATGGGATTCACTCGACCTATCTTCTAATTAGAAACCATAAATCGCTCTACAAAAACAAAACAGATATGAAACCTATCGCACTCGCTCAACAAATCATGCTCCTTCATTCTTGGGCACGGGATAATAATGGTTGTACCGGAAAACTTGGAAGCCCTATTGTTCTTCCTGCCCATGTCAAGGGAGAGTTCTATATTCCCCGGAACCCGGAGGATAATATTCTCCAATCTGAACAGACCAAATTCCAGATTGAATCCTTCGGTATTGGGGAGGTATTCACGTCAGGCATCTTCTTTGCGATTAGGACACTCTACGACCCGAATGCCTATGAGGATAGAACGGTGCGCATCATTCGTCTCAACTACCATAAGGTGAAGCGCGGAGAAAACCATGATTATGCGACCCTATTTTCCTACCATAATTTTTACGCCGTTAGGTATAGCAAAACCCTTTACGATGCTATGTTTAAGGCTCGTCCATCTCTTGCCTGCTCTGTTAAATTGGGTTGTATATTTCCTACGGAGCCGGGTGCGGAGATTCTGTCCATGACGCCTGACCACATGGTGCTTAACATGAGCACGCTATCTAAGGATGAAATCCTCTCGCTCCACAAAGATTCCTTCCAATGCAATCTAAGAGTTTAACCCAACAATTTCTTGCACTCCTTCGGGTTTCCCGTTTAACTCGGGAGATAATGGAGGAACAGAAAAAAGAATACGAACGAAATCCAAAAAGTTATAACCACTACTATCAAGAATATGTTAGAACCCAAAATATCAGAAAGAAATATGGACGAAGTAATTAAAGTTGGAGACTACGTTGTCACTGAAAATAGAGAAGTAGGACAAGTAACCGAAGTCAACCGTCGGTCCTACACTATTAAAGTCTTGAATTCTTTTCCACCGAAGGAATGGTTTTGCCGCCATGACCAAGCAAGGAAATGCTACCCTGCACCTCTTCGGAAGTTTAAGGAGGGGGACGAGGTAATTTGTAGAGAACATATAGGTAAATGGACTGTAATGGAGGACGAGAAGGATTCCGTTCTTGTCGGTATTAAGGATAAATGTACAGGGACTATCAAAGCAGTAACCCCTGCCTCCCTTCTTCTCATTAAACCAATAGACCTGCATCCTCGGTTCCACGTCATTGAAGGAGTTCTCTGGGACACTATTGAAAACCACCCCCTCTCCCTCTGCCCTTCGTGGGAGGGAACTACCAAAATCACTCATCTCTGTAACATCATGAACGCCATTGATAGGAACGAACCGAAAAAGCTTGACAAGTAATAAAACCCAGATACTATTATCCCCACATGAATACCACAAAACCAAACAAATTGAGCCTCGATAATATTCAGGAAGAGGTAGCCCGCATTCTCACCGAACCGAAGTCTATCATGTTGAAGGAAAGACTGCAACGGGAGTGGGATGCAGTCCCTACCTTCAACCTGCCCATCGACGCGTCCGCGGAGGCGGTTGCCGAGAAGGCTCTTGAACTGGGGGACTACGCCGCCAACATCTTTGATATTGAACCCCCGCCGCTGGCAGGAGTTCAGTTCATCATGGCAGAAGTCGCCGAGAACCTCGTCACTGTGAAGGAATACATTGCCTTTATGCAGGAGCTTGAGAACCCCGGCAAGGCGTGCAATGTCTTTACAGATTCCCACGTCATGATTAAGGCACTCGTCCTCTTCATGGCCATTCACCTCTTGGTAGCGTATGCCAGTCAGAACGACCCGGACCGCATTGATGAAGAGAAGGGAGGCATCTCCGCATTCCGTCTCTTCTCCGTGACGAGCAACGTAATTTCCATGAACCTGATGGAACAGTCTACTCTTACCTTCGTAGATAAGTCGGAGCTTGCCGAGAAGGAAGCCAACGCCCGTAAAATTATTCTGCCTCACGAAGCATAAAGCAATGGAAATGACTAGTGAACAGGAGAAATATCGTAAACTTGTACGGAAAATTATTCGGACAATCTGTAAGAACTTAGTGAAGAAAGCTAGCGAGTATAACACAGTCCCTTTGAGGATGGAGTATGTTACCTTATTGGAGTTTGTACTTATGCCGCCTTCAGATTGTCACAAGATAGTAGAGAAAGAACTTGACAATCTCATTAGCGAAGGTATTATACCCGTCAGAAAGGAAGACGACAATGGAGATAGGTAATCCTAAAAACATGAGCGTGATGGAGTTGGAAGAAGTGATTGCTATCTTCAATAGCTCCTACTACAAAGAGGGGAAAACCCTTCTCCCTGACACGGTTTACGATACGCTGGTTGAAGAACTGCGTTCCCGTTCCCCGGAATCCAAGGAACTCGATAGTCTTGGGGACGACGTACAACGGGGAGCCAAGACCTTCCGGCATCCCAATCCCGTCCTGTCTCTCGCCAAGATTCATGAGGGCAAGGACGGAATTGGTATGGACCAGCTTCGCGGCTGGATTGCCGGACGTGACGTCGTGGTTGAACCGAAGTATGACGGCCTTACCCTCGTTCTGTACATTGAAAAGGGGCGGCTCGTCAAGGCCGTTACCCGTGGCAACGGAACCGAGGGGGAAGTAATCCCCCTTGATAAGGTTCTCTACATGGCCCCGCCAAGTTATGGCAATTACACGGGAGCTATCCGTGGGGAAGTGGTTGTGGCTAAGAGCAACGAGGGGCAGGTGGAAAGCATGGGGTACTCCAACCTCCGCGCCTGTGCCGTTGGTCAACTCCGCAACAATAAGCTCAAGTGGTCTGACTGGCTCATTACCTTCATCCCGTTCGATGCAAGTCCCTTCCCGGAGGGTGTTGAATCCCGCATGGAACTGCATGGGTGGCTGATGGAAATGTTTGACCTCGTAACCCTCCCCAATGAATGGCCAGAAGGTGAAGCTCTGACGGATGAATACATCCGGGACATGGCCAAGTACCTGCGCGACGACAATGCCTATCCCACTGATGGTATTGTGTTTAAGTTGAACCAGAAGAATGCTATTGCCGCGGCGGGAGAGGCTACCGCCCATCACCCGAAGGATGCTGTAGCCTTTAAGTTCAACCCGCAGGGAGTTGAAACTACCCTCCGCGATGTCATTTGGCAAGTAGGAAGGACAGGGGTATTAACTCCGGTTGCTGTCTTCGATACGGTGAAGATTGGTGGAACCAACGTTTCCCGTGCCACCCTCTCCAACGTGGCTAATGCGGCCTCCTTCCACATTGGTGATACCGTGGAGGTGATTAAGGCAGGGGAGATTATTCCGTACATCCGCAAGGTTCGCGGCTGTGGCAATACGGTTTCCGTTGTCCCTCTGACCTGCCCCTGTTGCGGCTCCACGTTATCCTCTAGTGACCTCAACATCTTCTGTACCAATCCGTTGTGCAGGGATAAGGTAGCGGCCAAGCTGGAATACGCATGCGGTAAGAACGCACTGGACATTGATGGTATGGGACTTGTATTCTCACGTATGATTGCAGACAAACTGCTCGCCGGGGAGAATGATGTGGAGCCTCCGACCGCAGAAACTGCTTACCTCCACCACCCGTTCCTGCTTCTCATGTCCGGCACGATGGACAATCTCATCAACGGAATCCCCGGAACCCAAGGGTACAGAGGATTCCTTGAAATCGTGGAGGAACGGAAGCACCATGCAACCCTTGCTCAATGGATTACTGCGATGGAGATTCCCCATGTCGGTTGCACCCGTGCGGAAAGTCTCTCCTATGCTTACCCCAATCTCTACTCTTTCCTCACTCTCTTCCCCGAAGATTTAAGGAACAAGCGTCATGCGGAGTTCGGCCCCCTGATGACCGAGGCAATTCTGAATTACATGGAGACCGTGCCAACGTGGAACGAGATGACGGCAATGGTTATGACAGGAGATATTCCCAATGCCGAGGGCAATGTTCCCAAGAGCACCGCGTTGCGGGGAGTAAACTTCGTCATCACGGGAACCCTGTCCCAGCCTCGCCATGTATATAACCTGCTCGTTCAGGACATGGGAGGCACGGTCAAGGAGAACGTGTCGAGGAAGACCAACTACCTAGTCGTCGGTAAGGAACCGGGGGAGCACAAGCAAAAGATTGCGAGGCTCCATAAGATTCCTTCAATTACAGAAGAAGAATTTATGCAAATGATTAACCCTTCAATTACAAATGAAAAAAATTCCTAACGAATTTACACGCAACCCCTTCACCTGTCGCCTCATTTTCCGTGAGGCTGGCGTTGCCATCTATGAGCTAACCCATAAAGGAAGCGGGAAGGTAAACAATTATGAGGTTGTCATCATCCGTCAGCACAAAGCGGACAATGATTTCATCAAGGTTAAAGCCGGAGATGAATACCTCCCCAGCACCAGTGAGTGGGGCCAGTATGGATGGACATTCCCCACTCTTGAACTCGCAAACTACAAAGCCAAACATATCATTCATGAACGTTCTATGGATAAATCAGGAAGTCACACTTCCGCTAACTAAATCAGTAATAGATAAACAGGTTGAGGCCGCAGAGATAATGGGCCGTGTCTGCTATAAAAGCGAACCGAAGGGCGACCCCATTGCGTTTCTCTCCCGTATCATTAACCGCGGACATGAAAGTGTCATCGAGCATATCAACATCCCGGCAGTCCTCTCGACGGATAGAGCGGTGACACATCAGCTTGTCCGTCATCGTCACATGAGCGTCAGCATGGAGAGCCAGAGGTTTGTCAACTACTCCCGGAAGGGAATCATTTGCTTCGTCCGTCCGCAGTTCTTTAGCGACGAGACGGTTGACCCGAAGACCATTGAAGAGTTTAAGAATACCTGCCAGAACCTTGCGGAGAAGTACGTGGAACTTGTCCAAGGAGGACTGCCTCCCGAAGAAGCGCGGGGATTGCTTCCGAACTGTACGGCTACGGTGATTGGCGTGACTGCTAACCTCCGCGAGTGGAGGCACATCTTCCGTATGCGATTGGACGGCGCGGCCCAGCCGCAAATCCGTGCGCTCCTTCTGGCCCTCCGGCAAAAGATGGAATTGAAGTACGACCTCGCATGGGCATTCAAGGACATCCCCGTTAATGCTAACCGACTTCATTCCGTTCCAGAACTATGGGCAAAATAAGTCTCAAGAAGTATCGGGAACAGATGGCGGCCAACATGAAAGCCCCAACTGCGAAGCGTCGAAGAGGAAAGTTCAAGTGCAAGAAATATGGAGATAAATTTTACTGGTATCGAGATAGCCCCGCGGAGCAAAAGAAGTTCTTGAGGGAGACAAAAGCTAACAAGCTTCGGTCTCGCATCATGCCTGAACATAAGCAACTTATCCATGCCTCTCTCCGGTCGAAGAAACAACTGACCGAGGAACAACTAACCTATGGTCGCATCCTTGCGTCCAGTAAACTTTCCATAGGTGCAGTTGGAGAAACTACCCCAGATGAAACCCCTAGCTGGATTAAGGAGGACAACTCCTTTTTCTTCCAGTTTAAATTTCATGGCTATTTCATCAAAGGTGAAGTCCCCGTGGCTCTTGTTGGAAGTTCCTCTGCGGCTCTGGAAATATGCAGGAAGGCGTACAAGTTCGCACGGAGAATTACAAGGAAGTGGACAGTCAAAGAAGGATGTTTAACTCTACCCTCTCCCCGCCTCTTCGTCATAGCCAAGATGTCTATTCGCAAATATATCAACAAACAAATTTACACGCACCTCACAAAATAGTATGCATGCTCACGAAGCAATCAACGCAATCGTTTCAACCAAGGTAAACTCACAGGCTTTCCCCGACCTGCCGGAAGGAAAGGAATCCATGAACGATGCCGTCAACCACCCGAAGCATTACACCTCCCACCCCAGCGGAATCGAGACCATAGAAATTACTGGCAAGCTTCCCTTCGCATTAGGGAACGCCGTCAAGTATTTGATGCGGTCACAGTACAAGAAGGACCGTATTGAAGACCTCAAGAAAGCACGATGGTATTTGGAGTACCACGCTAAGCACTGGTCCAAGGTGTTCGAAACGTTTGACCTTTACCTTATCCTTGAACAGTTCAGGCGTACAGTCATGAGCCATAGCTACCAACGTAGCCCCGAAGATTCCATTCTGGTACGGCTCTTCTATATCTGGGCGCATGATAAGTTGGTTGAGGTAAACCCCGCATCGGAATTGCAACGATGTATCGGAGAGATTACCCAGCTAATAGAATCCCTCGAAGCGAAACAGAACTAAAACAAAAACCCCGGAAGATATTTCCTTCCGGGGTTTTCGCTAGAACCCAAACAACTTACAGTCCAAACAGAATGATGTCGTTGCGGATTCTTTATACCATGCAGTACCTATGATGTCAATACCTAACTGACAGGAACTTCGTTTTTCTCAATGCTCGCCATCAGTTCGGCGAGCTTTTTCTTTTTGGTTTCGAGTAGTTGTTCGAGCCTCTCTATCTCTTCGACGTAATCGTGGCACGCATGCTTGGCCGCGTCCTGATAGGTGAGGAAGACAGTGTGGTTGAGATAGCCATTATCTATGGTTCTGAATCGGTGGTTGATGTATTCGATTCTGACACGAGAAACGAAACATTCAAAGGCGACATCAGATACTTCAACGGCTCTCACTGTGGGCATGCCACCGCAATGTACGTTAATGTACACCGTGCATCCCTTATACAGGGGGAGCTTGTTAGCTTCTTCTGCTGTGAATATTGAATGGTCCATGAGGGGAAGTATGTACAAACTTGAAATAATGTCAAGGACTATTTTAGCCAGCAGTCAGATTCAATATCGAAGTGAGCCTTTACTGATAGGTCGCAACCACATAAGGTACAATAGAGAGGGGCCGCCCCATTAGTCAGGTCAGCAAGCCCGGAAATTTTTTCCTTGAGGAATTTGCGGCCAGCTCCTTCGGCTCCACATGTGGCGCACCCCTGCTTCTCTAAATCCGGGGGAGGCGTAGAGGTAGCATAAGGACAGGAGGCGCAGATAGCATAGCGGCGGCGTGCTTCTGCCTCGTCTACAAACCTGTGTCCCCGTCGATACCAGAGAACCATAGTACCGAAGAAGGCCAATATCTTCTTGGCACTCATGGGTTCATACTCCTTCCATTCAATCCCCTTATCTCCGCAGGTGGTGCAGTATTGGGGAGGGAGAGAAGCGCAAAGCTCTGATTCAAAGAGCGCAACCTGAAAGGGTTCTCCGTTATTCATGAAGAGACGGGCGACCGCCTTGCGGAGTTGTTCCAGTGAACCCGCGGAAACCTTGGTTCCCTTGAGCCTGACACTCATGGATTCAGGGACAACAAACTTCCAGCCTCCCGGAGGGGTGGCCATAATATGATTGGGTACTATACGAAAAGAGGGCATGGGAGAATTATATCTCCCATGCCCCCGAAGGTCAAGGATATAAACAGAGGGGTTACTGTTTCATCCGATTATGAATTTCCTCCGTACTCAATGCCCCATCAATCTGAATGCTACCCTTCCTCATGAGGTTGATAATGAGTTTCTTCTGCTCTTCGATTAGGCGTTTGCCCTCGTCCGTGGTATTAGACTTCTGCAATTCGCGGTTGAGTTTCGCGATAGCCTCACGTCCTGCTTGCGGGCTAATGATGTAGGGCATGATGCCTTTCATGGCCGCGCCGTAGGTCTTGGCACTCATACCGGAACTCTCAATCGCGGAAGCCAGAACTTCCTTCCGCAGAGCGGGGTCAAGCATGTTTGTAATTTCCGTAACAAACCGGACACTATTGACTAGCTTGGTGAAATTCTTCACGGCATCCGCGGTTTCCACGGCTTCCATAGATTCCACATCCACCCCGGATTCCATTCTCTTGTAGAAGTCCGGACGAAGGACGCTCATTCGCTTTGACTTAGTGACTGCCGCGTTGGCATTCTTCAACCCGGCGGCAAGGGCTTCGGTCAAATCCTTCGGACGACGGAGACCAGTACCAAAGGTCTGTAACCCGTATGCCGCGGCACTCATGTCAGGTGTATCGCTAAACATTTGTTTACCTGACTTGACTGCCCAGCCGTAGAAGGGAATCTTTTTATTGGCAACCGTCGCGACACGTTCAAGGACTTGCCATGTATGTCCACTGCCGAACGAGGGGTTCAGCCCTGCGGCCAACAGGATTGCGTTGCCGACTGCCGGGAGAACGTTGACACTTTCATCATCGGAGAGGCTATGCTTGTAATTGAAGTCTTCCTCATTAAACAATTCAGTAGCCGTGTTCAGAAGGAGGGATTCTTCAAGCACCGTATTTTCCAGCAGGTTTTTCAGTTCGGCAACCTTGTTCATCCCCCACTTGTCCACATCCATATCCATGAAGAGGCTGGGCAGGGTGTTGGCTAACACCCTGATGGTCTTGAACGGGTTCATGTATTCAAGGTTCAAATACTCGAACTCATGTCGCTTCATATCTACGATGCCAATCAAGTCCCCGAACTTATCGTAGTCTGGAATTAGACCACTGTCTGCCAGCTTCCTCATGACTTCCGCGTCGTCAATGATTTTACGGTCATCGTCATCTCCCAAGACACTGGCGATAATCTGTCGGGCAACCCAGGAAGAGACCGCAGAGGTTGCAGAAATAGTTACGAAGGAACCAGCGATGCGAGCGAAAGCGCGTCCCAAGAGGTAAGCCCCCTCCTTCTTCATGCCGTTATTGATAGCCCACACACCATCTACCCCTTCGCCTATGGCGTGGCCAAGGTTGTAGACTACAGACTGGGCGGTATGGTACTGGAACATGAAGAACGGAGCCGCAACTATATTCAGGGTTTTCACCCACGAAGGAGTACGCGAACCCGTGGGGAGCAAGCTCTTCACCATGTTGGCAGTATACCTGTCCACATAAGCATCCCAACTCTGGGTAGTCTGGCTCGCGTCAAGGAGTATCTGGTCCCGCGCATTGGGGTTGGCCACGCCTTTCGCCCGTGCCAGTTGTACCTTTAATTGGGTATCGGCAATCGCTCTCTGGTTAGTGAAGAGAACAATCTTGGCCGCCGCGTCCGGCAAGCCATAGGCGAAGGACATCGTTTTGATGGGCCATGCTACGACTTTGCCCGCCATCTTGGCGGCATCCTTAGCCACCTCGCCCTTCGTCCGTTCCTGTTTCTCGTTCAGAGCTTCGGCCAGTTTGAAGAAGGAATCCTCATTCACTTCTTCGAATTCTCCTGCCATCTTACTGAACTCGTCGGACTTCCAGACGTTGCGCAGGAACTCCCCTTGACCTGCGTCCAGCAGACCAAGCTCTTGCCAGTAGCGAATCTTCTCGTTGTACCTGTCTTCCGCGGCCAGCAGTCTATCCGCAGAGGCCTGTGAAGCAAGGTCCCCGCCCTGTGATAGCCACCATAGCTTACGCAACTGGACCCAGTCCCTGACAAGGTTTGCGATGTCTTTACTCCCCGTGAATGGAAGTGCACCCGCATGGGTCATTTGAGCTACTGTACCATATAAGTTACGTAACGTGGAATTAGGACTCGCTATTAAGACAGAAAGGTTAGCCAAGCCACCCGCCTTACTCCACCATCCTTGCCCCTTGCCGGACTTCTGCCAGTACTCGCGGACCTTCTTATAGTCGTCCGTCCTGCTATTCAGGATGTCGTCGCTCGGCCTGTAGATGTGGTAGATGGCATCGGCTACATCCTTGTCGGCGTACATTCCGTTCAACGCATTCTTCGTATTCTTCAAGGAGATTTCCACCATGTCCGAGGTACGGTTCGTGGAATTCGGAGGTACGACCACACCCTGCGCTTTCAGTACGGAGGTATACTCGTCAGCAAGCAACTGGTTCACGGCAATCTTCGACTGCATGGATAGGGTATTCTGTAACGTCCCAATGGCATCCCCAATGGTGAGGTCGCTAAGTTCATACATAGCTTTCCTCTGCCATTCGGGCAAGCGTTTCCGCTGGGCCAGCGCATCTTCATTCGTCCTCTTCTTGGACAGAACTTCGTCAATGGCCTTCATGGCATCGTTCACCGCAAGACGGGAGAGTTCCGGATATTGCAACGCTTTCAAGTCGGTAGCGGAGATGACGTTGCCCATGCCGTTCATCCTCATGAGAACGCCAGCCTGACCCCGGAGAAGATTGAGCGTCTTGTCCAGTCGTTCTGCGGCATTCATATTGGGCGTGTTCCATATCTGGTCAATGGCCGAAGTCGGGATAGTGGGGATGGCCTTGTTCACTTCGGAAGCCACGGATGCCGGGGATTGAAGACTGCCGATTTTGTCCGCAATCGTTTTTCCCGGAAGGCCGGAGAAGACTTCGGCGAGGAAACTATCTCTGGCATTCATGTCCAGAGTTTCCTTCCTCTCTGTCATCTTTGACTTCGTGCGATAGTCTGCCTGTGCTATCATGCTCATGGCCTTATTATATATGGCACTGATGTTGTGGCCGTCTCGCAGGTCCGCAAGCATTTGAACCTGACCGAAGTTGTTCTGAATGAAGTCAAGAATTTCTCTGGTCCTGTAGTTCTTGGCTACACCTTCGAACAGGAGTTTATAATTCGAAGAGGCTCCCGTGGGAGCTGACACCAGCGGAAGTTTCAACTCGTCGTGGAGCGCGGCCAATGCCTGCATGTTGTCCAGCACTTGGCTTACGTTTTCGGATAGTTCTCTCTGGTGCGCTTCGGCATGAGAGATTGCGGCTTCCTGCAACAGTTTCGTCAGACCGTCGTATTTCTGCGCCAGTTCTCCGTTGGGGTTTGCGATGATGTCCTTCATCGTCCGGGTGAAGTCTCCGGCATGGCGTCCAACGGCCATGTAGGTGCGATGAAGATAATTCATCTCCGCGGCGTTGTCAGCCATACGGCTATCTCCAATGAGCTTGGCAATAGAGATTTGCGTTGCGGCAATTTCTTTACGGGAATCGGCGATGACATTGTGGACCAGTTGACCTACAACCCCCTGTGACAGAAGCCACTGTTCAGCGGCATCCCGCTTAGCCATATACTCCGCTTGTTTTTGACGGCGTGCATTGAGGATAGCGTTGTCCCGTTTCAGCCACACGGAACCAGCAGGGGTAGCTACGCCAGCGCGAGTTACACCTGCCCTCTTTGTTGCGGCGTGGAAATCATCATTGGCTTCCCGGATGATTTGTTTAGCTTCGGCCCGTGCCTTAGCGATGTCCTGAATCATAGGAGCGATGACGGGATGGTTTGTACTCTCCGCATAGAGGAAGTCATTGCGAAGGTTGGACCACCTGTCCAGAAGTTCATCCATAGAGAAGGGACTATCCACTTCGTTAATCATATCCGCGAGATAGTTTTGCGTGTCGCGGGCAAGGCCAAAGTAGGTGATGTCCAGATTGGCATCCCCCGTCGCGGAGATACGAGAGCCAAGGTCGGAGAGAGATTTGTGAATCTGCTGGGAGAGCATGGGGAGAGCTACCTGCTTGTCCAGCATGGCTCCATATCCCTTGCCGCTCATGTCTTTAATCCGGCGCATCATGTCGTTGATTTCCAATCGCCCTTCACTATTAAGCGCAAGGGAGTTAGCCAGACGCACCGCTTCCGCGTGCCTATTGACGGCATCGGTGACGGTCTTCTTAGCCAACGCGATACGGAAGTCGCGGGTCTGTTCATGCTGACGAACTTCTGCTTGAGCCTCTGCGTTAATGCGTGCAACAGTTTCAGGGTCAATATCGTTGTCCATATTCCCCGACATGTCAAGAATGGACTTGCTCCATTTCTTCCGCGTAGCGGCATCCCAGCCCAGATTATCCGCACGGCGTTGAAGCATATCACCGATTTTGTCAATGCGTTTAATACTGCGTTCATACGCCGCATTCACGTTGGCCATTTGTTCCAGCACAACCAGCTTCTGTTCCTCGGACTTAACATTGATGCCCGCCTTGTCCCAGTTCTTGGTTGCACCCAGCCATCCGTTCTTAATACTAGTTACCCAGTTCCCGGCCTTCGTGCCAATGATTTCTGCGCCAAGGCCGAAGGACAATCTCCGGGTCATGTCAGTCTCATAGGCCATCGGGTTAAAATAATCTACCCCGTTGCCCATAGTATAGTCCGTATCGTCTACCTTCCATGACGGAGTGCGAGGCATATCGAACCACTTGCCGGGGGTCATGTCCGCGACGCGGGCCACATAGGAATCCCATTCAGCCACGCGTTCTGCGGCGGTGGTTCCGTCCATATCGTCCGCAGTATCTTTGATGTCCCTAATCAAATCTTTAAGCCATTCGACGAGGCGCACGTGCACGGGCTTCCGGCCTCCCGCCGCTTCGGCATAGCGAGCCAAATCCGTGATGGTGATATTGTCTCCACTAGCTTCCGCTACCATGAAGTTCATGACAGGATTGGAGAACGCGACACTGGCAAATTCGTCCGCACCGCGGAGACCATAGTTGAGGTCGGAAGCGAGCGCGGCGATGGCGTTCATCTCATTGATGTCCACGCTAGCGTCATACATAGCGGAGAGACTATCAACAATTTTGTTGTAGTTCTCTGCAATCGCGCTTCTAATCCTATCCATCCGCTGGGAATAGTCCGTGTTGGTGGTACGAAGATGACGGTCAATGAGGTGGATGACTTCGTGTAGTACCGTTCCCGTTACGCTTTCAATCGCATTATCTCTGTTCACGTACAGGTCAATGACACCGCCGACAAGCTTCCCGTCCGTGCCGTTCATGTAGGTGATACTGGCAGGGGAAGAGATGTTCGCCGGGGCATTGGTTGCACGGATAGCGACGTCCAAACCAGCGGCATGGAGAGCCTTGAGTACTCCATCAATGGCCGCGGCCTGTGCGGGAGAAGCATTAACTTGAAGGCCGCGAAGCGTGCCGTAGGCATTTGCGCCAGTCCCATCCGTCGGGAGATTGAGAGCGGAGACCTTGTCTCCCCACTTGGTGCTGGGCGTCCCTCCCTCACCCATGTTGTACATGCTTGTGTGCGGAGCGATGACAATGGTTTCTCCCGTGTTGCTGGTAATCATAGGGGCGTTAATCCCGGTCATCTCGTTCAAGGAGACGAGCTTCGCGCCGCGGTCCAGAGGTGAGCCGGATGAGAGCCATGCACCAGTATTACTATCGAACGAGGTGATTGCCGCATCCATGTTATCCACGGAAGCGGTAGCTTCTGGGGTAACTACTCCCGTCTCTACCATAGCAGTGATGGGGGCAATAGCATTGTCCCTCTCCTTCCGGGCAATAGCTACCGGGGATTCCTTGGGTTCCGTGGTAGCCGGGGATTCCTTGGGTTCCGTGGTAGCCGTGGGTTCCGTCAATCCGTTAATAACGTTAATGGCGGCATCAAGGTCCTCGTCCCCTGTAGTAATGATGGACAGGTCGTCGTCTACTTCGATAACCTGAACCCTGTCTCCCATAGCATCAAGGGCTTCGGACAACATGGTTCGCATGGTGTCGAGGTTTTCCTTATTTGGGAATGACATGGTATTGGGCAGGTCGTTAATGGCTTCTGCCATGAAGGAGCTTGCCGCGGCACTGCCCTCATAGGTATGTATTTCGGAGGCCCGTTCAACTAGGTTGCGGAACTGGGTGAAGTTGCTGATGCCCATACGGGTTGCTCCTTCCACCCACGCCTTGCGGGTTTCATCGGAGACTGCCAGACTTTCATGGGCAATGGATTTGTCCACCCATTCGCGGGCAACTTCCGCGGCATCCCCCTTCTCCCCGGCAATCTCGATAACCTTCTTTCCGGTTTCTACCAAGCTTTCCGGCACATTGTTTTTGGTAATGGCTTTGCCCGTTTCCTCGATGATGTTGCTCGCATCTTTCGTAATATCCGGTAGCATGGAAGTAGCATCCTTTACATCGAGAGTGGGAGCGGCTTCGGTTTGGAAACGTATGTTCCCTTCGCCAGCCAACTGACTACCAACGTAGCCGCCGATACCGCCAAGGAAAGCAATCTTCATAGCCCCACTAATCACTTGGTCAGTAGTGGCAATAGAGGATTCGGAGATTTCTCCGTTCTTCACCAGTTCGGTAAACGCCCACTCTTGGAACTCGTCTGCCAGTTCTTCGGTTGCACCTTCAACCACCGCCTTGCTCTGGCTGTACAGATAGGAAGCAACGGCTAACGTCTTTTCCTTCGTGTTCATCTCCTTAAATGGCTTGCTTCTCCATCCGGCAATCTTCCGTTCAAGAGTTTGGAATGGAGATTGACCGCGAAGGTTTTTAGCCCCAACAATCTTACGCATGAAGGAATCCATACCTGCGCGGTTGTTGATGAGAGTACTACCAGTAGATACGAGAGCCGCACCAAAGAGGCCACGCAGGTTGGCAATGCTCTGTGCTCTGTTCATGTTCTCCGCAGTCGGTTCCTTCCCTTCCATCTCCCTATCATAAATCGTGTAGAAGATGTCAGAGTAGGCATTCGGTGCAATCTGGGAGATGATGGTAAGGTTCACCCCAGCACCAGCCCCAGCCCGTTCGAGGTTCAACGCCGCAAGGTTGTCGAGGTTGCGCTGAATAGTTCCACTCAAACGTCCCGCCAATCCCGGACGGGCGGCAGGGACAAGAGCTTCGGCCCGCTTCGCTACGACGTTAGCCGTTGCCTTCGCGAACCGTGATAGCGCGGTACGTTCCAGTGCACGGCCAGCGAGGCCACCAACTTTACCAGCCCCCGCGGTTGCTACCATTTGATAGCCGAGGTTGGCAATCTCCGCAGTATAGTCCGCAAGGATATTGCCTCGAACAAGTTCAGCTTCCGCTTCCTGTTTTTTGTTCAGCTGGTCCCAGAGGGTGCGGGTATGTTCCATCGCCGCACGACTGCCAACTGCATTCTGTGCAAAGAGAAGAGCACCATAGGCGGCCCCCGTCCCAAGGTCGATTGCCTTGTGCGTACCTATCTGGAACCCGCGGAGAATGGGGTTAATGTGTGCCTGACCTTTCTCCTGCCATGCGGAGAGGATGTCCTCGTCACTCTTGCCCGCTTCCTTCTGTTCGTTGTAAAAATTCTTGAAGGAAAGGTGCTTGTCCAGATGCTTCATGGTTTCGGTCCAGATAGGGTTGAACCGCATGCCGGAGCCGAGCCACGTATCGCGAAGCGTTCCCAGCGTCTCGTCCAATGCAATGTTGTCCTTCACAAGTTCCTGTGCGGATTTCTTGCGGAGGTTCTGGAACTTCTCAATGGTGCGATTGATGAGACCTTCGTCCGCGCCACTAGCACGGAGAGCCTCAATGCTCTGGTCCATCAGCTTATCATTGTAGAGAGCATTGGGGTTCAGTTCGAGCGTGGCGTTCGTATCAACTTCCTTGGTGTGCGGATTGTACGCAAAGAGACTGCCACGGCCCACGCCCAAGTCACCCATACGTGCGGCATGAGAGAGGGAGTTGAGGGCATCGCGAGTACTTTCAATATGGTACTGGGCCATATATTCCTTCAACTGTTCGGGGCCTACTTCAAAGGATGGGCCACCCGGCACGCCATACCACCATGAGCCACGCTTCGTTCCCTTCCTCCACTCCATCGTACTCATTGGGTCGGCGGTCTTACCTACACTATTATCCGGCTGGAAGGTAAGTACGTCCGCAATTTGTCCCGCTGTGCTTCGGTAGTTAGCCATTGCGCCTTTGACTGCATCCATGAGAGTGCCTCTCGGTGTAGCTTTGGCGGTATAGTCCTGAATCAGTTTCGTCGTCCCAGCCTGTAGTAATATATTCTTCGGAACCCCCGGAAACCTTGTGGCCAGTTCTTCCATCATGGCATCGGCCATTGCTTTCTGGTAGTCGGAGGCTACCACGGCATGACGCTCGGTAGCTAGGGTATTTGCTCGTTCGCGCACTGCATTCATGTCCACGCCGGGGGCAAGGGCCAATGCCGCAGAAGCAACTGCTTCGGGGTTAAGGAGAGCATCCTTTAGTCCCACGGCATCCAATCCGGTGTAGCTCTCTTCCATCCGCGAGACAATGTTGTCCACGGCTTTAACCTGCGCCACTGCCATTTCCCCTGCACGTTTAGCGGCGGGAGAAAGGGAATCGGATTCCTTGGATTCCTTGGATTCCTTGGCTTCCTTGGCTTCCGGGGATTCAATATCTTCCGTACTCTGGGAAACATAATCCCCGTAGTCGCGGACAAGTTGGAATATTTTGCTGGGAGACTTGGAAAGGTTGGCGAGTTCAGCAAAAACATTCCCAGTAAATGAAGGTGCTGAATCAGAGAATTCGCCAACGCCAAGCTCCCCCACGCTCGTTTGGCTGGGGGTTTTCTTCTGCACGCCTTCCGTCGAAGAAGCGCGGTGTTTGTCGTAAAGAGCCTTAGCGGCACGATAGTTGCCAATGTCTTCGCGCCTAATCGTATTGATGACGCTTTCTATTTCTTCTGCGGTGTAAGCAATAGGTGCGGTCTCGATGGCTTGTGCCGTAGGTTTACCCGTTCCAACATCTAGATTCGAGTTGAGGTAATCCTTCCGGGCCTTTTCCATTGTGTTGGCAATGCCTTTGGCCACCGCCTTTGCGTTACGGTTTCTGTCCGCGGCAATGGCGAGGAACTTTTCCGTTACGACGGGGTTCCCGTCCTCTCCACTTCCGAAGCCAGAGCGGGATAAGAAGGCGGGGTGCGTAGGCGTAAGCTCGGAAGAAGACACAACGGTAAGTCCCGTATTGTTGGCAAGCTTCTTAATGGCCTCGCTATCACCACGGGAAGCGGCCTTCAAATCGACCAGCGCATCTTCGCCGCGGTCTACATAGTCTTTCATGTAGTCGATTCCCTCAAAGCTGTACCCACGGTTTCCTTTGTTCAAGATGTCGAGGGCTTTATTTTCCTCGGCGGTTTTCCATTCTTGTTCCGTATGGGCGCGGGATTTATTTTGCCATTCTACATTATTTGCGTGTTCCGCATCCTTTTTCTGTTTCTCCGCAAAGTCATCAACAGACTTAAAGAGGAAGGTGTCATAGTCTGCGGTCGCCGTCGCTCCCTTCTCGGCACGGGTCTGTCTCTTTTCCGCTAGCTTTTGCTCGCGGTCCAGTGCTTTCTGTTCTCGGTCCTGCTGTTTCTGCGCTTGCGTCTCTTGCCACGCGGCGTGCCTTTCTGCGGCACGTGATTCACGCGCGATACTACTTCCCGACGTCGGAGTGAAGTCGGACATATTGGCGGTACTAAAATCGATGGCCATGTTTGTTGAGTATTAGTATAATAAGTTTGCCCCACTCATGTGGGTCTTCGCTATCCTATCATGAGTGGGGCAAGGGTCAAGTGAAATATGTACTATGACAAATTTATTTTCGGAAGTCCAAGTGAGTGAACTCCGGTCCCTTCATCAGTTCAGTGTAGAGGGTGAGCCTCGTTTGCGGGTCTTTCTTCCGCAGGGCCTGATACTGGGCGTACTGGCGGGCGAAGCGGGGGTCCCGGATGTTGAGCCGATTCCTGAACATGTTGCTAAGTTCCTTTATTTTGGCGCGTTCCAATTTTTCGAGGGTCTTAATCTCCTTGCCAAACTTTTCCGGCTGGGCGTACATGGTTCGGACGCGGAGGTATGTTTGCGCCTGTGCTCTCGCTTCGGGGCTTGCCGTATCATCCCTCAAGGTTCGTAGCATACTCTCGGCAGTTCCAGTACCCGCAGTCGTCGGGACGCTCGTGGGTACGGGAGCATTGCCGGAGGGGAGAGCAGAGGCGGGGAACCTAGAGCCAGAGGGGGCGGCGGTGGTTCCCGCGGTAGCTCCCGCGGTAGCTCCCGCGGCGGGCGCGTTCTTGGTCCGGCTCTCTACAAACTTGCTATATATCGCGTTCCTCTGCGCTTCCGGCATGGACATAAATGTCTTGAACTTATCCGGGCCAAGCATCTTCTCCGCATGCGCATAGAACCCAGCCGTGGAGGTGTCGGGGCTAGCGGTTGGAGCGGTAGCCGTCGCTTGCCGGGGTGTAGCCGTCGCTTGCGTCGGCATAGTCGGAGATATGGTGGGCATCTGCCCACGGCTTATGTTCTGGTCCACACCACGAAGCATGAGCCTGTCCTCCGCAGAGAGTTTCCCTGCCGCGGCTTGTTGCATGCCCGCCGCATAGGTCGCCCGTTGCTGGGCGGCGTAGGCCGCGCTGTTAGGGTCAACCGCTCCCGGCACTGCTGGTTCAGTAATCCCCCGCCCGTAAGGACTAGGAGACTGGGCCGCCGCGGGAGCCGCGGATGCCGGGGGATTCTTGATGCCGTGGTTACTATTGGCCGCGGCGATGGTGTTCATCTCCTTCGCGTCGACGGGTTTGTTCGGGTCGTTGTTATTCATTGGACGGAGAGGGATGTCGGGGTTCGTCTTCGGAAGCACCTCGTCCATCGTCTTCTGCTTAATGGACTTGGCGGCGGGGATGCCCCCGCTCGCGCTCGTCTCGCTCGATATGTTTGTACGTTTGGTTGCCATGATTTACATGATTGGAATTTATATACTTAAATTTAATTAGTTATATAATTACCGCTTCAACGATTCGCTACACTAGAAAGAGAATATCTCTTTTTCGCGGAACTCGATAGCAAGGTCAAAAGCGGAAGGGCGTTTGGCTCTGTCCTTCTTTTCCTTATCTTTATTCTCTTCCCAATACTGAAGGAGTTGTTCCAGCCCCCAGTTGTAGATAAACCGAGCCGCTCCAAAGTTCCGGCGGAAGAACTCGGATTGCGCTTTATTCGGTTTTAATCGTACTTTGCGGGACTGGAACATTTTTTTGGATGAGGTTATTTTATCAGAATTTTACTACTTGTCAAGAGAAGACTCTTGACATATCTAAGTCACATGAGGTTAAGTCCGGGGCACTGCATGATGCCGCCGTTCTGAATAATGTTCGGAGCCTGATACGTGCCCTGACGATATTTGCGCAGGTGGTCGTTCAGGTATTTGACGGCAAGGCCGTAGCTGTCCGTCCCCATTTGGGTATTGCCCTGTTCATTATAGACCACGGCCAGCATCATCGCCTTCAATGCGGGAAGACATCCGGGGTAGATACGAACCTCCTTGTCCTCCCATGCCGCGTCATCATAAATGTTTAGGGATAGGCCGCGCAATGCGCACCGTGCCGAAACCGTCATGACGTTGCTCGTAGGAGTATCATTGATGCCATTACTGCCAGACAATACCGAGTAGGTACGGAGGTTCTGTTCATTCAGCCCCATGTCCAGCATGATAGCATGATAGCCGCTGTCGTGCTTGGGATATTCGGAACGGAACCAAGTATTGCTTTCGAACATGGCCCGGTCAATGATGTGGTATTTCTTGCCACTGGGCGACCATGCCTCGACAATACTATCATACTCTTCGGGCAGGGAGATAGAACCCCCGCGAGGGATTCCTTCAAAGTCCAAGGTTTCCACGGAATCCGGAGATACCGTGGCCTCATTGAGCAGGAGGTTCTGCGCTTCCTTCAATATACGACGGAAGTCAACATTGGACTTGGATGGCGGCTGGTTTGTGATAAGCATACAAAGCTCGTCACAAACATTGCGATAGGTCAAATAGGATTTGGTAATAAATGCCATGAGCTTAACTGGGTGGATAAATGGTTACTTTCTTGCACATCATGCCCCCGTTCCACGGGGATGCGTAATAGGAGGTCACAGGTTTCCAATCTGTGTGGGTAGTCGCCGGAAAGGCCGTATTAAATGCACCGGGAAGCCACTTGGCGTCCTGATTGCCAATGACTACGGTTATAGCCAGCGGGCCGTGGAGGCATGCGGGCAGACGGTAATCGCAAAGCGGCGAAGAGAAATACCCACTGTTCGTCGTGAACTGTACCGACGTCCCAAGGCCCCAGCCTTTAGGCCATGTTCCGTCAGGGGAGAAGGCTTCCTCTACCACGGCGGTGCAGGGGCCGGAGTAACTGTCCCTCATCATCCGGGTCTGCGGGAAGTACTGTCCAGCATTCTTGCCAGAAAGGTCGGGCCTCGTATTCCACGGAACCCAACTAACCGAACCGAACACGGCAGGGAAACTGTAGTTCATCGTCGTGGTATATTTTTTGTAGTACCCGATTCCCGGAATCTGCATGTAACTATCTACGGCGTAACAGGGGTTCACCCATTGGCGCAGGACGACGCGTTGAATCTTATCCCCCTGCGTGACCTTGAACGTATTGCCGCGGAGAGAGCAGAGCGTGATGGTGAATTGGAAGAATGGGAACTTATTCCGGTTGTAAGTGATGTTGAGGTTATTCACTACCTGCGCGTCTAATACATAATTGCCAACGGTATACTTTGCCTTAGCCACGGTAGTTGTGCTTATGTTCGGTTCCGGCGCGGTACTGGGAGCATCAGAGCTAGATACATTGATGTCGAATATCTTCGTACTATTCATCATGATGGGAATCTCCCCATTGATGGCAACCTTATTGCTGTTCAGTACCCAGCAGGTGAGAAGTAATTCTCCGTTCTCCACCGTGGTGAACGCCTTCCCAATACCTGTAGGTAATGCCCCTGTGGTAAATTTCATTTCAGGGTTATAGGCCTTCCGCTTATATATCTGCGTACCATCCATGAAACCTACGGGGAATGTCCAGACATTGCTCGTAACTCCCTCGCCATAGAGGACATCGTTAATCATCATTTCGCCCCTTACCTTATAAACCCCATCCTGTGAGAACCAAGGGCCGTCAGGATTGGGAGCATGATAGAAGGGAGTGGCGGTGATAGTTCCGGGAGACATTTCTGTGGGCATCTCGTTTTGAATCCAGAGTTGCCACCAGCGTTGACCCTTAAACCGGACGTTGTAGAGAGAACCACGTGGGACTCCCTTATTGTCGGAGGTGAAGCTACCAAGCATAGCGAAGTAGTCAGAGAACTGGGGATAGGCTGGGTCGTTCCATCCGTTAATCATGGACAGTCCGGTGAGCATCTTGGTATTAAACGTCGGTTCCTCTTCTACGGTGAAGTCCGCAAGGTTGTAGCCTATCTTCTCCCAAGCGGAGTCCGGGATAGTAATGGGAGCCACGGATTCCGGGGATTCCAGTTTACGGCCATAGTAGGTATTGCCCACGGCATCCGTGTATTTGGTGAATCCTTCATTCTGCCAATCAGTATCGAAGTCAGTGCTCGGATTATGTACAATCTTCCGCAGTACGGGATAGACCTGATTGGTTATCCTATCGAATGAGGATTCCCAGAATTCATCAATCTGGTCGTAGGTGGTGCAACTCTTTCGCGTTTCCTTGTGGCTATATCCCTCACGGACTACTACAGAGGAATCTACGCGCCATTGGCTACAGTTTTCACTGGGGTCCGGGGGGTCAACCGCCGGGACATCGCCGTTCGCTGTCCAGTCAACGGACTGGCTAGTCGTCACGGTTGTGTTGATGCACCGGACAAAACGGGAATCAGGGTTACAACAATTACCGGAGAGGCTGTTCTGTTCCTCTTTCTCCGCAATGTTACTGTTCCGTTTGTACATAGATACAAGGGTGTACATCTGCGTACTCGGATAACTGCCCTTGTCCCAGCCAGCACTAACGGGCTTATTGTCCAGTTCAAGGAGGGGCATGTGAGGAATGCGGGCCTGACCCGGTTCCTTCCCTCCACCATCGACAGGCCAAAGCGGCGCGGCCCAGACCTCTCTCGATAACTTAATTACAGTCTGCGCCACCCATTCAGATTCGGGCTGGTTCGTTCCCGGACCGCCTTCATCCCACACCGTATCTCCCTTCTGCCAAATATTGTAGGGGACGAACTCTTTAACCACAGGTCCCGGCAGGGTTTTATACACACGGATGACCTTACGAAAGTACTTGCGCAGGTGTTCCTCTTCGAACTGGGCTACTTCTTCATATACCAGCTGGGCATCGTATGCCGTGTAGAAATGCTGGTCATAGAAGTCAGGGTCAAGCTTTTCGTTGCTGGGGTCAAACGAGCCAAGGGGAAGCGGGGCATACGCGGAATCCGTGGGTTCCACCCATTCCCGTGTAATCTCGTAGAAGTCCTTCAACTCTTCCGTGTCTGCATCCGGTCCCATGAACTTACCCGTAGCGGCGGTGTCCTTTAAGGTATAGCCGTCACGGATTTTCTTCATGTCCTGAATGTTATATCGGAACTGCTGTTCCGGCGGGACCATGTAGTAGAAACGATAAACGTGCTGTCTCGCCGCCTCATTGACGGGTTCGACATGCACGAGAACTGCATCCCGCATAAACGGGAGGAAGGTCGTACCTGCGGTAGGTACGAACGGGGTTCCCAATTCAATGGTAATCTCGCTGGGATTCTTGGCAATCCTCTCAACGAAGAACATCACGTTCTTTACCACAGGAGTGGGAAAGTTAATTATCGGCTCACCCATTGGCCTGTCAGGACTGAACCCATTGCGCCACGAGGAATCCGTGGTTCCAATGGGTATCGTCGGAGGCTGTGGGTTGGAGGCCGGAGTGTTAGGAATTAAGGCCATGTATATTGGTTTGGTAGAACGGCATGATTGCATCGGGAAGCGGGGGTGTCCACGTCATGCTAATATGCCCGTTCAACGTTAATTGCATTGGTTCTCCCCGCTGAAAACTTACTGTCTCGCCCTGATAATAGGTGCGGTTTGTTCTCCTGTCAATAACATATCCTCGTATGACAAGTAATTTATGGCTTCTCTCCGCGTCAATAATTCTTGGCAGTTGAACTTCTTCACGAGTTTTAACCTGTGTAACCGAAGAGGTAAGGGTTTCTCCGTCATAACGAATTCCTACTTTCCCCCGTAAAAAATAGGCCCATTGGTTTCTGGGCAGTTTCAGCTCACCTTCGCGACCAATAGGAAGGGAGGCATAGAACCGATTCCTTGAACGGATTTTTTCAGTACACGCACGGATGCTTTCCTGTAATTGATTAAGATTCTGGGTCAACTCGTTTTCGAGTTGTTCCTGCTCGTGGCTTTTTCGGAACAGATTGAATAGTTTCATTTCTGTCGGAGGGGGTGTCTTGTTGCGAGATAGCGCAGAAGGCGCGGTCGATTATCTCTTCATGGTCGCTTCGTAGATTGTCTATTTTTCCATGTAGTTGGTCTAGAGAATTATCCAACTCGGATATAACTCTTAGAGCCTCTTGCAATAGTATGAGAAATGACTTCTCCTTGTCAAGACTAAACTCTATCTTTTTTGAGATGTACTTATACGCCAGCTTTACTGCCACGTAAATAACTCCCACAAATACGAGATATGCGGGAGACATTTCATCGACGATACGAGTGAGAAGCAAAGTCCACACGTTGCCGTCAATGGTGTTTAGCTGTGCGACGAATTTAAACACGGCGGCAAGGAATTACCTTGCCGCCATGTTATCATTTGGGGTTTAACGGGTCAAGAAAATTCCCTGTTTATTTCCTTGACAACAGAGTAAGAGCGTAGGCAAGCCGTGCATTGCATCGGTTCATCCAGCCCGTAAGGAACTTTTCCTTCACCGGATTGGCCTTCACAATGGAGCGATAGCGGGCACGACAAGCCCAGTCCAGCAAATCGAGGACTGCCATTTCCTCCCGTGATAGAAGGACGTCCGTCCATTCGGCTTGAGTATTTTTCCCCCATTTGCCATCGATATCAATGCCGAGCATGCGCTGGACGACCTTAGTCGTTCCCGCCACTCCCATGTTGAAGGTCATGTCACGAAGCATGAACTCAATGGCGTAGCATCCTGCAACTCCCTTGGCAACCAGTGGTTCCGTATTGGCGAGGACATAGCGGAGGCATTCCTCCCATGCCGCATCCCTGTCGCCCCGGTCCATCATGGATTTGATTAGATTGAATTCCTTGGGTTCAATCCCATCACAGATACCTGCAATCTCCCACTTGCCACCACCGTCACCAGAGGGGAGGCGAGTTACGCGCAGAGAATCGGGACCTGTAATCTTGTAGTCCTCCATGTTGAGAATCTTCTTAGCCATGTCCTTGCGGATAAGCTCGGCCGGGGACACGTATGCCGCGGGACCCGCGGATTCCGGGGAATCGTTGGGTTGTTCATCGGGAACCGTGGATTCCGTGGGTTGTATCTTCTTCCATATAGCATCAATGGTCTTATCACCAAGAATACCGTCGGGCGTAGTTCCCGCCCACTTCTGTATTTCCTTAATTTTGTTTTTGCTTGTCATTAGTTTTTTCTACTTTGATTCCATCCGAGGTTAGCTTCCCCAATGAGATTTGAAGGTTAATAATGTTCGCCATCGACTGGGCAATTTCTCTGGCCCAGCTTTCGAAGTGAAGAGTGCCCAATGGGGTGGCAATGTCCGTGAGAATGGTGGCAATAGCGTCCCCATTCATGGACACCCTCACGGCATCCGAGAATTCTTCTACCTTGGCTTTCGCGGGTAAGTGGTCGATTTCGTACCACATAACATCCTGTATCTCTTCGTCTTCATCATCCGCTTGGGGATATTGGACACGAACGACACCAGCAACATCCTCGTCGGACATTACCCGGAGGATAGACCCTGTTGGGATGCTATCCCCACACATGCCACATCTCCCCGTATCTATCCGAAGAACAACGTCGCCGCACTTAAATCTGTTCTTATACTTTCCCAGTTCCATTTTCGTTTTTGGTTTTGTTTATATCCGGTAATATGACATGCTCGTTGAGGTCTTCAACAATACACTTGGCCCAGCCCTCTACTTCCCAGCACATATCGACCTCTTGGTCGCCCAGCTTATATCTGGTAGGTATGCGGAGAACGGGCTGATAGTTGAAGAGGATGATAGCCTCGTCCCGTGTGTATCGGACGAAGACTTCATGTTTGGTCTCTTCCACTAGCTCAAACTCATAGAAGGGGAACCGCTTATGTGTCCCATCCCCGGTCTTGACAAGGATGCGACGGTCCATACCTTCCTCTTCTTGGACGTATACTAGGGAACCCTCCGCTAAACTCTCACGTATTTCTGGATGCCTTCCTGTGTTGATGAACCGAACAAGGTCTCCCTTTTTGAATTTGCGTTTGTTAGTCATTGAAGATTGGCTGTTCCTTTTCGACGAAGGTAATCCCCGTGTCAGATTCTTCCGTCGTGCATTTCTTAATCTTGTCACGAAGTTCGATTGCCATTTCGAGGGCGAAGTCTCTTGTCGGAAGTCCCTTCTCATCCTCATTCCTGTGATAGGGGAACATGGCAATACGGTAGTTTCGATGAATCACCGCAATGATTCCTGCTCGCGGGTATTCCATTAAGAAGGTTTCCAGTAGATATTTATTGTTGGTCATTGTTGTTCCTTTTAAGTTTAAATCCTTTTTTGGTTTTGATGGTCGTACTATTTTCAATTTTGCGGACTAGCTTCTCGGTCAGCTTCTTGGCTTGCTTCTTGGTGAAATGTCCTTCCTCGCCTTCCGTGCAATAGTAAAAGGCGGCAACGCAACAGTTTTCAAGCATGACCCGGAAAAATCCGGCAATGGGGTCATCTACGGTGGTAATATTTAGAGTGTCAGTCATTAGTATTGTTCCTTTTAAGTTTGATTCCCATCTTTGTTTCTATGACCGTGCTCTTCTCAATTTTGCGGGCGAGCTTGATGGCTAGTTTCTTAGCTTGCTTCTTGGTGAAGAAGCCGCTTTCATCTGCCACGCAATAGTTGAAAACGGCGACGCAACTTCCTCTGTGCCTGACGCGGAACATTCCGCTAGTAGGGAGGTCATAAACACGGGTATCTGAATCGTTATTCATTGATGTTGAAATAGATTTGGTTAAGTGATACCCCCTCGATGGTACAAACTGTCCCTCTGCTAACTACGTAGCGGGCAATCTTCGTTGCCAGTTTCTTTGCGGAATCTCGTGTCATATATCCTTGTTCACCAGAGCCAGTGCAGTAAAGAAAATCTGCAATGACACTTCCACAGTGAGTTACTCGGAAGAATCCAAATCCTTTGTCTTCTAAAATAGCTACTTTGTCGTTCATGATTTATTCGTCTATACGTTTGCGGTTTCTACTTTTAAGGTGTCGCCGGGAATGGCAATCTCCCAACAGAAGGAGGCGATGAAATCGTTGCGAAGAGTTACCTCTTCTCCGACTTTATACCACCCGTCGGGCAGGAGATAATCCCTCTTCATATCAATGGCGGCTCCTGCCTCTATTGGTTCTAACGCCATGAAACGGTAGTCCCATTCGTCGCTCTCGGTCTTGAACGATTGCAGGATGAACCAAGGAGTAACGTCGGCATTTCCATCCTCGGTTTCCTCCCCAGTGGGCGTTCCTACGACGCGGGCACAATAACCGTTCCTCATGTTCTCCAAGGCAACACCGAATGGCAGGTTGAAGTGAGAGAGGGAATAGGCAATAACACCCCATGTCAAGGACCGGGCGCGGGAGCAAACCCCGTCAAGCCTTGGAAGTACCGTGGCTATTACTTCGGGGTTGCTCTCCGGGCCATCGGAGCAGAGGAAAAATTCTCGGACGCGAGTTGTTGTAGGCATGGGTTCTATTAGACGTAATTGTTCAGTAGGCTGTAAATCTTTTGGGCACTCTGCTCGAAGTCCTCTGCCAGTTTCCTTAGCGCGGGTTCATTCCCGGCAATGGTGTAGAGGTAGGGAACGATGTCATGTAGGATGACATTTCTGTACAGGAGAATGCAATTAGTAGAAGTATCAGGCAACACGGGACGCACCAACATGGGCTTTACCATCCAGTCGCGGCCATGTAGTCCGAGATAGGTTTCAATGAAACTGTCGGCAATGCCGCCCAATTCTTCTACCGCATCGTCGTATCGTTCATGATGGAATCCACTACTTGTCTGGTAATGGAGGACCTTCAATACGGGGTAGAGTTGCAGGATGTGAGATAAATCAAGTTGCATGGTTAGATGATTTGAAGAGTGAAGGGGAAGGTGCAGGTCCAGTTAACCGAATCGGAGAACTCAACAGTCATCCAGTAGGTCCCGATAGGGTATTCGGCAGGGTCTAATTCCAATGGACCAATCGGAAGGATAATGGTGTCAGCAGTGCCTCCGGGTTCCTCCGGGCCCGTCATGCCAGACGCGACTGTCTTCCATACAGGCAAGGCTCCGGCGTTGAGCGGGGCTAACTGAATCTTCCATATAAAGGGGTATTCCAGAGAGATGTTGCCAAGAGCAGAGGCATGGGAGAAATTAAATTGGAGGTCTCCCTTAAATCCTGCGCCAAAATGGAGGACAAGGGAGGATATTCCATGCTGAACTTCCAACGTAGGGTTTACGCTTACCAGTTCATAGTTCGCCTTGCGAATGAACTGTCCAAGGCTTCCGTCAAAATATATTTGGTTTGTGTTCATGAGGTGAATGATATTAGATATTGTGTTTGGGTTTGTCAACCATAATCTGCACGCGGCGCGGATAATCCGCAGAGCAGGGAGCGGTGCTTGCGCTCTTTTCCCAGCCGCGTTTCACGGCGATGTCGAGAACCTCCTTGTCGTATTGGTAGTCGAGGCTCACTCCGAAGTGTCCGGCGAACGCGTCATGATAGACATAATAGATACTTCTCATTTTCTTAATGGCTTTCAGGTCGCTATCGTGCCGGAACCCCCACACACTACCATCAACTATGCTGGTCCATGCAGGGTAGTCTTCGATGGCCGCCCGCTTCATTCCCATGTATGCGGAGATGAAGATGACATCCTTCTCGGTAGCTATCTGGCTAGCCATGACGTCGAGAAGGTCCGCTTCGCGCACCGGGCATTGAGTATCGAGCACCATGATGTCCATTCCCGCATGCTCTGCGGCGATGGAGAGGATGGCTTCATCGGGTGCGTCAGGGACGCGGGCAACGTTCAGCTCTTCCGCTTTGGCCCATGAAAGAACGCCAAGGTCCTCGGACATGACAGTAATGCGCTCGCCGGGGATGTGCAGGGATTTAAGATAATTGACCGTGTAATGGATTAGGTTTGATTCCCTCTCCGGCCAATGAAGGGAGGGGTTATACGCGCTAATGATGTAATGGATGTTGTTGTCCATGCCCGCCATCATACACAGAAGAAGATTCTGGTCAAGAAATTTTTAATTGGTATGACACAACGAAGGAACCCACGGAACCCATTGTGACCATTTGGCCGTGGGTTCCGTGGGTTCCGTGGGAGTTTAACGTCCTGACATTTCGATGTACGAAATCGATAAGCCAGTTGTACTGCTATATCAAAGTGTCGTGAACTGTAATCCCTTAAACCATTGATTCATTTGGGAGATTTCGGGAGCGGCAACGTAGGGGGTCCAACAGTAATAACTTCCAAGGCAGTCAACTTCTACTCCACCTATCGTGGTGCTCCATGTGACTGTTCGCATGGAAGCCTTATTCCCATTCGCCCAATATTTAATGGGGTAGCCTACATAGGCAAGTATCGAAAAGGTCTGCCATACACCAGAGGATGTTTTTCTCTCATACTTGAAGCTTAAATCGATACTTACATCCAGATAAACTGCTCCACTTTCTGATTCAATGTACCACATATTATCCATAAATCCGCTTCCATAATGTGGTCCGTATATACTGTTTTGGTATAGCCAGCCGTCGTCATAGTAGGGCCAATCGCGGGCTTCCTGCAATGTGACTTCATGTGGAGTAATTTCAGTTCCTTCCGGCACTCCCTGCCATGCGAACCAAAGTGCTGGCTCGTATACTCGAAATTGAGTACGAGCATCGACGCCTCCGGGAATGCCATTCTGACTAGGCAACTTCGCCGGAAGCGCGATGGAATTAAATCCTTTCAATGTGTTGAAGACTTTCCACGCGTCCACAAGGTTCTTGCACTTAATCCCCGGTTTATGCGTTGCGTTTGGTGAAATAGCTACGGCTCGACCTAGAGGTACAGGAAGCCCGGAAACCGTGGGTCCTTGGGTTCCATACCACAAACTACTTTTATATTGTTCAGTGTAGTCAGGATTATTCTTCCTCATTAAAACCGAAATATCCTTCGACGAGTTCGTGGGGAGTAAGAGGTGAGACTTCATGGTGCTACGGTACTTACTTCTGCATATTGCCCAACGCGTCCGCTAACGCCATCAACATATCCGCTGTACCAAACGGCGGCCAGTCCAGTATTGACCAGCTGGGATTTCACGGTTGCGTCAAGACTATTGTCCTGCGGGTTTCGCGTTACCGTCAGGATGGCAATCGCGCATTTGCTCTTACCCGTTCCCTCGGCACTCTCAATCGGAGTGATTACCTCCTTACCATCCCACGGCTTATCATCAACAACCAGCTTGGCGTTCGTCACGGTATTGGCGGGCCAAGTGTATTCCCATTCAAGGAGTACGGGAAGTTCACCGTCGGTTACGATTTCCTTCTTAGCCGCCCCGTCTTTGAACCCGTCAATCTCCACCTTCTTCCGTTCGGTATCACGGAAACCGCCCGGCTCGATAACTGCGTAGGTATGCCAGTTCTTGTTTGCGTCCTGCTCCTTAGTCGTCGTGACCTTGTATGGGAACTTGCCGCCACCACCGCCGCCTCCAATGAAGATAGCACCACGGTGAAGTTGCTGGATATATCCGTTCCTGCCCTTGCTCGTCCTCGCAATGGGGACGGAGAAGTCCGCGCTGGTGTCTTTCTTACTAGACACGGTGGAGGACTTGCGGTCAGATTTAACATTGACATACCAGATGATGTCATCATCTAATGGGGCCTTCTCTTTACTATCCACTGCCTTCAACGTCCCCGGCGCACCACCAATTTCATGCACCTCATTATCATCAATGACAACACCGCAGGTGTACATGACCTTTGCGTTAGGCCCGGAATCCTCTGGGTCATACACAATGGCGAACATGCTCTCTTCCCGGTTGCGCATGAGGGGGTCATCATTATATACCGGGGTATGGAACGTCCCTACATCACTATCCCCATAGACAGGGGCAATCGGGTCCGGCATTGAATCAAATGGCGGGGCCTCATTAAACATCTCCGTACCCACGGGAACCGAGGGTACGGGATGATTAAAGAGGTCAGGAGCTTGTGGAATCTCGCTGTACTCTTCTGCCATATTATTTGCAGTATTCTTTGGAGGGAATTACTACCGGACCTGCATCCGTCTTGGGCTGTTCCTGCGTAAAGGTCAACCTTCCGGGGCTAACGATTACACAGGATTCTCCATTGCAGATAACTGCGCGGTCCTTACTCACATCCGCGTAGGTGCAACTACTCTGCCCCAACGCTCCAAACATGGCTAAAGCTCCAAGGGCGGCACTAATAATCCCGGAGATGATAGTCTTGTACTTGCCGGGTACACCAAGCTGGACACAGTACTTCGCCGTCAGCTGGGCAAAGATGTCAGCCTCTCCCTTGATTAGTTTGCCCGCCATGTTCATGTAGGGCTTCTTCTTTACCGCGGTGAGCTGGTCCCACGGGGTTGGAAGTTCAGCCATGCTATAGAGCTTGGCCGCGACTTCTTCTTGTTCATCGAGATTGTTTCTTTCCATGTTGTTGATTAGATTGTTTGTGGCCGGAAGATGTCACGACAGAAAGTGATACCTTTCGGAGTTAGTTTACTTTTAGTTTGTTTCCTCGACCCCCTCACTCCCTCGTATTCAATATACCCTTTTTCTTCCAGCTTGCGCAGGACATAGTAGAGAGATGATATCTGGATGCGAGTACCCCTGCTAATTTCCGGGTTACTATGCTCACTCTCAAATCCATTGGCGTGCATGTACAGAAGGACACGTATGTTATCAACGGTGAGGGAGAAGTCAAGGAGGTCAATATTCAGAAGGAGGCCGAGCAAGGCTCGCTGATTGCTCTGGCCCTTCTGTATGGTTCTGGTTGTGGAGTAGGTCGTTCTCATACGTCAGAGCTATCTAAACCCAAATGAGAAAGGAGGTCAAGCAAATTGTACGCAAACCGTGTCCTACGACCGCGAGGGTCGCTATCATCACGATACCGTACACGTTGAACTTTGCCCCGCTTGAATAGGGTGGTCAGATACGCCGGAGACTTCAAGCCCGTAGATTCCAATGCGGTAGCTACATCAACGTACCCTTCCGGGATATTGTCATATAGGCCCCGCACTTGTGCGCTGATATATTCATTGGCTCCTTCCCCTTCCCAGTACATGGTATGCCCACAACGAACGTGTTTGACCTTCAATCGGTTCAGGGCGTGAATTACCCATACGGAGCTTCTCCCGATTTTATCGGCAATCTCCCCAGTGGCAATGTAGCCCCGTGGCACGTTCTTTACCGGGGGAGTACTATGCCGTGGCCTCCGTGAATGTTTCAATCCGGGATGGACGATTAGTCCTCTACTGTTCTTCTTCATGCAGGGGTAAAGTCGTTGTCGTTATTGTTCTCGATGATGTAGTAAAAGAGAATACCGAGAAGGAATCCGATTAGTGTGTACATACGTTTAGCGTGAGAATTTGACTGCATGGTTCAATGCGTCATTAGGGATTAGAAGGATTTCATCCCCAGTCGTATAGCTACCATTGTAGGGTACGACGAAGGAATATCCTCGTTTAATGATTGTGTCGAGTAGCTCTGTGTCGGAGGCTAGACCAACTTCGATAGGAGAGAGAATGCGCTCGTCAATAAGATATTGGCGAAGCCCTTTGATTTGTCCAATGTATGGAAGGTTCATGAGATGAAATGTTATGCGGCGAGGTCTCCCTCCGCGATTAGTATGGAGTTAATGGGGAGGACGAATCCTCCCCCGCTAATGGTTATCCAGTGGTTGTTCATTTTCTTTGGCTGATTATATCTATTGCGAAGCTATTCCAGTGGGCTACCGCTTCTTCACGGAAGCGACCATGAACGCTGATGCTATGGGGAAGGTGCTTGGCCCCGTTGCAGACAACATAGCAATGTTTCTCTCCGGGGTAGATGGTTTCCTCCACGACCTCCGGGATTTCTCCACAGTACGGGCAGGGTCGAGGATGGGCATTGCGTTCGTTCACGAACCGGAGTGCCGCTTGCTTCAATCTTTCGGTAAACATATCAACAATATGCTGTGGCACGATTCCTTTGATTCCGGATTCCGTGGCTTCCTCGTAGTTCAATGGATGGTCCAGCCCCTCGTCGAAACAGGAAGCACAGGGTCCCACGGTTCCGGGCAAGTCCCCATACTTGCATGTGGAGCAGGGGGAGGGGACATCCTCTTCATCCCCTTTATCCTCTTCATATTCCGGGTACTCAATTCCCCGCTCCTGTCGGCAATGAGAGCATGGAGGATTGCAACGGAGGTTATCCCGGTGAGTGCAAGTATTGCACGGTTCGATGACATCATCGTTCTCGTCCGTACCTTCGGCACATGGCGCAGATTCATCCGGGGTATAATTCCGATAGCCGTTGCAGGAGATGCAGGGTTCCTCTAGGATAGATACCCCCTTATGTTTACATGTCAGACAGGTAGGACCAGCCATCTTGGCTTCCCTCCGTGCATCCTCGCTTGCCGCGGTGTCCGTGGATTCCGTGGATTCCGTGGATTCAAAGTGGCTAAAGTACATGTCACAACTGGCGCAGGGTTCCGCGGTTTCGGGGAGGTCACGGTATGCGCAGGTCCAACAATTTGGTTCGTCGTTCATTTTCTTTTGATATGCTTCTTAATGGTTTCGATTACCCACAGGGTGAATAGGGTGAGGGCGCACAGAGCAATAGCACCCCATGCGAGGATGTCAGTAATATCAACAAATATCGTTGTGGTCATGGTGAATGTATTTGCTGGGATTTAGTAGGAATAAGAATAGAATTCTTACGAGGATAGATGTACTCGTTATGATACAGAATGCAAGGATTAAATTGAGGAAGAGTGTCATACTCCTTCCTCCTTCTGCTTCATACCTGCCCTTAGCCCAGCGTAATACGCGAGGACCATTCCGAGAGCGGCGATGCTCATGGGACATACGATGAAGATAATGAATAAGAGGTAGGCAATCATGGAGGTTAATCGATTAGTTTAAGGTCAAAGAACATAACGGTGTTGAAGTAGTTAGTGGTCACTCCATCGATAGCTACCCAGCCGTCACTGTCTTCATCGTCGTAAACCGCGTACTCCTGATAGGGCGTAGGCTCATCATCGTAGCTTACCCAGCCACGAGGAACGAATTGTACCCTATCCCCTCTCTTGAACGGTCGCCGGGGTTTGGCGGCGTTAGTGCAACCAGCGCGGACAGATTCTTCTGGCGCATCTAGAATTTCTTCCATCTGGTTAGCAGAGGCCCACTCCGCTAATCCTCCCGAATAGCGTACCTTGTACGGGTAGGAAGAACGTTCGTTGTCGATTTCCACGACGCGACCGCAAGGGCCGCCGTCGACGCGGACAATCATTCCGAGTTTAACTTGATTCTTCATGGTTAGAATTTGATGTTTGGGTATTGACGATAAAGTCGATAGCGGGTCATCCACATGAAAACCCCCGTGGTTATGTAGTTAGATACCACAATAAAGAGATACCATGCGGCAATCCATGCGGAGATAAGAGAGAGGACATAAAGCGGAGGTGCGGGAAGAGTGAAGAGGCACTCGGCAATGATACTTACATTTAGTCCGATTAGCCCAAAGATAACCCACTGAACCGAGGTATTGAAGATATGGCTATATATGTTATCCATTTCCTTGCGCTCATATAGGGTATACTCGCTTCCTCTCGTCCGGTAGCTATTGGTCTCAATGCCAATGAGCTTCAAGTGAGCTTTCAGCCTCTTGGCCATCTCGGTGAGGGCAGTACCTCCTAAGCCGCGGAGAGCTACACCCGCAAGCGCGAAAAGGGCCGCAAGCGCGAAGTATTGTGTGGTTGATAGATGCAATGTATTCATGGTTATTCTCCTTCATGGTTACTCGGCTTGCTCCATTCCCCACGGCCATTCAACTATCCTGCCGGGTTCAATGCTTCGCCCATCCTCCAACAGGATGCGCATGGAGACGCGGGTTCTTCCTGCAACGATTCCGGTATGCCTATGGAACATGCCGTCGTAGTACTGGATTTCAGCACCGGGTTGAAGACGCAGAAGCGGAGGACAATGGTCAATGAAGAATCGAGCATTATTCCATGCCTCTTCATACGCTGTCTCCGGGTCATCGTTATCACATCCTTGCACGGCCAGTGAGCAACTCACACATTGAATGAACTCGTAGTTACCCTTCCGTCTTTCTTCCAGCAGACCACCGCAGATAGGACAGAACAGTGGGGGATGTTCTTCCTCTGGGAATGCCTCATCAAAGGCCTTCTCAACTACTGCTGACGATTCTTCGGATTCATCACGAAAAGAGAATTCGCTCTTGGTAGGAATGTTCGTTGGGGCCGTGGTATTGGCTTTAACTATTTTCGGGCTAAGGTCTGACATATAAACGTGTGTCAAGCCATTGGCCTCGTCAATAACAATCTTGGTTATCTGTTTGGTGTTTGATGTCTTGGACATGCCACCACCATATAATAATTTTATTATTTGTCAAGAAATTATTTTAATAAAAATCCCCGGAGGGGGTTAGCCTCCGGGGCGATGTGCTACTTGCGCTTCCAGCCAAGTAAGTCAAGAAGTTCGAGTAAGCTCATGATTATCATCCTTTTGTGAAGAAGTTAAAGAAGGATAGTGTACCACTATCGGTGAGTACGAACTGGGGATATTGGTCAGGGGTAAATATTTTTGTACCCCCGGAATCCCCGGTAGCCTCGACAGTCAGAAGGACTGCGGACACCTTGTCCGTCGGGCTGGAAGGGGAAAGAACCTTTCCTAATCGTGCCCAAACTTGGCACGCTTGCCACTGTTCGTCAAGAGCGGCAATGGCCTCGATAGCCTCCGCGAGGGCAGGTATCTGCTCCTGCGGCAACGTGGTCTCACTGTACTGGTCAAGGTGCGTAAAGCCCAGTGCGTCCGCGTAGATTACACTCATAATGAGCTTGGTCCAGTCGCCGGGCTGTGGGAATTGAATTTGTATTTCTGCGTTGTTCATGCCTGTTCAATGGGGTTGTTAATATCCACAAAATCCGTGGCTTCCTCGGATTCAATGGCATCGACGGCCATTGCTTCCAGTCCGTAAAAGACCGGGTTCGTGCCTCCCGGCTGGTAATAAGTGTACTCTCCGATTCCCGCATAAACAGAAACGTCGCCACCCGCATTATTCACAACATCAGTCACCCAACTGGAAATGCCGACGCCGGTCTCAAAATTGGAGACGCCCCGGCATGTGGCAATCTGATACAGATTATACCCCTGACCTCCGGTGAGCATGAGCCAGAGCGCGCCCGTATCTTCATACCTGGCAATACTGGCGACAGATTTCTGCTGGTAGACAACCTTGCAGACTGTCCACGGAACAGGCTCATTCTGACTGGCCGGAATAAAGCTGGTTGTAGTCTTAACCTGCCAGCTATCCGTATTATTAAGCGCAAAAATCTCACGCACCCGCACCGTATAACCGTTGCGTTCCGTATTTCTCACGTTATCAAAAGTAATATCCAGAATTTCGCCGTGATTATAAGCCAAACCGTTTGCCGGGATAATACTGTAAGAATCTATGGAAAGGTCGGGACGAACCGTCTTCGTGCCGCGGCCGATACCAAAAGACAACTTTGCGGCATTGGTAGCGCGCCAAAGGAAAGAGAACCCGGCGAAACTGGAATAATTCCATTGAGGATTGCTCACCTCAAATTTCGCCTGAATGGTCGAATGAGTACCCTTGGGGATCTTAATGCCAGCCAAATGGTAGGGAACCGTCTTGGTCACCGTCGAAGATCCTGACGCGGTAATGGCATCCGTATTGAGGAAAGCATTAGAGGTCAGGATGCCCGTCACGCCGGCCATACCCGCGGCGTACAGGCGATTGACCGCTGACGTATCCGTTGCCGCCCCCACGGCCAGCGGGATGTTAATCCCGGCGTTGGCATTGGGAGTTTTGCGGAACGTCATAACCCCGCCCACGTCAATAGTGCCGTGCATACGGGTTTGGGAGTTGAACGTAACTACCCCGTTATGGTTTTCATTTTTGTAGACCCACAAGTCCCCATTCCCATCGATGGTCAATGTCTTATTGTTGACGTTATTGGGGTCAGTTATGGAGAGGAAACCGTTGGATTCTTCGTAAAGTATGACTCGCGTAGGACCGCTCTCCTTGCCGAAGAGGATGCACTTCATCTTCTCGCCAGTGGTGGCAACGAAGCTAATGCCGTCATCAAAAGTGGTGGGGTTTTGGAACTTGACAGGAATCGCAACGTCCATGTGGGAAGCGTCCGTCCCCTCAATGACTGCGGCTCCATTACCGTCCCCGTGGATTTTCACCGCGTCATCCCCTTGTCCGAGAACTAAAGGAACTTCGTTTCCGAGAACCAATCCCGCCGTGTTGGTGAAACTCCATGCCCCGGAGATTGTCTGGTCACTAGCTGGGTCAAAGCCAGTGCCAGAACCGCCACCCTCACCGGAGCCTAAACTAAAATTTCTGATGGAGACAAAGTAGCCCGCTTCTTCAATCGTACTGCCGAGAGAAAGAATTGCGGAAGTTTCAGTTGCCACAAAGACCAGCTGGTCAGTAGTCTTACCGCCAGCGAGGAATGCCTTAGGATTGTTGTCGGCTCCTACGCTAAAGAGCGCATAGCTGAATTCCGGATTAGGCTTCGTTTCCATCAAGCCGCCCAAGTCAGGATGCACATTGATAGAGTAGAGCTTACCGCTTTCAAGATTGGAGATTTTATAGAAACCCCCGGAGACAGGGCCATCACCGTCCAGCGGGAGGGCTTCATACTCTTGGTCGTAGTCGAACCCCAGCGGGCGAAGCGCAATCGTCGCGTGTGCACTTTCGACGGAGGCGTTCTTGTCCTGCGCGTTAGTGGGGACGACGAAGTACTTACCGTTGGGAGATGCAATCTCAATCACCTGTCCCGCGACCGAACCATTGATGATGAACTGTTCCGGCGCAATGTTGGACCACAGTTCGTCAGTAGGAGCAGTAGCGGAAAGCTTGAAGAGACAGGGAGAACTGGAAGCAAGGAGCCACGCGGTGTGCGTGTCGGCATCGCCCAGCTTATAGGTTACGCCCGGCGTAATAGGAGAACCGTCGACGTAGTTTTCAATATTGATTTTAGAAGAACGTTTACGTGCCATGATAGTAAAAATTTGGGGCTGAACCCATAAAAGTTTAGCTCATGAGTTCAGCCCCGTCAAGGTTTAATTGTTGGTTATGCGATATTTCCAACGAAGGTAATCACCGCAGTCCCCTTAAAGGTCCCGGCATCACCGCCCGTAGGAATCTGGAACGAGGCAACGGCGGCTCGCTGTCCCGCACCAAGAGCCGTCCCCTGTGAAAAGATAAGAGTTCCTCGAAGGTTCTTACCAGTCACAATACCCTGCGCGGCCTCGAGAGGAAGAAGACCTTGCGCCCCTGCTTCCCCAACTACGTTGGTAAGGACTACGTTCTGGTTCTGGATAGTGATGTTGCCATCGTATTGGAATTCAGATGCGGCGGCTTCGGTCACGAAGTCCACGCGGTAATATCCGGCAGGGGTAGGACCTACAAGAGCTACGTCGGAAACGGTGTCCGAAAGGGTCGTAAGCTGGGGAGCGGTAAGACCCTCAATCCCCTGCGCGGCTACGATGTCAACGTTAGCCTTTACTGCTCCATCTACGTACACCCACGCTTTCGTGCCAGTGGAAGTGAAACGAGTGGTCCCTGCGGCAGTTACAAACGGAGGTTCTTCTATTGCGTCTGCAATGGTATCTCCCGTCTTGACAAATACGGTTACAGGGACTTCCGCACTTACTTTCAATTCATATCCCGTATTTGCGACTAAATCACCGATACTATACCACTTGTCAGGTGATAAGTCTGCGGGAAGAGTTGCTTCTTCGGGGGCCGGAATTTGGTCGGCCTTCATAGTCAGGGTAATCTCCGCGCCTTCAAGGGCATCGATGCGGAGGTAAGCGCTAGTCTGACCACCTTCCGTCACGAAGTAGAAAGCACGGCCAGAAAGATACCCTTCGGCTTCCACCTGCTCCAACGCTTCATCTTTCGCGATGACCACATGCGGGCACTTGGTAGACGTGACAATGAACTTATACCGAGTAGCCTCGGTCAGTCCGGTAAGCTGATAGATTTGCCCGCGAGCGATAGTTGCATTCTCTGCGGGGATGGGAAGATTTTCTATTGCCATAATTCTTCGTTAAGAGTTTTAGTTAAAAGGTTATGCTCCAAAGCCAGAGGCGATAATAGAACCAATGTCGGCTCCTTCTGCCAGTTCTTCGGCTTCTTCGGTTTCGGTTTCCTGTTTGGGAGATTCGGTTTCTTCTTCGGTCTCGTCCTCGTCACTATCATCGTCACCTATTTCTTGGTCCTCGATAGAAACAATCTCAATAGATTTGCCGTCATCTGAAACAACGCCAACTCCCATGAGCTGAACATCATCCCCCGGTTTAAGGTCTCCAAATTTTTCAGGGTCATACGTAATCTTCATGCAGATAAAAATTGAGGCGAGCGGGTTCATCCCGCCCGCCTCGGTTTAAGAGTTATAGGTTTAGGCTTAGAGGCCCGGCACTGCCGCGGGGGTGCTTACCAGAGAGCCAACGGGCTTACCGTCAGCACCAACGAGTTCGCGGCCAGCGGTCGCGCGAATGTGTCGGATGACTACACCGTGACGCGGGAAGACAGGCATCGGAGCGGCAGAAAGCGTCGCGATGAACATGCCCTGCGTACCCATGTAGTTATCACCGTTGTCCTTGTTGTTCACCCAAACCAGCTCACCAGCGTAAGTCACGGGGTCCCACTTGGCCTGACCGTAGGCAGACACCGGACGAGGAACGAGGGACTTGTACACGTCCTTCACAAAGATAATCGTATCTTCGTAGGGGGCGTTCATGTACGCGGGGTTCGGCACATAGCGGTTGCCAACAGTCGTTTCCACCTTGATATACTGGGGAACTTCCACCCACTTCTTACCAGTCGGCTGGTTGTCGTCGAAGGTGTAGCGGGGGTTCATGTTGTCCACGATGTAGGTAAAGCCCTTGTACGTCCACTTCACGCCCAGCTGACGCAGGAGGGTAGCATCCTTGCCTTCCGCGGCCTCTGCGAAGTTCCAGTCCTTGCGGATAACTTCGTTGTGACGCAGGATGAAGTCCACGGTGTCCTTCGAGGTGTAAGCCAAGAAGACAGGGGAACCTTGGTCCATCAGAGCGGCAGATTCGCCAGCACCTTCATTGATGAGCAACTGCCAAGCTTGGTTCATCAGGTCGTCGTTCAGAGCGGCTTCGGGCTTAACTTCCGGCATGGAGTTAATATCGTTGCTCACGACATCGAGACCAACAACACCCGCCTTCGTGGGGATGAGTTTGTAGCTGGCGATGTTGATGTAGCTCTGACGATAGAAGCGAGACCAAGTATTACCGACGGCACGGACCAACTGCTTCACCGCATTCTCGGCCTGTTGCTTAGCCTGCCAAGACTGACGCATACGGAGTACGTCCAGTTTCTGGGAGGAAAGCCTCGTGATGAAGCGGCTGTAGGAGTATTCCGTAGCCCCAGTATCATTTACCGTAATCGGAATCTGGTTGGAGGTGGAAGCGAGGTTAATGTTCATCCATTCGGCACGGGGGTCCGTAGCACCGAAGGTTGCGATGCGCCCGGAATCACCAACACCGTCAGTCCATTCTCCCGTCATAATCATCTGGGAGTTCCACGGAGAAGTACGAGCAAAGGTGCTGAACATGTTGGCGTTAAGAAGGTTGGTCATCGTGACCAGCTTCAATTCTTGGGCCTGAATATCGTTAGGAGAAGTAGCCATTTGTAAATTAAATTTGGTTTAATTTGCAACGCCTAGTTCTCTTTGGAAGATTTTGTTTTGGGGTCTTACGCGGTCATGGCAGGGTCAGGACCAAGAATTTTCACACCTGCATAAAGGTTTGTTTTGGTTTGCTCGCGGGAAAGCAAGAATGGGACACCGCATTTGATGCCCCATTCTTGTCATAAAATTACCAGTATGTCAAGGATTATTTATCATGGCTATGTCACAACAAACAGTTGATAAATAGCCATTTTTATAGGGGAGTATCA
>ENA-OURU01000398-OURU01000398.1-human-gut-metagenome-genome-assembly--contig:-NODE-398-length-68619-cov-6.525378_pt1 | contig 68619 bp, 70 predicted proteins | sample MGYA00242137_ERZ509064 | MGnify/ENA primary metagenome ERZ509064 (study PRJEB26280, sample SAMEA2338777) | human gut metagenome | biome: human gut; feature: human-associated habitat; material: faeces...
GGAAAAAGAATCGGGACCAAGCTGTTCTCTGGCGGAAGCCCTGGAAAAACAGGATCTGTTCATTAACTCCACACTGGCACATATCGGATGTGACATATTATGGAGAATGTTCAAGGAAGGAAAAACACTATATCGCGGTGTCTATGTCAATCTGGATACATTGAAAGTGACCTCAATCCCGGTATAATGCATAAGTGACCGTATCATCTTTCCTTCAGGATACGGTCACTTAGTCTATTTGCTACTTATTATTTACTACGTTCTTACCACGCTGAAGAAGGAAACTCTGTATCTCTGAGGCAAGATAGAATGATTTCCCGTTCTTTTCCACCGAGTAATATTTAATCTTGCCCTCTTGCCTGTAACGTGCCAAGGTTCTTTGTGACACACCAAGGAGTTCTGCCAGATCCACATTATCAAGCAGTCTGTCTCCGTTCATACATTCTTTCAGACGGTTCATCTGGTCCAGTTTCTTTTCAATGCGGGCAAATCCCTCTACCATTGTTCCTATAAGTCTTTCGAGTATCTCATTATCTATATATGACATAATTCCAATGTTATTAAGTGAATAAATCGATACTCCCGTTGTGCGCACTTAAGAGTATGTACTTATAATAGTGAAAATAGTATGCCTGAAAACAGAATCTTATTCAACAGCACCATCTTTTACCTGATTTTCAGCCATATAGATACTTTTTACATATTATGAGAGTGTAAACCAAAAGTGTAAACCATGCAATACGAAAATGAAAACCTGTTTACACTATAGCGTTTGCGACATTTGATGATACCTGACGACATCTGGTGACAACATTTTGTATCATAGACATATAAGAAATACATTTGTACAAACTCAAAATTCTTTTGGATATGGAAATCATTGGAATTGAAACAGCTACATATGAAAGGACATTAAAGGAAATTGAAAACTTCCTTGATACCATTGATAAATTGATAACAGCTTCTTCACAGAAAACAATAGGGGAATGGTTGGATAACCAAGAAGTTTGCCTGATTCTCAAAATTTCTCCCAGAACATTACAGAATCTTAGAGATACAGACCAAATCTCTTATTCTCAAATTGGGAAAAAGATTTATTATAAAAAAGAAGATATTCAGAAGTTCATTGAAAAACACAACAGAAAATTATGAGCAAAGTAATTACCCAAGATAATGAGCAAGTCATTCAGATATACAATAGGTTAAAAGATACACTAACAAGACTCGAAGATATTCTGAAGAACAACAACCCAACACTTAATGGGCATAGATATATGAATGATGCAGAATTGGCAAATTACCTTAAAGTATCAAGACGCACTTTACAAGAATATAGAAATAATGGAATCTTATCCTATTATCAGATTGGAGGTAAAATTTTATATCGGGAATCTGATATAGAAGAACTTCTTGAGAAAAACAGACAGGAAGCATTCCGTTAAACATTTCTTGGAATTTTCGTTGATTTTCAAAGCAAAAATCCGTATCTTTGCAGTACTGACAAAGAGTTGTATATCAGTGCAGAACAAAGAAGTTCAATCGAGGTGAAATAGGTGGACTAAATGATAAACAGCAAGATAAGTAACTGATTATTAGCGATAAAAAATATAAGGTTCCGCCCCCAGGCGGATCACCAAAATAAGCTCTTTAATCCATTCGGGTTAAAGAGCTTATTTTTTATATATGTCTTAAGTCTTGATAAAACAGCATCACGAGCTTGAATCACCTCATCTTTCAGTATTACAGAAAGATAGATAAAAGGTGAAAGATGATTTTACCAACTGAATGTTTGGTTTGGTGCGGAAATAAAACTAACGAGAATCAAAAACGGAAGTAACGAAGATCAAAAATGAACCTCGTTACTTCCGTTTTAATTCATGCCTACCTTTTGATAAAAAGCCGGCGTATTTTCACCAAAAGGTAGGCATGAATTGATCAAAAGATAGGCACCTTTATAATACGATGTTGAACAGGTAACCTAAGAATATGATAAACAGCGTGATCACTCCAAAGAAGATAGCGATCAGGCGCCAAGTCATGACTTTCTTGAGAAGTGTCGCTTCGGGCAGTGACAATCCTACTACCGCCATCATGAAGGCTAGTGCTGTCCCGATAGGAATACCTTTGGAAACGAAGACTTCAATGACAGGAACGATGCCGGCAGCATTGGCATACATCGGAATGGCCAACAAGACAGAAATAGGAACTGCCAACCAGTTGTCTTTCGCCATGTAATGCTCGAAGAATCCTTCGGGTACATATCCGTGTATGAAGGCTCCGATCCCAATTCCGATCAGAATATATACCAGCACACCTTTAACGATGTTCCAGGCTTCCCGGATAATAGACGGCAAACGATGGAAAAAGGGAGTATGTTCTTTTTCCCACAGATTGGATTCGTTTGTGGCCCCTTGCTGGATTTGCTTTACCCAATCACTCAGATACGGTTCCAGTTTCATCTTGCCTAAAACATATCCACCGATCATTCCCAGTAAAATACCGCTGACAACATAAATGACTGTGATCCGCAGTCCGAATGTCCCGATAAACATCGCAACGGCTACTTCATTGACCAGCGGCGAAGTAATCAGATAGGCGAAAGTCACGCCCAGCGGAATACCGCCTTTTACGAATCCGATGAACAACGGGATAGAAGAACAGGAACAAAACGGGGTAATGGCTCCGAATAGAGAAGCCAGGAAATATTGTAACCCATAAAGCCGGTGGGATGTCAGATAATGACGCAGACGTTCGATCGGAAAGTATGCGTTGATGATTCCCATGATGATACTGATGAAGAATAACAGGATCAGAATCTTGATCGTATCGTAAAAGAAAAAGTTGATGGCTGTTCCCAGTGCGCTGCCTGCCCGAAGTCCCATAACACCATAAACCAGCCAGTCGGCAAAAGTCTGTATCATGATTATATGTGGATTAATGGTTAGATTGCTGACATGAACAAGTTGGGATATGCAACTTCTTGATTTCGGTCAGATAGAAAGCAAAGAACGCATTTTTAATCTCTTTCCGGACACGGATAAATTCACTTTTGATCCATTCATCCGTACCTTGTGCTTCCGAAGGATCATCGAAGCCAATATGCAATTGCTTCTTTACATTTCCCTGAAATATCGGACAAGTCTCATGGGCATGATCACAAACGGTAATCACATAGTCCCAGGATTCGTTGATATATTCAGATACATTCGTCGGTATGTGATGACTAATGTCTATGCCGGCTTCTTGCATAACTTCTACAGCCATGGGATTAACTTTTTCTGCCGGATGGGTTCCAGCTGAAAATACATCTAAACTCGGGTCAAACGATTGAAGGAAACCATGCGCCATCTGACTGCGGCAACTGTTTCCCGTACATAAAATCAAAATCTTCATATAATGTTCCAATTAATAAGTCCGTAATAAATACCGATAAGAATAAATGTCAGTGCTACGACCCGGTTGAACCATTTCTGGAATACCTGAATGCGGTTGTAGAATTTTCCGATACCAGCCACACTGTATGCCAGTACCCAAGCTATCAGAACGATCGGGAATCCGGTAGCGAAAGCATATACTACGGGTAATAAATATCCGCCACTTTCCATGGCTGACATAGGTATTAACATACCGAAGTAGAATAATCCGCTGGTAGGACAGAAAGCTAAGGCAAACAGTAGTCCCAATGCCATACTGCCCCAGTTACCCCGAAGTCTTTCGGTTTTCTCGGTTGCCGAAAATCCCCATCGGGGCAAGGCTAGTTTATCTCCGAACAACATGAACAGGCCGATCAAGATCAGTGCCGGAGCAAGTAATAACTCGCTCCATCGGCTGATCGCCTTTTGTATAAAGAACATTTCGGAACCGTTCCGCAATAAAGTAATTAGTATGGCTCCTAAGACGGAATAAGAGAGAATACGGCCCAAGGTGTAAAAGATACCGTTCAGAAAAATCTGGTTCCGGTTGTTTACATCTTTGCTGATAAATCCGATCGCTGTTATATGAGTAGCCAGCGGACAAGGACTGATGGTCGTGAGTAAACCCAACAGAAGAGCCGTGATAACAGGTATTTCACTGCTATCCAAAAGAGTCTGTAAGTAGTCCATTCTTAAAGTAACTGATTTATTTTCTTGCGAATCTCTTGTTTGAAATGATTTGTCTTATTCTTGGCATATTGAAAGCCCAGACGTGTCATATCGTTCCGTTGTTCTTTTCCATCTTTCCATTGATTGATATACAATGAAGACCAACTGACCTGATAAGCATTGGCCAGTTCTTCTCCTTCAGGCGTGGATATGTCTATTTCCTTGAAACGGACTTTCCCTTGTTTGGCCAAGTCTGCAAAGTCGGTAAAAACGACTTCACGGGTATACTTTTCGATTGATTTACAAGTGATGCACCGTTGTTTCCCATGGAAGTACAAAACTTCCACGTATGAATCTGTTTGTGCTTGCAGTTCGCCGGCTATCCAAAACAAACTGCTGATAAGGAAGAATAGAATCCGTTTCATAATCATTGGTTTGAAGCGATTAATTCCTTTACTTCATTGGCATTGATCCGACCTTTGGCTACAACTTTGCCATTGATTACCAAAGCCGGTAAAGTCATGACATTGTATTCCATGATTTTCATCAGATCTTCCTCTTTGATGATCTCAGCCTGAATACCTAACTCGTTGACAACTTTCTCGACGGTTGCGTACAATGCCTTGCAATTGGCGCAACCTGTTCCTAAAACTTTAATTTCCATTGTATCGTATATTATATATGTAATTCGCAAAACAACGAACAATAAAGAGAAGAAAAGGGACTGTTATTCACAGCAACCCTTTGATTTGCATATAGCCTGGCCGAAGAAATCGGCAAAGAGCCGGCTTGCCAGTTTCCAGTTTTCCTGATTGATACAATATTTTACTTTCGGTGTTTCCACTTCTCCCTGTATCAAACCAGCATCTTTCAACTCTTTCAGGTGTTGGGAAACGGTCGCTTTGGCTATAGGTAATTCTTCATGAATGTCGCCAAAGTAGCAAGTTTCCTGCTTGGCCAGAAAGTGCATGATGGCAATTCTTGCCGGATGTCCCAATGCTTTGGCAAAGCGTGCCAGCTGTTCTTGGGTTGCTGTATATTCCTTTTTCTCTTCCATATCCTTGTTTGTTGTTCGCAAAAGTACGAATAACTGGGTATATTTCCAACTTTTCTGCCTGATTTTTGGATGGATTGGTTAAATGTAGTTAAAATGGACCGAATTTAGAAGAAAAAGTATTGACGAGCTATGTTACATAACATAAAATGTCTATATTTGCATCGTGTTTTTCATGGTATTAGATTTAAGGTTAACAATGGAAATTGGCTGTCTGTGAAGATAGCCTTTTTTTGTGCCCTTTACTCACCTGAGAAGAGCAGAGAAAAGTTCTGTTCGATTTGTTCCATTAATATCTCTGTTGGAACGGATAAGGTTGCCGCTGCCTTTTTGTATATCTCTTGTATGTCCAGTTTTGATTCATCGGTTTCCAGAAAAAGATGACTTGGCCAGGCTATTTGCAGGGCTGCCGATTGGAATTGTTCACCGAACGAAAGATAGATGTTTTCTTTCAGCAGCTGTTCGGCTAATTCTCTTTTTCCACGGAAACCGTGAATGAGCCAGGGCGAGAGTGGGCGAATTTTCTTCCGTAAGGCTAGCAGTTCACTCCAGGCTTTTACACAATGGATGATAAGTGGCTTGTGAAGTTCTTCAGCCAGCAAGGCTTGTTGTTCGAACAGATAAAGTTGTCGTTCGAGTGCTACTTCGTGAAGTTTGTCAAGTCCGGCTTCACCGATCATCCAGACTTCCGGTTGCTTGGCTTTTTCCCACAACTGTTCGAGAAGCTGATCATTACTTTTGTCGGAATGGATAAACCACGGATGGATTCCAACCGAAAACATTTCTATATGGGATAAATCACCCAGGGTTTCTTGGCCGACGATCCGGTTGTAAAAAGAGATTCGGTTTTCCTGGGTTTTGGGAATCACTGTATGCGTATGAATATCGATGTATTTCATCTTCTTCTTGTTTGAATGGAACAAAAGTACTAATATTGTGTGCAAGTTAAACGGAGAAATTTAGAAAACACAAAAACAAATTACATGAAACTGAATTACAAGAAATGGGGCATGGTGGCCCTTTCAGCTTTTTTATGGATGGCGGATGCCTCGGCTCAATTGACATTAGTGAAAGACGGGAAGGCGGTTTCGCGGATTGTCTTGAGCGAGAAGAGTGAAGTAAACCGTCAGGCAGCTGATCTGTTACAGGACTTTGTACAGCGGATCAGCGGGGCTTCGTTGCCGATTGTGGAAGGAAAAGCGAAATCGGGTGATGTCGTGATCGGTGGAAAATCGGCAGAGGCAGGAGAAGATGGTTTTACCCTTTGTACCGAACAGAACCAGTTGCGGATTACGAGTGGAGGAGACAAAGGCTCGATCTATGGCGTGGTAACTTTATTGGAAAAATACATGGGTGTTTCGTATTATGCCTACAAAGCCTATACGTTGACGCCTTCGAAGACAATTACCTTGCCGGAGATTCATTTGTCGGAGACACCGGCTTTCCGCTATCGTCAGTCGTTTAGTTACGGTTGTGATGATCCGATTTACAAGATGTGGTTCCGCCTGGAAGAACCGGATGAAGTTTTCATCGACAATATGTGGGTACATACATTCGACCGCCTGATGCCTTCGGATGTGTATGGAAAGGAACATCCCGAATATTATTCGTATATCAACGGCGAGCATCGTCCGGGTAACCATAGCCAGTGGTGTCTGACGAATCCGGATGTTTATGACTTCGTGGTGAAGAAACTGGATTCTATTTTCAAGGCGAACCCGGATAAGAAATTAATTTCGGTCAGTCAGAACGACGGAAACAATACCTTCTGTACATGTGAGAATTGCCGTAAGGTGTACGAGGAAGAAGGTTCTCCGGCAGGTGCTTATATCCGTTTCATGAACAAGTTGGCAGAACGTTTCCCCGACAAGGAGATTTCTACTCTGGCTTATCTCTTTACCATGCATCCACCCAAGAAGGTAAAGCCGCTGCCGAACGTGAATATCATGTTGTGTGATATTGACTGTATGCGCGAAGTGCCGCTGACCGATAATGCGTCGGGACGTGATTTCGTGAAAGCGCTCGAAGGCTGGTCGGCTATCTCCAACAATATTTTTGTATGGGATTATGGAATTAACTTCGACAACATGGTATCGTGTTTCCCCAATTTCCATGTCTTGCAGAAGAATATCCAGTTGTTCAAGAAGAACCACGTGACGATGCACTTCTCGCAAGTCAATGGTTCTAAAGGAACAGACTTTTCGGAAATGCGTGCTTATATGATCGGAAAGCTGATGTGGGATCCGTATCAGAATGCCGATTCGCTGATGCGTAGCTTCATGGATGGTTATTATGGTGCGGCGGCTCCTTATCTGTATCAATATCAGAAGATCATGCAGGGCGGATTGCTGGCAAGCGGTACCAACTTGTGGATTTACGATTCGCCGGTAACGCATAAGAACGGCATGCTGAACGATCAGCTTTGTAAGACGTATGATGAGTTGTTCGACCAGGCTGAGGCGGCCGTGGCTTCTGATACGGTTCGTTTGGATCGTGTCCAGTTGTCTCGTTTGTCATTGATTTATTCTGAATTGGAAATAGCTCGTACTAAAACGAATCAGGATGTGGCCAAGGTACGTCAGCAGTTGGATTATTTCCGTCAGCAGTGCCGCAAGTTCGGCATCAAGTCGTTGAACGAACGTAGCAATGCGCCCGAGGATTATTGTGATCTGTACGAAAAACGCTTCTTGCCGCAAGCCGAAAAGAGCAAGGCGTTGGGTGCAAAGGTGATCTGGCTGCAAAAGCCGGGCGAACGTTATCAGAAGATTGCTGATACGGCATTGACCGACGGCCTGTTTGGTGGTACGACCTTCGTAGAGAGCTGGGTCGGCTGGGAAGGCGTGGACGGCTCATTCATCCTCGATCTGGGCGAAGAGAAAGAATTCAGCAGTGTGGAAGCCGACTTCCTTCATCAGTTGGGACAATGGATTCTTCTCCCCGAAAAGGTGACTTATTCGATCTCGACCGACAACCAGACCTATCAGCCTTTCGGCTCCTTCTCGTTTGCCGAAGACCGTGCCCCACAAGTTAAGTTCGTCGGTGGGAAAGTTACTTCCGACAAGCCTGTCAAGGCGCGTTATATCAAAGTGGAAGTCGATGCCATCGGGATGTGTCCGGCTTGGCACTATGGCGTAGGTCATCCGGCTTGGTTCTTTGTAGACGAAGTGACAGTGTTGTAACGTATTTGTATCGTTTTCATATGGAAAAAGAAAAGAATTATCTGATTGTAGGGACCGGCGGCGTAGGCGGATCGATTGCCGGTTTCCTGGCATTGGGCGGAAAACAAGTCACTTGTATCGCCCGTGGTGCGCAGTTGGAAGCTATTCGCCAGCATGGATTACACCTGAAATCGGATTTGAAAGGTGAACATTGGCTGAAAGTCCCGGCTTGTACGGCAGAAGCATACGAGGGGAAAGCGGATGTGATCTTCGTGTGTGTGAAAGGATATGCCCTCGACTCGATTCAGGATTTATTGCGCAAGGCGGCCACGCCGGACACCTTGGTGGTACCGATTCTGAATGTCTATGGAACCGGCGAGCGGTTGGCACGTCTCGTGCCCGAAGTTACCGTGCTCGATGGTTGTATCTATATTGTTGGCTTTATTTCCGGTCCGGGCGAGATCACGCAGTCGGGTTCGGTCTTCCGGTTGGTCTATGGTGCCCGCAGTAGCCAGCCTGTCGCCCGCGAACGGTTGGAAGCCTTGGGAGAAGAGCTCCGAGGATGCGGTATTAAGGTGGATGTATCGGAGGATATCAACCGCGACACGTTTATCAAGTGGTCGTTTATTTCGGCTATGGCTTGTACCGGTGCCTACTTCGATGTGCCGATGGGTGAGGTGCAACATGCCGGTGAAGTGCGCGACGTGTTCGCCGGACTGTCTCGCGAGAGTACGGAGATCGGCCGTCGTCTGGGGATTACCTTCCCACAAGATCAGGTCGCCTATAATCTGATGGTAGTCGATAAGCTGGCCCCTAGTTCGACCGCCTCGATGCAGAAAGACCTGGCCCACGGCCATGAATCGGAAATCCAGGGAATCCTGTTCGATATGATCGCGTTGGGCGAACGCCTCGGTGTAGAAATGCCCACCTATCAGCGGGTAGCCGGGAAGTTTCGGGGGTGAAGAGGCGTCATCCCGGCTGAAAGCCCTTTTCGGCGGAAAAAGGCCCTTTCCTCCGAGAAAACGAGGGAAAATTTGTTTTTTTAATTAGAATTCCTATATTGAGGCATGTTTAATCTTTAAAATATTATGAATTATGAAAACTTGGAGATTCTTATTTTTGATTTGTCTTTGTCTGACTATAGGTATGCAAGGTAAAGCACAAACAGACACGGAAGATTGGAATAATATCAATGTATTATCATCTTCTGTCCCTGAAGAATTGATAGATGTTGTGACTCATAACGTGTCATCCCCAGAATTTGTTTATGATAAGACTTTTAATTTACCTAATCAATATCATTTTATTGACTGTAATATTCCTTTTGCTAGGAATTTCAATATTACAGGCGGGCATATCAGTTTTATTATAGATAAAGAAGATTTTGACTTTTATATTTATAGGCGGTATCAACAAGTTGGGTATTTTGATCTGCAAATAGGATTTTATGTAAAAATAGGACCTCAATATGTTCAGCAATTATATAAAATAGGAATTGTAAGAATCATCTTTAATTAAAAGAAAAATATGCGGTATATTTGGTGGCTTATCAGTTTGTTTGCTTGGGGAGCGGCGGCACAGTCGCTCCCGGCGGAACGTATCTTCCTGGCGTTGGAAAAAGAATCGTGTATGCCGGGGGATACCTTGTTTGTGAACGGGCAGTTGCTGGCAGCCGACAGCCGGGAGCATTTGCCGCATAGCCGGTATGTTTATGTGGAATGTGTGGACGACCGCGACTCGTTGTTGCTCCGCCAGAAGGCGGCTTGTGACGCGAAAGGTTATTTTGCCTTGGAAATCCCGACCCAAGTGGATTGGCTGTCGAATCTCTGCTACCTGCGGGCTTATACGCGGTTGATGCAGAATTATGAGACGGAGAGCTTCACCGTCGCGCCTTTTTTCCTGGGAGTAGTCCATCCGGCGAAGGCACGGACCGCCCGGCTGGTCGATATGCGCTGTTTCCCTGAAGGCGGGACGTTGCTCGAAGGATATTTGCAAAACATGGTCTTCCACTTGTCCGACGAAGACGGATTTCCCGTTGTCCCCCAGCGGATGAGGCTTTTGGATGCCGCCAACGACACGATTTTGCGCCAGATTGCCGTTTCGGAAAATGGGCTAGGCAGATGCACCTTCCAGCCCGAAGCCGGGAAATCTTATCGCCTGCAAGCCGAATACGACGGGCGTTTTATCAATTTCCCGCTCAAGACGGAGGCTTCCGGCACGGCTTTGCAGGCAGCCGTGAGCCGCGACCGCCTTTCTTGCCGTATCTTTTCTTCGGATGAGAAGGAGGTGCGCCTGTTCCTTTACCAGGCGGAAACGGGACTGACGGAAATCCCGCTGCCGGATGGAAAACGGGCCGCCGTCTTGGATTTGTCGGACTATCCGCGCGGGGTTTATACCCTTTTCCTGACCGATGCGGATTTTCGCCTTTTGAATGAGCGCAGCCTCTGGTTGCCGCCCACGGAACAGCCCGATTTCTCTTTCCAACTGCCGCAAACGGTATTTTCGCCGTCGGCTCCGCTGGATTACCGCTTGCAAGCTCCCGACAGCAGCCGGGTGTTTACCCGGATTGTCGCGGAGGATGATTTGATCGCGGCGCAGGCTTATCCGTCCTTGTCGTTCGGGAACGAGGTGGTGTCGCCCGTCCGTTTCCCGCTCATCGACAACCGCGGGGGAGCGGAGCAGCAGGAAGAAATCAACAACTGGTTGTTTACGGCTCGTTTTGCCCTTTTCCCCGTGGCGGAGGTTTTGAAAGCAGGAATGCAATATCCGTATCCGATAGAAGACGTGATGCTCCTCGCCGGGACCGCTTGGAAGTCTGAAAACCAGCCTTTGGAAGCCGGTATGCTGATCAATGCCCACAACATGAAGGAACAGTTACTCTATGCCGGGGCGACCGACGAAAAGGGCGGCTTTGTCATCCCTGTGGAGGATTATCCGACGGGAACGTGGTTTCGCTTTTCGGCCCGCGACAAGAAAGGGAAGACGGTAGAGGCCTCCATCACCTTGGCCAAAGAACACTACCCGGAAGTCCGGATTCCGTACCCGGTTTTCATGCAAACCCCGTTGCAGGCGGATGTTTTTCCAGGAGATTCATCTTCCTTCCGGTATGGCGTGGATGAAGATCAAAATAAAGTCTATTATATCGACAGCGTGACGGTGAAAGCCCGCCGGAAGGTGGACTACCGCGAGGCAGCCCGCTCGCCCCTGAATTTTATCGGCGAAGTGGAGCTACAGAAGCGGGCGTCTCTCAACTTGCGTTCGGTCTTGAATATGTTCCCCTCGATTACCGTTCAGAAGAGTACATCTGGCGGCGGCGAGGGCGTATTGGGCACTTTAAACAAAAGGTTACGGTTTGCCCAAGGGGAAAGAGAAAGGTTGTTGTCGGAGCCATCGCAAGACAGCGGGGAACTGGGCATTTTCTGGCGCAACAACCGCGATCCGCGCACGGGAGGGACAAGCTTTAACAAGCTGGCGGTGGTCGTGGACGGTGAGGTGGCTTTTGGCGATATCGGCTACATCTTGGATATGCCGGCAGGCAGTATCAAGTCCGTCGAATTGTTGAAGGCGAGCGACGTGCGTTGCGCCCGCTATAATGCGACCAGCGGGGCGCTCGTGATCGAAACCCAGCAAGGCATTATGCCTTCTTCCTCCGAACTGCCCGGCACCACGCTCAAGCCATTCGGATTGTCGGTTACGTCGCGCCCGCCCGTCGTCGAACGGCAAGCCCCCAGCCAACCGGGGCGTTATTGGCTGCTGGTCGATGTCATCACCAGCGAGCAGCAAGTCGCCTCTTTCTGCCAGCCATTCGAGGTGAAGTAAATAGGTTTTTGCTTTGAAAAATGACTGTTCTCTCTTCCCGAAAATACATTTTTGAGAAAAACTTGGCTTTCGGAAGCCCCGACAAGGCTTTTTTCTGAAAAAATTGGCTTTCGGGACTCCCGACGGTACTTTTTGGGAAAAAATCGGCTTTCGGACTTCCCGAAAGGGCTTTTGATGAGAAAAATGTAGTTTCGGGGAAAATTTTTGTCGAAATTCTTTCGTTTAAAAGAAAGAATGTCTACCTTTTCCTCGAATAATTATTTAAATGTATTTACTATGAAAAAGATAAGTGCTTTTGACCTTACTCGACTTCGCATCGAAGAAGACTTCGCTTTCCACCAACGTGTTCAGCAATATGCCGAAGAATTGCCTACGACCGGGGCTTTGATTGCCGAAGGTTTGCCGGAAACATCGGTTACTTTCCTGACGACGGGCGTGAATACGCACAAGACGGCGGTGGAAAGTTTGGACAGCGCGTTGAAGGTCTCTACCACGGTGCCTTCGGCGAAATGGGTGACGGAAGCCGACGCGTCGCGCGATTCCGCGTGGTCGGGATTGTATTATTATGTCAAGGCGATGACCGCCCATCCGGACGAGTCGATTGCCGCTGCTGCCGAGAAAGCGTTGGCTATTTTGGATAAATACGGGAATCCGACGGCCAAGCCGCAACTCGAGGAAAGTGGTATCTTGCATAATTTGTTGCAGGAATTGAAAGCCGCGAAAGAGGCGGGCGATTTCACCGACCTGGATATCGAACCGTGGTTGACTCGCTTGGAAAATGCGGAAACTTCATTCCTGACAGCTACCGATGAGAAAGTACAGGAAGAAGCGGCACGCGAAGTAGGCCTTTCAAAGCAAGCTCGCCAAGCTGCCGACGATGCTTATCGGAAGTTGGTGGATATCGTCAATATGCTGGCTGCGATGCACGGCGATGAGAAATTCGCGACCTTCATCGGCAATGTGAATGCCCTCGTTGAACAGCAACGCACGAAACTGAAAACCCGTGCCACAAACAGCGCGAAGAAAGAAGACGAAGGCGTGATCAAGTTCTAAACGAACGGATATATCAGCAAACAAGGTTTCAGACATATCGATGGAAGATAATCTGAAACCTTGTTTGTTTTTGTTGACGTTGTCAGAATAATCCTTATCTTCGCAACTAAACCAATAGAGATAGCAATATGGAAGTATCTGTTAGTAATGCAGATCGTTATTGGAATCTGCTGAAAGATTTGAGCAATGAAATGAAGTTGGATTTGATAGCCCGACTTAGTAATTCAATGCGGCAAGAGAAAAAGGATCATTCCGTATCAGCAAGTCGATTTTATGGTGCTTGGCGTGATATGGATAGCTTGGATGCCGACAAGCTGGCTGAAGAAGTGAAAAAAGCGCGGAACTTCAAAGATGATATAATGGCTTTCTGAGAATATGGAAAAATATCTGCTTGACACAAATATCTGCATCTTCTTGCTGCGTGGAAAATATAATGTGGACAAGAAAATGGATGAAGTAGGTTTGGAAAACTGTTATATCTCAGAGATAACTGTGGCAGAACTGAAGTATGGTGCGGAATTGGGTAATAGACAGGGGTTAGTACGCCGTATGCAAAGCTTGGATGAATTTATTGCATCCGTACGAGTGTTGCCAATTAGCGAAACGCTTGATCTTTTTGCCAAAGAAAAAGCACGCTTGCGTTTGGCTGGAACACCTGCGGATGACAATTTTGATTTGCTGATAGGTTGTACTGCTATTGTGTACGACTTGGTAATGGTAACAGAAAATTTACAAGACTTTAAGAACTTCTCAGGTATCAGACTTGAGAACTGGATAAAACGATAATCAGCGTAAGTACAAATAAACAAGGTTTCAGACATATCGATGGAAGATGATCTGAAACCTTGTTTGTTTATAATATTAAGACCTTATACATTATAATACTGTTCCCAGCCTTTGCGCGGCGGTTCGCCTACGAGCATCTGGTTGGCAAACGGATCGTTGGTGATCTGTTTGGTATCGCGGTCGAATACCAGCTTGCGGTTCAGTCGCTGCGCCAAAACACCCAGACAGAATACCTGACTTAACGGACCGGCAATCTCGAACGGCGAACGGGTCTTTTCTTTTCCTTGGCAAGCCAGCAGGAAGTTAGCATAATGGTTAGACGGGCTCTTTGGAACTTCCGGCAGTTTGGAAGCCATTTCTTTGGCCTTTTCTTCCGGAATGATCGACAACGTGCTGCCGTGTGAACCTCCTTTGAAAGTCAATTCCTTCGAGTAGATTTCTTTACCCGGATTCAACTTGGCAGGCTGGATCTTTCCACCGGCAACGGTTGGAATATTCGGGTCGATTTCCGAAACGCCATAACCTTCGGGCACAGCCGGAATATTATCCAATCCGTCGTACCAGGTTACATCTACTGCCGGCATGTTGCCTCGTTCGGGGAAGCGGAACAACAACGTAGAAGACATTGGGTAGAAGAACGGATTATGATCTTTCAGATAAAGCGGATTGACTTCCGTCGGTAATCCCAGATCGAGGAATTCGTGGGCTGTATCCAGGATATGTGCTCCCCAGTCGCCCAGCGCTCCCATACCGAAGTCATACCAGCAACGCCATTGTCCTAAATGATAATCGTGGTTATAGTCGTGATATTGACAAACCCCCAGCCAGGTATCCCAGTCCATTGTTTCCGGAATGGGCTCACCCATCGGCATATGTTTGATATTCGGGTTCCAGCCGTGCCAGCGGCGTGAGCTGTTCATGTGTGCCGTAATGGCTGTCACATCTTTGATGATACCAGCTTCTTTCCAGGCTTTGAACTGGAAGTAATTGGCTTCGGAGTGGCCCTGGTTACCCATCTGGGTGACTACTCCGTATTTCTTGGCAGCACGCATCATCACTTCGATCTCGTTGAAGGTACGTGCCATCGGTTTTTCTACATAAACGTGTTTTCCGTGTGCCATGGCTTCAATAGTGATCGGGAAGTGCGCATGGTCGGGAACACCCACTGTAACCGCATCGATCTTGTCTGCCATCTGGTCAAACATCTGCCGGAAGTCTTGGAAACGAGGTACTTTCGGGAACATCGAGATCAGTTCCTGCGTATGCTTGGCTCCCATATCCACATCACAGAGGGCGACTACGTTACACAGTCCGGTATTGTATAACTCTTTGGCAATTTCGCCACCGCGGTTTCCGATACCGATAAAGGCTATGTTTACTCGGTCGTTGGCACTGACGAACGGATTCTTAGGCATGGTACTCGCTTTTGCCGGAATCCAGAAGGAAGGAATCACTGAAGCGGCCGATAATGCCAGCGCACTCTTCAGGAACTTTCTGCGGGATATTTCTGAATGCATCATGATTAAAGGAATGATTTAAGTCAACTATTATAGATAATTTTGTCGTAAAGATAGCATTTTTATGGAAGATTCATTATGCTTTCCAACAAATTACAGAAAGAAGTGATAAAAGATTGTGAAAAAATCGCTTACTTTGCAAGCTGATAAATCAAGCAAGAAAAGATTATTAAAAGATTCGATATGGCACAAGAAGATGTTTTTAAGAAATTAGTATCGCACTGTAAAGAATACGGCTTTGTATTCCCTTCATCCGAAATTTATGATGGCCTGGGTGCTGTTTATGATTACGGACAGTACGGTGTGGAGTTGAAGAACAACATTAAGAAATACTGGTGGGATAGCATGACTTTGCTGCATGAGAATGTAGTGGGTATTGACTCGGCTATCTTTATGCACCCGACAATCTGGAAAGCTTCCGGCCATGTGGATGCTTTCAATGATCCGTTGATCGATAACAAAGACTCCAAAAAACGCTATCGTGCCGATGTCCTGATCGAAGATCATCTGGCTAAGATAGAAGAAAAGATAAATAAGGAAGTAGCCAAGGCAGCCAAGAAGTTTGGCGATGCTTTTGATGAGGCTCAGTTCCGTGCAACCAATCCGCGTGTGTTGGAACACCAGGCAAAGTGGAATGAAATCCACGAACGCTATTCAAAGGATATGAACGATTCGAACTTCGAGGATTTGCGTCAGCTGATTCTGGATTGCGAAATCGTTTGTCCGATTTCAGGTACTCGTAACTGGACGGATGTTCGTCAGTTTAACCTGATGTTCTCTACAGAAATGGGTTCAACGGCTGATGGTTCAATGAAGGTTTACCTGCGTCCGGAAACGGCTCAGGGTATCTTTGTGAACTTCCTGAACGTACAAAAGACAGGCCGTATGAAGATTCCGTTCGGTATTGCTCAGATTGGTAAGGCATTCCGTAACGAGATCGTTGCTCGTCAGTTTATCTTCCGTATGCGTGAGTTCGAACAGATGGAAATGCAGTTCTTTGTTCGTCCGGGCGAAGAAATGGAATGGTTCAAGAAATGGAAGGCTACTCGTTTGAAATGGCACCAGGCATTGGGATTGGGTAACGAGAAATATCGTTATCATGATCATGAAAAGTTGGCTCACTATGCGAATGCCGCTACTGATATTGAATTCGAAATGCCGTTCGGTTTCAAGGAAGTGGAAGGTATTCACAGCCGTACCAACTTCGACTTGAGTCAGCATGAGAAATTCTCTGGAAAGAAGATCCAATATTTCGATCCGGAATTGAACCAGAGCTATACTCCGTACGTCATCGAAACTTCTATCGGTGTGGACCGTATGTTCCTGAGTGTGATGGCTGGTTCTTATTGCGAAGAGACATTGGAAAATGGTGAAACACGTGTTGTTTTGAAGTTGCCGGCAGCGTTGGCTCCGATCAAGCTGGCTGTTCTTCCGTTGGTGAAGAAAGACGGTCTGCCTGAAAAAGCAGAAGAAATCATGCAGATGTTGCGTTTCGATTTCCGTTGCCAGTACGACGAAAAGGATTCAATCGGTAAGCGTTATCGTCGTCAGGATGCTATTGGTACTCCTTATTGTATCACTGTCGATCACGATACATTGAAAGATAATTGCGTAACGATCCGTTTCCGTGATACAATGGAACAGGAACGTGTCAGCATCGACCAGTTGCATAGCATTATCTCTGAGAAAGTGAGCATGAGAAGTTTGTTGAAGAAAATAGTAGAAGAATAACATGAAGAAGTATTGGCACATTACATGGATGTTGGTTGTCATGCTGTTCACATTGGCGGCATGTAGTGATGATGATGAAAATGAAATTGTAATTGATGAGGCTTGGAAAGAAATAAATCTGGCTGCCTTCGATGCCCGTTTGCAGGATGCAAAGACGGATACGTCTTTGTTCACGATCAAATCTGAAAGTGGTAACGGACAAATCATCTGTAAGATCCTGAAGAAAGGCGAAGGTACGGAAACGATCTATTACACAAGCAAAGTCAATTGCTATTATAAAGGTTGTTTTGTGACCAATGAGGATGGAGAAGTCGTTGCAGACCGAGACAGTGTTTTGACTCAAGGCGAAGTCTTTGATTCTCGTTTGCGAGAAAACGGTGATGATAAAGTCTTGTTTGAAGTGGATGATTCCGGATTGCGGGATGGATTTGCAACCGCTTTACAACACATGCACGAAGGTGATATTTGGGAAGTTTGGATGCCTTATCAATTGGGATATGGTGTTTCTGGCTATGATGATATCAAACCTTATACCACGTTGGTGTTCCAAATAGAAGTAACAGATATTGTTGAGCAATAACGATATTTGAATTAAGTCAGAGAAGGCAATATCTAAAAATGGAGAGCTTCTACCTCAGTACTTATGAGGTGGAAGCTTTTTCTTTATATACTACTTACCTTCATCTAGTCGCCTCGGTAGATGATTAAGAAATGAAGCTTGATTAGCTATAAAATAAGCGATTACGATAACCTAAAAATTCATGCCTGTCTTTTGATGAATTCATGCCTATGTTTTCATCATTTTATGCCTACCTTTTTATCAAAACACGCCGGCTTTTTTCAGCATCCATATTATCACTGCTGAAATCCTCATTTGCGCAGTTAAAACTTCGATTTTAACCGTGAAAAGTGCACAAAGTAAAGTATAGTAAAGTAAAGAAGAGAAAAGTATATTTATTATTGAGAGAGAGAGTAGCGCGCCCGCGCGAAAAATGATCAATATGTAGATTGAAAATGAAAAGTTCTTAGTTGTTCATTGTCCATTCTCAATTGAGCATTGTCCGTTTCCGAACACTTGTTGGAAATGCTCCTCTTGTATATCAATGCTTTATCTTTTTGGCACGGCTTTTGCCTCTTGGTTGGCAAACAAGATTATTTAAGAAGAAAGTCGTATGGATAGAGAAATATCAAAAGAACAACGGAATCGGGAGAAACGTCGGATGTGGATGAAATGGGGCGGAACCGTGGTAGTTGGTATAGTAGCCGTGATTGCCTTGATGCAGCTGATGCAGGAAAGTCTGCACGAACGGGATATTGTTTTCTCGGTAGTAGATGAGGGCAGTATCGATGTGTCGGTGAGTGCTTCGGGTAAGGTTGTTCCGGCATTCGAGGAGATTATCAATTCGCCCATCAATTCCCGCATATTGGAAGTGTATAAGAAAGGAGGAGATTCGGTAGAAGTCGGGACACCGATCTTACGTCTGGATTTACTGAGTGCGGAAACAGATTATAAGAAGCAGCTGGATGAAGTACAGATGAATGAGCTGAAGTTGGAACAGCTACGAATCCAGAACCGGAGCAAGTTGTCGGAAATGGAAATGCAGTTGAAAGTCTCTCGGATGGAACTGAACCGGAAAGCGGTGGAACTGCGCAACGAACAGTACTTGGATAGTCTGGGTGCCGGAACGACTGATAAAGTACGTCAGGTGGAATTGGATTATAATGTGAGCAAGCTGAAACTGGAAGAGGATGAACAGAAGTTTATCAACGAACAGGCAACAGCAGATGCCGACCTTAAAGTGAAAGAACTGGAACTGAATATTGCCCGCAAGACTTTGGCGGAAACCAAACGGACCCTCGATGATGCCCGGATCAAAGCGCCGCGGAAGGCAATTCTGACGTATGTGAATACAGATATCGGTGCGCAGGTGGCACAAGGAGAGAAAGTGGCGATTGTATCGGATTTGTCGCATTTCAAGATTGAAGGCGAGATTGCGGATACGTATGGCGACCGGATTGCTGCCGGCAGCCGGGCTGTGGTGAAAGTCGGGAAGGAAGAATTGGCGGGTACGGTGACGGATGTTACTCCGTTGTCGAAGAATGGCGTGATGTCTTTTTCGGTCCGTTTGGAACAGGATAATCACAAGCGGCTTCGTTCGGGCTTGAAAACGGATGTGTATGTCCTGACAGCCGTGAAGGATTCGGTGATGCGTATTGCCAACGGCAGTTATTACGTCGGTCCGGGTGAATACGAGCTGTTTGTCCGTTCAGGAAATGAGTTGCTGAAACGGAAAGTCCAGTTGGGCGACAGTAACTATGAACTGGTAGAAGTCGTCAGCGGACTGAAGCCCGGCGATCAGGTCGTTGTTTCAGACATGAGCAATTATAAGAATAAGAGAAAGATGAAATTGGAGAAATAGAGGAAACAAAGAAACAAGTTGACAAGTTAACAAGGTCAGAAAGGTATTCAAAACCTTGTCAACTCGTCAACTGGTTAACTTATAAACTTATAAACTTATCAACTTAACATATATGCTTAAACAATACATCAAACAGGCATTTCAGATGCTGAAAGAGAACCGGCTGGTGAGTACGATCTCGATTACGGGAACGGCCATTTCCATTACGATGATCATGATGGTCGTGCTGGTGCTGCAAATACAGGTGGCCAATTATTATCCGGAAGAACACCGCGACCGGATGCTTTATGTGGAGAATGGAACGCTGGTGAGGATGAAGGAGAATACGGGTAATTGGAATTCCGGTAATATGTCTATAGAAGCCGTGAAGGAATGTTTCTATACGCTACAGTCCCCTGAGTTTGTGACTGCTTATGCGATATCGGAATTCACGGTGTCGTTACCGGACAAGCGGAATTACATGGCGCATCCGGTGAAACTGACTGACACGGGTTTTTGGAAAGTCTTCTCTTTTCATTTTGTGGCAGGTGCGCCTTTTACGGAAGCTGATGTAGCTTCTGGAGTTCCGCAGGCTGTTATTACGGAACCTTTGGCACGGCGACTGTTTGGTACGATTGATAATATTATCGGAAAAGAAATTCGCCTAGATGTGAAACCTTACCGGGTATGTGGAGTCGTGGAAGAAGTCAGTAAAGCGGCTGCATCTGCTTTTGCCGATGTTTGGATTCCTTATACTACGAACGAATCTTGTCAATCTTCCTTTAATGAAAATATGGTAGGTTCATTTAGGGTTCTTCTATTGGCCAAAGCACAGGGGGATTTTGACGTGATCCGACAGGAGTTGAAGCAGCAGATCACTCGTTACAATGCTACCAAAGAAAAGTATGAAATCTCCTTCTTCGAGAATCCCATCACGCAATGGGACAAGGCGATGGGAACAGATGGACAGAACTTTGTGGACTGGAAAGACTTTTGGCTGGAAACAGGCGGAGCGATGCTTTTCTTGTTGCTTGTTCCGGTACTGAACCTGTTGGGCGTGACGCAATCGTTCATCCGGAAGCGGCAGGCGGAAATTGGAGTCCGTAAAGCCTTTGGAGCTACAAGTGGGAATATTGTCCGGCAGGTTTTATACGAGAATGGGTTAATGTCTTTGCTGGGTGGTATGATCGGGCTGCTACTCTCATGGTCGCTATTTCCGTTATGTAAGGATTTCCTGCTCAAGGCAAGCGATACAACATTACGTGCCGAAATGTTGTTCCGCCCCGAGGCTTTCATCCTGGCTTTGCTCTTTTGCATGCTGATCAATCTGCTTTCGGCAGGTTTACCCGCTTGGTGGATTTCGCGTAAACCTATTTATGAAGCGTTGAAGAATGGAGAGGAAACGAATAAATAACGATAAAACAGGACTTATATGATAAAGCATCTTTTGACTTTGATTTGGAACCAACGAAACGGGAATATTTGGATCTTCCTGGAATTACTATTGGTAACGGCCATGTTGTGGGTAATGGCCGATTCCTTATTGGTTGATACGTACACTTACCGGCAACCGATAGGTGTGGATACGCAGCACACGTATCTTCTTTCTTTTGGATTGACAGATGATGTGACTGAAATGGACTTAGAACGAAATAACCAAGCAACCCAAGATTTGTTACAATTAATTGGAAATTTACGGCAATGCTCGGAGGTAGAAGCGGTTTGTCTTTCCAAAATAGCAACACCTTATACCTATAATCGTGGTTGGTCTGGTTTGATGCCGGTTGAGGATACAGCCAGTGCCTCATATGCATATAGGGTACGGTATGTTGATTTGGAGTATTTTCGTGTATTTAAGGTCAGGGATAAAGAGGGTCGTCCGCTTTATGACCAAGTTCTGAAGAATCCCGGAGAGGTTGTGCTCTCTGAAACCTTGGATGAGATCTTCTTTCCGGAAGGTTCGGGGCGTACTCAAAGAGAAGTGAAATGGGGTCCGAAATCTACGGAGAGCATGAAAGTCTCCGCTGTTTCAGCACCACTGAAAGAAATGGATTTTGACACTTATCAACCTACTTATTATTACGTGTGGAGAACAGAACAGGACTTTTTGGATGAGGTTGCGGAAAATGATATTCGATTTTATAATTGTTTGTTCCGCATGAAAAAGGATTATTCACAACAAGAAATGGAAGCCTTCTTGCAACAAGAAAGCGAGCGTTTGCAAGTAGGAAATGTATATGTGTCGAGCGTAAAACCCATCAGCGAATACCGTGCCGATATGTTGAAGCCTCGTTTGGATAACCAGAAGAAAAAGATTGCCATGGTCGGCTTTATGCTGGTAAATATCTTCTTCGGGATTGTCGGTACCTTCTGGTTACGCACGCAGTCGCGGCGGGCAGAAATCGGGTTGCGTGCAGCCTTGGGTGCTTCGAAAAGACAATTGCGCCGGGAATTATTCCTCGAAGGACTTTTCCTGTTGGCTCTGACTTTACCATTCCTGCTGATCTTCTTGGTAAATATGTTGTATCTGGATATGCCCGATACGTATCGACTGGCTTATACCTGGTGGCGCTTCCTGATTACCTTATCGGTTTCCTATCTGTTGATGGGCGGTATGATTTACCTAGGTATTCGCATTCCAGCCAATAAGATTACCCGAATGAATCCGGCAGAAACATTGCATTATGAATAGAAGAAACAAGGGTACGAGTTGACAAGGGGACAAGGTCAGAAAGGTGTTCAAAACCTTGTCAACTCGTCAACTGGCTAACTTGTCAACTTATAAACTAACAAACTTTAAAACTTAAATAATATGATCACATTAACAAACTTAGAGAAAGTATATCGGACAAAAGAGATTGAAACCGTAGCCTTGGAGAATGTAAATCTGACTGTAGATAAAGGTGAATTCCTGAGTATTATGGGACCATCCGGTTGCGGAAAGTCAACCCTGTTGAATATTATGGGATTGCTTGATCAGCCAACGCGCGGAACCGTAGAGATTGCCGGTGTACAAACCGCATCGATGGACGATAAACAATTGGCGGCCTTCCGTAACAAGACACTGGGCTTTGTCTTCCAGTCTTTCCATCTGATTAATTCCCTCAATGTACTGGATAACGTAGAGCTGCCGCTTTTGTATCGGCCGCATGTATCAGCCAAAGAACGTCGGGAAGCAGCCATCGCCGTCTTGGAGAAAGTCGGTCTGTCACACCGTATGCGTCATTTCCCGACACAGCTTTCCGGAGGTCAGTGCCAGCGTGTCGCTATTGCCCGTGCCATTATCGGGAATCCGGAAATCATCCTGGCCGATGAACCGACCGGTAACTTGGATTCCAAGATGGGAGCGGAAGTAATGGAAATCTTGCATAAGCTGAATCAGGAAGACGGGCGTACCATTGTCATGGTAACACACAATGAAAACCAGGCAAAGCAGACTTCACGCATTGTGCATTTCTTTGATGGACGTCAGATTCAATAACGGAGGTACAAGTTGACGAGTTGACAAGGATACAAGCTATCGGATAAAGTGCCTTCTTGTTAACGGATAAACTAACAAACTGACAAACCTAAAAACTTACCAAGTATGCCAAGCATAAACTCATATATCAAACAATCCTGGCGGTTGCTGAGGCAAAATCGGCTGGCGGCCTTGCTTTCCATCTTAGGAACGGCTTTGGCGATTTGTATGATCATGGTCTTTGTGATCTTGTTCATAGCTAATACAGCAGCCTTTAAGCCGGAAAGCCACCGTGCGGATACCTATTACGTCACGTATGTAAAGGTGGAAGGAAAGACTGACGGACGGCGTATCGCCATGACGGGTTTAGGATTGCCTTTTATCAAAGAATGCTTTTATCCGTTGCAGTCGGCCGAAGCAGTCACGGCTGTGGTTCGTGATAGATGGCAGAAACAAATCTTGCTGTCGATGGATGGAAGGAATACGGTCACTGCCTCTATTCTGGAAACAGATACGGCTTTCTGGCATGTATATAACTTTGACTTTGTGGCAGGAAATCCTTTCTCGAAAGCCACTTTTGAGAGTGGGTTGCACGAGGCCGTTATCAGTGAGCAAGTAGCCCGTTCTGTGTTCGGAACCGAACAGGCGGTAGGGAAGGAACTGAAGATTAACTTCCTGGTGTATCGTGTGTGTGGTGTGGTGAAAGACGTATCGCGCTTTGCCGACAAAGCCTGGGCTGATGTGTGGATTCCTTATACGGCCGGAACGCATTTATTTTCTAATCTGGAAGGAATAGGAGGATCCTTCGAATGCTATATGCGCTTGAAGAAAGGACATAACCGGGAAGATTTGCAGCAGGAACTGCTGAAGCGTATTGACAACTTCAATGCTGGTCTTTCGGATGTACAGGCCAACATCCTGCATCAACCTTTGTCTCATCTGGAAAAGTGGATGGGTGGAGAAAATTCGGAAGTATCAGTAGGAAAAGTGTTTCTGCGATTTGGAACAATAGCGTTTATTATCCTGCTGGTACCGGCACTGAATATCTCCGGTATTATCCTGGCATGGACACGCAAACGGATTCCTGAATTTGCCTTGCGACAAGCTTATGGAGCCACACGGCAGCGTATTATGTCGCAAGTCCTGCTAGAGAATCTGTTAGTGACATTGATTGGCGGCTTGTTGGGATTTATACTTTCGTATGTTGCTCTTGCCTGCATGGGCGACTGGCTGATGATTACCTCGTTAGGGCAGGAACAGCTTTCGCTCCAGATGGTAAACGGCTGGGTATTTATCACAGTTTTTATTCTGTGTCTATTGTTAAACCTGCTTTCGGCTGTATTCCCGGCTTGGAAAGCGACTCGGCAGCAAATCTCCGAGGCTTTAAACAGTTAATGGTATGATCGCTTCAATGATTCGACAGATGTGGAACGAGCGGAAAGCCAATGTGCTGATTCTGCTGGAACTGCTGGTTGTCTTCAGTTGTCTGCTCTATGCGGCAGATTATCTGTATGTGAAATACAAGGAATACAAACAGCCTTTGGGATTTGACATTTCGCATGTGTATAAAGTCTGGTTGGGTGTTGTACCGGAAACGAGTGCGGATTATGATACAACCGCCGTGCACACGACGAATGGAATGGATGATTTCTTCACAATCGTAGACCGTTTGGAGAAGGATTCGCGTGTGGAAACTGTAGGTTATACTTCCGGTAATCATTTCCATTATATGTATTTCAACCGGTTCGCTACTTTTCATGGTATTAAAATGCAACGATATGGCTTTGTCCGGGATGTTGATCCGTCTTATTTTCGTGTGTTTAAGGTAAAGACTGCCGACGGCCAATCGTGGGAAAAGCTGGAAAATGCACTTCGTAACAATCAGATTGTTGTGACTGCTACCGTAGCGGAGAGATATTTCGGCAAGGCAACGGAAGGACGAGGAAAAGATATCTGGATTACCAATCAGGGAGATGCAGATAGTATCGTCTATCACATTGGTGAGGTTTGCGAACCTCAGCGGTATCAGGAATTTTCCTCTTACGATTATGCTTATTACCGTAATCTCGGCGGACGGGATGAGTTGAAGAAATACGGTATTGAAATACTTTCAGGGAATATAAACTTGTTCGTGCGTATGAAACCTTCGGCAGACAAACCTGAGCTTATGCAGCAGTTTAAGAAGGATATGGAACAGCAACTGAGGCTGGGAAACATATATCTGTCAGATGTCACTCCTATGAGTTATTATCGGGAAGAAGTGTTACGCTCTGCTTTGGACAATATCCGTTTATATGTGGTCGCTGTATGTTTCCTGTTGTTTAATGTCTTGCTGGGTGTTGTCGGAACATTCTGGTTCCGTGCCCGGCAGCGTATTCCGGAGATTGGTTTGCGCATGGCGGTAGGAGCTTCCAGGTCCGTTATCTTTATCCAATTGATAGGAGAAGGTTTGATGCTGCTGGCTGTTGTCACTCTACCGGCCTTGTTGATTTATGCTAATTTGGCCCAATTGGATGTACTGACTGCTACTTCGATGGATCTTTCCATGATAGATCGCCTTGTACATAGTTTTCTGATTGCTTTCCTGACATTGGCCATGATGATTGTAGCGGGTATTATATTTCCGGCAAAACAGGCAGCCCGGTTAAATCCGACAGAAGCCTTGAAAGATGAATAAGGTTGACAAGAGAGCAAGTTAACAAGGTTATAAAAAACTTGTCACTTTGTTGGCCTGCTACCTCGAAAACATAAAACAATTAAATAAACGGACTAAAATGATAACCATAAATCTGTATTTCAAACAAGCCTGGCAACTGATGAAACAAAACCGTTTCTTCAGTGCCGTTTATATCATCGGAACCGGACTGGCGATTTCGATGGTGATGGTGCTGGCGGTAGTGTATTATATTCGTACTGCTAATATAGCGCCGGAAATACATCGGGATCGGATGGCGTATATGGATCAAATTTCTTATGTCTATAACGAGGGCAATAGTACCTGGAACAGTGGTCTGGGTATTCGTTTTGTGAAAGAAGTAATGCAAACCTTGAAAACTCCCGAAGCCATTGTTATAACGACTATGCCCGTATTTCAATTCTTTCAGGGGCAAGAGATGTTTGCTTCTGTTCCGGGGATAGACATGCAACCCAAGATTATGTATATGGGCTGTAATTCGGCATTTTGGCAAGTCTATGATTTTCATTTCCTGTATGGAAAGCCATTTACGGAATCCGATTTTGAATCGGGTGTGAGAACGGTTGTTTTATGCCGTTCCATGGCACGTCAGTTCTTTGGTAAGGAAGATGTCATCGGGCAAACTATCCAGCTGAATGAAGTGGAATATCGGATCTGTGGGGTGGTAGAAGATGTGTCCGGTACGTTGGAAGATACGTATGCGCAGGTTTGGATTCCTTATACTTCTATGTCGAGTCTGGCGAATGAATCAGTCAGTGAACGTGAAGTGACGGTGGGAAAATTACAGGCGAATATCTTACTGCGTAATAAAAAGGATCTTCCGGCAGTACAGGCGGAATTGGATCAGGCTGTCAAACGCTATAACACGACGTTGGCCGAAGGCCAAATCAAGGATGCTATTGTCCGACCAGCCGTCTTTACGATCATGGGTGTCAGTAGCTCGAAGGCTTATGGGGCGATTGCTCTTTTCCTTTTGCTCTTTCTGCTGGTTCCGGCTTTGAATATATCCGGACTGAACGCTTCGCATATTCAGGACCGGATGGAAGAGATAGGTATTCGTAAAGCTTTTGGAGCACCTCGAAGTACGTTGTTCATACAGATATTTATAGAAAACCTATTACTGATGTTCCCAGGTAGCGTGGCAGGTTTACTTTTCTCTTACGGATTAGTCGCTTTGTATAAGCATATCCTGTTGGTAAGCAACTATCAATTGATGGTTACAGGTTTGGGCGAGACCATTACATTATCAGTCGGGATGTTGATGAACTGGCAAGTTTTCCTGTCCGCTATCGTGGTTTGCCTGGTGTTGAATCTGCTCTCTTCATTAGTTCCGGTGTGGAATGCCATTCGCTCGGATATTGTCAATGCCTTGAATATGTAGAACCTGTAAAAACATGGATCGTATGATTGTACATTTATTGAAGATTATTCGTGCGCAATTCCGCAGTAATTTGTGGATATTGGCTGAGTTGATGGTAGTGTTTGTTGCTTTATGGATTATGACTGATTATTTCATTACCCAATATACGTTATATCATCGCCCGGTTGGGTTTGAAACCGATCGAGTTTACCAAGCTGTCGTTTCTTTACGTTCGTCCGATTCTCCTCAGTTTATCGTTTATCCGGAAGATAGTGAAGAACCGAAGCAGAACTTCGATCGTATCGTGGAACGTATCCGGCAGCATCCGGATGTGGAAGCTGTGGCTTTATCAATGTATTCGTTGCCTTATTCCTATTCCAATAGTAGTAATGGGCTACAAAAAGACAGCGTAGAGCAGTTTGTCCGCACGTATTGGGTTACTCCGGCTTATTTTCAGGTATTTCATATCACACCTGCAGCTGGAGGTTTACCCGAAGAACTGGAGCAGCGGATTCAACAGCCGGGATTGATTATCTCGGCGGATATAGCCCAGTTGTTTTTCCATCGGACGAATGTTGTGGACGAGGAATTAGCCAGTGGAGAGGATACGATGAAAATTGTGGCTGTCACCGAACCAGTTCGGAATGATGAATATAATGAGAAGAATCCTTTTGCTTGGTTTCGGTTATTATCGAACGATGAAATTGAATCGGAACGAGATTGTATGGCTACACAAATCACTTTCCGTATCCGCCCGAATGTCGAGACGGCAGGTTTTGAGGAACGCTTTATGAAAGAGATGCGCCGCCAGTTACAGGCAGGGAATTTCTGGGTGTCTGATGTACAGAGTTATAATGATATTCGGGAGCAGTTCCTGGAGAAGACTTCCAACTCGAGCGGACAACAGGTGATTTCGTCGGTGATGCTCTTCTTGTTGGTCAATGTATTCCTGGCAGTTATTGGTTCGTTCTGGTTCCGTGTGAACCGCCGGAAGGAAGAATTGGGATTACGTATGGCGATGGGCTCGTCGCGAACCGGTTTGCTTCGGTTTACCATCATCGAAAGTTTGCTGCTCCTTACACTGGCTGCGCTACCCGCCCTCTTTATTTGTGGAAACCTGATGTATGCCGATTTGGTATCAGCTTCAGCAGCCGACGAACGACTTCTCCGTTTCTTGGAAGTCTCGCTGATAACCTGGCTGTTATTGGCCTTTATCATTGTCTTAGGAGTCTGGTATCCAGCGCAAAAGGCAGCACATATAGCTCCTGCCGATGCCTTGCGGGCAGAGTAGTGTAAAAAGCCGGCGTATTTTTCTCAATTTACGCCGGCTTTTGATGAAAATACGCCGGGAAATGATCAAAATACTTAGCCTTTATTTTGAAAGCCGACGAGAATCAAAAACGAAAGTAACGAGAATCGGAATGGATATTCGTTACTTTCGTTTTTATATGTCCTATCATTCCGGAAGCAACCGTACTTTTAGTTTGTCAAATCATCTTTCATCTTTTATCTATCTTTTTGTAAGACTGATAGATGATGTGATTCAAGTTATAAAGCATGTCCTGCTTGATAAGATGCGTATTGATAACTGGTATTTTCGTAATACATGGAGCTGTTGTAATTGTCAATTTTAGGAACAATCCATGAATTATAAACCTCAATAAGAGTAGTGATAATATCTTTATGAGACCTACGGGCAACTTCAGATATAAGCCGCTGCATTACCTTTCCAATATCCCAATAAGTTGGAATATTATCTTCAGCATCGGCAACATTGTTGTAATTGCCATTTGTAATACCATATTTTGTTACAATCTCGTGGGTTACTTTGTTTATATTCTCACAATGATAGACTTCTGCAAGTTCGTAATAATGTTTTATCCCTTTTGGGCCTAACGCGTTTACGATGGTTTTCCGTTCGTTATTTGTTTGCCGCCCCACATACTCAATTAAGCTACATACAAAAAACAAATCATTTAATTGTTTATCTTCACGTCCATTCATTTTTTATCTCCTCATATCCTTTAAATGTAAGACATGTCAATGCTTGAGATGTACAAAAATTAATTTGATGCGTTGGATATTTGAACTTGGCTAATACCCAAAATTGCTCTCGGGTAATTACACCATTCATGAAATCTGCTACATAATTATATATCTGATCATTAGCCATGGCTCCAATAACAATATCAAAAGAATGTGATTCCCCATTGCGACAGGCAACAATGAAATCAAGCATTCATCTGTCATTTCTTTAAAGTAAAGAGTTTTCAGATGATTATTGGGTTGATATTCATATATGTTTACAATGGGAGTATCATAGCGCTTTGCCCATTTCTGAGCCTGTTTTCTTATCTCGGTACAATAGAATCCGTCTCCAAAATCTTTCGTAAATGGACCTTTCAAGATTTGGGGTGAAAGAATCTTTGTATAACTTCCATGATATATTTCCATATAGTTAACCTATGAATGATGCGTCATAATGTATTTGTGAATAAATATCCTTAGGATTATACAAAGATATAAAACTAACTATATATCTAAAGAGTATATTTAAAAAAATCCTCTGTCGTCCGAAAGTGAACCAACTGTCCGAAACCGAACACTATGGTTTTCTGCCTTAGATTGATAATCAGTCAGATATATTTATGGCATAGCATTTGCTCCTCTGTTGGAAAAAGAAATGGATATGAAACGAATTTGGATTTTGTGTTTAATTTATATCATAGGAGTATGTGATAACAGCTATGCGGAGGAGGTGGATGCTCGGACAGTCTCTCTTTCGTTGACGGATGCTATCCGGTTGGCACAAATACAATCGGTGGATGCGGCCGTCGCTTTAAATGAATTGAAGACGGCTTATTGGGAATACCGGACGCACAAGGCCGAACAATTGCCGGAGATTATCTTCACCGGCACATTGCCTTCGTATAGCAAACAATACTCCAAATATCAACAGTCGGATGGATCTTATACGTATGTACAGAATAATGTCTTAGGTCTTAATGGAGAGATCTCGATAGAGCAGAATATCGCTCTGACCGGAGGTAAGATAGCCTTGAATACCTCACTGGATTTTACCCGACAATTGGGGAAAGGTGCTTACAATGAGTTTATGAGTGTTCCGGTCAGCCTCACCTTGACGCAGCCGATATTCGGAGTGAACGATCAGAAATGGAAACGGCGTATCGAGCCGGTCCGTTATGAAGAAGCGAAGGCTGCTTTTATGGAAAGTGTAGAAGAGGTGACCATTACAACCATTACGCATTATTTTAATCTGTTACTGGCAGAAGATAACTTGGCAGTTTGTAAGCAGAACTTAGTGAATGCCAATAAGCTTTATGAGATAGCGATTGCCAAACGGAAGATCGGCCATATCTCGGAAATTGAACTGATGCAGCTCAAACAGTCGGCCTTACAGGCAAAAGGGAAGGTCACAGAGGCGCAGTCGAATTTGAATTCGATGATGTTCCAGCTGCGTTCTTTCTTGGGATTAAGTGAACGGGATCGGATTGAGCCGGTTTTGCCCGAAGCTATTACCGGTGTGCGTCTGGACTATCAGCAGGTATTGGCACGGGCGCAAGAGAATAATTCCTTCTCCAAGAATATTCTGCGTCGGCAATTGGAGGCTGATTATGATGTAGCCACGGCCAAAGGAAACCAGCGAAGCATTAATTTGTTTGCCTCGGTTGGTTATACAGGGAAAGATCTTTCCTTCTCGGGAGCCTATAATCCGCTGAAAGATAATCAGGTGGTGGAAGTAGGCGTTTCGATTCCGATACTGGACTGGGGTAAGCGGAAAGGGAAGGTGAAAGTAGCCGAATCAAACCGGGAAGTAGTACTTTCTAAAATCCGTCAGGAACAGATGGATTTCAATCAGAATATTTTCCTTTTGGTAGAGAATTTCAATAACCAGGCTGCCCAATTGGAAATTGCCTCGGAAGTGGATTCTCTGGCAGAAAGCCGTTACAGAACTTCTATTGAAACATTTATGGTGGGGAAAATTGATATTCTGGAATTAAATGATGCCCAAACGTCAAAGGATAGTGCTAAGCAGAAACACATAGAAGAGCTGTACTATTATTGGCGTTATTTCTATAATATCCGTAGTCTGACGTTGTATGATTTCTTGAATAATTGTACTTTAGATGCTGAATTTGAGAAGATCGTCAGATAAACGGGTTATAAATACATGGAGCAAGGTGAGATTATATTATATCAACCGGATGAGATAATCAAGTTGGAAGTTCATTTGAAAAATGAAACGGTATGGTTATCCATAGAAGAAATGTCTCAACTTTTTGGACGAGACATCAGCGTGATAGGGAAACATATTCGTAATATATTCAAGGAAGAAGAGCTGGTAAAAGATTCAGTTTGGGCAAAATTTGCCTACACTGCTGCCGACGGAAAGACTTATCAAGTGGATTATTATAATCTGGACGTGATTATCTCGGTGGGTTACAGGGTGAAAAGTAAACAGGGAACTCGCTTTCGTCAGTGGGCCAACCAGGTCTTGAAAGAATATATGCTGAAGGGTCATGCGATCAACTCGTATCCTCACCGCCGGATTGAAGAGAAACTGAGTGAGCATGACCGCCAGATTCGGGATTTGGCCGATAAGGTTGAATTCTTTGTCCGGACTTCCTTGCCTCCGGTAGAAGGAGTTTTCTTCAATGGCCAGATCTTTGATGCATATAAGTTTGCTATTGATTTGATTAAATCTGCTCAGCAATCGATAGTCTTGATTGATAATTATGTGGATGAAACAGTCTTGTTGATGTTGAGCAAACGCAGAACGGATGTGACAGCAACGATCTATACGCAGCGGATCATGCCGCAGATGCAGTTGGATTTGGAAAAGCATAACAGCCAGTATCCACCTGTCGAGGTGAAGACATATCGGGACTGCCATGATCGTTTCCTGTTGATTGATTCCCAGGAAGTCTATCATATTGGAGCATCAATGAAGGATTTGGGGAAGAAAATGTTTGCTTTCTCGAGGTTGTCCATACCGGCTACAGTAATCATGAATTTGCTGGATGCCGATGAGCCAAAGGAAGAAGTATTGAATAAAGAAGAATGAATAATATGACAGATACGAAGATTCTGATAGTAGATGATGATGCGGTAGTGCGTTCTTCGCTGACGTTCTTGCTGAAGCGGGCCGGTTATTTACCGACGGCAGTCGGTGGTCCGAAAGAAGCACTTCAGAAGGTACGTGAAGAAGATTTCCGGTTGGTCTTGATGGATATGAATTTTACCCTCACGACGACCGGAGAAGAAGGAATCCATTTACTGAAGCAAGTCAAAATACTGCGTCCGGATTTACCCGTAATCCTGATGACGGCATGGGGTTCTATTTCTTTGGCTGTACAAGGTATGCAAGCCGGTGCTTTCGATTTCATTACGAAGCCATGGAATAATCTGGTATTGCTAAAGGCAATCCGTAATGCTTTGGAATTATATGCTCCGGTAGGAAAAGAGGAAGCAGCGACAACGCAGACACATCCATGTTTCGATAAAATCATAGGGAAAAGTCCGGCATTGCTGAGTCTGCTGGATACGGTAGCACGTATTGCTCCGACGACTGCTTCAGTCTTGATCACCGGAGAAAGTGGTACGGGAAAGGAACTGATTGCCGAAGCCGTCCATACACACAGCCGCCGGGCGAAGGAACCTTTCGTAAAAGTAAATTTGGGCGGTTTGTCGCAGAGTCTGTTCGAGAGTGAGATGTTCGGACATAAGAAAGGAGCATTTACTGATGCGTATATGGATCGGACCGGTCGTTTTGAGATGGCAGATAAAGGAACAATCTTTCTGGATGAGATCGGCGACTTGGAATTATCCAGTCAGGTAAAGTTATTGCGGGTATTACAGGATCAGACCTTTGAAGTGTTGGGCGATAGTCGTCCGCGGAAAGTAGATGTTCGGGTAGTCAGTGCGACAAACCGGGACTTGCCGGCAATGGTACGTGAGCATACGTTCCGCGAAGATTTGTTCTATCGTATTAATCTGATCACCGTCCATTTGCCAGCCTTACGGGAGCGCAGGGAAGATATTCCGCTTTTGGTACGTCATTTTGCCCAAAAGCTGGCAGAGACAAATGGTTTGCCGCCAGTTGAGTTTGCTTCCGAAGCATTTACTTATTTGCAGCAATTACCTTTCCCGGGTAATATCCGCGAATTGAAGAACCTGGTAGAACGAACTTTATTGGTTTCAGGACGGCAACGGATTGAAGCTTCCGACTTCGAACAGTTCGGTATGCCGCAATCCGCTTTGACTTCTTCAGCTTCTACTTCGTTGGAGGGCTTGACACTCGAAGAGCTGGAACGGAAAAGTATCCTTCAGGCATTGGATAAATATGAACATAACCTGTCGCGTACCGCCGAAGCCTTGGGTATCAGCCGGGCTGCTTTGTATCGGCGACTGGAGAAATATGGGATTAAGATATGCGATTAAAGAGTATCTTCCTCGGATTCCTGTTGTTGCTGGCGATCTTGTTCGCCCTGATCGGCTGTCTTTGGAGCGGCAAATATACAGAATGGATATTCTTTGCCCTTGAAGGCTGGATTATTTTGTTGCTGGGTTATCTGTTCTATTTCTATCGCCGTATCATCAAACCGCTTTATACGTTGGGAAATGGTATGGACTTATTGAAAGAACAGGACTTCAGTTCGCGTCTGGGATACGTGGGGCAGAAAGAAACAGACCGTATTGTGGATGTTTTCAATCGGATGATGGAGCAGCTGAAGAACGAACGTCTCCATGTACGCGAACAGAATCATTTCCTTGATTTGTTGATACAAGCTTCTCCGATGGGGGTTTTGATCCTTGATTTTGACGGACGGATCTTGTCAGCCAATCCGGCGGTTTGCCGACTACTGCATTTGGCTAACGAGAAAGATCTGGTCGGTCAACAGTTGGCGCTATGTACAGAACCGTTACTCGAAGAAATTCGAGACATACCACTTGATGCTTCCCGAAGTATTCGCTTGAGCGATGCCAATATTTATAAATGTTCGCATTCTTTCTTTATGGATCGGGGACTGCGACATGAATTCTATCTGATAGAAGTATTAACACATGAGGTGTTTAAGGCAGAGAAAAAGGCGTATGAAAAGGTGATCCGCATGATTTCGCATGAGGTGAACAACACAACTGCCGGGATTACTTCTACGTTGGATACGTTGGAATCGTCATTTCGTGGAATGGACGACATGGAAGAAGTCAGCGATGTCTTGCGGGTGCTGATCGAACGTTGTTATGGAATGAGCCGTTTCATTACGAACTTTGCTGATGTAGTCCGTATTCCGGAACCACAAGTTAAATCCGTTTCCTTGAATGAGCTGGTTTCTTCCTGTAAGCGTTTCATGGAAAATCAGTGTGTTGGTAAACAGATCCGGATTCATATTGAACTGGAGGAAGACTTGCCTTTGGTTAAACTGGATCCGATTCTATTTGAGCAAGTATTGGTTAATATCATCAAGAATGCCGTAGAAGCCATCGGGGAAGATGGAGACATTTTCATTCGTACAACTAAACAGCCGCTTTGTCTGGAGATAGGAGATACGGGTGAAGGCATCTCAAAAGAGACGGAAGCAAAACTCTTTAGTCCTTTCTTCTCAACAAAACCCAACGGGCAAGGTATCGGATTGATATTTATCCGTGAAGTATTGCAGAAGCATGGTTGTTCATTCTCTCTCAAAACCTATTCGGATGCTGTGACTCGTTTCAAGATTTGGTTTTAGGAGATTTTCATAACAGAGGAAAGCTCTTATTAGAAAATATTTGTACTATCTTTGTTTTTGTGATTCAGCAAATAAGCTTATGGGTTCAATATTTGTTATTCAAGGGTTATTGATCTATATTTATGCGTTTGATCATAATCCTCCACATATTCATGTTAGGAGTGGTAGCGGTGATTTTACAATTACGTTGAAAGATCGAATTGTAGAAGGACGTGCCAAATCGAGTGCTATTCAATTAATCAATCGATTTATTGATGAACACGAAGCTGAGTTATTTGATATTTGGAATAAAGCTCAGAGAGGAGAAAAAATAGAAAAAGTGAGACGATAAAAATGATAGCTTATGTTATTGACAGTTACAGATGTGGAATATTTGGGTGATTACGTGTTGCTTTGTACTTTCAATGATGGTGTAAGAAAAAAGGTTGATCTAGCTCCTTTATTGAAATATCCGGCATTTGAAGAATTAAAAGACAAAGCCCAATTTATCCAGTTTGGTTTGCAAGATACGATCTTTTGGTCGAATGGGGCTGATATTGCTCCTGAGTATCTTTATGAGAATGGTATTACGGCATAAATATGATTGAATATCTGATGGAAGAGGCACGAAATCAGTAATATGGAAAGCTGATTTCGTGCCTCTTTTTATTTCCTTGCTTTAATCTCTTAATGTTCGTGCGGAACAGGAGGATAATCCAGTGTATAATGCAAACCACGACTTTCCTTACGTTCGATAGCCTGACGTGTGATCAAGTAACCTACGTTGATCATATTACGTAATTCACAGATTTCACGAGAAGCAATAGACCGTTTGAACAGACTTTCTGTTTCTTCGTACAATAAATCCAAACGATCCCAAGCACGCTTCAGGCGTAAGTCTGAACGGACAATACCTACATAGGTACTCATAATCTGTCCGACTTCCTTCAAGCTTTGGGTGATTAAGACCATCTCTTCCGGCAGGCGAGTTCCTTCGTCGTCCCATTCCGGAATGTTTTCCTGATAAGAAAGTGAGTCGAGGATACTCAAACTGTGTTTAGCTGCAGCATCTGCATAAACTACGGCTTCGATCAGGGAATTGGAAGCAAGACGATTACCTCCGTGTAATCCGGTACAAGAACATTCACCTACGGCATACAGACGATTGATTGACGAACGGGCATTCAGATCGACTTTAATACCACCACACAGATAATGGGCAGCAGGCGCAACCGGAATATAATCTTTCGTGATGTCAATACCCAGACTCAGGCACTTTTCGTAGATGTTCGGGAAGTGCTTCTTGGTCTCTTCCGGATCTTTGTGCGTTACATCCAGATAGACGTGATCGTCACCACGATTCTTCATTTCCGTATCGATGGCACGTGCTACAATATCACGCGGAGCCAAAGAGAGACGTTTGTCGTATTTCTGCATGAATTCTTTTCCATCCATTGTGCGCAGAACACCTCCATAACCACGCATAGCTTCCGTAATCAGGAATGAAGGACGATCACCTGGATGATATAAGGCCGTTGGGTGGAATTGAACAAATTCCATATCTTTCACGGTTCCTTTGGCACGGTAAACCATGGCAATACCATCACCGGTTGCTACCAGCGGATTGGTAGTTGTCTGGTAAACGGCTCCGATACCTCCGGTTGCCATTAAGGTAACTTTGGATAGGAAGGTATCAATCTTACCCGTTTTCATATCCATGATGTAGGCACCGTAACATTCAATGTCGGGTGTCTGGCGGGTAACGGTTACACCCAAGTGGTGTTGTGTCAGAATCTCGATGGCAAAATGGTTCTCGAAAACTGTGATGTTAGGATGTGTCTGTACGGCGCGGATCAGACTGTCCTGAATCTCGGCTCCCGTATTGTCTTTGTGGTGCAAGATGCGGAATTCGGAGTGACCGCCTTCACGGTGCAGGTCGAAGTTCCCTTCTGCATCTTTATCGAAATCTACACCCCAACTGATCAGTTCCTTGATTTGTTGTGGAGCATTACGGACAACTTGTTCGACGGCGGCCCGGTCGCTCAACCAGTCACCCGCGATCATGGTGTCTTGAATGTGCTTGTCGAAGTTGTCAACAAGCAGGTTGGTAACAGACGCTACGCCTCCTTGGGCAAAATACGTATTTGCTTCTTCGAGGCCGGATTTGCAGACGAGGGCTACTTTTCCTTTATGTGCCACTTTCAGGGCAAAACTCATTCCGGCGATACCGGAACCAATAACTAAGAAATCAAATCGCTGTACCATATATGTATATTTAAGAAATCCCGTGGTGCTGGTGAAGCACACACGGGATGTATGTTTGTTATACGTTGAAACGGAAGTGCATGATGTCACCGTCTTGTACGATGTATTCTTTTCCTTCGACGCTCATCTTACCGGCTTCTTTGACAGCCGCTTCTGAACCATAAGAAATATAATCGTCGTATTTGATGACTTCAGCGCGGATAAATCCTTTCTCGAAATCTGTGTGGATCACACCGGCACATTGTGGAGCTTTCCAGCCTTTGTGGAAGGTCCAGGCACGGACTTCATCGGGGCCGGCAGTCAGGAAGGTTTGCAGATTCAGCAGTTTGTAGGCCGACTTGATCAGGCGGTTTACACCCGATTCCTCGAGACCGATTTCCTGCAGGAACATCTGGCGTTCGTCGTAAGTTTCCAGTTCGGCGATTTCGCTTTCGATCTTGGCAGCGACCACCAGGATTTCGGCATTCTCTTCTTTGACAGCTTCGCGAACTGCTTCTACGTATTTATTACCGCTTACGGCACTGGCTTCATCCACGTTGCAGACATAGAGCACTGGCTTATTGGTCAGGAGGAAGAGATCGTGTGCCACTCTTTCTTCTTCTTTAGTCTCGAATGAAACGGTACGGGCACTCTTGCCTTGTTCCAAGGCTTCCTTGTATTTGCATAATACTTCATAGGCTATTTTTGCCTGTTTGTCTCCACCTGTCTGAGCTTGTTTCTGTACTTTGGCGATACGGCTGTCTACTGTTTCCAGGTCTTTGATTTGAAGCTCCATGTCAATGATTTCCTTATCCCTTACCGGATCTACGGAACCGTCCACATGAACGATGTTATCGTCGTCGAAGCAGCGCAGCACATGCAGGATGGCGTCTGTTTCCCGGATATTGGCGAGGAACTTGTTTCCCAATCCTTCTCCTTTGCTGGCGCCTTTCACCAGTCCGGCGATGTCTACGATTTCGACTGTAGTTGGGATGACACGCTGCGGATGTTCAATTTCTGCCAGTTTGTTCAGGCGTTCGTCCGGTACGGTGATGACACCTACGTTCGGCTCGATCGTACAGAACGGAAAGTTGGCCGATTGTGCTTTCGCGTTCGATAAACAGTTGAAAAGAGTGGACTTCCCTACATTTGGAAGTCCGACAATGCCACATTGTAATGCCATACAGCTATATATTTTTATATTTAATTACTTGAAAAACATAAAGATAAAAGAGGTGCTAAAAGTGAGCGGGTAACAAACTAGTAACAAAAAGCCTATTTTTAACATTTGGGCGTCCTCTTTTATCATTGCAAAGATACTTATTTCTAGTATTACAAACAACATTACATCTTATTGTTGAGGATCGTTTAAGTTTCCAAAATTGTTATGCAGACAGGATCGCCAACATTACCGGCGTGCTTTGCCTCATCCTGGCGTATGATCGCCATCTTTTCCCCTGTAACCGCTTTTCTTGTCTTGAATGGTTTATATAGTCAATTATATTTCACGCTCTCAATTTGGCTAGAAATACCGTTTTTATATTTCCTGATTAGTGGTTAATCGAAAAGTATCTTTTACCTCTTTTTTTATAGAAATCGATCTATTTTTATCTATTCTTTATCTATTGATTTATAATGTATTATAATATTGTACCCAAAAATTGGGTACAAAGTACAGCTTATTATATATAGGGTCTCTAAATATACGCCCCGGCGTTGTTTATCTCATCGTCTAACTCCTGCAACAATTGATCGGGTTCAGGATCGCCCGCCTTTTCCGCTATTTCCTGTAATCTCTTTTTTAACCTGTAATAGTACTTTCTATCGTCAAATACGTTTAAGCCCCTCAATTCGTCTAAAAACGCCGTTATTTCGCCTTTCCCGCTTTTGTTGATTAACCGGGCTACAAACATATCTAATGCGTCTGATACGGTTTTTATTTCTTCCATGGCTCTCATGTTTATTCGGTTATTTCTTGATATTGCAAAGTAACTTTCTTGGTATCGTTTCACCAAAGAAATATAGAACTTTGTTTCGGATAGGGTAGAGGCTTTAACCTCTGTTACTCCTAATTGTTGAGGCAAACGCCCGTTTAATCTCATTTCATACCTTAATAAGTTCATATCCTCAAACCCTACAGGCAATTTAAAGCCCTTTTCTTTGGCTTCTGCTCTCTTATCGTAGAATATGAATACTTTTGTTTGCTGTTTTCCCCTTGGTTTGTAATAAAGCGTTCCAGCCTCAAATCTGTATCGCAATAAATTGGGCATTTCCCCTAGTCGTGAAAGGTAGTTTTCTATTGGTTGGCTCATCGAAAAGACACGCCCAAACTCTAGCCCGGTTATTTTCCCGCTTGAAACATTGCATCCAAGGCGGTCAGATAGTTTTTCTATTGCTTCCTTTGTGTTTTTTCTTCCAAAGTCGTTTATATTGTTCCCGTTGAGGAACTTTGGCAAACTACCTACTATATTTATCCATCCGGTATAAATTGATACTTTTAACCCGTCTAATGAGCCAAAAACACAAACGTCACCCGTCCCGTGGTTTATTTGCTCCGTTGCATTATCCAGCAAACCCACAATGTCGGGCGTTGTTTTTGTTTTAAGTAACCATATTTTTACTTTGTCATACATGGATAATGTTTTTCTACATGAATAATCCGGCATGGTTAGGCAGTACCTTGTATTACATGATACTGCTTTCCCGTGTCGGCTTATTTTACAAGTTTTCTATGATCATATCAGCGGCAAAAACCGTAAACTATCGATATAATTTTCTGCCATTTCGTAAGATTCAATTTCATTTAATCCCAATACCATGTAATGATAGGTCATAGATTCCTTTATTTTCTCTATCAAATATTTTCTCTTTGCCGAGGTTGTTTCTTTTTTCCTTGCTTCTTCGTGCATTTGCTTTGTACCTTCCCATATTGCAGATGCTAATACGGCTTTATCTACTTCGATATTTCCAAGTTTTATTTTTCCTGTCAGTATGTAACCATCTGATTGAAAACCGCCCTTATTTTGGTGTTCTTTCCCTATTTCCGGACTTATTATATAGCCGTTCTTGTCTTTGATCGGTGGAATGGTTCTTAATGCCTCAAATCTCTTTGTTTCTTCATTCATAACAATAAACTTTTATTTGCCCTCTTCCAGCTTTGGGCATTGCTTTATTTATATATTCCTGTTCATGCCTCATCTTCCGGTCTTATACAGCCTTTTCCCTTATCTTGCCTATGATCTTGTTAAAACCACCCATTAATAGCTGTTTGCACCATATACGCAAATTCTCTCTTCCATGCGCTAATACGATCAGTTCTATATAAGACGGTCTTAGCCGTTCTGCCTCTGTTAGTGCGTTTTCGTCTTGGTGCACTATGAATAAAAAGCCGTCATCCTTGTAATCATAAAACGGGTTGGGCTTTTCCTTTCCGCTTTGTTTGTACGTTTCTTCCGGGTTAGGATAACCAAAGGCAAATCCGCTTATTTCCCCACCTGTGAAATAACATTCCATCCCTGTAAAGTTTAAGTTGTTACTAACTACTTTTAGGCTAACATCTACTTCATAGATACTTTTCCCCCTTGGTTTGCATAAATACATATATACCCGTCCGTCACGGCTTTTTAGTTCTTCCATGGGTGGATAATCGCCAGCCTGTGCGCTGATCACATATTTAGGGGTTTTTATTTTCTGCTTTGTGTATTCCAGAATGGCGTAATAGCGTATATTGGGAGTAATCATATTTCACCCCCTTTCTGTTCTATTCCCAAGAAGAAATCATATAACTTTTTGGTGCAATACAATACAGACGGTTCGAAAAGGTTCATATCTTCCATTGAAATACCTATCAGATAGTCCATAGCCTTGCCTAGTTCGATTCTCCATTCACTACTATTCATTGTACTAAACAGGGTTTCAAATCCTTCCGGGTATATGCCTGTATTGTTTATCCCCTCTATTAAGCCATCTACAACATACAGTTCCTTTATTTCATTTAATGGTATGGCTTTCACTTCTTCCGGTGTGAATGTTTCTGTAATGATCGCCCAGCGTGTCCCGTCCCAACATTGCATCTTTGCCAGTTCATAACTATTGCAGCCGTGTTTATAGCAAATAATTTTCCCGGTGCTTTTGAATACCGTATAATCATTGAAAGGGTAGGGAATAGGGTGCATTAATAAAATGTCACCGGCTTTTATTTTAATTGGTGATTTGTCACTATTCAAACAGTTGCTATACGTTTTTATAGCCTTGTAGTTACATTCCGGCTTGTAGTTCCCATCGCTGATGGGTGTTGCCGCTACTTGATTAAATACAATTTTTTCCATTGATAGATAATATTATAGACAATAGGCACAAAAAAACGGTGTGCCTTTCCCGCTGTCTATCACCTTATCTATCTAGGTTTGTACGCCCATTACAGGCTATACACGGGGGTGCACACCGCTATATCTTTTTTACTATAGCGTATAAAATACCTTATCAGTAGAAACAAAAATTCCACCAATTAAATAACGGTGGAAACTTCCACCTAGATAGAAATATTAAAAATGATAGACGCCGCAAATATACTATATCTTTTCAGAATGTCAAATGTTCCTATATGAAAATTGCCTGGCTCGTTCATTGTTCCGGAATAATCCGGTATCACACGATAACAAACGCTAATATGTTTATGCTTGTTGAAGCTTGGCGTTCCCGGTGCGTTCTGCCTCATCCCGGTATATGATCGCCTGGTTCCTGGTGGCCCAGTCTTTCCCTCTCCATGATCGGTTGAGGCCTGTGGCCATGGTCAAGCCGGTGTTACCGGTGCGTTCCATTTCCTGTAATTTTGCACGCACGGGCGTTTACTTCGTGGCGTGGTCTTGCGACAAAAGCCGTAGAGATTAAACGCCCCCTACCCATATTCACGTGTTTTTATCGTTAAACCTAGCTAAAACAGGCTGTTTTTGATTCATTTGAAAGATATTCTAATAACAAAATGTCTTTTACCTATGCTCAATTTATTTTCATATATGGTCACGACAATTTTACATTCTTTATGACATATAATTCCCTCACTTATTTGTTTTGGGAATTGATTACATTTCATTTTGCCGACATTCCAAGGCAGTACCTTGTATTGCCTAATACTGCTTAGCTAGTCCGGCTTTCTTGATTTAAAATGAATGTTGCCCCAGCCTGTAGCCTCAACTGCCTTAGTTCCTCATCAAAACCGCCACTTTGTAACATTTTGCAATAAGAGGGTATAAGTACTTTTGCACCATTCAATACGATCAGTTCTATATAAGACGGTCTTAGCCGTTCCGCTTCTGTCGTAGCTGTTTTGTCTTGGTGCACTATGAATAAAAAGCCGTCATTCTTGTAATCATAAAACGGGTTAGGCTTTTCTTTCCCGTGGTTTTTATAAGTATCGCTTTTGTCAGGATAGCCATAGGCAAACCCGCTTATTTTCCCATCAATGAAATATTCTTTCATTCCTGTAAAGTTTAGCCCGTTTTTTGTTACTTGTAGTCTGATAGACGGAATATGTGCCCCGTTCCTTATCTTTTCCATTAAATACATATATACCCGTCCGTCACGGCTTTTTAGCTCTTCCATGGGTGGATAATCGCCAGCCTGTGCGCTGATCACATATTTGGGGGTTTCCTTGCTGTCTTTGCAATATTCTAAAGTGGCGTAATAGCGTATATTGGGAGTAATCATATTTCACCCCCTTTCTTTTTCCCGGTTATTAAATAGGAAACTGCTTTTTGCTCTATTTCCTGCTTTGGGCACACCCTATTTTGCCTCATCCAGTCTTCAATCTCTTTACGGTCAAAATATATCTTTTTCCCGTTTGGTTTGGAATGGGGTATTTCATTCCTGCTAGTCAATTTATATAGATACCTTCTACTTAACCCGGTTAGCAATTCTACATCTTCAATTGAAAGTACATTCTTCGACATTAATAATATGTTCCTTTCAATATTTTCCAACTTGTCTAGTATCTTTCCCATAATATTTTTTATTTGTATTAGTGCATTTGTGTCATACGTTGGTCGATATAACTTATATGCACTTCAAAAACGGTGTCACCAACTATCACCGTTGTAATTATGGTGCAAATATCATCATAATAAAATGTATATATAGTGTAATACCAATCATTTAAGCGGCTTACTGTTTTTTGTTAGATGAATGTTAGATGATACTAGGTGATATTAGATGATACCTTTCCACCTGACGAAAAAACGAGGTGATATTTACATAGCATTAGATGGTATCGGCTTTTGCCTCATCCATTAAATCTATTTAGTATATCTACCAAATTTTGATAGTCTGCACTTTGTTCCAGCCTCTTTAAATCCGATCTTACCAGTTTGACACTTTCGCCGTATTTGTCGGCAAATAGTTCTATTATGCTGCTTTTTCCTTTCTGCCTGTTGTACCCACATAATCTATAAATAAAGAACCTTAGTAACTGCATGTTCTTTCGCCATTTTATCGGCTCAAACGGCGTTTCTTTTTCGCTCAATGGAATACCAAATATTACTTTAAAATGCTCTATTTTCGTGTCTTTTGACACAAAGCCGTTGTATTTTAACTCTTCCAATAAAAGGCTTATTTTGTTATTTGCCGGGATTTGGGCAAAAACTAGATCTCCATGATAACAAAAACCGTTAGTTAGAATGTACAAATAAGGGTGGCTAAATTCTTTTTCTTCCATATTATACCCGCTCATTAAACATTTAGTTCACCTATTTTCTTCATTGCTTCTTCTTTGGCACTGTCTAATACTTCCGTATATATTTGCGTCACTGATATACTTTGGTGTCCTAACAACTTGGAAACCGTGTATAAATTAACGCCTTTGGCTATCGCCAAAACTGCAAACGTATGTCGGCTTATATGGAATGTCAAATGTTTGTTTATTCCGGCTTTTTCTGCCCATTTGGGCAATATTTCATTGCTTCTTCCTAGGGTTATCAATCCGGCAAATACTAGGTCGTTCTTTTTGGCTTTCCCTTTTTCCGGTAGCCACTTCTTTATATTGTCATTCATGGGTATATCTACAGGATCGTTTGTTTTCTCCTGTACTATGCTTATACACTCCACGCCGTTTTTTATCACTCCCACATTTCCCCATTTCATCTGTTTAATGTCGCAGTGTCTTAGTCCGGTAAGGCAACCGATCATAAAGGCACGCTTTAAAAGGTCGTTTGAAAAATCAGTATCGGCAAACCGTTTTAGTTCTTCTTCGGTCAGAAATTCCCGCTTTGGTGATTTTTCGCCTGATGGTCTGTATTTCTTCTTTATCGCTGATATGGGGTTACTTGTTATTATATCATCTGCCACAGCCTCATCCAAAGCCATTTTTAAGCATTTAAAGTACATGGCTTGGCTGTTCCGGCTCAATTTCCTGCCTTTGTTCCTTTCCGTGTGTTCTATCTCTGCATCTTCCAAATAGTCTATAAAATCCATTATGTAGTACTTATCCAGCTTTCCCATCTGTATATCTATTCCCCTGAACCGTTCTAAATGATATACCAATGAGTTGAGGTTTTGCCTTGTTGATTTATTCTTTGTTTCTGCAAAACTTCTTATATATTCACGTAAAAGAATCTTTGATCTTTCTTTCTGATTGCTTAAACCGTGGTTTGTCGTGTTTATTTGAATGATCTTTTGCGCTTTTATGGCTTCTGCCAATTCCATGTTTTTACGGTTGATAGCTTTTGCCGCTTCGTTTACTTCCGGTATAATATACATGTTGAGGAACTCATAAACCCGCCGTTTGTTTTGGTATATGTCTAGGTATATTGACAAATTCCCGTTTGCCAATTTCTTTAACCGTATTTTTACGGGTTGTTTCTCTTTTGCTCCGGAAATGGCTTTCCTATGGTTGTTCATCGCTGTTACTTTAATTTGTTACCCACGGCAAAGATAAATAACGGGTAACAAACGAGTAACAAATTAACGCTTAAAGTAACAAAAAAAGGTGTGAACAAAGGAAAATAACAGGAAAGTGCGTTTTTCTTGTAAATGGCTGTTTTATATTCTTTTAATAGCTGTTTTATTGGCTCTTTTTTAACCTCTAAAATACCCTGCTTTTACAACACATTGTAATGCCATAGTATGATATGATTCGTTTTATGATCCGTTGATTTAAATCGCAAAGATACAAATTCTTTGGGAATACCTTCTTTTGTTTAAGGATTGTTTGCTGGACACGGTTTAATAATCCAATAAATGAAACAATCCCCAGTATCAGGATTGTAGAGATTCTGATTCTGGGGATTTAATATAGAAAGTCTTTGTAGTCGATTAGAGAGACTTCGGCCGATCAGCCGGAGCTGCTCCGAATTCTTTGTTCGGTGTGCTGCCCATTTCGAAGGTCAGGTTACCGCCTTTCATGACATCCTCGTAGGTGATGTATGATTTTGTATAAGGTTGTCCGTTCAAGGTCGCCGACTGGATGTAGATATTGTCGTGGCTGTTGTTGTGAGCAACGATCTCGAATGTCTTGCCTTCGGGCAACTGGATCGTAGCTTCGTTGAACTGTGGACTACCGAACACCAGAATACCGTGAGACGGGTTGACCTGATAGAATCCCAAAGCCGACATGATGTGCCAAGCCGACATCTGACCGCAGTCCTCGTTTCCAATCACGCCTTCCGGTTTGTCGGTATAGAACTCATCCTGAATGTAACGGACTTTCTCGGCTGTTTTCCATTGTTGTCCGGCATACGGATACAGATAGGCTACATGGTGGCTCGGTTCATTTCCGTGTGCATACATACCAATCAGTCCGCTGATGTCGGCCGATGCTCCTTCACCCATATCTCCATTGGCTACGAACAAAGAATCCAGTTTGGCATTGAAGGCATCGTCGCCACCCATCAAGGCAATCAGTCCTTCCGGATTTTGGGGTACGAAGAAAGTATAATGCCAACCGTTACCTTCGCAGAAATCACCTACGCCGTGTACTGAACGGAACGGATCATACGGTGTACGCCAAGAACCGTCGTCCATCTTCGGACGGATGAAGTTGATGCTCTTGTCGAAATACTGTTCATAATAATGACCGCGCTTGAAGAATTCCTGATAGTCGGCCTCTTTACCCATTTGCTTTGCCATCATGGCAATACCCCAGTCGCCAACGGCATATTCCATGGCGATAGAAGTTGCTTCGCGTACTTTATCACAAGGAATATATCCTTTTTCCATCACGAAAGGAACTCCTTTCTGCTTGTCGTATGTAGCTGAAGAAGTCATCGCTTTAAAAGCACGTTCTGCATCAAAGCCTTTGATTCCTTTCAGATAAGCATCCGCAATGATAGGTATAGCACTATAACCCGGCATACATTCGGTTTCTCCACCAACTAATGGCCAGATCGGCAATTTGCCCTGCTGGTCGTAAATGCTCAGCATGGAATTGACAAAGTCAGGAACATACTGCGGTTTGATGATGGTGAACAACGGATTCAACGTACGGTAGGTATCCCATAAAGAGAAGGTAGAGTAGTTTGTCCAAGAATCTGCCTTATAGACTTTATCATCATGTCCGCGGAACTCGCCGTTTACGTCGCAATATAAAGTCGGAGCGATAAAGGCATGGAACATGCTGGTGTAGAATATTTTCTTTGCCCGCTCGTTGTTGGTATTGATATCAACACAGGCCAGCTGATCGTTCCATTTTTCTTTTGCCTGTTGGCAGACTTGGTCGAAATCCCATCCTGCAAGTTCAGCATTCATATTGGCCTGTGCATTGGCACAACTAACGGATGAAATGGCAATCTTGCATTTTACTTCCTTCGGTGCATCCTTGAAAGTCAATACACCTTTTACGGATTCTCCTGTTAATTCATCATTACCTGCCGGTGTATCATCGTTGAATACTTGCAGTGACTGGATCGGTTGTTCGAACTTCATCACGAAGAATACCTTGTGCTGCGGGCTCCATCCTTTGGAGAAACGATAACCTTCGACGGTATTGTCGTCTATCTTCTTCAGATAGGTATCGTATGCCCGGTCGCCATTACCTTCCTTCAGATTGACCAGTAAATGACTTTCGCCTTCCGGATAGGTATAACGATGGATCGCTACACGTTCGGTAGCTGATAATTCGGCTTTCACGCCGTTATCCATCAGCAAAGAGTAATAACCCGGTGCTACTTTTTCATTCTCATGTGAATAATAAGAAGAACAAGCTCCTTCGATATTATCCTGTTCTCCACGTTTGGTACGGACTTCGCCCATGAACGGCATAACCAGCACGTCGCCTAAGTCGGCACAACCCGTTCCGCTCAGGTGTGTATGGCTGAAACCGATAATTACGCTATCCGAATAATGATAACCCGAGCACCAGTCCCATCCTTTGTGAATATTCTGCGGACCTGCCTGAATCATTCCGAATGGAACGCTGGCTCCTACAAAAACATGTCCGTGTTCTCCTGATCCGATATAAGGATCGACATACGCTGTGTAATCTACAGCCTGGCTTGTCGCTTCTGCTTTCTTATCTCCCGAAGTGCAGGACACAGCCCATAGTGCCTGGCATCCGATGATGGCAGCCACTGAAAGTTTTGTTAATAAGTTCATTGTATAATAGGTATATGTTTTAAGCGTTATGCAAACATGGTATATTTAATATGTCCCTGCTTTAAATCTGTTGCAAAGGAACGTATTTTTCTTCAAAGATGAACGTTTTTCAGTGGAAATCTTCTATCTTTCGGAAAACACCTTTCTCTGTAATATATGCTGTGACTAACTCAGCCGGAGTCACGTCGAAGGCCGGATTATAGACCTGTACATGCTCGGGTGCCATCCGGTGTATATAATGTAAATCAGTGACTTCTGAAGCTGCCCGTTGCTCGATAACAATATCTTTCCCTGTCGGTGTATGCGGGTCGAAGGTACTGGTCGGACCTAAGACATAAAAGGGAACATGATAATGATGTGCCAGCACAGCTACTCCGCAGGTGCCGATTTTGTTGGCTACGTCGCCATTGGCAGCAATGCGGTCGCAACCCACCATGATCATGTCGATTATTCCCTGACTCATTAATGAAGCTGCCATATTATCACAGACCAATGTGGTATCAACTCCGAATCTCATTAATTCGTAGGCGGTTAGACGGGCGCCTTGGAGTAAAGGCCTTGTCTCGTCGGCATAGACTTTGGGATTCAGTCCGCAAGCCTGAGCCAGATAAATCGGAGCCAAGGCTGTTCCATAGCGGGAGACAGCCAAATGTCCGGCATTACAATGTGTCAGAATGCGACTTCCTGAAGCAATTAATCCGACACCATGCTGGGCAATCTGTTTACACATCTCGATGTCTTCTTCTTTGATACGGACAGCTTCTACCCGTAAAAGCGTTTTTATCTCTTGGAAATCGGTTGAACTTATCTTGTCTTTACCAGCTATCCATTGCTTGAATAGAACTGTCATCCGATCAAGTGCCCACGAAAGATTAACGGCTGTCGGTCGACTGGCGCGAATCCGGTTGGCCAAAGCCAGGAATTCTGTTTGCATAAGTTGGGCAGAAGTTATATTCGCCAATGTACGGGCAAAACAAACATACAGACCGGCAGCAGCAGCTACTCCAATTGCCGGTGCTCCTCTGACCTTCAAACGGACAATAGCATCGATGAGTTCTTCTTCGTTATCGATTTTGAGGAATACTTCCTGGGCAGGAAGCTGGGTCTGGTCGAGGATGACCAGGCTGTCTTCTTCCTCACATAAAGAAACCACATCGGGCAAGGAAAATGTCTGTTCCAGTTTCTCTAATCCTATTTCTTTGAAGTTCTCCATGCTACTATCAATATTTTTCTTCATCCTCGCCTCGGTTCTGCTTCGTCCATTCCTCAGCACAGTCCGACAGCATCTGATACCAATCTGCACCAAATTTCCGGATTAAAGGTTCTTTCAAGAACTGATAGACCGGAACACCTTTCATCTTCCCTAAAATGACGGCAGCTTTGCATACATCCCAACGGTGATAATTGACTGCCGTATAAGGACCGTAATTCTCAATCCGTATCGGATATAAGTGGCAGGAAATAGGCTTATAGAAGTTACATTTCCCTTCACGGTAGGCTTTCTCGATGGCACAATAACAGCAGCCTTTCTCGTCGTAGCAAGTAAAGACGCAATTCTTGTTCCCTACAATGGAAGTTACCAGATCACCATCCTGATCGGTATAAACAACCCCTTGCTTCTTGATAACGGCTTGTGCTTCCGGGGAAAGTTCGTTCCAAATAACCGGAAGAACTTTTTCCAGTTCGGCAACTTCGTTTTTCTCGACGGGAGCTCCGGCGTCGCCTTCTATACAGCATTCACCTTTACAAGCCTCCAGGTTGCATATAAATTTTTCTGTCAGGACATCGCTCGAAACGACGATATCCTCAATTTGAATCATCATAATTATTGAAATTGAAAGTTGAAAATTGAAAATGGAAAATTATTTATTGAGCTTTGATTTGGTGGATTTGACAATCGAAGCAAGGATTGCTACAATTTCAGTACAATCATTGTTTATAGATTGATAAATAGCCTCATCCAAATATCCAGTGTCTTTCAGGAGAGAAATCCAATATAATGTTTCGTTGGCCTCTTTCAAAGCAATGTTCATTTTATTCAAGAAATCAGCTTCACTTTGTGCATGTTCAGCTTCTCTGATTAAGGCTCCTATGGATGTTCCGCACCGTAAAAGCTGTTTGGAAAGAACGAACTCTCGATGGGTTTGTCCTAAAAACTTGTATGCGTTCACTATACGGATAGCGAACGCATACGATTTATCGCGGACAATATTGTCTCGACTCACTTAATTTTCAATTTTCAATTCTCAATTTTCCATTATTAAGTCCTTTCCAGTCATCTCAGCCGGCTGTGGCATACCTAAGATGTGCAGGATAGAAGGAGCTACGTCGGCCAGTACACCGTTTTCTACTTTGGCAGCTTTGTTTTCTGTTACGTAGACAAACGGAACCGGATTCAGTGAGTGAGCTGTATTCGGAGTACCGTCAGCATTCAGGGCATGATCAGCATTACCATGATCGGCAATGATGATTACTTCGTAACCGTTTGCCTTGGCTGCTTCAACAGTATTTTTTACGCAGTTGTCGATAGCAACGACTGCTTTTTCAATTGCTTCGTAAATACCTGTATGACCAACCATATCTCCGTTAGCATAGTTGACAACGATGAAGTCGTATTTCTGTGTACCGATAGCTTCTACCAGTTTGTCTTTTACTTCGTAGGCGCTCATCTCCGGTTTTAAGTCGTAAGTTGCTACTTTCGGAGACGGAACCAGAATACGGTCTTCGTTTTCATACGGAGTTTCGCGACCACCGTTGAAGAAGAAGGTTACGTGTGCATATTTTTCTGTTTCGGCAATGTGCAACTGAGTCTTGCCGTTTTTAGCCAGATATTCGCCTAATGTATTATGTACATTTTCCTTGTCGAACAGGATATGTACGCCCTTGAATGAAGCATCATACGGAGTCATGCAATAGTACTGTAAGCCCGGGATTGTCTTCATGCCCTGTTCCGGCATATCCTGCTGTGTCAATACGATTGTCAATTCCTTGGCACGGTCGTTACGGTAGTTGAAGAAGATAACTACATCACCTTCTTTGATGGTTCCATCGACAGTGGCATTGTTGATCGGTTTGATGAATTCGTCAGTAACGCCTTCATCATACGATTCCTGCATAGCCTTTACCATATCGTTTGCCTGTTTGCCTTTTCCTTCGATCAACAGATCATAAGCTTCTTTGATACGTTCCCAACGTTTGTCGCGGTCCATCGCATAGAAACGACCTACGATAGAAGCGATCTGACCGGCTGATTTTGCGCAATGAGCTGTCAGTTCTTCGATGAAGCCTTTACCGCTCTTCGGGTCGGTATCACGACCATCCATGAAACAGTGGATGAAAGTTTTACCAGTCAGTCCGTATTCTTTAGCGATATCACACAGTTTGAACAGATGATCCAGTGAAGAGTGAACACCTCCGTTGGACGTCAGTCCCATGAAGTGGATATTCTTTCCGTGTTCTTTGGCATACGTGAAAGCAGAAACCACTTCCTTATTTTGCATAATGCTGTTGTCGGCGCAAGCACGGTTGATCTTTACCAAGTCCTGATAAACAATACGACCGGCTCCGATATTTAAGTGACCTACTTCAGAGTTACCCATCTGACCGTCAGGAAGACCTACGTTTTCACCACTGGCCTGTAACTGAGAGTGAGGATAGTTTGCCAATAAAGAGTCCCAATACGGTGTTGGAGTGTTGAAAATGACATCATCTTTTTTGTGGTCGCCACAACCCCAACCGTCAAGAATCATTAAAAGTGCTTTCTTAGCCATAATTGTAATTTTTATATATGATAAGTAATCTGTTATTTCGTTTCTTTAGTTTGCTTGTTTCTAAGTAACTGTAAGCATCCAACTTAGTCGCCCGAAAACAAACAAACTTGTCTACTTATATATGTTTGTCCTTATTTTCAATTCGCCTGCAAAGATAACAAATTCGGATGTATTATTGTTAGATCCAAAGTATTACTTTTGCCTAAGAATTATGGAAAAGTATTTTGATGATAAGGAATTAGGACGGGTCGTTATCCGTTACAACGAGCGGGCACGTAATTATACGCTCAAAATAACCAACGGTCAGGTATTTGCAACCATGCCGGTTCGGGGAAGCGAAGAGAAAATGCTGACTTTTATCCTCGGTAACCGGGAGAAAATCAAGGCGGCTTTGAAGAAACATCCGGCCAGACCTTTATTGAATGAACAGACCGATTGGCAGACGGCTACTTTTCGGGTACGAATTGTCCGTACCGAAAGGGATAATTTCTACATGGCCCTCAAGGATGGTGTCTTGCAAATCTCCTGTCCTCAGGCCACCAACTTCGCCGACGACGAAGTCCAGCAACTCCTCAAACAAATGCTGGCCAGTGCATTCCGCCATGAAGCCAAGCGATACTTGCCCGGACGTTTATTGGCTTGGGCTCAAAAATACGGCTTTGTTTATAAACAAGTAAAAATCAATAGTAGTCAGACGCACTGGGGCTCATGTACATCGAGTAAGCATATCAACCTGTCTCTCTACTTGATGCTTCTTCCTTGGCATCTGATTGATTATGTTCTCTTGCATGAACTCTGTCATCTGAAAGAAATGAGTCATAACGAACACTTCTGGAACCTGTTGGATCAACTGACTGACGGAAAGGCAAAGGCCTTACGCACAGAATTGAAATCATATCACATGTTGAAGTGAGAATGAGGCTACATGCTGAAAAAACAATCAGGAACTCTTGAATACCCCTGTTTATATTCTTGTATTTACGAAGAATATTCCTCTTTTTCTTGCTATATTTTCATTAATTCACAAATGTGATTCAATTGAATCACCATAATGAATTAATTACATCACCTATGTGAATTAATTGATTCATATTAGTGATGTAATTAATTGTCGGTATAAAAATAGGAATTTGTAACGGGGGTTGCGGTAGTTTTCAACGAAATAATAGAGAGAATAAAAATACCACAAGAACAAAAAATGATATATTATTTCTTCTAAAGAGATTGGTTTTCTGGTTTATATCTTTTACTTTTGTAATGATAAAGATTAAGTAGAAAGATGAAAACAAAAGAAGAATGCATTCGCTTAATTAATTCATGTAAGCAAGAATTACAGCAAGAATATGGAATACGTTCTTTACGCATATTTGGTTCTGTAGCAAGAAATGAACATACAGAAACAAGTGATGTTGATATTTGTATTGAAGCAGATCCTACTGGACTTATACGTTTTGTACATCTAAAACATTTCTTCGAGAATTTGTTAGAATGTTCAGTTGACCTTATCCGCATGAACCGGAATATGGATACTTTTTTAAAAGATAAAATTGAACGTGATGGAATTATTGTCTTTGAATCACGTTATTTGACAGAAATATAGTTGAATAGAAGAATTGTGAAAGATGATTCAAATAAATAAGTTATATTGATTAGGTTGTGATTGGAGCATCTCCTTAAAGGATGAATGTCGTTTAAGAATAAAGCAAAGAAATTCCTATCTTTCTGGCGGGAATGAAATGATAAATATTACCTTTGCGATATTAAATGATTGAATTATGGAACATCCTTTGCATATTTACAACACGTTGACCCGTAGAAAGGAACAATTTGTTCCGTTGCACGAACCTTTTGTCGGCATGTATGTTTGCGGACCAACGGTTTATGGAGATGCGCATCTCGGACATGCGCGTCCGGCGATTACGTTTGATGTCTTGTTTCGGTATTTGAAACATCTGGGATATAAAGTACGTTATGTACGTAATATTACGGATGTTGGTCACTTGGAGCATGATGCCGACAGTGGAGAAGACAAGATCGCTAAGAAAGCACGCCTGGAACAGTTGGAGCCGATGGAAGTGGTTCAGTATTATCTGAACCGGTATCATAAGGCGATGGACGCACTGAACGTATTGCCACCCAGCATCGAACCGCATGCTTCCGGTCATATTATCGAACAAATTGATTTGGTAAAGAAAATCCTGGATAACGGATATGCTTATGAAAGCCAGGGTTCGGTTTACTTCGATATTGAGAAGTATAATAAAGATCATCGGTACGGAATCTTGTCGGGACGGAATATTGAGGATATGCTCAATACAACACGTGCTCTTGACGGACAGGAAGAGAAACATAATCCGATTGACTTTGCTCTTTGGAAGTGTGCACAGCCGGAACATATCATGCGTTGGCCTTCTCCGTGGAGTGATGGTTTCCCCGGATGGCATTGTGAATGTACGGCCATGGGAAAGAAATATCTGGGTGAAAACTTCGATATTCACGGTGGCGGTATGGACTTGATATTCCCGCATCATGAATGTGAAATTGCTCAGGCAGTCGCTTCTCAAGGACATGATATGGTACATTATTGGATGCACAATAATATGATTACCATTAATGGTCAGAAGATGGGTAAGTCGTTGGGCAACTTCATTACACTGGATGAGTTCTTTAACGGTAGTCATGCAATGTTGGTACAGGCTTATTCTCCGATGACAATTCGTTTCTTTATTCTTCAGGCTCATTATCGGAGTACAGTCGATTTCAGTAACGATGCTTTGCAAGCTTCTGAAAAAGGGTTGGCACGTCTGCTTGATGCTTATGCAAGCTTGTTGAAGTTGAAACCGGCAGCTACATCAACAGTCGATTTGAAGGATTTGAAGCAGAAATGTTATGACGCGATGAATGATGACCTGAATACTCCGATTGTCATCTCTCATTTGTTTGATGCTACCCGTGCCATCAATTCGATTAAGGATGGAAAGGATACGATCTCGGAAGCCGATCTGAAAGATTTGCAGGAAGTATTCCAGTTGTTTGTATTTGATCTGCTGGGATTGAAAGACGAAGCACGGAGCGGAGCTGATAACGGCAGTGTGGAAGCATTCAGTAAAGCGGTAGATTTACTGTTGTCGATCCGCCAGCAGGCTAAAGCCAATAAAGACTGGGCTACTTCGGATAAGATCCGGAATGAATTGACAGCGATGGGCTTTGAGATCAAAGATACCAAAGAAGGTGCCGAATGGAAATTGAATAAATAAGAATTTTAGAAGGCGAGTTGACAAAGATTTCAAACGTTGTCAACTCGTCATCTTATTAATTGGTTAACTCGTTAACTTCCTATGACTATACAAGAGTTTTTACAAGGGGATAAATTTGCCCTCTTAGCTGGTGTTGAATTACTGGAAACGGGTAATGGTTATGCAAAAGCCCGCATGGAAATCAAACCCGAACACCTGAACGGTGGTGGCGTGTGTCAGGGTGGAGCTATTTTTACCTTGGCCGATTTGGCTTTTGCGGCAGCAACGAATAGTCATGCTCGCCTGACCTTTTCCATTACATCCAGTATTAACTTCTTCAAATCAGAAAGCAAAGGTTTTCTGTATGCCGAAGCCCATGAAGCATTCAGTCATAAGCGTCTTGCCAACTGTGAAGTACGTATTACCAACGAAGCCGGCGAACTGATTGCTACTTTCAACGGAACAGGCTATCGGAAAGATACCGAATTGCCTTTTAAGCCTCTTGAGTAAGCAGTTGCTCGATTATCCGAGGATAATGAGTATATTCCAAGGTGTGAACTTTGGTCGCTACATCTTCAGCTGTGTCTGTCGGCAATAGCTTACAGGAAGTTTGGAAGATGATAGCTCCTTCATCGTAATGCTCATTAATATAATGTATCGTAATGCCTGATTCTTTTTCTCTGGCCGCAACGACAGCCTCGTGTACATGGATACCATACATGCCTTTTCCTCCGTATTTAGGTAATAACGAAGGATGAATGTTGACAATCTTTTCCGGGAAAGCCTGAATGAGCGGATCAGAAATCTTACTCATGAAGCCGGCTAAAACGATGAAGTCAATATGATATTCCTGCAATACGTTGAGAACCGGATCGCCTGCCTCAAAATCAGCTTTTGATAACGTAATAGAAGGAATGTGCAGACGGGCGGCCCGTTCGTGTACACCCGCTTTCAATCTGTTAGACACGATTAGTGCCACATTAATCTTTTCATTCTTAGAAAAATATTCGGCGATGTTTTCCGCGTTTGTACCTGTTCCGGAGGCAAAAATGGCTATATTCTTCATGATTATCTCTGTTTTAGTGCACAAGAAAATAAAAAATGTGCAATTTATCTCATTTTTCGGTCATTAAATTTGTATTGTAACACAAAAAATTCGTTTCTTTGCAGTGCAAAAATAAAAAGTAATATTGTAATTATTAATCTAAATTCAAAAGTTATGTCTGAAATAGCTGAAAAAGTAAAGAATATCATCGTTGATAAACTGAGTGTAGAAGAATCAGAAGTTACAAACGAAGCAAGCTTTACTAACGATTTAGGAGCAGACTCTCTTGATACAGTAGAATTGATTATGGAATTTGAAAAAGAATTCGGTATCTCTATTCCTGATGATCAAGCAGAAAAGATTACAACTGTAGGTGACGCTATCGCTTATATCGAAGCTAACGCGAAGTAATCAACCCTTTTTATATAAAAAGGTATGGAATTAAAACGAGTTGTAGTAACAGGTCTTGGAACTATTACTCCTCTTGGAAATACCCTCACAGAAACTTGGGAGGGTCTTCTCAATGGGAAGAGTGGGGCAGGACCTATTACTCATTTTGATGCAAGTAAATTTAAGACGCAATTTGCATGCGAAGTGAAAAACTTCGATGCTTCTTTATATGTAGATCGTAAAGAAGCACGTAAATGCGATCGTTATAGTTTGTTAGCCATTGGTGCTGCCAAGCAAGCAATTGAAGACGCAGCAATGGATTTGGAGAGCGAAGATAAAGATCGTATTGGTGTTATCTTTGCTGCCGGTATCGGTGGTATCCAGACATTTGAAGATGAAGTGCTGGGTTATGCAAAAACCAAAGATACAATAGGCCCGAAGTTCAATCCGTTCTTTATCCCGAAAATGATTGCTGATATTGCAGCAGGTCATATTTCTATGATTTACGGATTCCGTGGCCCTAATTTCGCAACTGTATCAGCTTGTGCATCTTCAACAAATGCCATTGCAGATGCATTCAATTATATCCGTTTAGGAAAAGCGAATGCAATTGTAACGGGTGGTGCTGAAGCTGCTATTGCTGCTCCGGGTGTTGGTGGTTTCAATTCAATGAATGCCTTGTCAACACGCAATGATTCTCCCGAAACTGCTTCACGTCCGTTTAGCGGAAGCCGTGATGGTTTTGTTATGGGTGAAGGTGCTGCTTGTCTGGTATTGGAAGAAATGGAACATGCTTTAGCTCGTGGAGCAAAGATTTATGCTGAAGTTGTGGGTGCTGGAATGTCTGCCGATGCTTATCATTTAACAGCTTCTCATCCGGAAGGCTTAGGCGCTATTTTGGTAATGAAGAATGCATTGGAAGATGCTGAAATGAAACCGGAAGACATCGATTATATCAATGTTCACGGAACTTCTACTCCTGTAGGAGACATTTCAGAAGTGAAAGCTATCCAGAAAGTATTTGGTGAACACGCCTATAAATTGAATATTAGTTCAACTAAATCAATGACAGGACACTTGCTGGGTGCTGCTGGTGCTTTAGAAGCAATTGTAAGTATCAAAGCTGTACAGGAAGATATCGTTCCTCCGACAATTAACCATGTTGAAGGTGATAATGATCCGGAAATTGATTACAATTTGAACTTTACATTTAATAAAGCTCAGAAGCGTACGGTAAATGCTGCTTTATCAAATACATTCGGTTTTGGTGGCCATAATGCCAGTGTCATCGTTAAAAAATTTGTAAAGTAACGTGTTATCACAACTATACAAGAAAATAAGGCTCCTTACGCGTAAAGGCAAGGAGCCTTATTCGTCTATTTATAAGATTGTTGGCTTTTATCCGAATAATCCGGATTTGTATAAGCAGGCTTTTCTGCATAAGTCGCAGTCGATAGAAGATGATGATGGAAAATGGTTGAATAACGAACGTCTTGAATTCTTGGGTGATGCGATACTGAGTGCCGTAGTGGCCGACATTGTATATAAGCATTTCGAGAATAAAAGAGAAGGATTTCTGACGAATACACGTTCCAAGATTGTTTCCCGCGACTCAATGAACCGGATTGGTTTGAGTTTGGGAATTGAGCCTCTGTTGAGATATTCGGTTAATACCTCTACTTTACATGAGTCGCACAACAGCAATATGTTGGGAAATGCATTGGAGGCTTTGATTGGTGCGATTTATCTGGATCAAGGATTTGATGCGTGTTATCGTTTTATCCGGGATGTATTGATCAAGAAACATATTGATATTGATAAAATATCGGAGACGGAAGTCAACTTCAAGTCGAACCTTATTGAATGGGGACAGAAGAATCGATTGCCGGTATCATTTGAGATTATTGAATCTTTCCAGGATGAACAATGCAATCCGGTATTCCAAACGGCGGCAGTTCTGCTCGAAACCGGCGAACATATTGGAATCGGGATTGGATATTCTAAAAAGGAGTCGCAGCAAAATGCAGCTCAGATGGCTATGAAGAAAATACGTACGGACCGGAGTTTTCAACAATATATTATAAGTTTGAAGAAGAAGGTTCGGGAAGATAAAAAGGCACGTGAGGAAAATGAGCAGAAAGCCGAGGAAAATACCGAAGTGAATAATACCGTGCCTGAAACAGATAAAGTTGAGATTTCAACTGAACAAAAGGAAGCAATGACTGAAAGTGCTTCTTGAAGAATTGACGATAAAGAAATGGCATACAGATACCGGAATGGTAGTTTATTCTGTATGCCATTTTTATGTTTGTTTCTCTCGCTCTTAATCTTCAACCGTGATTTCCCCAATCAGCGAACATTGCATGTATTCTTTTACTTCTTCCGAACTTAATCCGGAACCAAATAAGAACATCAGTTTGGTAACAGCACTTTCGGTTGTACTGTCGTAACCACTGATTACTCCATTTTCCAATAAGTGATGACCGGTTTTATAACGTCCCATTTCTACACTTCCGGTATGACATTGGGTGATATTGACAATCACAAGGCCTTTGTCGGTTGCTTTCCGGATAAGTTTCAGAAACCATTCGGATGAAGGAGCGTTGCCACTACCGAAGGTTTCCATGACGACACCTTTTAATTGCGGAGTCTTCAACAGGTTTTCGACAACCAATGGCGACATTCCCGGGAATAGCTTGAGTATGGCAATGTTGTTGTCGAACGTATAATGTGGTTTCAAAGGCTTTTTTAGTTTAGACCGGTAAATGTGAGGCAGATTATAATGAATACTGATGCCTGCATGAGCCAGTACCGGGTAATTGTAGGAATGGAAAGCGTTGAAGTTGTCGGCGCTTGTCTTGCTGGTCCGGTTCCCTCGCATCAAGTCGTTTTCAAAGAAAATACAAACCTCCTGAATTACCGGTGAATCACCATCGTGAGCCGCAGCAATCTCAATGGCAGTAATCAGATTTTCCTTTCCATCCGTACGAAGCATACCTAATGGTAGTTGTGAACCGGTCAGGATAACCGGTTTGCTCAGGTTCTCTAACATGAAACTTAGGGCAGAAGCAGTAAACGCCATCGTATCTGTCCCGTGTAAGACGACAAAACCATCAAACGAAGCATAGTTTTCGGCTATGATTTGTGCCGTTTTGATCCATACTTCCGGTCCGATCTCTGAAGAATCAAGAGGGTTTTCGAATTGAATGGTTGTGATGGAACAATCCAAAGCATTCAGATCAGGAATAAATCGGGATAAATGCTGGAAATCGAATGGCTCAAGTAAGCCTGTTTCCTGGTTTTGTATCATTCCGATAGTTCCGCCTGTGTATATTAAAAGGATGGATGCTGGTTTATTTTTCTCTTTCATGTCAATAAGAAACTGCACTTAACTGTTTAATGCTGCAAAGATAACTATCATTTTGAAACATGTAGGCCTTTTTAATTCATTATTTTCTGATGTTAACCTTTCATTCTGATCTTTCCCCCGTTGGAAAATCGTGTTTCTCTCGTTAGGTTTGGATTGTTTGGCTTCTGTCGAAAAGCTTTACCATATTTGTCAAAAAGCTTTACTATATATATGGAAAAGCTTTAGCACATCTGTCAAAAATATAGGAGGATACGACAAAAAAAGCAAATGCCTCCGAATTTAGTGGCAAGTTGACCGTAGGTACGGTTTTAAACTTGTCTGGATAACGGAGGCATTTGCCTGTCAGATATGATTTTTATGCGTGAAAAGTCTTTCTCTTCTGTTGTTTTTTCCGTATGGAATAAGCCTTATTGATTTTCTGGATGATAAGGTTTGATCGGATCTTGTTCTGCCAATATGCGACGATCTTTTATAAACTGGACAATATAAGCTGTATAAATAAATATACCGATGCAGATGGCTCCTAAGTCATATACACCAAAATGCTGGTTGAAGCATTGAAATTGTATATGAATCCATGGTGTATACATACAAATAGTGTTAAGCAATATGATTGCCAAACGAAATTCGGTCGGACCAAGAGCTCCGTAAGTTAATCTAAACTTACCTTCCAAGATTGTACAGACATAAGTATAAATAGAAAGAGCCAGATAACCAGCCAGTACCAACAAGGCAATGTCTAACCGGAAGATTGGAGAAAGTCCGGCTCCGATACACATGATAATGATGGTGACAGCATCTAAAGAATGGTCAATAAAGAAGCCATAGACGGGACGTTGGGTTTGCCGAACACGTGCAATTGTTCCATCTAAACTGTCGCCATACCAATTGATGACTAATCCTAGTGACGATAACCACAAATAATGAATATTAATATGTGCAAGTGTGAAACCGATGGCACATATAATGGCTCCTACAACTCCTAAATATGTTAACATATCAGATGTTACCCAGCGAGGTTGTATGGTAGCAAGTTTAATAAGTACTTTCTTTTCAAGTCCGTTAAGAATAGACGTTTGAATTCTTTCTGAAGATTCTTTTCCCATAATCTGATAAATAAATTGCAAAGGTACTTCTTTTTGATGATTGTGAGCGTTTTTCGGAATTGAAAAATAATCTATATAACATGCAATCGGATTGGAAATATGGTTATCTGGAAATAGTTTGTCTAAATTTTACATGTTATGTCAATTTTTATTGTAAGTTTGTAACGAAAAGAATCAATTCCAATGAACGAACAAGAAGTTAATTTGATAAATATCCGCAAGGTTTTGGAACAGAAAGCCCCTTCTGCCTCGAAGAAGATTCCTGGCTTTTTGGTTAACTATCTGGTTCGTACGATTCATCAGGATGAACTGAATGATATTATACTTCGTTATCAGGACAAGTATGGGGTTGACTTCATGCAATCTTTAATCGGTTATTTTGACTTAAAGCTGGATATTCACGGAGAAGAGAACCTGAAATCTGACGGGCGATTTATATTTGCTTCCAATCATCCGCTTGGAGGAATGGACGGAATTTGTCTGTCGGCTTATATAGGCCGGCGATATGAAGGTAAAATCCGTTATCTGGTGAACGACCTTCTGCTTTATTTGCAGAATCTGCAATCTATTTTTGTTCCGGTTAACAAACATGGTGCACAAGGACGCGATAATGCGCTTCGAATCGAAGAAGCCTATGCTTCCGATAACCAGATTATTACTTTCCCGGCAGGACTTTGTTCGCGGAAGATCAATGGAAAGATTGTAGATTTGGACTGGAAAAAGTCGTTTATCCAAAAGGCTGTTCAATATAAGCGGGATATTGTCCCGGTTTATTTTGACGGACAGAACTCGGCACGTTTTTATCGGGTGGCTAATATCCGGAAAAGATTGGGGATTAAGATGAATTATGAGATGATTTATTTGCCGGACGAAATGTTCAGGGCCAAGCATAAAACATTTCATATCTACTTTGGCAAACCAATTCCGTGGCAAACCTTTACTTCCGGACAAAAGTCTGTGGAATGGGCGGAATGGGTAAAACAGATTGTTTATCATTTAAAAGGATAATACGATGCAAGATATCATTCAACCGGTTGACCGCAGTTTATTGAAAGCGGAGTTGACAAAAGAGAAGTTACTCCGCCGAACGAATAAATCAGACAATGAGATTTATGTCATAACCGCGCATGATTCGCCACATGTAATGCAGGAAATCGGGCGTCTGCGGGAAATAGCTTTTCGTTATTATGGAGGAGGAACGGGATTCCCGGTTGATATTGACGAATTTGACACGATGGAAGATGCCTATCGGCAACTGATTGTCTGGAATCCGGAAGAAGAGATGATCTTGGGTGGTTATCGTTTCCTTTGTGGTTCGGATGTCCGGCTTGACGAACAGGGCAAGCCTGTCTTGGCTACTTCGCACTTGTTTGATTTTTCCGAGCAGTTTATCCGGGAATATTTGCCTTATACAGTAGAACTGGGTCGTTCGTTTGTCGCTCTTGAGTTTCAGGCAACACGTTCGGGCAGTACCCGTGGTCTGTTCGTTTTGGATAATCTTTGGGATGGATTGGGGGCTTTGTCAGTAATCGATCCGACGTTGCAGTATTTTTTTGGTAAGGTAACGATGTATAATACCTATAATACAGAGGCCCGAAATATGATTCTGTATTTCCTGCAACTTCATTTCGAAGATAAAGAACATTTGGTTACTCCGATTTATCCGTTACAGACAGGTACGGATATAAACCGGATGAAGGAACTGTTCCATTACGATAATTTCAAGGATAATTATAAGGTATTGAATCAGGAAGTCCGTAAGTTTGGTATCAATGTACCACCGTTGGTGAATGCTTATATGAGTCTTTCTCCGAAGATGAAAGTATTCGGTACGGCCATCAATCATGAATTTGGAGAAGTGGAAGAGACCGGTATCCTGATTAAGATCAATGAAATCCTGGAAGAAAAGAAGAAACGCCATATTGAAACCTTCCTGAAGGAAGAGTGTCTACATCCGGAATTGATTCGGAAAGGCTAAAGGGAGGACTGACTTTCGGGAAAGAGCATTTTCCCGTTTCCTATTTTTATGCTAATTTTGCTCGGATTAATTTAAAGCAGGATAAATCGTGGCAAAGATAGTAGAAACCCCTTTAATGAAGCAGTATTTTGAGATCAAGGCGAAACATCCGGATGCTATTTTACTGTTTCGTGTGGGCGACTTTTACGAGATGTATGGCGATGACGCAGTAGTCGGAGCAGAAATATTGGGCATAGTCCAAACCAAACGGGCCAATGGTGTAGGGCAGTCGGTCGAGATGGCCGGATTTCCGCATCATGCCTTGGATACTTATTTGCCGAAGCTGGTACGTGCAGGCAAACGGGTAGCTATATGTGACCAATTGGAAGATCCGAAGCTGACGAAGAAACTCGTGAAACGTGGGATTACCGAGTTGGTAACTCCTGGTGTTTCCATTAACGACAACATCCTTAACCATAAGGAAAATAATTTCCTGGCAGCGATTCATTTTGCAAAAGATAAATGCGGTATTGCTTTTTTGGATATTTCTACGGGTGAATTTCTGACAGCCGAAGGAACAACGGATTATATAGATAAGTTGTTGAATAATTTCTCGCCGAAAGAAGTCCTGCTGGAGCGTAATAATAAGAAGAAGTTTGAAGAAATCTTTGGTCCGCGCTACTTCTCGTTCGAATTGGATGACTGGATTTTTACTTCTGAGGCTGCCAATGACCGTTTGTTAAAGCATTTCGAGACAAAGAACCTGAAAGGTTTCGGTATTCAGCACCTGAAACTGGGTATTATTGCTTCGGGAGCTATCTTGTATTATCTGGATCAGACGCAACACACGCATATTTCTCATATCACTTCATTGGCGCGGATTGAAGAAGAACGCTATGTTCGTCTGGATAAGTTTACGGTTCGCAGCCTGGAACTGGTTTGTGCGATGAACGAAGACGGGAAAAGTCTGTTGGATGTAATCGACAAAACCATTTCTCCGATGGGTTCTCGCCTGTTGCGCCGGTGGATTTTGTTCCCGTTGAAGGATGTAAAACCGATTCAGGAAAGGCAGGATGTCGTAGAGTACTTTTTCCGTCATCCGGAAGTGAAAGAATTGCTGGACGAACAACTCGAACAGATAGGAGACCTTGAACGTATCATCTCGAAAGTGGCGGTGGGACGTGTTACACCGCGTGAAGTTGTACAGCTGAAGATTGCTTTGCAGGCTCTCGAGCCTATCAAGGAGGCTTGTATGGCAAGTAACGAACCTTCTTTATGCCGGATTGGCGAACAGCTGAATGTCTGTGCATTGATCCGTGACCGGATTGATCAGGAAATCCAACCGGATCCACCTTCGCTGGTCAATAAAGGTGGTGTTATTGCCAAAGGTGTAAATGAAGAATTGGATGAACTTCGTTCGATTGCTTATTCCGGAAAAGACTATCTGTTGCAAGTCCAGCAACGGGAAAGTGAAAAGACAGGTATTCCCAGTCTGAAGATTGCTTTCAACAATGTGTTCGGATATTATATAGAAGTGCGGAATGCTCATAAAGATAAAGTTCCGGCAGATTGGATACGTAAGCAGACGCTGGTGAATGCCGAACGTTATATTACAGAGGAACTGAAAGAGTATGAAGAGAAGATTCTGGGAGCGGAAGAGAAAATTCTCTCACTCGAATCGCGTTTGTTCAACGAATTGGTGTTATGTCTGACTGAATATATTCCTCCTATTCAATGTAATGCTAATTTGATAGGTCGCTTGGATTGCCTGCTGTCGTTTGCCAAAGCAGCAGAAAGTAATAAGTATATTCGTCCGTTGGTAGATGAATCGGATGTGATTGATATTAAAGGTGGTCGTCATCCGGTTATCGAAAAGCAGTTACCTTTGGGTGAAACCTATGTGGCGAATGATGTGTATCTGGATGAAGACAAGCAGCAGATAATTATCATTACCGGACCGAATATGGCGGGTAAGTCGGCATTGTTACGTCAGACAGCTTTGATTACCCTGCTGGCGCAGATCGGATGTTTTGTTCCGGCTGAAAGTGCCCGGATAGGAATCGTGGATAAAATCTTTACCCGTGTAGGTGCTTCTGATAATATATCGGTAGGAGAGTCCACATTCATGGTCGAGATGAATGAGGCGGCAGATATTCTGAACAACATGACTTCGCGTAGTTTGGTCTTGTTTGATGAATTAGGTCGTGGAACAAGTACATACGATGGTATTTCCATTGCCTGGGCAATAGTCGAATACATTCATGAACACCCGCATGCACATGCCAAGACGCTCTTCGCCACGCACTATCATGAATTAAATGAGATGGAACGTTCTTTTCCACGTATCAAAAACTTTAATGTTTCGGTAAAAGAAGTGGGCAATAAGGTGATATTCCTGCGTAAATTGGTTCCGGGCGGAAGCGAGCACAGTTTTGGTATTCATGTAGCCAAGATGGCCGGCATGCCTAAGTGTATTGTGAATCGGGCAGACGAAATATTGAAACAGCTGGAATCAGAGAAACGCCAGGAAGGAGCTATTTCGGGCTCGTCGGTCAAGAAAGCTCCGGCTGCCAGACAATCGGGAAATTATCAGCTCAGCTTTTTCCAGTTAGATGATCCGGTATTAAGTCAGGTGCGGGATGAAATCAAGAATATGGACTTGAATAACCTGACTCCGCTGGAAGCATTGAACAAGCTGAGCGAGATCCGGAAAATCATTACTGGAAAATAAAGCATGAGCTAGTCAGACTGTTGGCTAGTTAAGATACCTTTTCAGGATTCTCTGGTATATATTTCCGGAGAATCCGCATGAATTCTTCACCGGTAATCGTTTCTTTATCGATGAGATAAGAAGCCGCTTCGTGCATCACCGGAATATGTTTGGAAATGAGATCGCGTGCTTTCTGATGGGCTTCTTTGATCAGCCGGAGTACTTCCTCGTCGATTTCTGTAGCTGTTTCAGCCGAGCAGTTCAAGGTAGTATTTCCTCCTAAATAGGCATTATTGACTTGTTCCAATCCCATCATATCGTATTTCTTACTCATGCCGAAACGAGTTACCATAGCTCGGGCAAGTTGTGTTGCCTGTTCAATATCATTGGAAGCACCGGTTGTAACGGTATTGCAAAGGAGCTCTTCGGCAGCTCTACCTCCGGTTAGTGTAGCAATGCGGTTAAACAAATCCTCCTGACTCATCAATACCTGTTCGCCGCGGTCAACTTGCATCGTATAACCCAAAGCTCCGGAAGTACGTGGTATGATAGTAATTTTATGTACTGGTGCGGAATGAGATTGCAGGGCTGCAACTAAGGCATGACCGATCTCATGATAAGAAATGATTTTCTTCTCTTCGGGCGAAATAACCTTATCTTTTTTCTGTGCACCGGCGATAACCGTCTCTACGCTCTCTTCCAAATCTGCAGTGATCACATGTTGACGTCCTAACCGGACAGCACGCAAAGCAGCTTCGTTGACAATGTTGGCCAATTCGGCACCCGACGAGCCGGCTGTGGTACGGGCAACGATATCCAGATCGATGGTTTCATGTTTTACTTTCTTCAAGTGAACTTGCAGGATCGATTTTCGTCCTTCCAGATCGGGAAGTTCCATTTGTATGCGACGGTCAAAACGTCCGGGACGGAGCAAGGCCTTATCCAACATTTCCGGCCGGTTGGTTGCTGCCAGGATAACAACACCTTTTCTACCGTCGAAACCATCCATTTCGGTTAGTAATTGGTTCAAGGTCTGTTCCCGCTCATCATTACCTCCGTATGCCGAGTCTCGCTTCTTTCCAATGGCATCGATTTCATCAATAAAAATGATACAAGGAGCTTTTTCGTTGGCTTGTTTAAAGAGATCCCGTACTTTGGCGGCTCCCATTCCAACGAACATCTGGACAAACTCCGAACCGGATATGGCAAAGAAAGGAACTTTCGCTTCACCTGCCACTGCTCTGGCAATTAAAGTCTTTCCGGTTCCCGGAGGTCCTACCAGCAAAGCTCCTTTCGGTAATGATGCTCCGATATCAGTATATTTTTTAGGGTTATGCAGGAAGTTGACGATTTCAGACAACATCTCTTTGGCTTCATTTTGTCCGGCGACATCTGCAAAAGTAGTTTTGATATCCGAATCGGCGTAAATCTTGGCGCCACTGTTCCCAAACGACATGAAATTTCCACCAGCTCCTAATCGGGACTGAATGTTTTTACTGGTCTGTCTCCAAATGATATAAAACAGGAGTCCTGGTAGAATCCACATCAGAAGGAAATTCAGGATAGGTGAATTTTCGCGTGGAACAATTTGATTGAATGCAATTTTCCCTGTCTGATTCGGACTTTTCGCCTGTAAAAGTCGATCTACCAGTTGCGGATCATTGATCTCTCCGGTTTGATAGGTTGTTTGTTCACCTTTATCATTATCGGCAGTAAAATAGATTTGTTTATTTTCGATCATGACTTCCCGAACTTGTCCGCTATTTACCTTTTCTATAAAGTCTCCATAGTCGGTTTTGTAGATTTTCCGGTCCATCAGACTCGGGAAAACCAGTCCGTTTAAAAATAAGACAATTAAAATACCCCACAAAAAGCCCATATATGGATTCCCTCTTTTTGTGGGTTGTTTGGATAAATCTTGTTTAGTACTTTCCATATCACCAATAATTTGGCGATAAAATTAGAGATTCTCTATTTCAACTCAGTTTTCAATAGGTTAGGAAAAGTGTTCTCTATGTATTTTTATGTACTATGTTTTGAATTATTGTATGATTTATATTATTTCTTCACACTGATAATAATCAGAAAATATGAAAATACTTTTCTGATATGGTTGCTTTGGACTGCAGGCATAAGATTCACAATAGAGAATGCTGCGCGTTTTTGATATAAATATGACGATAGCCAAAGAACAAAAATAGCAGAACCAAAGCCGGCTAGGGCATCAATCAGATAATGGGCTTGTATATAAACAGTAGCTCCACAAAGTAGGAGATAGAATGGCAGAAGCAAAAATGTCAGTTTTTTGCTGCCTTGCCAGGCTAAATACATGGCAATGGTGGAAACTCCTACATGAGAACTGGGAAAAGCAGCAGTAGGTCGTTCTCCTACTTGTTGGGAAGCTTCTACAAGCTGATAGAAAAAACCTTGCTCGTTTCCTGGTCCAGGCAATAAGCTGTTGTTGGCATAAAAATAATCTCCTATGGCAGGAAAATGGTTTGCAAGTACTTGATCCATGCCTATAGCCGGAAAGTAAAATTGAGGACCGGCTACCGGAATCAGGATATAAACGATATAATAAATAAAGAAAGAAGCTGCGAATAAAAAACTAACTTTCTCGAACTGTTTGAACCGACACAAGAAATAATACATGACGACTATAAAAATCATCGGATAATAAAAGAAGTATCCCATGTGGAAGGCTTCACTTATCCATAGAGATGAAAAGTGTTGGCTAAATTCAACTGCCGGTTGGCAACCAAACAGTATTTGCTCTGCTTGGGCGAACAAATGATCCATATTCGGAAATAGACGATTGAATTCGTATGTATCCGGATACCAATAAGCTAATAATCCCAACTGAGTAGCAATACGCAGAAAGGCTGTTAGTTTACATGGAACGGCTAGGTACAAAATGATCAGGGCGATTGTTAGTGAGGCAATGCCCAATCGTTCGTATAACATAAGAGTCGGATGATCTAACTGCGTATATAAAATTAAAATTAGTATAGTTGTTATAGCATTGTATAATAAACTAATACTCTCAATAGCAAACAAACCACTCCCTCTTTCTGTCTTTTCTACCCAATTTACTTGTAGTGCCATTATCCTTTAATATTTCTGGTACTATAAAACTTTATTCACACACTCTCCTTTTTCCCGATTAATCAACCTTTATATTAACTATAAATGGTTTATAAGGGATTTACTCGGTGGGCAAAGATATAAAAACTTATTTAGTTTGTTCATCTACAATTTGTTTCTTAGAAGCTTTTCTGTCTTCTAAACGTTTTTTAGGAGATCGATCATAATTATAAAATAAACTAAACGGGAATCGAAAACAGATCCAGTGAGGATCGAAATCGA
>ENA-OURU01000407-OURU01000407.1-human-gut-metagenome-genome-assembly--contig:-NODE-407-length-67812-cov-4.730537_pt1 | contig 67812 bp, 84 predicted proteins | sample MGYA00242137_ERZ509064 | MGnify/ENA primary metagenome ERZ509064 (study PRJEB26280, sample SAMEA2338777) | human gut metagenome | biome: human gut; feature: human-associated habitat; material: faeces...
ACCGTACCCGGCTGAAGCCATAATATTGTGCCAGCCCCTGGGATGCCTGTGGGAGAAGATTATTGATGATATCCTCTCTCGCCTGTGCATATACATCCGGATTTGAAAATTCACAGGTGAAAGAATCTTCTTTTTTCTGATAACTTTCTTTCATCTTTTCCATTAATGTAGCTGCATCATAACTTTCATAATACATATTGTTCAGTTTAAAATAATTCAGATCGTCTGAATCACAAACCGGATAATCAGTCACCGCTTTTATCGTATGGTTGCGGTACATCTTTTCATCTGAAGTACATAAGTAATCATAATTAATATTATTTCCCGCATTCGTTTCCGGATTTTCTGTCTGGTCATAAATCGGATCTCCCCATGTCGTGTCTATCTGATAATACTTTCCATTGCACTTGACGATATTCCATGCATGGGCTTCATTATTTTCTCCAGCCGTTCCCTCAACATATAAACATTGAATTCCAAGCTTTTCAAGAAGAAGCTGCGTAGAACGTGCATAACCTGCACAGACAGAACGCTTTCCCACCAATGCACTATATACATTCTGGTTATCCGCAGCATTTTTATCATAATCAACCGTATTGACAAGATATTCAAAAACTGCTTTTATTTTGGTATAATCATCTGCATCTTTGTCTATTCCACTCAGGCACTGCCCAACAGCTTCATCAACCTGGTTTTGTCGTACATCTCTTTCCGCTTTGGTACATGTATACCCCGGTGAAATTTCTGTCCTGTTCTCACTTAGATACTTACTTCCACTCCAGCTCCGATCGCACCAGAAAAGAGTCGGCATATCATACATAATATATTCAAATACCTTTTGCAATTTCGTATCATCTGCCGTACTTACATGAATCACCGTCTCCATATCTTCCAGACCTTTAAGTATTTCTTTATAATACTTCTGTTCTTCTGCACTCAGTTTCTGATAATAATACTTTTGTGCCAGCTCTTCGGTCATATCCTGATCTGGATCTGCATTTTTCTTTTCATCCGTACTTTTTTTCTGCTTCTTCTGCTCTTCAAGCTTTTTCTTTTCCGCTTCCTTTTTCTTTTCTTCCTTTTTTCTATAATCCGCAATCTGCCCCATCGGATTTTTTTCTTCCGAAGGTCCCGCAGCAAGATTCATACCTACGCATCCTATCCCCAACAGAAAAAGGATCACACAAGAAAGAATCATTCCTTTGGGAAACAGTCCCTTTTCTTCTCGTCCCTGACCTCTCATCTTTCTCTCCATCTCTTTAGTATCAGCTTCTATCTATCCCAGATATCTGCTTTAAACCAACTCTGCAATCCTTGACACCCCTACATAAATCTCTGAGATCTTATACCAGGTAGAATAATCTACTGTTCCTGTCACCGGAAGTCCGAATACTGACTGGAACTTCTCCACTGCCTGTGCTGTTGCAGGTCCATAGATTCCGTCTGCCTCTACTTTCGGGATTGCCGGATATGCCTCGGATATCACCCGGAGCTGTTCCTGCATCTGCCGCACCTTTTCTCCACTGGCCCCCTGCTCCAGTGTGTATCCGGGCCAGGAAGATGGTATTCCCGAGATCTCCTGAGCTGTATTGATATACATGTCATCACCGTAATAATAACGTAAGATTTCTATCGCTGTCAATCCCTGATCCCCCAGTGCTTTTGACCCCCACTGGGTCAACCTTTCCGCAAGAACCTACAACGGTTTTTCTACCTAATTATATAAAAGATTTTTTACCATTATAAACTATTTAAAGAGATGATACAATATTCAGCCCCGGAGTTACTGCTCCGGGGTAATCTTATTCCCTTGTGGCATTTGCTTTGTTCTTTCCGATTTCGAGATACAATATCATCTCTTGTGGCATTTGCTTTTTTATCATCTCCCCCATTTCTTCTATTGTGATCAGATCCATGAGTTCCATCATCTTCCTATTTAATTTTTCCGGTATTCCTAACGCTACCGCTCTCGGATAGATCATCACAAGGCACTTCATCGGATATCTGTCTGACATCCAGTTATACGGATCATGAACACCTCCATTTAATACTTGTAGTGTTCGCTGATATATTTCTCCGATCAATTCCACTTTTTCCCTTGTATACATAGCCATTCACCTCACTTTGTCCAGTTTTCTTTCATTTCAATCACATCTTTCATTACCGTTTCCGGTACGTCTTTCATTTTTTTTAATTCTTCCTCTGTGTATCCCATTTTGCTAAGTTCTCTTGCTATCATTACCGGTGTTACTTCTTCTGGCTTTGTATTTTCGTTTTCTTTCTTCAGTTCCTCCAGTGCTGCATTCAGAGCCTTTCCGAAAACTTCTCTTGAATCTTCTTTCATTTCTTCCTGTTTAGGAACATATACAACTATAGTTTTTGTTTCTTTATCATAGCTTCCTGACTTTGTCTTACAGTCTGCATAGTTCTCTTTGTATTCACTGTATTTCATTTCTACTTCTTCACAGTTTTCTGCTTTTTCTTCGTTCATTTTCTTTTTATAGCATTCTGGGCAGAGTCCGCTTTTTCCGAAATATTTAATCTTTCTTTCACGTTCTTCTGCTTTTCCGTAAATCTGTACTTCTTGTGTATGTCCACAGCTAAACGTTACATCGTACTTCATTGCTTCGTTCTCCTTTCTTTCCTTTCCACAATTATAATATACACTAATTTAGTGTATATGTCAATGGTTTTTCACTAATTTAGTGTATTTTTAAAAAGTGAATGTAGAATCACAACCTTTCAGATTACAGGCAGTACATAATATAATACGTGTTGCCATTATCTTCGACAATTCCCCAGTCTGGAATTGCTATCTTTTCCTCTAGCATTTTTCTATACTTTTCTTGCTCTTCTTCGTCAACTCCCCATTCTTCCATGTAATCATCGAAGTGTCTTTCAAAGTCTTCTCCTTCGAATACTACAGTGCCTCTTTTAAGTTCTTCTTCCGCTTTTCTTTTTGAATATCCATTTTTCATTAATACTTCGATATCAGTCATCTTTTTTCCTCCTCTCAGAATCTCGGCTACAACTAGCCGTTCTACATAGTCGGGGCATTTGCTAAGCCCCTTCTCCCAATTTTCGAGACTCCTGTACGGAATCCCGAGTTTCCGGGACACGTCCTTTCTGGACATCCCCCGTGCCTTGCGAGCTTCTTCAATATTCATCGCTTCGCTCTCCTTTCTTTCCTCTCTGTAATTATAATATACACCAATTCAGTGTATATGTCAATAGTTTTTTCACCGATTTAGTGTATTTTAAAGCAAAAAAATAAGGCCGGAGAAACCTCCGACCTGTTAATCTTTCAGAAAAGCTGGAATCTGTCAACTTTCTTCCCAAAGCTTCCGGCATATCCATCCTGTCCACCGCCTGTCTCATTATTGTACTGCCAGTCATAGTAGTTGCCGTTCACGGGACTGACTCTGTACTGTGCTTTCTGACTGCTGCCATCCGGGGCAATATAGATCACCTCGATAGCATCAATCGGCTTACCGTTTCCGGCATATCCATTTACCGGATCAGCCCAGTTGAACCCGGTCACATATGGCAGCCACTTTCCACCCAGTACATGAACACGGTATTTGACTTTTCCCACGTTACACATGATTGCAACGTCTGTGATCGCCTTGCCCCTGACTCCTGCATAGTCTGCAAGATTCTTTACGGATGGATACGTTTTTCCCCCGGCTTTCACACAGTAGGTAAATACTACTGCCGCATTATAGTGTCCTCCTGATGGTTTGGCAGTCTCTTTCAGAACAGAAGCTGTTCCCTGTCCGTAATCAATATCACAGAGCTTCAAAAGATGCGTGAATCCATTCTGTGACAAGTTGGCGATCCGCACACCGTAAGCTGATCCATCAGCAGCAATATACTGATCATTTCCGAGATAGATTCCAATATGCCCATTCATCCATACTGCCCAGCCGATATGTGCATCAGATCTTTTGCTGATCGGGATCGCCTCAACTGCTGTACTCCTGTACTGTCCTGATCCCCGGACAATGCCGGTATACCAGCTAATCAGACCGGAACAGTCTACGCATACCTTTCCGGCTTTCTTATCATCTGATTTCCATACACAATTAGATCCATACACTTTCCTGAGTGCCTGGATCTTTGTCAGGCTCATCACCGTACCCTTTGCCCCATATACATAGGGTGTTCCGATCTTACTTTTTGCAAATGCGATTAATCCTGCTGCTGTCTTACTCATATTTTTCTCCCTTCCTGCACCGGTGCAAACTTAGTTCTTCTTATATTTATTGCGATTCCACATTTCCGTGACACGTTCCCAACCGCCAGTGCTTACCAGATAGACAATAAATGCGGCAATAAATGATGCGAAAATGTAATACCACTCAATTACTACTGTATAATATGTGCATAGTACGATCACTGACACGGGTGTCAAGATCAGTGCTGTAGCCAGTGCAACAACATTGGTCTGTACTTTTTTAAGTCCGGGCATTTCCTTAATAACCTGCACAATCACGCTGACCATGAAAGCCAGTACCCCAATTCCTGCCAGTATGTAACTCATATACTGCATTAATGATTCAATGTTCATAGTTAGTCTCCTTTATTTCAATCCAAATTTCATTGCCGCTGCACCAAGAACAAGACCGAGGGCAGTTGTAAGAACGTATTTTACAGCTGTTCTCCACATATCTCCGTCACGACTCTCCAATGTTTCCAAGCGTTTCCCTTGCTGCTTCTGCTCGCTTACCATAAGTTCTATACTCTGTGCGAGCTTTTCGACTGAAACGGTAAGTGAATTAATCTGCTGCGTAATCTTCTCCAATACTTCAATCCGCTTGTTCTGACGATGGTTCTCGTCTTCAATCCTCTTCTTGAACTCTTCATGCTCTGCCCTTGTAATTACATCATCCATCTTTCTCACCTCCTTTGCATTTAAAGCCAAAATCATCCGATTGCGAACACCGGTCTGATCCCGTAAGTGCTTGTAGCTGCATCTGTACTGGCATCTCCGTATTGGGATACCAGGGTGTATGTCTGTGATCCTGCTACATTCCGCAGCCAATAGTTTACGCCAACAACCTTCAATTCAGGAACAAGCCTGAATAGTGCCAGCTGCCGTGTATCAGATGTCTGCCTATTATTGCCATCGGTACAAATATAGGTCCCATGCACCATTACTTCGTTCATGAGATCTACAGATGCATTGACCCATGAGCCATCGGAAAACATCTTATGTGATATCAGTATGTTTTTAAATGCGTCCGGCAGCGAGTTAGCTATTTGGACTAATCGTGCAGCTTTCATCGACGAGTTCCTGTAGCCGCCCGCTGTGCTATTGCTCGTATTCATCTGTCCGCTCCCTAACACAGTATCCGGGACTATTAATATATGGGGTTTTTGTACTTTTTCTGATTCCGGATAACCTACATTTCGCCAATAATTTATGTCTGCTATCCTGTATTTGGTTCCGTTTATCTCCCAGTAGTCGCCGACGTACAGATTCCGAAAACTGCCCTTCCTGATTGCAATCATCTGTTCTTCTGTAATAGATTCGCCCAGGCACTTACCTCGAAAGACGTTCCGGTGCATTTCCGGTGAAAATCCAGCCATATATACGCTGACTGCCTGCTCCACCATCTCAGCAGTAGCTGCAAACTTTCCGGCATCTGCATCCTCCCGGACTGACTGGGCGATCTGCTGTGTCTCGTCCATTTTGTCGAGTAACTGCTGCCATACAGTCGGATTGGTATTGGACGGAGTGCCTCCGCTCAAAGTTTCCGGAACCGTAAAACTCTCAATATTCGTTGTGATAATTGTCTCGCCCAAAGTCCCAGATACCGATACCTCAACCCGCCCAGGTACGGCAAGAGCTTCTGCTGGCACGTTACAAGTATCATTTTCAAGTAGCTGTGAATAATTTTTTCCATCTGCCCCACAGAAGAAAGCAGTCTTCGTCAGACCAGTCCATTCTTTTGAGAAACTAAACTCTGCCTTCAGGTATTCTCGTGTTCCCTCCGCTGTCTCAGGCTGATCCAATATATATATTCTTTGATTAATAACTTCTATTTTCATAGGTTCTCCGTAAAAATTATTCTTCCACAATCCAAGTTCCGTGGAATTTGTAAAAAGTTTTTGTTACCGGTGTCGAAAAATATATAACTCCTTTTGCATCTATATAGGCCATCACAGCACATGCATTATCCCAATTCTGACCACACCCGACACACTGAATATGTGTAGTATCTGCTGGCCATAATTCTTTTGGCAATGCTGCCTGATTAATCCCGTATAAATTATTTGCATTTAATGTTGTTCCACTTTTCGGAGTCACGGACAGATTAAAATGAACTTCATTCCCTTTTTTATACAATGAAAAGGCTCCCACTGTATAAAAACTTTGAATATGTGCATCTGTCAGATTATATTTTTTTAGCGAATTTTCATTGACATAATCAGTGATTTTTTTATCTGTTTCTCCATTTTTTTCATCTAATACTTTCCCCTGCCTTGCATCCAGTGCATATCCTTCTTCCGTTGTAAGCAAATCATTGACGATATTTTCGACATTCAATTTCTTTTCATCCAGGACTTTCCCTTGATAAGCATCCAACACGTATTCTCCTGCAGATTTCGTTGTCAGATTATTTGCTATTTTCCCAAAGGCCGCCGCTCCCAAATCCGCAAAATATTTTGCAATTTTTCCTAACATCGTCCCCATTTTTTCATTGCTTGCAATATTTTCTCTTGTTTTTGCAACTTCAAATGCCACTTGAGTGTTAGTATCTACTTTTCCAGCTGGTCCTTGCGGGCCAGCTGGACCTACAGAACCAGTTTCTCCTTTTGGCCCCGTTTCCCCCTTTGGTCCTGTTTCCCCTTTTGGTCCTACTACTTCCCCCAAATCAATCTGTTTTACTGCCATTTTCTTTTTTCTCCTTCACTGCTATACATTTTCTTCCAATATATATTTCAACCTTCCATCTACAATTTTTAACGGTGGGGCTTCTTCTGTTTCATTATATATAAGTAACAAATGCCCTTTTTCTACCGACAACGCAAATATTCCAGGTTCTAATGATGTAATGACTGCATTCGCATCTCTTCCTGGCGGTCCCTGCGGTCCTGTTTCACCTGTAAATTCTCCGTTCTTTAATTTTTGTTCCAACGTCTGCTGTATCTGTTCCGCTTTTTCCGAAGCCGCCTTTGCCCTCTCAGTAGCCTCTTCCATGCCTTTTATAAATCCATTGATCCAACCAGCTTCATTTTCGCTTTCCGGTACGTCGCCTTCTACAAAATTACGATGCACCTCAACTTCTTGCTCAAATGTTACCAGTGTATCTTCTTCTTTTGTTATTGCTATTTGCAGTAAATTCTTCCCTATTTCTGCAAATGTCTGATCCTTAACGATAACCCGCACTGTATTATCAATAATTGGGCATACATTATATGTTGCCTTTTTCGATGGTTTCAAAACAAACGCTTTTGCCTCAGCTCCTTCCGGAATCTCAAAATCCATAAAATGGAAATAGATCGGAAGTGCATTCGTTCCCCGTGTATAATCAATTTTTCTTTTGATTCTGTTTTCTGTAACATATATGTTCCGTTCGATGTAATTCATTCTCCACCTCCTATCCTGGTATCCATCTCACAAGATATACTCCTTCCGGTGTAATTTCTTCCGGATACCTAAGTACATATTGCCACGGGAAATTATAATATCCATGTACGTGAATTTCATTTCCCGTCTGATCACCTGTCTGCCCACCCGTAACCCCTCCATGTTCATTTTGCGATGCAGCCACAAGCTGTCCAGATCCTATAGACATCTCCGTATGGCTTCCGGGTTTAAGAAGCACATCCCCCCGTATCAATCCTGATCCGTTGGAAAGATTAATCTGTGATGTTACATCTGTAAAGCCGGCAGACAGAAATACATCATACATTGTTCCTGTTGCTGGTGTGTATCCTGGTCTTGTATTGAGTCCGGCATTGTAATACGCCCAGCAAATAAGAGATGAGCAATCATAATCTGGTCCGTCTCTATGAGCCTGGTCATATCCATGACTATTATCATTAGCTATCGAGACCGCCCAGCTTACTGCCTTTTCAATAACTTCTCCCATTAAAAGCTCCCTTCTTTCGTAGATCCTCCCATCAAAAAGCCATGGCTAAATTCCAGGTATGTACCATCTGAAAATTCAGCTTTTCCTGTTTTTCCGGGTAATCCTCCTGGTCCTACTGTATCTGCATCGATGTAGATTGCATTTTTTAATATCCTCAGTAATACTGTTGCGTCTGTTGCATCATCAAATGTTCCTCCAGCTCTTATCACCAGTGCATCGCCCGATCGTTCCATAAAAATAGGATTACTTTGATCTTTTTTTGAAAACATAAGTGATCCTGCTTTCATTTCTGTTCGTCTATTTATTCCGCCTAAACTTTCGCATACATAGCTTCCTGTTGCGTAAACCCCATTCTTTTCAAGTCGCACTATTTCATTTCCATTTGCATCCAGGACTCTTGCAACTCCATTTCCATTATCCTTTCCGCCTAATTCCAATGTTCCCCCTTTGATTCTGTCAGCCAGCATCGTGCCGGCCACTATAAAATCTGCATAAAACCCTTGTCCAGTTCCAAAAGTCGTCCAGTTCCAGTCTCTCCCATCTGCAGTTCGCTCAGACGCTATCTCAAATCCAAGCGTTCCCAGGCACATGGCTCCAAATGTTTCAGACTCCGGATTAAGATCTTCAAATAACACTGCTCTCACATTCTGCTTTTTTGCAATCGTTGACTGTGCTTTCAGCTGTGTTTTCACCCCATTTATGATTCCCTGTATCTGCTGACCAATCAGTGTTCCATCCCCTCGTATCGCTTGATCCACTCGACTCATCACCGATGATACATTATCCAAAAAATTATATTGGAACTCTCCCAAAGTTACAGATATTAACTTATTCCTTACCGCATCCCACGTCAGTTCAATTACTCTCGCATCTGATACGATATCAAGTCTCGAATGATTACAATGCACTGTATCTCCCAGTGAAACCGTTTCAAGATCTTTAACTTCTTCGTATAATTCTGTATTCTGTAAAAGTTCCATATCTGCTTCTATCGTTATTTTTGGTTTGTCCACGCCCTTCTCAAACTGTTCCTTGCATTTCTTTCTGAGTGCTGCAGCTAATTGTTCTTGTGTATCACAGATGACAATTCCATTCTCCTCATCATCTTCTCCTGCATCTTCTCTCATTTTCACATCTGCAAATGATATTACTCCATAGCGTATCGTTGGGTATTTTTTTATTAACGGAGAATCCACCCATGGAGCATCCCCTTCAATCATATATCCGTTGTATGCTTTCGGTATGATTCTTGTAACCACATCATTCATGTCAACAGTTTCCGAGAATCCATCCTGTACGATATTTTTTCCATACAGAACCTGCACTCCATAATCTCCACCAACCCTTTTATTAACCGCTATGGTGTAATTATCATAGATAATTTCACCACCCCAGCGATTTATAAAGGAATTCTCGTCATTTCCGTTGATTGCCTCGATCAAATTTTTTGTTTGATAATAGGCTGTTGCTCGTATTATAATGTCTGACTTTGCACTATATCTTGTATTTGATGCTGTCATGATATCCAGTGCTTCCTGTCCGTTTTTGTCTGTCGGTCTCACATCCAACAAAAAACAATCCTCTTTTGCATCCAAAAAAATAGGAGTAAGATCTGCACTTACTCCTGAATCTTTCTTTTCTTTATTTCTTATACGAAACAGCTGTTCCCCGTTGAAAGACGGCATCTTGATCACTGCATTATCTACTATGTATTCCCATCGTCCTTCTGGATCAATCGGATGTTCTAATGTGGCTGTCCATTCTCCATTCAGCACCACATGTATGGTTGCTTCTTCCGGCATAAGAGTCATATCTCCGTTATGCTCATAATTCGTATTATTTGGACTATATACCTGTATCATAAGCACCTCCAATTTGGAACAACCTTCAAGTCAAACCCCTCCGTAATCAATATTTCATTTTTCCCTTCCATTAAATACAGATTCTCATATTCTCCTGATACTGCTGTATTATTTAATGTCCCATCTTTACGGAACGCAATCATGCGATCCGTATCAATTACAAGGTTTTGACCAACATTTGCGATCATTGGCTTTCCATTCACAATTAGCGTACATTTTCCTTCTCCTGTAATTTTATAAATGGGATGAGATATTTCATATGGATTGAACACCACATCTTCTGCCGTATGTTCATTTTGCCCTTCTTTCAGATATCGCAACCCGTCTAACGTCAGGAAATCTGCTTTAAAAACTCCAATTCTGGCAGTTGTGTGTTCTGCATCTTCAAGTTCTACTTTCATAATTTTGTAAAAACAGGATGGATCTGTTCCTAAAGTGAGATGACAGTTCCTTGCAGATAGCCATTTTTGTATATTTCCCCATCGTTCACTCCATTTTTCTTCTTCTCCAATCCAGTTAAACTCTATCGAAACTTTTGTAGACTCATATCCTCCATCCAGTGTATATAATGTTCCGTCTCTTCCTGCAATCTTTATCGAGGATTCTTTTTTGACAGCTGCAGGAATATCGGGAATTTCTTTTGCGTATACCTTTAGGATTGACCCGGCCATTCCGTTATATTCCACATCTATCATGCTCCAACTGCCCCTTTCTTCCATTTCACGCTCTGCGACATTTTTTTGATTATCGCATCTACCAACAGATCTGCCAGCTTCTTGTCTCCAAGAGTAATGTTATTCTCAACCACAAATGTCAGCTCCGACAATGCTTCTGCAATGAGCCGTGCTAATGCATAGTTATTCGCCTGCATTTCGTCCCGGATATAAGTCTTCAGCAGATCGATCGGAAGCACCGCTTCTTTCCCTGCTTCACCGCCTCCTAAAGCTGTATTGCCGTTCATTCCAAAAATGGTTGGACTATTCAGAATACCGCCTTTTGCGTACCAGTCTACGGAAAACTTTGGAACCTTTGGTGGAACAAGCGACCATTCGCCACTCGCCTTGAAATGTGGGAGCTTGATTTTAGGGAGTTTCCATTCAAAGTTCATAATTCCTTTAATTTTATCGATAACCCCTTTTATGAAATCCCGGATCCCTGCAAATACAGCATTGACTCCATCCCGAAACCATTCACACTTGTTATACAATGTTACAAATATTGCTATCAGAGCTACTACGGCTGCCACTACAAGCAAAATCGGATTGGCCAATAATACTGCATTGAATGCTGAAAAAACTCCACTTGCTTTCGATATGATTGGTGTGATTTTTGCCCCGACATCTATCACCGTAGATATTCCACCTGATACCTTGCTTATAATACTAAATACTGGGCCAAGTGCCGCCACAAGTAATGCACATTTTATGATCATTTCCTGTGTTCCAGGTGACAGAGAATTCCATGCTCCTATAATATCTTTTAGAATTGGTGTTACTATCTGAAGACACTCAGCAAGCACTGGACCAAGTGCATTTCCTACATCATACCCTGCATCTTTCAGCTCATTCAATGTAATCTTAAATTGATCTGCCGGATCTAGTGTTGCATTAAATGTGTTGTCTATATTTCCGAGATTATCACTCAACGAAGCTCCTAATTCTTCAAAATTTAGTTTCCCATTTTTGCAAAATTCTGCCAATGCCGGACCTGCTTTCGATCCGAATAAATCAACAGCTGCATTATAGGCATCTGTCGAACTTTCTGCATTCAGCATAGTTTTCTGCAATTCTGAGAGAGCTTCTTTCATTGATTTACCTTCTCCCGAAGCATTTACAAGTGCTTTTTTCAGTCCTGCCATTACCGCACTGGTATCTACTCCTGATGTTTCGCATTGTCCCAGGAAAACCGCTGCATCTGCTGCAGACATCCCAAGTTCTTTTAGTGTGGCTGCATTAGACACCATTGTCGATGACAAAGTATCCATGGAGATTCCTGTATCTTGCCCTACTTTGTTCATGGTATCAAGAAGATCTCCTGCATCCTCCACTTCCAGATTGAATGCTTCCATTACTTTTTGTGTACTGTCAATGGATGATGATACATCTGTATCATTTAATTCGGCAAACTTCACGAATTTCGACGACAAGTTTTCTAATTCCTGTCCTGTGAGATGGAATCTTGTATTAACTTCTCCAACCGCTGATCCAGCCGTTGCAAAATCTGTTGGAATGCTTTTTGCAATATTTCTTGCTGAGGTCTGCATCTCTTCCAGTGCATCTCCTGTGGCTCCAGTTTTTTCAACAATGATGTCCATTCCTTCATCAACTTGAGCCCATGCTGCCATGATTCCTGCTCCTGCTGCCGCAATTGGAGCTGTTACATTTTTATTAAGTGAACTTCCAATTTTTCCAGTTGTATCGCTGAAATTCTTAACCTTTTTGGAATAGTCTTCCAGTGTGGCTGCTCCACTTTCCAATTTTTTATTTACATCTTCAAGACCACTTTTATAATTGTTTAAAGCTGCTTTCGCATTATCCAACTGCTGCCTGGTCTTTGATATTGCAGCTTCATCCCGTACCTCTGCATTTTCTTGAGCATTGAGGATTTCTGTTAATCTTTCAACTTTTGCAGTGTACGCTTCTGTTTGATTCTGTAGATATTCCTGTGTTGCTCTCAGTTTTTCTGCAGATGACGTACTTTTATCCCATTCTGATTTTGCAAGTTTAAATGCAGACCTGTTCTCATTTACAGCATTATTTACGTCTGATAATGATTTTCTAAAATCGACAGCTCCATCTGCCTTAAATGTAAGACCTACTGTTTTTAATCCGTCATCCACGCAAAGTACCTGCCTTTCGTCTTTCAATATCTAAAAATATTTCCAAGCATTCATTAAAAAAAATGGGATCTGAGTTCCAGAATTCCTCTTCGCTCATTCCCATCTTTCTTGCACAGACCATATATCCTGCCCAGTCGATATCTATTTTTTCTTCGGAGCCACTGACTTCTTCGCCTGTTCTTTTTTTTTATATTCCTTGAGTTTTTTTTCAAATTCATTGAAAATGTCCTGAATGCTTTTTGCATCCATTGGTGTAAGCATCATCGCCTCTTCTTCGTCTACTTTCAACCCGTTAGACCGAAGAATTACATAGATCATCTTCCCTGCCAGCTCCATATTTTCTTCATCTGTCAGGTCATCTCTACCATCCAGTTTCTTATCAATTCCATTCATTTTTACTAAATATAATGTATAGAAATTAACTTTTACTTCCAATTTTGATCCATCTGTTAATTCAATCAGCTTAGATTTCATGTGATCACGCTCCTACCGCTGCCGTCAGCTCTGCATCTGTCAGGATTGGCTTCATGAAGAATTTTTCTTCTGTCAATCCTGCTGGTGCTGTAGATTCCGTGACTCTGCACGTAATATTTCCAGCCGCATCAAATGGATAAGCTCTGATCTTGATTGTATCCGTCTGCTCGCTTGATTTTTCTTCCGATGTTGCAATATCATCAGAATTCTCTGTTAACTTGCACTTTGGACACCACTCAAATCTATATTTTTCATTTTTCAATTCCACAACTTTTCCATACGCAAAGAACGGTCTTTCACTCTTTCCTCCTGACAGGATCAAGCCGCCTTCTTCTACTGTATCACCTCTCATCCTTGAGATTGTGTCATCCGGGAATGCAATCACGGATACCTCAACATCAATACTTGTCATCGGTGTATCAGAATCATAGATTTTTCCTGAAGCATATACATCGCTTGACTCTGAGTTTTCTGTTACTTTTACACTTTTTACAACTTCCGTTTTTTCTACATCGCTTTCATAAGTACCATCATAGTCCCCCGGTGTTTCTGCATTTGCAAAACACACATACTGTGCTCCTACTGTCTGCTTCATGGCCGGTTTTTTTGATTTAATCGCCATTTCTTCCTCCTAACCAAATATGCTCTCTGTCATTTTTCTGTAATATTTTTCTTTGTTTCTTTCAAAAAGTGGTTTCAAATGTTCCCTTGCCGCCATTTTTCTCGTTCCATGCTCCAACATTGGTCCATAATACTTTCCCCATCCAACTTCGATTCCTGATTTTTCTCTTTTCATTGAGAACGTATCTACAATATGTGTATACCCTGCCTTACTGATTTTACTTCTTGGTTTCGGCAATTTTCTGAGATCACTGACGAATTCCCTTGCTCCTTTTTCCACCGCATCCAGTGCCTTTTCTTCTGAGATCTTTGCATATTCCTGCATCATTTTTTCAAACTCTGCTAATCCAGAATCATAAAATTCAATCTCTGACTGACTCATCTGTATATTCTCCATCTGTAGTAATCGAAAAATAAGAATGCCATATTCTGTCCTCCTGGACATATTCATGAGCAATAGCCGGATGGTATCCTAACTCATTCAATTTCTTTTTCAATTCCACTAGCTTTGGATTACGTGGCTTGTCCGCATAAAAGCTGATCTGCCAAGTGATTTTCTGATCATATTCATTTCCTGATGCCATCACATCTTCCCACAAAATTTCCCAGTAATCAATCCTCGGAAATTTCATTGTATTTCTCAGACTGCTGACTCCCTCATTTACAGGACAGCCAGTACCGTGCAGAATCTCACTTAATTTCTTTTGTGTCATTCATTACCTCCCGATCATATGCCGGCGTTTTCAGTGTCAGCTCAGATTCCTTGAACCCATCCTTTGTGGTTACATGAGCAACATTGTAGATTTCATGCTGTATTCCATCAATCTCACATATACATTTACTGTTAATTTTTTTATATTGAGGAATACTTATTTTCATAGTTACCTCTATACTGTCTGCTGATAGTTTCGCTCTTGTTGTATCATACACAGACAGTTCCCGATACCAAATTTTTAATCCGGTTCTTTTTATTTTTTCCATCGGATAATCTTCTGTATTGTCTTCGACAATCTCAAAAAGTTCTAAAATTCCATCTGTATATTCAGGCATCTGTATCCACCTCTGTTTCCATCTGCCATCCCAAAATCAGGCTTGCATAATTATCAAAAAATTCATTAACTTTATGATGATATGCATAATACATATAATTTTTCACAAGCATTCTATAAGTCAGATCTTCGGAAATATCGCAGCCGGGATTTAATCCTCCGACTGCTTTTTCTCCTTCTTTTGCAAGATTTCTTAACTGCATATCCTGATAATATGGCGGGATCTGAAACTCTTCTTTCATTTCATCCGTCAGATTTTTCAGTTCTACTACTGTCATTTTTTCTTTTTATTCTCCCGCCTGCTGTGGAATCGTTACCTGTGTTATTGGAAGTACATATTCTTCAAGCTTGGTTACATCAAAGATTACTGCCACATTATCATCTACGGCACGTCCATTTGCGAAGCACGTTGCAATAATCAGATCTGCATTTTCCATCGCTTTTGTCTGATCGTACTCATTGACACGAACTCCTGTAGTACCCATCGTATAATATCCTTCGATTGTAAAAGCTGCTTTTCCTTTTGGACAGTTTGCATCAACAATCTTTTCAATCTCAATAAAGGACTTATTGACATAGCCACCTGTCAGAGCTTCTCCATACATACACGGATCAACATACTCTGCTTCATCTGCAGGATTGCAGATCAGATACAATTTGCTTACCACACGCTTTCCATCATTTGTAAGAGTTTTTCTTACCTCTGCAAGTCCTTTTGGACTAAACTTTGTAATCTTAGTTGAAACAGTTTTATCTTTCTGTGTTCCATCTCCATTTGTTGTTCCGATCTGACGGAAGATTCCGATCGGACCAGTCTTTCCATCTCCATCAAGATACCCTTTAACAAGTCCATCCTGCATTGCTTCTGACAGGATTGCCATAAAATACCGGTCTACAAATTCCAGAGACAGCTCACGGATTGCTTTTGGAATCACGAGATAAGCAGAGAGCATATGAATCTCGATGTTCAGTGCTGTAACTTCTGCTGAAAGTTCACCTTTAATTTCATCTGTCAGCATCCCCCAAACAGCTGTTCCTGAGTGGGATGCTACGATCCATTTCTTCACGTTTGCCGGTGCCATGTTCACCAACTTCAAAATTGGAGACGCTTTTTTTACATCATCCAATGTACGGTCTATAATCTCTGTCGGAATGATATCAATCTGATTCGCTGTGATAGACTGCTTGATGTCTTTGAATCCTTCATAAAATTTCTTCTCTTCCTGAGAAAGGCTGCGAAGTCCGAGCTGCTTTTTGAATTCTGCATCATGACTTGCCCTTTCGGCTTCCGCCACAACCTGCTGGATCAGATCCGCATGTGCTGCTTCCTCGATCATCTCAATGGACTGCATGATTGCGTCTGCTTTCTGATCTGCCGGAGCATTGTCCAGCAACTGCTTTACTTTATCTTTTACTTCCTGGCTTAATCCTTCAATCTTCATTCTGCGATTTCCTCCTAATCAAAAAATGCACCCCATCCGGTGCTGTCTTTTTCTTCCTTCTTTTCTTTTTTCTTATGAGTCAACTGATAGAATTCAGCTAACTGCTTCTGATGCTCATTTCTGCTTCTCAGCTCCATCTGAAGTGCCTTGTTTTCTGTGAGAACCTCCTGCAGTTTCACATTTGGATCATCCTCTTTTTGTGCAACACCAATTTCATCGATCAGACCATACTCCAAAGCTTTCTGAGGTGATAAGGTTGTTGTCTTATGCATCATCTCCCGAAGTTCATCCTCTGATATTGTTGCTCGCTGCATAAATAGTGCCACACAACTGTCCATTGCTACATCCAGATTGTCTGCTTCTGCTCTCAAATCTTCCGCATTTCCCGTGACGGTCTCCCACATATCATGGATGATGGCTGTTGTTCCCTGCCCCATAATTCTCTTGTCACAAGCTTGCAAAATTGTAAAAGCAATAGAATGACATACTCCCATTACAATTCCTGTCTTACGAGATCCATGTTGTTGAAGCATGTTATAGATTGCTGTCCCCTGATCTACACTTCCGCCATTGCTGTTGAAATAGATCTTAATCTCATCCGTTTCCGGAATAGCATCCAAAAGTTCTTTAAAATGCTTAGCTGATGTCTCAGAATCATCATACTTCCATGTATCCCAGTTGAATGGGCCAGTTTTTCTGATCTCATCAAAAATGAAAATTTCGTGTACATTATCCGTCTGCTGGAATCTATACACAACTTTTTTCTGTTCCATGTCCTTCCCCTTTCTCTTTTATTACTGTTTAACGGACAGCTCCGAGATTCTTGGATCACCTCCGTCTAATCATGTTTCCTGCACCGCATTACCATTTCCCTCCTCTCCATAGTTTTTCGTCAATGCTCTCGCCTGACTGAATTCTGTATTAAGTAACGGATAACCTACCATTTCCCGGATTTCATCGTAGTTAAATCCGATTCCACGGAGCTTATCCAGATTTACAGCACTGTCTACCACATCCACATGCTTAAAACGTGCCAGCCATACCATAACTTTTTCATCTTTTGCACAATAGTCAGCTTCACCGACTATGTAAGCCGTCAACGTATCATTGATTACTTCTGCCACCGGACCGACTGCGTATGTAATGAATTCGTTTGTGGCATCCGACTTTTCTGTGATATTTCCATTGAACACTGCTTCCGGAATGTCAAATGCGTTTGCCACTTCATTATTGATCTGAAGAGCTGTCTTAGCCAGTTCTTCTGCTTTTACAGCGGTATTGACCTGTAATTGATTGACTGAAACATTGTCTGACTCTGTAAGAACAACAAGCTCATCCGATTCTAATAAGTTTTTGATTTTTTTGACGTATTGATCCTTTGTCATTATTTTATCTGTACCATCTGCCTGTTTTTCTCTAAAAGATAATGCAGACGTTCCAAGTTTTAATTTAAATCTCGGCATACTGGACATTCGCATCATTGCATTAACAGCGTCCAGTGTTCGATCATATTGTCCAACTACGTTCTGCAAATACAAGCGAATTCTTGCATTATCATACTTTAGATGAATCACCTCTGATGAACGGAATTTTTTATAGATCGAATAGTTATATCCGGCACATGTAAGCGTTATATCGCTATAATTTCTCTCAGTCAGTACATTATTGCTGACCTGCCACGCTGATGCCAGATAATATTTACCTCCTAACGGGATGATCAGTGCTTCCTGTATCGTCAGAAGTTTTCTCACTACTTCTGTCCAAAACACCGTACCGCACTCATGATCATTAGGCTGTATGTTTAGCCGATACTCCTGTTTATTTTTTTCTTTACTCTCTGTCTGGATCAGGATGTCAGATTTGGCAATCGCCTTTGCAATCATCATTATTGCTTTTTCAATGGCCAGCTTTGATAAATTCAGCTTTTCCATATCCACTGCAATAATCTCAGCAAGAGACTGTATCTCCTTATCCCGTTTCCACAAAAATTCAAACATATTTTTCTCCTGTCAAATATATATAATTTGGACTTCCAGCTCATCTTTGCAAAACATTGCAACATCAAAAGCCATAAAGCCATCATTTTTCCTTAATTTTGGTTCAATTTTTCCAAACATTTTATTCCCATATTTATCCTCACTTACGCTTGTATTGTTTGTGTACCACCGCATAATTGCTGATGATCCATAGTTGATCATACCCTGACTAAACATCGCTTGAATGAATGGAGCAATAATTCCTGTCGCTGACGTTATCTTTCGGATCAGCCTTACAATTCCGTGAGGATTTTTCTTATCTTCAATGGAAATTCCTCTTTCCTCAAATGCCTGTTTGAATAAAGTATACCGGTAAGTATCCATTGCAATCTTTTTGACTTCATAGCATTTCATCTGTTCCATACACCAGTCTGCAATCAGATTCACATCAATTACCGGACCGGGAACGACCTCGAAATCCTCAAATTCTTTTTGTCCTGCATTTTTCAGCGGGAACTTGATAGAATCTATAAATGGAGAATCCGCACAGATCCATGTATGCTGCCGCCAGATATACTCTCCCTCCTCAGTCCTTGTCAATATTCCTGCAGATGCGAAGTCCCGGACGTCTGCATAATCAATTCCAATCACTGCTGCCTGTCCTCGTGTATCCAATGTTATCCTCGGAATCTTTCGTTCCAGTTCTTCCATTGTCTCGCCTTCATAGCAGGCTCGTAGGACGTTCTGCCATGTCGTGACCGTCTCCTCTTCCTTTCGTGCTGATCTGTCCATTCGTTTCGTAATGAATTCGGCACGCTTGGAAGAAATCTTCTTCATTTCCAGATAATCATGCATGATCTGATTCGCAAGAATCGGCATATACTCCATGGATGGGTTGGCTTTATGCCAAGCTTCCGGATCGTCCACCTCTTTCATGTCGTCAATCTCACAGATAAACGGGAAGTATCCTAACAGATTCTCTCCTGTTTCCAAAATTTCAGCACACATCGCTGATATTTCATCCAGCGGACCATCTCTGACATATCCATCTGTTGTGATTATGAATTCCCTGGAATGCTTGACTTTACCAAAAGAAGATTCAAATACATTGATTTGGTCATAATTCTCATAAGCATGAATTTCATTAAGTATCAGGCAACCGGTTCTTTTACCATCCTTTGTTTTTGCATTAGATGTGTTGTATTTCATTTCTGATCCGGTCACAAGGTTTGTGATCAGCTCCTTAGTTACAGAGAATTTCCCCTTAAACTTTGGATTATCATGCAGCATGTCATAAGCGACTTTGAAAGTATTTTTAACCTGTCCCTCCGAATTGGCAACAATCTCCACATGATAATTCTTCACTCCATACAGGGGAGTCTGGAAGAAATTAACCAGTGGAACGATGAATCCATCCTTACCATTTCCGCGTCCTTCCTTGATGAAGAACTTTGAAAATACTGGAATATCATCCTTGTACATGAATGCGAATGCATAGATGAACTTCTGGAATGGAAATAGCTCATAGAAATTGGATTTACAATACTGTAAGCAATTCCTGTACGTTTTCTCGTCAAAAAAAACATCGTTTTGCTTTAATGTTGGCTTAACGATGTTTTCTATGAGTAATTTTCTTTTCTTGTTTATCCACTTTGGATGCTCTTCGGCATATTTGAGATAATCATCAATTTCTTTACAGGTAACCATCTGTTGGGTTCTCCGGTTCCGGTATTGGCTCTTTTAGCTTCAGATCAGCCAAGATCTTTAACATGGTTGCTGTAGTCTTCTGCAGATTAACTACAGATTCGTTTGCTTTTTCCACGCTCACACCATTTCCATTGATGGTCTCATACCGGATTCCCTTTTTCCTGATATCTGTAATCAGTCTCTTTTTCAGTGACCAATAATATACATAATCATCAATCAGATCTTTATAGAATTCTGCGTTCATTCCCCGCAGCTTCAACTGCTTAACTAATGATTCTCTTATCTCCGTCTGTGTCAGTGTTTTCTTTCTCTGAGTCAATCTTTTCACCACCTTTTTTTACTCAAATCATTCCACTTTTATCAATTTTCGCTTCTTTTTTCGCTCTTTTTTAAGCCTTTTTGAAGTTGTCTGAAAACTTTCCTTCTTATAGTGAGTCCTGAATTTTTGACCCCCTGCCCTTTTCACGCGAGATCTCAAAATTTCTCCAGAGTCTTCTCTACATCCCCGTTCTTCACTCAGAAAAAATCGCTGAGAATTGACCGGGGGGAGTCTACCACCGTTCCTCGCTTACAGGTTTTTTCTTTTTTGGAAACCCCTTCGGATTTCTGCCATGTCGTAGGTTATGACAGAACTTACACAGACTGATTAGATTATCATCTTCAAGCCCCAGCTCTGGATGTTCCTTCAGTTCCTGGATATGATGTACCTCTTCTGCTCTTCTGATTTTTCTTTCTTTTCCATGTAATGCGACACCTGCTGCCGCTGCATCCTTGAGTCGCTTGCGGCAATCCTGACATTCATAATAGTCCCGCTCAAGAATCCGCATCCGTTTGAGTTTCCATGCAGAAGAATTATAGAAAACTTTTGCCTCTTTGTCTGTCATTTCATCCACCTAAAAAGCACCCAGCTTCTAGCCAGGTGCTTTTATTTATCTCTCTTTGTTCACTTCTTCGATGAATTCCCTCATCATCTTCATAAGCTGTCCCGCGGCACTCACATCTGCTTTTTTACAAGCTTCTGCATACTCTTCCACTATTTCCTTTTTCAGCTTATAAGATTTTGACATCCATCCCGCTTTTTTTCATATTTTGCCGTCGCAACCGTCTGTGGCTTTGGGTTTCCTACTGGCATATCTCCTATCTCCTTTTTCATGTTAAAATATTATTATATTTTTCGACAAAAAAAGACACCTGCTAATCTCACAGATGTCTTTCTACGAAGAGTATTACGTATAAGGAGTATTATCTATCGTCTTTCGACAATACCATATTATCATGAATAATACTGAAGTGAACTGCACTCTTTAACTAATTTGAATTTTTTTCAGTGCATCTCCATGCAATTTATGAATCCACCGTTCACTGTAGCCCAATATTTGTCCGATCTCCCAAAAGTCAAGTCCTTTTATATATTTGTAAAATAATATATCTCTTTCCTCTTGATTCGTCAGTTGATTAATTTTACACTCTATATCTTTATATGTTTCTACTTGCTTCACTCCTTCCTCATACAGTTCATCCTCTCTTTCTTGTAATATTGCTGCATAAGAACTCAAGTCACTCTGATTCGACCCATGCGGCATCCCATCATTATTCATTGACGGATACATCTTCATACTTCTGATTTCTTCAATCTCCGATTCAATTCTTTTTATTCTTTTCTTATGCTTCCTGTATCCTTTCAAGTATTCTTTCTTCTTTTTGTTCTCTCTCTTTATGCTATTTTCTTCTAGTCTCTGCTCCACTGGCATCAGCCTCCTTTATGTTATATTTTTTCGCAAGGTATTCCTCCACTGTGATATGTTCCAACTGCTGCCCCTGTATTCTGATCATGTTGTTCGTATGATATGCCGGACGGTGGAAGTCTGCACTGGCTTTCCGATCCGGTGGATGCATTTTATATCTGCCTCAAGCTCTTTCGCCCTGCTCAATGTTTCTTTGTTCATTTTTCTGTCTCTCCTTCTTCTGCTCCTGCTGCCACATCAGCCCTACATACTTTCCATAGGTCATTCCTGCCTGCTTTGCTTCTCTTGCTACTTTCACCAGTTCACTCTCATGTCTACTCATTCTCTTCACTGCCTTTTCTCTTTTCTTTACCGGTCTTCCTATTTTTCCCGGATGCCTCATCTTTTGCTTTTCTCTTGTATGCTTAATGTTGGCCAGTCTCTGACACTCCGGTCCACAATATTTCTTTTTCGCTGTTGCCCGTTCAAATTCTTTGTTGCAGATCAGGCATATTGCTTTGCTTCTTCCCATTTTCTCACCTTTAAATTACATATTTTTTATGTGCCTGCTCCAGCTCATCCTCCGACAGATCCAAATAGATCTGCGTTGTGGATACATTCTCATGTCCCAGCATTTTAGATACCTGTACAAGCGGCATGCCCCTCCGCAGTGCCATTGTTGCACACGTTCTTCTGAATTTATGCGGATTCGCCTTTTCCACACCGGCTCTTTTAGCTATTTTCCTCATAACCGCTTCAATCGTCCCCGTGGATGAATGTCCTTCCCTGATATTCTCCGGATTCTTCCACCATGCTCGCAATTCGCTTTTTCCTACCCCTGACTTTACGAGAGAGTCAACATAAGCTCCGTGCGGAAGTAAATACGGATTACTGTCTCTTCTTTCTTCTAAATATTTTTCTAATGTGAATTTTGCTTTTGCATTTAAATATACATACCTGTCTTTTTCGCCTTTTCCATGTACCAGGATTCTGTCTCCATCTATATCCGCAATAAGGATCTGTACCACTTCACTTACCCGGCAGCCTGTCGAAAGCAATAACTCTATGATCATCCTTTCCCGTTCTCCGTCTGCTGCCGCACGTAATTTTTCTATCTCCAGCTCCGTTAGAGCCTCTTTCTTTGTCTTCCTCTGCTTTATCCGGTCTATTTTCAACATTGGATTTTTTCTAATCTCTTCCTCCATGTAAAGCCAGCCAAAAAAGCTACCTAAATTTCGAATTTCATTCCCAATCGTTGTCTTCGATACCTTATCTCTTCTCAGTCTGACTGCCATGTAATAACGGATGTCATCCGCTGTAATGTCATCCACAGTCTTTTCTATTCTTTCCAGCATACTTTTGATACTTATGGCGTAAAATTGCAATGTTTTCTTCGTGCATCCCTTGACCTGCTTCGCTACAAGGAATTTTTTTAACAGCATCTCATTTCTATCAACTTGTACCGGTGCAATCTCCGTACACCGCTTTATGATCTCTACTCCATTCAGGATCAGATCAATATCATATCTGCACTCTTCTATATCGATTCCCTTGGCCGACGCCCATATCAGTATTTTATTGACTATTTCTTCCCGGCAATCTACCGCATCCACCTGTTTCTCCTTTCTCTCCCTGCTCTCAGGCAGGGAGGAATCCATGATTTACGTGTTTCGTACTGTGACATACTTGTATAACCACGCCTTTCGGCAGAGGTAACTTTATAAATAATTTTTCTTATACCTTGCTTCCCATTCTGCTCTTGTATGGGTCTGCTCATATTCTGCCTGTGCCATCCGGCAAAGCAGTTCCCGCATCTCCCGGTTATTATGTACCGCTTCTAATCCATCCTTGTGATGGGCTCTGCAGAGATATACTTTCAATCCATCGGCTTCGGACAGTTCCCTCTGTCCGGATCCATACATGATGTGATGCTCTTCTGTATCTTGTTCCGAACAGTCATCATAGAGTAGTTTACACAAAAAGCAGATTCCCTTCTTTGTCCTGAGAATACTCTTTTTATGCATTTTCTTCTTTTTCTTCCTTACTGGTTTCGGGAATGCCATGTCTGAATAATCAATGCTCATAAAATGTACACCCCGACTAAATTTTTCGGATCTCCCTCCATTTGATCAAACCAAATGTTCATCTCATATGTATCCTCAATCTCTTTTCTCAGTTCTTCTGCTGAATCTGCCAGCATGATGATATTCGTCGGACTGCTACAAGCATAGACTCTTGCTACGTATTTATCCGGTATATCCTTTGGACACTTATAAATTGCAATAGATGGAATTGCAATCGCTGTCAGATCTACCTCTGAAAAACTATGAATCACTTTGTTTTTTACCGATTTTCTCGCCATTCTCGTCCACCTCCGTCTCAAGCCATTTCTTCCAGTATTCTGCCGATCCGAGCATCATGTGCGGCATCTCTTTCATGGATGCTGCCATATACAGGGCTACTGCATACGCTCCCATGGTCTTCATGTATTCCCATCTTCTGCCTGCCGGATCCTGTTTTTCCGAATTATCCACCTGTCCCTGTAACCGTCCGGCTTCTGTATTTATCGCAGTTTCTTGAATTTTCCCGGAATTATCCACAGCTTTTTCCACAGACGGTTCAGATTCCTGCATTGTACCGGTGCAATCCGGCTCTTTCTTCTGTATTTCTGGCATTTTTACTGGTTCCGGAAGCAGTTCCGGAAAATCTTTCTCAATCCCTGTCTGTCCCGGAATGTCATTCGGAAGTTCTGCCGGTTTTGATGGTTTCGCTTTAGCCACCTTCGATTCTTTCCGTTTCTTTTCCTTTTTCGGCTGCACTGGTGCAATCTGCTCTTTTTCCCGGTACTGCTGCCCCGAAATCTCTTCCCAGTTCTTCCTTCCGTCTTCCTGATCTGTAATCAGTGTAAGATAATTCAGGACAGCATCCCAGGTATACTTCTCTTTTGTTCCCTGCCTCACAATCTGCAGTGTAACTTCTTCCTTTTCATCATTCAGGTACAGCATGATCCTTCCGACTCCCTGTGGCCGGACACTGTAAATCTTGTCTCCATCCGGTGCAAGGATTTCTTTTATATACTGTGTTCCGCACGTTGTACGGACAGTCTCATGCAACTGCAGATACAAATCCGGCTCGTCCATACAAAGCTGATGGATTGCTTTTTCTAAATTGTTCAGATCCCTCTGTTCTTCCTTCTCGCCTTCCAGGATCACCTCAATATCGGTGATCTTCTCCTCATTCTCAATCTCTTCTTTGACTGCCTGTATCTCTGACTTGCTATATGCCGGAGTCAGTTCTTCTGCCACGCTGTCCGGAAGTGTCAGCATCAGTGCCAGCTTGGCATAGCCAAATCCCTGATAATGTTCCTGCAAATTTGGAGAGTAGCCGCCCTCCGAGAATCTGTCGTTGATCCTGATATATCTTGATACCTGGGTTGCTTCCAGCTTATATTCCGCCCAGGCAAATTCGTTGACATTGCTGTATCCTGAATTTTTCAGGATGTCGGTATCCCTTCCCTGTTTCAACAGATATCCGGTCAGTACAAAATCTTCCACCGTCCGGTTCAGTACCGTGTTGACCGCCTGCTTATATTCCTCATAACTCTGATATTCCACCATCTGCTCCATTTACACCGCCTCCTGTATCTCTTCTGCTTCCAGAAAATCCTCTGCTAATCCCTGAAGGACTCTTGTATTGTTCTTTGCTTTCAGCTCTTCAATATTTGCTTCCCTCTTTATTTTGCTGATCTTGGCCAGTTTCTTATCTTCCTCTGTCAGACGCTTACGGATCACCTTCTGCCATTCTTTCAGGAACTCCCGGATCTGTTCAATTCCCGGTTCTTCATCCAGATAGCTCCGATGCTGCCGGATGGTTCCTCCCGGCTCTACTTCAATGGTGTAAAACGGGATTCCCGGTGCTTCCTGCCGACGTAAGAAGCAGATATACGTCTCCCGGCTCTCGATCCGGTCAAAATAACGTTCACTGCTGCCTGCACAATGGTGTAAAGCACGTCCTTCTTGCACAATATCGATCAGGGTATCCGGTACTATGATCCTGTATTCCTCATTCTCGTACTCGTATCGACCCTTGATTTCTTTCAGGATTCCTTCTGCCTGTGGGAACTTCTGTCTCATTTCCTCCGCATATTTTTCTTTCGCTTCCGTATTCGTATCCAGCTCCCTTAATATCTGTATCTGCTGCCTGTCCACCACAACTTCATCATGCCTACGTTTCAGTTCCCGTGGTCTGTAGACCATTTCATCTTTCATGTTTTTGCCGCACGCTTCGCACATATTGATGTAATCCTTATATTCTTCCAGTATTTCTTCCGGATTTTTTCCCGGATACTGCTCTGCCTGCTGCCGGATGATATAATTCATGATCTGCTGAGGACTCATGTACTTTTCCAGTTCCCGGATATCTTCTGGACGGATTCTGTTTGCCGTCATCCATTGGACGGTCTCTCTTGAGATCTTCTTTCCAATCTCATCCGAGTACTGCATCCAACGGACCATATCATTTCCGCCCTGTTCGTCCCGGATCCGGTTGATCTTCTGCCGGTCTCTGATCTGGAACATCTCTTCGATGCTGTCTGCTCTTAAATTCAGCGGTCCGTAGTATGTATTTTGATATACCGGATACTCCGTGCGTTCCACAGTATCTTTCAACAGATTCCAAAACCGCCCCTTACTCAGATATTCTATTTTTTCGGCATATTCTTTCATCTGTCCTGCTCCGGCCATGAGCCGGTTATAATTCAGTTCCTGCCCCTGTGCAGACAGGAACTCCAGCACCCTTGACGCTCCGCTATAGATTGTCTCCTCTAAGATTTTGTCAAACTCTCCCGGATACAGATATCCTTGCCTTGCACGGAGTTGCTTTCGATTTCCTCCTGTCCAACCTTCCAGATAGTCTTCATAGTAGATCTTCCAGGCTCTTTTCAGCTTTCTGTTTGAGAAGACTTTATACAGCAGGATTCTGATTTCGTCGCCCAGTTCCACGTAATGCCTGCCATTATCCCACCCGACTTTTGCTTCTATGATCCTGAGTACACTTGTATCTTCATCCACCGGCTGGAGCAGATAGCAGCTCTTATATTCTTGTTCCATATGATCCGTTCTTGTCTTTGCCTGGATCAGCTTTCCACAGGCAGGACAGCACACCATGTCATTATGCCGGATCTTTTTTCCACCATCCTGCCTCTTGATTCCTGACGCTTCGCTGCCCTTTCCACAATTTGTACAGGTAAACGTCTGTGTTCCTTTTTCACGGAACATATAGTCCTCTCCTGCTGACTTCTCAAAAAACCATTCTCTCAGATCTCCCGGTCTGTCCGGCACTTTTCTCATAAGATCCATAAGCCTTGCCTTTTTGTTCATTTCGGTATTCTCCCTGATTTCCCGGTTATATGTATGTTCAAGTCCCCGGATTCGTTCCCATGGACTGTCTTTCCACGGTCTGTTTGTAATAAACTCTTTTATTCTGTCAGCATCTGCTCTCTGCATTTTTGGATAGTTTTCGTAGTATCTCCACTCCCAGTCTCTCCAGTCCTCATTCAGTGCGTTCAGGATGCCTCCTTTTCTCCAGCCATGCTGCTCGATCCAGTACTCATGTTCTCCCGTCTCGTAGTTGATGCAGTACCGGACCATCAGGTCTTTTGCCTGGTAAATGTTCAGGATCAGGATTTTTCCCAACTCCTGCAGTGTGGCTGTGAGTCCTTTTCCTGTTGCTCTTTTCGGTGCAAGCCGCTCTATCGCTTTCCTTTTCATGGCTACACCTCCACCCATTCCCGTTCCGGGGTCAGCGTATATTTCTGGAATGCTTTTATTTTACTTCCATCTATGACCTTCAGACCTGCTGCCACCGGTCTTCCCTTTTCATCCTCTACGATCATGCCGATTCTTGTTCCTAGGTCTCCCCACACTTCCGGGTAGATTCCCCTTGCTATGGCTATCTTGTCCTGCCCTGCTGCTTGTGCCTGATCCTTTTTTACACAGACACCACCATGAACAGCTACCCATTCTCGCTTCGGATGCACGATCATGTACTCCATTGCTGCCTTTGCGATCTCCGTAAGATTCAGCTCTGCCACCAAGGTAAGTTCTGTTGATACAACCATGGAACACTGATTCTCCTCATCTATGTTTCCTCCGGCTTCGCACTGGAAGAATCTGTTTTTTCCATTGATCGGATACCACTGCAGGCAGTCCAGGATATACTCTGCCGCATGGAATCCCGTTGATCTTGTCTTGCTTTTTTCTTCCCTGTAGGTCTTTCCCGCTTCGTATTGGAACGTCCTTCCATAGGTTGCCTGCAATTTTTCATTAAATCCCTTGTATACGATCATTTTTCCTCACCCAGGTAATAGTCCTTCACGATCTCCTTGATTCGTGCCTTTGTTGCTGTCCCGATGTACACCGGTGTCGGTATCCCCGCTGCTTTTGCGATCCGGTCATCCATTCTCGCTCTTTTTTCAGAACTTTCTTTCAGCATTTTTGCCATGCAATCCTTCAGACTTTTTCCTTTTCTCCGAACTGCAAGTGCCATCTTCGGACTCTCTAAGCACATCTGCTCAACAAGATCCTTCCAGTCTTCCAGCATCCCGGTGATCTTCAAATCTTTCGCTTCCACTTCCAGTTTTCCTACCGCTGCAAGAGCCGGTACTGTCAATTCGTCGATTGTACCGGTGCAAAAGTCTTCTGCATCCTCTGGATCGATTCCGTTCTCTTCGGCTATTGCCCTAACTGCATCCATATCTCCCTCTTCCAGCTGTGCCTTGGCCGCACGGTTGATCTCTTCCCAGGAGTCAAATTCTCCAAATTTATCCCACATCTTCTCTTTCTCCTTTCATCATCTCTTGCAAAATCCCTGAATATTCATGGGCTTTTGACCAGACAAATTCTATCCTGTGACCAAATTTCCCTGATTTTTCTAAATACAGCTCCCACAGGTCTTTATTCTGCACTTCTTTTCCCTGCATACGTTTCCACTCCGCTCTTTTCCATTTTTCCGGGTTTCCTGCTTCTACCATATTTTTTATATAGGAATTGCCCATGTGAAATGTAATGTTGCAGGCTTCCGTAAATTTCTCCAATGCCTGGATCATTGCCAGCAAGATACTCCGGTTAAAGGTGGTGTCCGCTTCTTCACCTGTGACAAACCGGTCTTCTGATTCCCCGGTCGATTTAGTAAATACTAAAGCTGCCGCATATTTTCCGTCTTTCACCACCGGGCCTTTGATCGTGGTCTCTATGTAAATTTCTACCTTCTTCACTTTAAATCCTCCTGTTCAGCCGGATCAGCGTATACCGCCTGTACTTGAATCCCGTGGCCGGATTGATTCCTTCATGGCTTTTCGCCACATAATACCCTTGCGGCACGTGGATCTTCTTTGGCCATCTCGCCAGCCGCTTCTTTTTCGGTGGCTTTAACGGCATATTCTTAGAGGTACTGTAGCTGGATTCACTGAGCCGTGGCTTCTCCCTGCTGCCGTCTTCTTTCTTTTCTCCCACCTTTTCGCTCTTCGTGATGTAGGATGCAAGCTGTGAGCAGTCTTCCTCGTAATACTTGCTCTTTTCCAACTGCTCTGCGTAAATTCCTCCATGTGGCCAGCATCCCTCCACCCAGCGGATCGTGTCCCGGCATCCGGTGATGATCAAATGAATGTGCCATGCTCCTTTTGTCCCCCGTTCAATATTCCTGATCCATCTCAGTTCGATCTCTTCTTTTTTGTATCTTCTTCTGAGCTTGTCCATTAACTTTGAAAAATCTTTCTTCGCCCGCTCCATGTCCGGTGGTCTTGCGTCCACCCTGTACGTCAGGGTCAGAAAGTAGTCTTTTTTACCAAAATACTCCAACAGGCGGTGTCTTGCCGTCTCTGCCTTATTCATGGCATTCACGATCGCCATCTGTCCCTGAGTCGGCTTTCTCTTCTTTTCTCTTGGTAATCCTTTTGCACCATATCTTCCGTCATGGTACTCTTTTACTTCTTTCACATCCCCATCCCGGAATGTATGTATTACTCTTCTTGTAGCCATCCGTATCCCTCTAACTTTAATATCTTTATCAAGTACGAAAACGGGAAAAAATCCCCGTATTTCTTGACTTTCCGGCTCACAGATGCTATCATATATATGACTTTAATATCTGTGAGACAGAAAGTCTTGCGTCTAACACTTCCGTATCCCCGGAAGTGTTATTTTTTTCTTCTTTTTTCGTAGATCCTTGTCCCGATATGGAGCATGTATGCTGTCACTGCTATACATGTTCCTGTGATCAGCTCCCCTTTTATGACCGAGATATCCTGCATTAGTACTTCCGTGGTCTCTATCTTTGCACACATCACGATCAGGTCTACAAGGATAATCCCTTCCAATGCTCCCCGGAGCAGTCTCAGATTTCCTCTTATGCTACTATCACGTATTCTTTCCCTTTTTCTTCTGCCAGTCTCTCTGCTGCTGCCTTCGCTTCTTCGTAAGTCCCACGTTTTCAGGCCATTTCCCCGCTCTTCCATCTTATGATCCATATATGTTCTTCCTCTCTCCTTCCGATTCTCTGACTCATATCAGCATCCCTTTTTGAGCCGGTGTATACATTACCCTCTCTTTCTGGTATTTCCTGCTGTCAAACGGCTCTGTCAGCGTGTCACCCTGCACGACCGTTGCTTTAATCCCCAGCAGGCTGAGCTGCACATACGTCATATACACACCTTTCCAGTCGAGATCCTGTGCCACCACTCTCATGCATCTTTGTGGATTCACTCCACGCTGGAGCAGTATCTTCGCCACCGCTATGATCATACCTCCCGCTCCTGTCGATGGTTCGTGAATAATCATCGGCTTTTCTTCACTTATCTCTTTCGGAATGGATGTAGCTGCCGTCAGCATTGATACATGGAACGGGGTAAAAAACTGCCCGGTACTCTTCGCACCCAAGTTTTCTGCCATAAACACGGCTCCCAGCACATCCTGTATCTCCTGATCCAGTGCTTCGATCAGCATTTCACTTAGCTCACTGAACTCTCCCATAGTCTTACTGCCATACTTTCTTGCGATATCCATATACTGGTCTTCCCTTGCCTGCCAGATTTTCCCACGGATCATATCCGTGGAATTACTGATGGATATCGCAAGTGCTTTCACCCAGTCCGAAAAAATATCGTATCCTGCATAAGTCCCGGACATGGACTCTATCTTTTTTGCTATCTTTTCTATCATTTTTCTATTGCATCCTTCATAAAGCGTTCCACAGCGGCATCCCACTCTTCCATCAGCCTGATCTCCATCTTCGGCCGGAACAGATCCGGATCTGTCATGATTTCGATCAGCTTTGCGGTCTGCTCCGCTGTAAAATCATATTTTTCGGCACGTACTGTCCTGACCACCGACTGCAGGTACAGTTTTTCACGGGTTTCCCTGTCTTCCACTTCCCGTACTTTCTGCATAATGTACCGGTGCATCCTTACTACAAAGGATGCAAACTCTTCATTGCTCATTTTTTTCATATAAATATCCTGTCTCTTCATAATTTCTCGATTGCAGCACCTGACGGTTTACTCGATCCGCAAATGCTTCCTTCTCTTTCAGATCCTTTATTTCTATCTTTTCTCCATCAATTACCACCAAACTCTTTACCGTCATTGCATCACCTCCGGTGCTTTGGTTCATCTTATGTGTTACGGTTTGTACTTGTTGTATTGTTTTTTATCTCGCTTCCTTCTCATAATCTGCCAGATCTATTTCTTTTAACGAATCCACACGTTTTTTACTATAAAACCAGTTCGTCCATGGACTTTTAGCCCAGTATCTAGCACTATACACGTCAGTATTCCAATCATATACTTTTTGATAAACTTCAACCTTGCTTTTGTCCTCGTATTCGCTGTCAATGCTTTCAACCTGCTTTATAATGGCCTCATACTCCATCCTATCTGCATGTATATCTGCATCTACCCCGCTGTGACTGCGTATTATCATTACAATACAGCCTAGAAACACGATAGCTCCAATCACTGTACTCCCCACGCCTATCACCATCACGCTCTCATGGATAAAGTCACCTTTCCACTTTATTACCACTGCAATTCCTATTGCCACCAATAAAAAACTACTTACTGTCCATATCATCTTTCTCACCCCACCTTTTCCTCTGAATCTTCTTTCTCCATTGCATCTCTTGCCTTAAGCACTTCCACGCTCCCTTTTACTACCAGGAGGCTTTCTTTATCCAAATGCTTCAGATTTTCCACAGTTTCTTCAATTAATTTTTTCTGCTCTTCACTCATGTTTCCACTTCCTTTCTTGTCTTTTTTCTCTTTTTCTCCTATACTTTTCTTACAAGCTCCAGCAAGAGCAAAAAAGAAAAGGAGATTTTTGTATGAAATCAATATTCAGTTTTTTAGAAAATTTGTCTGTTTCTGATCAGATCCAACTTTTAGGAATTATTACTTCTCTTACAGTGAGTATCATTGCTATTTTCATTTCTCTTGCAACTTTGCGTCAGAATTCCAAAATGTTAGAGTCCGCTTCTAGGCCAATTGTTTCTATATATGTAGATTCCATTACCGTTTGTGAACAGACCAGCTACTTTGTACTAAAAAACTTTGGAGCATCTCCTGCTAAAATTACTACTTTCAAATATGATTCCATTTTGAAAGAAACTACCCAAAAATTTTCTCTTCTATGTTCCCAGTTTGATTTTGTTGAAGGAATTATCCTCGCTCCTGGTCAATCAAAATTATTAGAATATGACTTGACAAAACTTCCTGTCGATAATGTTCGTTTTAATATCGTATATTCTTTTGGTGAAGCCTCATATTCTGAGGTAATAACGTTAAATGTAAAAAATTACATACATCTTCCAGTAACCCGGAATAGTTCCCATACACTCCCTGAAACCGAAAGGGAGGTTCAAACTTTGCGTGAAATGCTGGAACGTTCTATGTGATAACTGTATCTTTTATTATTGAGGAAATCGTATCTTCTAAAATAGTTTGTGCAGTACCCACAGTGATTTTGTTTTTCCGCATGATTTCTATGATTTCCTCAATAATCTGATTTACTTTTTCTCCCTCCACACTTTCATCAACACCATTTTCATAGAAATCATATTTAACATATCTCTTGCTCATCTCTCCTCACCTCGCTTCCTTTTATTGACTTTTCATTTCTTATCCATTACGCTGTATGTAAATTACATACGAAAGGAGTTTTTTATGGATACAAATGATATTTTATTAAGTCCTGAATCTTATAATCTTTTAATCTACATCTCTTCTCACCCTGAATTTTCTCCAGTGGAAAATTCAGAATATTCTAGTGATTGTCTGAATCAATTACTTCGTTGTAAACTGGTTGTATGCTCTTATACCTGCATAGATGTCAATAGTGGGGTTCCCGTTGATTCTACCTATTCCATAACAGAACTTGGAAAAGGATATCTCTACGGCCGGGAAAGCAATGATGCTTTTCAACAATCTGTAAAGAATATTGCTGATTCAGCAGTAAAAACCGCTAACAAAGCTGATATTAAAGGATGGATTTCCGTTTTAATCTCCCTTGCAGCTCTTGTTTGGAGCATCGTTTATCCCCTTATCTTACAAGGGAATTAATAATTACAAAGACCAATGTAAATATTGAAAATACCAGTGCCACATCTGAAACCGTTATTTTTGACGGTTTCTTTTTCTTTCTATCTTTCTTCATCTCTCCTCACCTCGCTTTCTTGTTGGTATGTATCAATTATATGTTGGTTATTCACTTTTGTCAATATCATTTTTGTAATTTACCAACATTTTTGTATTGTAATTTTTTTAACACTGTGCTATGATAAGAACAGAGCGAAGGAGGTGTGAAATGAACGAACGTATAAAAGAGCTTAGAAAAGAGCTTAAATTAACGCAGCAGGAATTTGCAGATGAATTAAAGATTTCCCGGGGCAATATCGGAGCTTACGAAGTCGGGAAAAATGCCCCTAGTGATGCTGTAGTTTCATTAATATGTAAAACGTTCAATGTAAATGAAGAATGGCTCAGAGTTGGAGTGGGTGATATGTTCCTGGAACTTCCCGAAGAAGATGAAGAAGCCGCTTACGTGTCAGAGCTACTGGAAGATGTAGACAACGATCTTTTCATATTAATAAAAGAAGTCATGCATACATATCACGATCTTTCACCCAAATCAAAAGAAGTGATCCGTGATTTCAGTGCAACGTTGCGTGAGAATATAAAAAAAGGAAGCTAGTGCTTCCCTTTTCTCAAATGCCTTATTAAGATGGTGTAGAGTTGGCGAAGAAATCTTTCATCTGAATCGTCAATCCTCTTCACCAGCTCAATAATAAATTGTTTGGATACTTTTTTCATATGTATTCCACCTCCAAGATTTCCTTTCACTTAATTAACAGCTCAGCAGCGGAAATCTTACGGAGATGGGAGGATTTGTCCACTATAGTGGACACTTATTTGTAATCCGATTCATACAGATCTGATATTTTACATTTCAGTCCTGCTGCCAGCTTCTCCAATGTGGCAAGAGTCGGATTAGAATTTTCATCCATGAGCTTCTGCACCGTCGATTTTGGTACACCTGACATCATGGATACCTGACGCACAGTTAGGTTTTTTTCATACATGATTTTTTCTAATAATATTTTCATGTATTTAGTATTGGATTTTTTGGAGAAAAATATGTAAGACATTTAATATGGAAATCATATAATTATTATACCGCTATTTTCAGTATGTAATAAATTACGTATTTGTATGTTGACACATAATTTATTATGTATTATAATATACTATGTAAGGAGGACAGAAATGAAAAGTTATTCATCCAGAGAAGTGATCGCGATATTAAAAAAAGACGGATGGTACGAAGTTGCCTGTGTTGGTGACCATCACCAATTTAAACATCCCGTCAAAAAAGGACGTGTAACTGTTACTCATCCTAGAAAAGATATCCCGATCAAAACCTTACGAAGTATATCAAAGCAGTCAGGAGTTACGTTTCCGTAACTCCGCTGTGACACAATGGAGGTATTAATTATGTTAAAAGATCGTTATTCCTATGTGGCTATTTTTGCTTATGAAGAAGATGGGATCAGTATAGAGTTCCCTGATCTGCCTGGTTGTCTCCCGTGTGCAGATAAAAATAATACAGATGAAGCATTAAAAAATGCAAAAGAAGCACTTGGACTTCATATCTGGGGAATGGAGCAAGACGGTGAAGAACTTCCTGCCCCTACCCCAATTACAGAGTTGCATTTAGCAGATAATGAAGTGCCTGTTTTAATCGAAGTCTTTATGCCACCTGTTCGAGAGAAAATCAACAGCCGATTTGTTAAAAAAACCCTTTCACTGCCTGCTTGGTTAGCTGCTAAAGCAGATGAAGATGGTGTAAACTGTTCTCGGATCTTTCAGGTTGCTCTTATGAACTATCTTCATGTAAATGATGAGAACCGAGCATCACAATAATTAAAAAACCGTCCCTTCGCCAAAAGGGACGGCACTGGAAGAAACACACGCCAATGTGCTTCTTTTGGTAACTCCGAAGAGATACAACTCAACCAATGAATATTGTATCATCTTCGGTTAGTCAGTGCAAGCGGAACGCACGTTCCTCGCTGGCTGTTATTTTTGTACTTATTTTCGCATAAAATAAAGAAGGTGATGTAACATGGAAACTAAATATGGATACGGTTATGTCCGGGTGTCCACGGATAAGCAGGAAGAACTTTCCCCTGACTCCCAGGCAAAGCTTCTGAAAGATTTCGCCCACAAGAATGGGATCATCATTTCAAAGATCTTCTATGAGCTGGGTGTATCCGGCCGGAAAGCTGAAAAGCGTCCTGAGTTTCAAAAAATGATCGCAATGGCAAAATCGTCCGATCATCCTGTAGATGCCATCCTCGTATGGAAGTTCAGCCGCTTCGCCCGGAATCAGGAAGAAAGTATCGTTTACAAGTCGCTGCTCAAAAAGAAGCATAATGTGGATGTGATCAGCGTATCTGAACCACTGGTAGACGGTCCTTTCGGCAGTCTGATTGAGCGTATTATTGAATGGATGGATGAATACTACTCCGTCCGGCTCTCCGGGGAAGTGACCCGTGGCATGACGGAAAAAGCGAAGCGTGGTGGATACCAGGCACGTCCACCGCTTGGATACCGGATTGCAGAACGGGGAAAACCACCTGTGATCGTAGAGGAAGAAGCCGAAATCATTCGGATCATCTTTCAGAAGTATGCACTGGAAGGGATGGGAATGTTTGACATTGCCCGGTATCTCAATCTGTACGGGTTTAAAACTTCCCATGGAAAGGAATTTGAGCGGAGATCTGTCGAATATATCCTGGAGAATCCTACATACTGTGGCATGATCCGCTGGAACAGAACCGTGAATGAGACGAATGAGATCCGCCCTAAAGATGAATGGATCATTGCAGATGGTCAACAGCCGGCTATTATCTCAAAAGAACTCTTTGACAGGGCTGCTGCCCGTCGTAATATGGAGTACAAACCAAGAGGCAGCCGCCCCTCTTCAACTTATAAGCACTGGCTTTCAGGTCTTGTAAAATGCCCTGTATGCGGCAGAACCATGATCGCTAAAAAAATAGTAAACGGCAAGCGTACTTATTGTTACTTTGTATGCTATGGATACTCAAAAGGAAAATGCCTTGCAAAGAACTCCATCAGCTCACTGAAGCTTGCACCTGCAGTATTGCATTCCTTAAAAGATGTGCTGAATAACCACCATCTTTCTTTTCGATACATTCAGCCAGAGCCGGAAACTGCTCCCGACTTGTCAGACATACTATTGGATCAGCTGAAGCGAATTGATGAGAAACTGGATCGAATCAAAGAAGCTTACCGGAATGGTGTAGACTCACTGGAAGAATATAAAGAAAATAAAGTCCTTGTTCAGAACGAAAAGCAGCTTCTTGAAAAGCAGCTTGCAGAACTTCCTGCACAGGATAGTGACTCTGAACAGGCTGAATCTGCTCTGTTAGACCGTGTCAAAAATGTTTATGAAATTGTAAATTCTGAGTCTGTCGATGATGTGACAAAGAATGAAATTCTGAAGAGCATTATTGAAAAAATTGTATACAACAAAGAAAAAGACACACTTGAAGTGTATTACTACTACAAGCCGCAAACCCAGTAAATACAAGGGTTTGCGGGTGTTTGTATGTCCTTGCAAAAAGGTCAACCAGTTCGGGCAGCTCACTCTCCGCCCATCACAATACTGCGTCAGGATCGGCTGCCGCACATTGGGTCTTGAAAGATAATCTGCAAACAGTTCATCCACAATCACAGAAATCGAATCAAAAATATTTCTCTCAGGAATCCACTTATGGTCAAAGGCAGTGGAGGAAGTGATCGTGAAATCATACCCTTTATTTCTGTACCACTCCGTATAAACCCGGTTCAGAGTAAACGACATGATTGCCAGTACATTCGCCCGGATCGTATTTTCCGGCCAGGTCGCATAAATCTCACTGGATGCAACATTCTTGATATAATCTTTATATTTAACATAATAATTGGTTGCGGTTGAATCTCTTGGTGAACCATCATGTACCACAATATACTCCGGCACAACCACACGGCTTAAAACAATCTCCCCCGTCTCTGTCACCGGCTTGATCTCTGCCTCTGCGATCTTCGGGGGATAGTCTCCATATAAAGTATGAGCGGGGATAACGAATACTTGATCCTCTTCCCCGCTCACATCTGCTGGTTTCATCTGTATGTTCTGTATTGCCTTTACATTTGCAAGAATCTCCGTTCCTGCAATATTGACCGGTTCAAATCCCGGTGCTTTGATACTCAGCGTATATTCCGAATATGGCTGTCTGTCTTCTTCTATATCCAGACTCCACTCCTCCGGTGGTGCTGCAAGTTCGATTGTCTCCGTCTGTCCTGATGAATCTGTCTGTATCTTTTCCAGCGTACTTTCCGGTACTCCGGTATACGAAATAGAAATTTCCGCCCGTTCCACCGGAAATGCATTCACCGAGGAAGTAACATTGATCTGAAGCGTTCCTCTGTCAACTGCTTCTGTCTGCATGGCACGTAACTGGCTCATGATCTACTCCATGAAATCTATCATCATCTCTATTATATAAACCGGCTTTTCATGATATTCCTGCTAATTTCATAATACCATTCACACCAGTTTCATATTGGTATTTACACGAATTTCATAAGCCACTTTACACCAGCTTCATAATATCATTAAACATCACCACAACCATCAGAACCATCAGAAGTGCAAACCCCGCAAAATGCACCATGCCTTCTTTATCCGGTGATACCCGCTTTCCACGAATTGCCTCAATGATCAGAAATACCAGTCTTCCTCCATCCAGTGCCGGTAGCGGCAGAAGATTCATCACACCGAGGTTTGCCGTGATCAGAATCCCGATATTCATCAGATTCAGGATGATCACTGATAACCCGGCCGGTGCTGCCTCCTGATAAACGCCGTCTACTGCACTGACGATTCCCACCGGACCTGACAGGTCTTTCATTCCGACTCTTCCCGTCACAAGCATCCGAAGACTGTCTACTGTATAATCGATCCAGTATTTGACGGTATAAGCACCATATTTCAGGGTTCCGAAAAATCCGGGACGCTCCATCTTACCTCCGGTCACTCCCAGAAGCGGTGCAGTATCTCCTTCTTTCTGTCTCGGCTCCAGCACTGCTGTATGCGTCTTTCCATCCCTCTTATATGTGATCTCAACTTCTTTTTCTTCTGAATGAGTCAGATTATATAAACTGATATCATTCCAGATATGCACAGAGCGACCACCGATCTTCGTGATCACATCGCCTTCTGAAAGTCCCTGTTCCTGGGCTGAATATCCATCTATCACTCCACCGACAACCGGTGTTCTGTATCCAACCCATGCGATCATAATCATACATAAGATCCATGCCAGGATCAGATTAAAAAGCGGCCCTGCAACAATGACTGACATTCTTGCCCAGACAGATTTACTGTTAAAGCTTCCTTCTGATATATCTTCCACATCATCCTCGCCCATCATGCACGCTCCGCCAAAAGGAAGCAGTTTCACGCTGAACTTTGTCTCACCAAACTGCTTTCCGAACAGCGTTGGTCCAAGTCCCAGTGAAAATTCATCCACACGGATTCCATTCGCTTTAGCAAGAAGGAAATGTCCCAGCTCGTGAATGATTATGATTGCACTGAACAGCAATATCGCTAAAATAATCCCCATATATTACCACCTGTTTTTAATAAATTCATATGTTGCCTGTTCCGTCTTTAGTATTTCTTCTACTGTAGGGGACGGAATATTTTTATGAGCTTCCATGCATGCCTGAATGATCTCCGGGATCTGCAGGTATTTGATCTTTCTGTCTAAGAACATGGCAACTGCCCGTTCATTTGCAGCATTCAGAACAGTCGGGAGAGAACCTCCTGTCCTTCCGGCTTCATAAGCCAGTTTCAGTCCGTAAAATGTCTCCATATCCGGTTTCTCAAATGTGATCTGACTTAAAGCGGCAAAATCCAGTCTGTCTCCCGGAAGAAATCTTCTCTCAGGATAATACAGTGCATACTGGATCGGGAGCTTCATATCCGGTGTGCCAAGCTGTGCGATCACCGCACCATCTTTGTATTCCACCATAGAATGAATGATACTCTGTGGCTGTACGACTACCTGGATCTGATCCACGTCCACTCCGAACAGCCACTTTGCCTCAATCACTTCCAGCCCTTTATTCACCATGGTGGAAGAATCGATCGTGATTTTTCGCCCCATTGCCCAGTTCGGATGCTTCAGGGCATCTTCTACCCGGATATTCTGAAGTTCTTCTCTCTTTTTTCCTCTGAACGGGCCACCTGAGGCAGTCAACAGGATCTTATGCAATGCTTTCTCCTGTCCCCCCTGCAGAGACTGGAAAATGGCACTATGTTCACTGTCCACCGGAAGAATGGAAACGCCCATTTTCTTTGCAAGCGGTATAATGATATGCCCTGCCGTAACTAAAGTTTCTTTATTCGCAAGTGCAATATCCTTTCCTGCCCGGATTGCCTCAATCGTCGGGAGGATTCCGATCATTCCGACGATCGCAGTGACAAGGATCTCCGCTTCAGGTTCTGCTGCCACCGCAAGCAATCCGTCCATTCCACAGAGTACTTTCACATCCAGATCCCGGATCTTTTCTTTCAGTTCCTTTGCCCGCTCCTCTTTCCACACCGCAACAACCTTCGGAGAGAACTCCCGGATCTGCTGTTCTAAAAGTTCTATATTATTTCCGGCAGCCAGTGCCGTTACTTTGATATCCTGATTTGTTCTGACAATTTCCAGTGTCTGCGTTCCAATCGAACCCGTAGAACCCAAAACTGCTATTTTTTTCATGTTCCGTTACACCTCATTTGCTTTTTCTATCCGCTCTTTAAAAAACTTTCCTACAGGAATAATGCGAGATAATAGATGATCGGTGCTGTAAAGATCACACTGTCAAACCGGTCAAGGATTCCACCATGTCCCGGGATCAGCTTTCCGTAATCTTTGATATTATGGTATCGCTTGATCGCTGATGCTGCCAGGTCTCCAATCTGGGAAATCGCTCCGCCTGCTGCTCCGATGATCGCATATCTGAGTACATCTTCTCCCGCATTTCCCCAGTAATTCACTGCAAGTGCATAGAGAATCCCGATCAGTGCTGCTCCGACGATGCCTCCAATTCCACCTTCTACCGACTTTTTCGGACTTAAAATAGGGGCCATCTTATGCTTTCCGATCAGCATTCCCACACAGTAAGCACACGTATCGCATCCCCATGAGCATACAAAGACAAGCCATACTGTAAAAATACCTCCCGGAAGGATTCTCGTCTGATAAATATAGGAAAGCATCACCGCCACATAAAAGACCCCGAAAAAGCCGGCCAGGATCTGCTGTGTATTATACTTAGGATATGCAAATACAAGCACTGCCATCTGACAGATCAGGTATCCCATAAAAAGCATCATAAACCAGTTCAGTGATTCTCCCGGAAGCTGTGGCTTAAAATACAGTAAGGCATAATAACCGACCGCAAATATATATCCCAGGACTCCCGGAGCTTTCTTCTCAATTCCAAATACTTTATAAAGCTCTGTCATTCCGATCAGGCTGATCAGAAGCAGAACCCCGAACAGAAGGCTTCCGCCCGTAATCACCGTGATCAGTGCAATGATCACCAATAGTATTCCACTCAATAACCTCGTCTTAAACATTATTTTTCCTCCTCAACGCCACCAAATCGTCTGTGCCGGTGATTATATTCTTCGATTGCCTTTATCAGCTCTTCTTTCGTAAATGCCGGCCATGGCACATCTGTAAAATAAAATTCTGAGTAAGCAAGCTGCCAGAGCAGATAATTGGACAGTCTCTGCTCCCCGCTTGTACGGATCATCAGATCCGGATCCGGGATATCATGCGTATCCAGATAATCGTTCACTGTCTTCTCTGTAATCGAATCAGGATTTATTTTCCCTTCCCTGCAATCCTCTGCAATCTTCTTAACAGCCCTGGTGATCTCATCCCTGCTTCCATAATTCAAAGCAATCGTAAAATTTAAGCCTCCGTTATTGACTGTTGCCTCTTCCAGCTCTTTGATACGGCTTTTAATATTTTCATCCAGTGGCTCAATATCCCCGATCACCCGGATCTTCATATCATTTTTTGCCGCTGTCTTCAGACAGGTCTTCATATAATTGCGAAGTAATGTCATCAATGCATCTACTTCATTTTTCGGCCGGCTCCAGTTCTCTGTAGAAAACGCATAGACTGTCAGATACTTGATTCCGAGTCGCCATGCTTCCTCACAGATCCGTTCCACATTTTTACTTCCCTGGGCATGACCGTAGTTTCTCGGCATTCCTTTGGATTTTGCCCAACGCCCGTTTCCGTCTAAAATGATTGCAATATGCTGTGGTACATTCATCTATTGCTCCTTTCCTCTCCACCTTACAAAAAATGGAGCCTAAATCATAAGCTCCACTGTTCGTACTGCTCTATAACCGATTAAACCGTCATGATCTCTTTGGATTTTGCCTCGACCATCTTGTCCACCTGTGCAATATACTTATCGGTGATCTTCTGAAGCTCGTCTTCCAGATCCTTGATCTCATCTTCTGAAATTTCCGTTCCTTTCAGCTTCTTAAATGCCACATTTCCGTCACGACGGATATTGCGGACTGCAACCTTTGCTTCTTCCCCTTTTTTCTTTACATCCTTTGCAAGCTCTTTTCTGCGATCCTCTGTCAGCTCAGGGAATACCAGACGGATCGAAGTTCCATCATTTGTCGGGTTGATTCCGATATCAGAAGTAAGGATTGCCTTCTCGATAGCTTTCAGCATGCTTTTTTCCCATGGCTGAATCTGGATCATACGTGCTTCCGGCACAGAGACATTTGCCACCTGCTGGATCGGAGTCGGTGAACCATAATAGTCTACGGCAATCTTATCTAATACATGAGGATTGGCACGTCCTGCACGGATCGTAGCAAGTTCGCCATCCAGATTATTGATCGTCTTTGTCATCTTTACGTCATATGCTGCAATTTTTTCATTCATATCGGAAAATCCTCCTAAACTGTTACTTTTGTTCCTGTAAACTTGCCCTGCATGGTATTCACGATACTGTTCTCTTCATTCAGTCCGAATACCAGCATCGGCATCTTATTTTCAAGACAGAGAATGGATGCTGTCAGATCCACTGCTGCCAGCTTCTGATCGATCACATCCTGAATCGTAATCTCGTCATATTTCACTGCCGCAGGATTCGTCTTCGGATCACTGTCATAAATACCGTCGATTGCCTTTGCAAGAAGCATTGCATCTGCCTCGATCTCGATGGCACGAAGTACTGCTCCTGTATCTGTAGAGAAATACGGATGTCCTGTTCCGCCTGCAAAGAAGATCACTTTTCCCTCTTCCAGTGCTGCAGTTGCTGCATCCTTGGAAAACAGAGAAGTAAAAGCACCACATACAAACGGTGTAAATACTTCGGTCTTCATTCCTACGTGACGGAAAATATCCGATACATAGATACAGTTCATCACTGTCGCCAGCATTCCGATCTGATCTGCTTTTGTACGGTCGATCGTCTCACTGGTTCTTCCTCTCCAGAAGTTACCTCCGCCGGTCACGATCGCTACCTGGATTCCCTCATCAACAAGCTGCTTTACCTGCTTTGCAACACCGATACACGTTGCCTCGTCAAATCCGGTCTTCTTTTCTCCTGCAAGAGCCTCTCCGCTTAACTTTAACAATACTCTTTTCATATCTGTATAGCTCCTTTATTCTGTATTATTACCTTAATTGGAAGTATAACATAACTTTCCACATTTGTCATTTCTTAAATAATCAGCATGGAAAAAAGCACAGTAATGATTCCACAGATCCCGATTGCCAGTCCGCTCATCGCACCTTCTACTTCCCCGATCTCGATCGCCTTGGACGTTCCCACCGCATGACTGCATGATCCGATCGCAAGTCCTGCTGCCACAGGATCTGATACATGGAAGAGCCGAATCAGGAACGGAGCAATAATACTTCCCAGGATTCCTGTAAAAATAACTGCAACGACCGTGATTGGTACAACTCCACCGCCCGGCTCTGAAATACTCACTGCGATCGGTGTCGTCACTGATTTGGGGAGCAGGGATACTGTCATGCTCTCATCCAGTCCGAACAGTCTGCACATCCCGTATACACTTCCCATGGATGCCGCCGATCCCGCCGTACATCCCACCAGGATCGGGAGCCAGTACTGCTTCAGGATATCCAGCTTTGTATAAATTGCAACTGCAAGGCATGCCGTTGCAGGAGCGAGGAACATATTGATCAATTCTCCTCCAACATTATAAGTATCATATGGAATATCAAACACAAGTAATACACCGACGATCAGTACGATTGCAACGATCAGCGGATTGCAGACCGGAGTCTTCAACTTATGATTTAGTTTTACTCCGATCCAGAATGCCACAATACTCAGTGCCACACCGAAATATGGAGATACCATTAATTCTTTCATGCTTTTTTCCTCCTGTCTTTCCACTTTTTCATCAGACGTACTGTAAGCATGACACTGTAAGCTGTCACTGCAAATGTCACAACAGTCGAAATAATGCAGATAATAATCAGTTGAACTGCCGTGCTTTTCAGTTCATCGAAATAATTGATGATGCTTACTCCCGCAGGTACAAAAAAGAATGCCATATTACTCAGCAGAAAATCTGCTTTCTCCTGTACATGCTCGATCTTTAAAAATCCGGTCAGCAGACAGATCAGTAAAAGAACCATCCCGATCACGCTTGCCGGAAACGAAAATGGCAGATAATGCTCGATCACCAGGCTGATCCAGCAGACGCCAAAAATAACCCCGAACTGCTTCAAAATTTTCATTTTCCTTACCTTCTTCATATATAAAATGTTCCTGCTGCGGATCATTTTCCACAGACACTTCACCTAGGTTACCACTCCGGCAGAATGAAGTCAATAAACGGAACACTGAAATCTGTTCCTCTCTTTTCTACTTTTTTGTAAAATTTTCTAAATGACCCTCATAAAATGATTGACATTTTAGTGTCAATGATTTATGATACAAATGTTTTTGCACTTTAAACAACTAAAATTTTACAGTGCGAATGTGATTGTACTTTGGGAGGACATAAAAATGATTATTGTATTAAAGCCAAATACTACAGAAAAAAATATAACCCGCGTTGAAAATCTTGTTACGAACAGAGGTCTTGACACGCATCTTGTCCGCGGAACAGAAATGACGATCATCGGTTGTATCGGTGATACAACTCTGATCGACCCGAGACTTTTCGAGGTTGACGAATCCGTTGATAAAGTCATGCATGTCCAGGAACCTTACAAGCTTGCCAACAGAGCTTTTCATCCGGAAGATTCGATCATTGATGTTTCCGGTGTTCAGATCGGTGGTGACCACCTGGGACTGATCGCAGGTCCGTGTTCCGTTGAATCTTTTGAGCAAGTTCTTGAAATTGCACAGAAAGCCAAAGCATCCGGAGCCAATCTTCTGCGCGGCGGTGCATTCAAGCCCCGTACAAGCCCTTATTCTTTCCAGGGACTTGGTCTTGAGGGACTGGATATTCTCTGTGCAGTAAAAGAAGAAGTCGGTCTTCCGATCGTAACAGAGCTGATGTCTCCAAAATATCTGGATGTCTTCAATGAGAAAGTCGATCTGATCCAGATCGGAGCAAGAAATATGCAGAACTTCGATCTGTTAAAAGAATTAGGTCAGCTTGACCGCCCGATCCTTTTAAAGAGAGGTCTGAATGCGACCTATGAAGAATGGATCATGTCTGCTGAGTACATCATGGCATCCGGTAATGAAAATGTCATTCTGTGCGAGCGTGGAATCCGTACTTTCGAGACCTATACAAGAAATACATTAGATCTCCAGTGTATTCCTGTACTTCGTAAAAAGACTCATCTGCCGATCATTGTCGATCCAAGCCATGCCGGCGGAAAATGGTGGCTGGTAGAGCCAATGGCAAAAGCAGCGATCGCTGCCGGTGCTGACGGACTCATGATTGAGGTTCACAATAACCCGGAGGCTGCACTTTGCGATGGTGCTCAGTCACTGAAACCGGAAAAATACGATGCCCTTCTGAAGCAGGTCAGCCAGATCGCTACTGTAATCGGAAAATCACTGTAAGGAGTTTCATTAATGGAATTAACTGTAAATTTAGGACCGGATACTTATCCTATTTATATTGAAAACGGAATCCTGCCACAGACCGGAAGTTATATCCGTAAATTCTTCACTGGGAAGAAAATCATGATCATCTCAGATGATCATGTGTTTCCGCTTTATGGAAAGACTGTCCTGGATTCCCTGAAGGACTATGAATGCCATTCTCTTGTCCTTCCGCATGGTGAACCTACGAAAAGTTTTCAGACACTTCCGCAGATTTATTCTGCGATGCTGGATGCCAGACTTACCCGAAGTGACCTGGTCATTGCACTGGGAGGAGGCGTGATCGGTGACCTTGCCGGTTTCGCTGCTTCCAGTTTTCTCCGGGGCGTCAGGCTGGTTCAGATCCCGACTTCCCTTCTTGCCCAGGTAGACTCTTCTGTTGGTGGAAAAGTCGCAGTCGATCTGCCACAGGGGAAAAATCTTGTAGGTGCATTTTTTCATCCAAAAGCAGTCATTATTGACCCGGATGTGCTGAATACGCTCCCCCAGCATTTCATCAGTGACGGTATGGGCGAAGTCATTAAATACGGATGTATCAAAGATAAAGCTCTGTTCGATACTTTAGTCCGCCATACTTCTTTTGAAGACCTGAAGCCGGAACTGACCCGGATCATCGCACGCTGCGTTGATATTAAGCGGATTGTAGTAGAACATGACCAGTTTGATACCGGTGAACGGATGTTGTTGAACTTTGGTCATACACTGGCTCATACGATCGAGCAGTATTATAATTATGAAAGAGAAAGCCATGGGGAGGCAGTCGGAATCGGTATGTATCAGATTACCCGGCTTGCTGAAGAAAAGGGACTGACAACCACAGGTTGTGCCGATGCCATCAAAAAGGCTCTGGATATCTACTGGCTTCCAGATCATTGTGATCTGCCAATGTCGTCTCTTACAGATGCTATTGCTTTAGACAAAAAGAATTTAAATAATCATCTGAATCTGGTTCTTCTCCATACGATCGGTGACAGTTATGTCCGCCCTGACAGTCTTGCATTCTTTGATGGAGCAGGACAGATTTAGACTATGAAAAACCGGATGAATGGTCATTTTTCTGCCATTCATCCGGTTCTTTTTATCATTTTTTATCATTCATCTTTAAACTTTTTACAGATATTTTTTAATTGTCGGGATCAATACATTCATATCATTATCTTCTGCCAGAAGAATTCGGTTTCTTTTACAATACTTTCCATGGATCTTCTTTTCCCTCGGAATGTAAAATACAGCTTAACAGTGAATTTTTTACCATATCGCTGACTGCCTGGTCTGTATAAAAGGCCATATGCGGAGTTACAATAACATTCGGAAATCCCCGCAGGATATACAGATCCTTTTTACTTAAAATGTCCGATTTTCTGTCATAATAATACATACCAAATTCGTCCTCAATCACATCCAGTCCGACTGCTCCGACTTTCTCATTTTCCAAAGCATTGATCAGAGCTTTCGTATCGATCAGGCCGCCTCTTGCAGTATTGATGATCACAACTCCATCTTTCATTTTTGCAAAAGCCGCTGCATCCAGCAGATGTGCATTTTCTGCTTCTAACGGCATATGCAGGGTGAGCAGGTCACATTCTTTGTAAATCGTATCAAGATCTGCATACTGTGCATACTTTTTCACTTCTTCATTTTCATAGGCATCATAAGCGTAAATTCTACACCCGAACCCTGACAGATCACGGATGACCGCCCGTCCGATCCTTCCCGTTCCAAGTACTCCCACGGTAAAATTGTGCAGCTCTCCCCCCTGGATTCCAGGCAGTGAAAAGTCATTGATCTCCGCTCTCTGCATGATCCTCTTCATTTTGCGGATTGCCATCAGCATCAGCATCAGCGTATAGTCTGCCACACATTCCGGTGAGTAGGATACATTGCTGACACTCATTCCGAATTTTTTTGCTGCCTGCAGATCAATATGATCAAATCCAATCGTTCTTGTGGAGATCATTTTTACTCCCAGTTCATGAAATCTTTCCACCAGTTGTGCATCGATCTTTGTTGTGATAATACTCAGATATTCATAACCTTCTGCCAGATGTGCATTTTCCAGCGTCGGTGCATCCTTACAGATTCCAAGCTCCACTCCATATTCTTTTGAAAATTTCTGAAAAAACTCTGCCTCATCAAATTCTCTGTAACTGTAAACAAAAATTTTCATACTTCTCTCTCCTCGTCTCCAATATCATTCTATTTTCTCTTCTATCATTCAATCAGACCATAATGTTCCATTGCAAAGGCGATTCCATCCTCTTCCACCGTCTTCGTTACAAACTCTGCATATGGATCCAGTACCGGATCATGGTTCCCCATTGCAACTGCATGTTCCACAAACTGAAACATGGCAAGATCATTGCTGCTGTCACCAAAAACATAGGCATTTTTCGGATTAATCCCGAACTTTTCCATAATAAACCTGCAAGCCGTTGCTTTCGTATAACCTTTCTGGATCACTTCATAAGTATGACTGCCCCGATCCAGTGCCTCCAGCTCTCCTTTGGTATACTCTAAAAAAGACTTCAGATCGCTGCGTTCATCCTCATAAAGGAAAATCTTATCATAAATAAAATCTCCCTTTTCAATGGACTGCTCCATTCCCATTCCTCTTCGGTGAAAATATCTTCTGGAACTCTCCAGTCCGTCAAACCGGCTCATCCTCTCAGGATAATAAACATCTTCCTGCCCTTCTGCAACTACCCCCAAATTACACTCCGTCGCTTTTTTCAGGATTTCCCTTCCACGCTTTTTTTCGATTGAACTTGAAAAAAGGACTTCATCCTGATAAGTAAGATACGTTCCGCATCCGCATAGATATCCGTCAAACTTCAGTCTGCGGATCTCCGGCGGAATACTGCAGATCGTCCTGCCAGTATTGATAAAAAGAAGATGTCCTGCCTGCTGTGCCGCTTTCATTGCATTGATCGCACTGACAGGAACTTCCTTTGTAATCTCGCTGAGTACGGTTCCGTCTATATCAAAAAATAATACTGCTCTGTCCAATTTCTTTTTTCTCCTTCTGTCCGTCCGGCTGATCCGGTGGAACTACTCCGGGTAATTAACTCCAACTTTTTCGGAATCCATTTCCCTATTCTTATAGATGTCGGGGTCAAAAGCCTCCGACTTTGATGCCTACGGATTGCTCCGTGCTACGCACTCCCACAATCCTACCCTGGCATCTTCTTATAGATTTTAGCACTTTTTCCCACTAAAGCATAGAGATTCCTGGATTTTTAAAGAAAAAAGCAGCATCCCCGGACTTTGATCAATCCCGGTCTGCTGCCAACTTTCATTTTATCAGTTTTATTTTCCCGCTGCACTCAGATTCATCTTTCTAAATACAACTACCAGTACTTTACCGATGGCAAGTACCAGGATCGCTGCCGCGATTGCTTCAGGAATCCCCGATGCCATTACCGTTCCCATCACCAGACCAAATACGGCACTGATCGCTACTTCTTTTGCCTCGGCATACTGCTGTGCAAATAAGACGTAAATACTTCCCATTACGATGATCGTATGAAAAATAGACCCTACAAATCCAACAATCGGAAGTGCGATCACTTCATTCACCTTTACCTTTCTGAATAAGATCCACAACCATCCGGCTGCGACACCAAGTAAGATCCGGCATCCAACCGCCACCCATAATGCCTTGAATGCTCCCGGAATACCGGTTGTACTCATAAACGGTGAAAATGCAAAGGATAAAAGAGTCGGTGTCATTGTATTGCTGACAACCGAACAGATACCGAATACACCTCCAAGAATTGCTCCGGCAGATGGTCCTAAAAGGATTGCTCCAAGGATGACCGGAATATGGACTGTTGTTGCCTTGATCACCGGAAGCTGAATCATGCCCAGCGGAGTATTCGCAAGGACAATGATGATTGCTGCCATAAGTGCAACACTGACCAACCAACGAGTATCATGCTTTTTCGTCTTCATTTTTCTCCTCCTGTTATCGTTCTCATTCCCTGAGATACAATACATTTATGTGTCGGTTTATTATAGCATTGCATTTTCCTCCAGACAAGCAGAATTTGCCTTTTCCAGTCATGCTGCAATCCATTTTTACATATATTTTTACTAATGAAACCTTTCGGGGTAAACCGATGAAACCTTCTTTTTCTTCAAGGCTCAAAGATTTTTTGCAAGGTGCTTTTTCTCCTGTCAGACTTGGACTTCTCCTTCTCATTGCTTCCTATTTTGCGGGAACAGGAATCGGCTGGCTTTCCCGCCATCCGTCTTTTTTCTCCTTCTTTCCATGGAATATGGAGTCCTCCGTTTCTTCCCCGGCCGATCCTTCTTCAACCGATACTTCCTCGACTGATACTCCGGTCAGTACCGGCCTGACTTCTTTAAGCTGTGCCATTCCCTCCCTGACTGCACCTTCCGAGGGAAACTGGGGACTTAGTTTTCAGCAAGACGGACAGCTTCCCACCGGAAATGCCACCATTGAATCCCTCAAAAAATATGACGCATACTATGCAAAAGATACGGATGAAAAAGTTATTTTCCTGACTTTTGACGCAGGGTATGAAAATGGAAATACACCCGCCATCTTAGATGCACTCAAAAAGCATCAGGTCAAAGCGACCTTTTTTGTTGTCGGCACTTACATAGAATCCGAACCGGAACTCATCCAGCGTATGACAGACGAAGGGCATACCGTTGGAAACCATACCTGGCATCATCCAGATATGTCAAAGATCGCCTCGCTTGATACATTCAGGAAAGAGCTAGAGGATGTAGAAACTGCCTATAAAAATGTAACCGGAAAAGAAATGACGAAATACTACCGTCCTCCACAGGGAAAATACAGTGAATCCAATCTACAGATGGCAAAAGAACTTGGCTATAAAAGCTTTTTCTGGAGTCTCGCCTATGTAGACTGGTATCAGAATCAACAGCCTTCCAAAGAAGAAGCTTTTGAAAAACTGCTGAACCGGATTCATCCCGGAGCATTGGTTCTTCTCCACAGCACCTCTGCAACCAATGCACAGATCCTCGATGAACTTCTGACCCGATGGGAAGAAATGGGGTATCAGATTCTTCCACTTCAGGATCTTGTAAAATCTTAAGGTACTGTACATTGGTTTCCTGGATAATACCCGGCTATGCAGATGAGCTGCTGGCAGCTTCTCCTGCATAGCCGGGCATAAAAAACCTGCCGGACATTTTTCTCTGTCCGGCAGGTTTTCTCTTATCTCTGGCTGTCTGCTTTTTCTTTTCACGGAATCTTACAGCAGATTCTTTCTCAGTTCTTCTCCACTCTTTGCACTTAAATATGCAGGAGCAATATCAAAAACGGTCTTGCATCCTGACTGTCCTTCTTTGGCAAGTCTGTATGCTGCCCTTGCATATGCAATCAGTACAGAAGAAGTAAATTCCGGGTTGGAATCCAACTTCAGACTGTATTCGATCAGATGACTGTTCTCCTGATTCCAGCCTGTCTTTCCGCTGCGGAGTACAAATCCACCATGCGGGATTCCACTGTGGTTCGCCTTCAGTTCTTCCTCACTGATAAAATGTACTGTTGTATCATAATCGGAGAAATAGTTCGGCATGGTCTTGATCTCTTCTTCAACCTTTGCAGCATCTGCTCCCTCTTCCAGTACTACGAAACACTCTCTTGTATGCTTCTGTCTTGTTGTAAGTTCCGGATTTTCTCCATTTCTTACTGCCTCAAGAGCCGCCTCTACAGGGATCGTATACTGCTTTCCATCTTTTACACCTTCTACTCTGCGGATTGCATCAGAATGTCCCTGGCTGACACCTTTTCCCCAGAATGTATAATCTTTTCCATCCGGAAGGATTGCATTGGCATATAATCTGTTCAGTGAGAACATTCCCGGATCCCAGCCTACGGAAATGATTCCTACATTGCCGCCCTCTTTTGCTGCTGCATCTACATTTCCAAAATGCTCAGGAATCCTTGCATGTGTATCAAAGCTGTCGATCACATTGAAAAGCTTTGCATATTTCGGAGTCTGTTCTGGAAGATCTGTCGCACTTCCTCCACAAAGGATCATAACATCAATCTTGTCCTTCCATGCTTCTACATCCTCTACTCTGCACACTGCTGCTCCCTCTGTCAGGATCTTCACTGTTGCAGGATCTCTTCTCGTAAAGACTGCTGCCAATTCCATATCTTCATTCTGTCTGATCGCACATTCTACGCCTTTTCCAAGATTTCCATAACCTAAAATACCAATCTTAATACTCATTTTTTTCTCCTTTTCACGCCATCTGCAAGATGTTGTCAGAAGCACTTTACCATGTTCCCAACGTTTTAATTATACATTTTATGAGAACGATTTTCAACGGATTCTTTTGGTTATTATAATTCTTTTACATCCTCTGTATGAAAGCAGGAAATAACCTCCATAAATTCCCACGATCATCGCCGCACAGATCAGCAATGCCGGAATGATTGCTTTTATATCATAAATACTGAGCAGTTCAATACATACCTGGATACCAAAAATGGAATGGATCATGGCAAGGAGCAACGGGAAAGCAAAAAAGACTGCCATCTGTAAAAATAATGTATGCCCAAGCTCTTTTTCACTGACTCCCAGTTGTTGTAAAATCCGATATTTTTCTCTTCCGTCAATGGCATCGGACAGTTCTTTCAATGCAAGGAGTGCTGCCCCGCTGATGATAAATACCAGACCAAGATAAATTGCCACAAAAATCACAACTCCACTGGACCCGATACTTTCATCATAGATCTCCGACTGCGTACTGACAGAAAGCAGCTCATCTTCCGTAAACTCTTTCTGATATCGAAATTCATCACTGTCCATATAATTTCTGAACTCTTTTGTATCATATTTTGGGGAATAATCGGCAAGCAGATAAGAAGCATGTCTGCTTGCTTTGGGAAAAGATATTGTATCCGGTACGATCACTACCCCCATATTCTGGTCTGAATACGACATCATCAGATACGTTTCCTGGCATTTTTCCTCTGCTGCATCAAGTACCTGTCCCTGAATCGTAAGCCGGACCTTTTCTTTTAATCCTTTGTTAAAATACTTTTTGGAAAATTCTGTTGTTGCACTCACCGCATAGCCGGCTGCTCCAAGGTGGACTTTTTTATAACCGTACAGTTCTGCTGCCCGGTTGTAGTCACTTTCATGGATCAGTTCTACTTCAGAATCCAGAAATTCCTCGAATCCCTGCTGCGTCTTCAGCAGTTCTTCCCCTGCACTTCCCATCAGATCTTTCATGGTAACTTCTCTGGTTTCATAAGTATAAAATTCATGGCAGTCCTGGAAGGCAGAAAAATCAAATTCTGATTTTTCCAGTACATCCCTGACCGTTTTTCCATCCGTTGTCCATTTTTCCATACTGACTGAAATTCCGGCTACCTTCTTCACCTGCTTCGCCTTATAATCTTTCAGGGCAAAGGCACTGGAGAGAATACAAATGGTAGCAAAAAGCAACAGACAAATGATCGTTCCTGCCGCCACGGAAGTATTGACCTGGCTTCGTATCTCGCTGAAAGCAAAAGAATTCAGTCTTTTATAATAAATCCCGGAACACTTTTTCATGATCTGAAACAAAGCACCACTGACGGACCAAAAGACCAGAAATGTTCCTACAATTCCAAGCAGGATCTGTATCATGACCTCAGCCTCTGTATCCAGTTGTCCGGCAGTAACATTATAATATGCTGTTCCCAGCATGATACACGCTGCTACAAATATAATACAGCAGATGACCGGATTTTTCAGATGGACCTTTTCGTTCTTTTTCTTCGATAATAGCAGATCGATCAGCCTGGTCTTCATAATCAGAACTGTATCCATCAGAATCACGATCACATAAATGATCACGAAATACAAAATCGTCTTCCCAATCGCCGGAATGGATACCGTAAAGACAAATCTGCCCATATCTGCTTCAAACATATGTGCCACCAGCAGTGACATAAACTGGCTCAGTCCGATTCCTAAAAGAAGTCCTGCAGTCAGCGAGACTGCTCCGACCAAGAGCGTCTCACCGAAAAGAATCTTTGCAATATCGCCTTTTTTCATTCCAAGTATCAGATAAATTCCAAATTCCCGGTTTCTTTTTTTCATCAGAAAGCGGTTGGCATACACAATCAGAAATCCAAGGATCAGGGATACAACAATACTCATGCTTGAAATTGCCCACACCATCTGATCGATGGAATCTGACTTTGTCCTGGACACCTCCAGCATCGAAGACTGCCCTTCGATCGCATTGAATACATAAAAGATACAGACACCCAGTACCAGTGTAAAAAAGTAGATTGCATAATCTTTGATACTTTTCCTGATATTTTTGATCGACAGTCTAATCAGCATAATTCATGTCACCTCCGAGAAGTGAAATGACATCCATGATCTGTTCAAAGAAACTTCTCCGTTCTTCTGTTCCTTTTAACAGTTCGTGAAATACCTTTCCGTCTTTAATAAAAATAACCCTCCGGGCATAACTGGCGGTATAGGCATCATGCGTCACCATCAGGATCGCTGTATGCTCTGTTTCATTTAAAAGCTTCAGACTTTCCAGCAGGTCTTTGGAACTTTTACTGTCCAATGCTCCGGTCGGCTCATCCGCAAGGATCAGGCTTGGATGTGTGATGATTGCCCGTGCTGCGGCAACTCTCTGCTTCTGACCACCTGACAACTGATACGGATACTTTTCAAGCACTTCTCTGATCCCGAGCTTCTGTGCCACTGCCTCTATTTTCTCTTTTATTTTATCATGCGGACACTTTTGGATCTGCAATGCCAGTGCGATATTATCAAAAGCTGTCAGTGTATCCAGCAGATTAAATTCCTGAAAAATAAATCCCAGGCGGTTTCTGCGGAAATCTGCAAGTTCTCCCTTTTTCAACTCCGATGTGCAGACTCCGTCGATCCAGACCTTTCCTCCTGTGGGGCGGTCGATTGTAGAAATGCAGTTCAAAAGTGTCGTCTTTCCTGATCCCGAAGCCCCCATGATCGCTGTAAATTCTCCCTGCTCCACAGTCAGGGAAATATCATTTAATGCCTTGGTCAGACTGGTTTTATTTCCATAATATTTTACCAGATGTTCCATCTTCAGAAGTTCACTCATTTTATCTTCTCCTTTCTGCCTGTTACCGCCATTGTAGCTTCTCCCGGTAAAATGAGCCATTGATTTTGCTGACAAAACCTTACACTTCTGTAAGATTCCCTTTTCTTCAGATTTTAAAAACCGACAGGGACATCCGCTTCTCTCTCCCGGAATAAAATTCCGATCCTTGTATACTTTCCCGGTTCTGATTCAGCCAGAATCTTATGTCCCAGTTCCTCGCATAATCTCCTGCAGATATACAGTCCCATTCCTGTAGAACTGCTTTTCCTTCCATTGTCGCCTGTAAATGATTTTTCAAAAATTCTCGGCAGATCCTTTTCTGTGATCCCGATTCCGTTATCTTCTATCCAAAGCCAGATACCGGCTTCTCCGGAGCTGTTCTCCGAGGACTGTACTTTTTTTGTAAAAATCCTGATTTTTCTTTCGTCTTCCGCGGCATATTTGACCGCATTGCTTAAAATCTGACCGAGCATAAACTGAAGCCACTTACGATCCGTATACACCTTCTCGTCTCTCAGTTCAACCAGAACAGAAAAGCCATTCAGGATCAGACTGTCCTTATTGTCCCTGACGGTACTCTGTACAATCTCTTTTAAGCCATAACCTCCGATACAATAATCTTTCTCCGGTACTTCGCCTCGCAGATAATACAGAACCTGCTCCACGTAACTCTCAATCCTTCTGATCTGCTCTTTCATTCTCCGTTCCATATCTTCCCGGTGATTGAACAAAATCAGATTTGTACTTGCGATCGGAATCTTGATCTCATGGATCCAGGTCTCAATATAACGTTTAAATTCTCCATTTTTCCTGATCTGCTGCTCTACTGTATCTGTCATGGAATGTTCCATTTCCTGGATCACCCTACAGAGGATCTGTCCCTCCAGGAATTCCGGTTCATCCAGTAATTCCGTCAGCAGATATTTTTCTTCAAGCTGCGACAGATTTTCTTCCACTTTTTTATAGAATTTTCTTTTTCTCAGGAAATCGTATCCAAAAATCACTCCGATACTCCCGGTCAGCCAAAAAAAAGCAAATCCCTGTAGTGCCACCGGACTTGCGAACAACCATAGGACCGCCTCCACCACACCCTCTGCCAGCAGTCCCAGCAAAAGATGAAGCCTGTGATCCTTTAAATATTTTTTTAAACTCATAATAGCAGATACCCCTGTCCCCGTCTCGTCTCTATCTTATTCTCCAAACCGATCTGTGCAAGACGCTTTCTCAGACGGTTGATATTGACTGTTAGTGTATTATCATCAACAAATTCGCTCATATCCCACAGATGATCCATCAGCTCATCCCTTGAAACGATCTGCCCCTTCCTGCTCATCAGGCAATGCAGGATTGCCAGTTCATTTTTCGATAATACTACTTCATCTCCGTGATAAGAAACCGTACTTCTCAGCAGGTTAAGACGGAGTTCTTCATCCTGCAGTTCTTCCTGAACTGCTTCACCCTCTGCCTTTTCTCCCCGGACAGAAGATGCCCTTTGCTCCGACTGTCTGCCGGTCTGCTCCGTTCTCCGTAAGATCGTTTCAATCCGCAAAAGCAGGATGGTTGGATTGTAGGGTTTTGTCACATAATCATCTGCCCCACTGCTGCGGCTCATGATCTCTTCTACTTCCCCGTCTTTGCTGGTCAGCATGATGACAGGAACATCCGATTTTTCCCTGATCTGACGCAGAATATACTGCCCGTTTGCTCCGGGCAGTATGATATCAAGAAGAACCAGATCCGGACGGATCTGCCTGACCTGGGCAGCCGCATCAGTAAAGTCAGAAAGGATCTCTGCCTGATATCCACTGTCGTTTAACAAGATTTCCAGTTCTTCCCTGAGTATTTTATCATCTTCTATAATTACTATTTTCTTCATATTTTTTCCTTAAAATTTTCCACCACCGCCACCATGGCTTGTTCCTGAAGACGACGTATGCGTACTTGATCCGGAAGATCCTGAATTGTTCTTCGGCCTCGCACTTTTGCTTGTTCTGGTATACAGGAAATGATCCTGCCGTCTTGTCACCTGCATACTTCCCGCTCTGACATAGTTTTCTGCCGAACGCTGCATTTTTACACTTTTCAGACTTCTTCTCATACCTTCCACGATCAGCAGTGCGATCACAACGCCACTTCCAAGTGCGATCAGCAGATTTTTCAACCAGGGATACGCACCTTTAGGCATATGATCTCCGTCATATGCATTCCCGGTTTTCGCCTGCGTAAGAAATTCATCGCACAGATCTGCATAAGTATCAAATGCATCCAGGTATTCTCCATCACTCAAATAAGGTAGGAACTGATCCGATATGTAATCAAGACCAGCATCCGTGATCGCTCTGATCCCGAATCCCGTGGTCGTAATATGCCAGTCTCTTGCCTCCATGCTGACAAGCAGAAGGATACCGCTTTTGTCTGTGCCAATTCCATAGCCATTATAATCATAAAAATCATCTGCATAATCCTGTGCAGACTTTCCATCCAGACTGTTCACCGTCACAACCACCACATCTGCCTGCTGCCGCTCACTGATCTCATCCAGTCTTGCTTCCAGTTCTTCCTCTTCCAGTTCACTGAGAAGATCCGCACGGTCTACCAGCCGTGGGAGCTGCCTCGTTTCCGGTATGACATTTTCCTCTGCTGCTGCAGAAAACCGGATCATCAGCATACTCACAAGACATACAAGCAGAGTACAGAGAAGCAGGATTCGTCTGTTCGATCTTGTTCTGTTCATATTCCACACTCCTCCTACAACATCCACAACAGGGATAAGATACTAAATGCTGCTACACTGATTCCTGCTGTCAGACCCACAAACCAGCGGACATAGGCTCCTTTATCTGTCGGCAGATTTCCTACGAATTTTCCGGTCTGTCCGTTCATGGCAAACCGATATTTCTTTCCCTGCCAGGTAGTATTTAAGATCCATACCGGATAAAGTGCATACTTTACCCTGCTATTTTCCAACCGGACATTGGAATTTTCTACCACCACACCGCTGTATCCCTTTACCGTGGCACGAAAAGCATCCTCTGTACTCTGTCTGATCCTGCGGTTCGCATGGCCGATACTTTCTTCTGCATTCACATCATACTTATCAGCCAGATAGCCTGCCAGATATGCCGTCTGAAAATCCACCGCATCCTTAAAATCATACGGTTCGATGGATTCCATCAGATCATCTTCCATCTTGGAAGAACCATCCACCGGAACCCGTTCAAACCCGATCCGTCCCCCTCGTAAAATAGAATAGTAACTGGTCTGGGTATAATTATAATCCGAATCACTCCATGTCCGCACAGTCGTTCCTTTATAACGGATATCTGCTTCTGCATCCGCATCAAATAACCAGAATGGAACATAGATCCCTTTGATCTCATCAATATGATTCTCACTGCGGAATACTTTCGGAAGGAGCGGCTTTCCATTCAGATGGCTTTTAAACCGTTCCTTTGCCGCAGCCTTATCCAGCTTGAACGGAATCACGTAATCCGGTCTCAGATCTCCCTGGAACTGTCCTTTCATTACAACAGGATTATCACAGTACGGGCATTTTGTGGCAGCCTGATTCTCATCTGCTATGATCTCACCACCACAGGATTCGCAATGGTAAACCCTCATCTTTGAGGTCTCTTCTTCTCCCCACTGACTTCCGGCATCTTCCTGCCACTGCATCTGATCTTCCTTCTGCTTTTCCTGCTTCAGTTCCTCATCATACTTCTTCAGCGTCTCAATTTCAAACTCTGTATCACAGTACGGGCATTTCATTTTCTGTGCAGTACTGTTAAACTCTACAGCTCCTCCACAACACGGACACTTATATTGTATCAACTCACTCATTTATCTTTCTTCCTTTTTATCCGACGATATCATTTGCATCAAATGGATCTCCGCATTCCGGGCAGAATTTCGGTGGATTCTTCGGATCTTCCGGTTTCCATCCACACTTGTCGCACTGGTACACAGGAGTTCCTTTCGGACGGGGTTTTCCACACTCTGTGCAGAATTTTCCTTTATTTTCCGCACCGCAGCTACAGATCCATCCCTCCTGTGGTCTTTCCTTTCCACACTCCTGACAGAACTTCCATTCTTTCTCATTCACAGCTCCACAGGCACAGGTCCACTTTCCTGCTGCTTCTTTCTCACCGCCCTTGCCCGGTGCTGTCATATGCGGCTGGCTGCTGACATTCTGCTGGTTCTGTCCTGCATTGTTCTGAGCCATCTCAGCTCCCATCTGATACAGATTCTGAGCATTCATTCCTCCATTTTGTGCTGCCATTCCCATTCCCATAAATCCGGTCATGGCTCCTGCGGAATTGCCTGCTGCCGTCTTCATTGCACCGGCCTGAGCCTCTGTCAGAGTTGCTGCTGCCATCATCGGATCACGCAGGATCGCCGTCTTCTGTGCCTGCTTGATCATCTCAGCATCCTCTTTCGGCAGATCGATCGTTCCAATGGCAACGGATACGACCGTAATTCCTCTCGTATTTGCCCATTTTCCTGTCAGTGCCTCATTCATCGCATCACACAGCTCTGTTACATGTCCCGGAAGTGCATTGGGACGGATCTCCAGATCTGAAATTTTTGCAAATGCCGGCTGCAATGCACTGATAAATTCCGTCTTAAGCTGATGATCCAGCTCTTCTCTTCTGTATTCCTGCTCTATATTTCCACATACATTTGCGTAGAACAGAAGTGGATTTGATATCCTGTAGGAATAAACTCCGCTGCACCGCACTGATACATCTACGTCCAGACCGATATTTCTGTCTACTACACGGAACGGAACCGGATTCGGCGTTCCGAACTTATTGTCGATCAGCTCCTTTGTATTTATATAGTAGATTCTCTGATCTTTTCCGGTGTCTCCTCCATATGTAAAACGCTTGCCGATCACATCAAATACCTGATCCAGTGATGATCCAAGATTTCCTGAAAAGATCGTCGGTTCCGTCGATGCATCATAAGTATACTCTCCCGGTTCCGCACATACTTCTACAATCTTTCCCTGCTCCACGATCAAAGCACACTGTCCGTCTGCCACTGCAATTCCCGACCCGCTTGTGATAAGATTATCACTTCCTTTTTTATTTGCCGAACGGCTGCCGATCCGCTTCTGTCCTTTTACCGCAAGAACATCCGCATCCAGTGATTCACAGATAAAAAACTCCTTCCACTGATCTGCCATTGTTCCGCCAACCGCACTGATTGCTGCCCTGATAAGTCCCATATTCCTTCCTCCTTTGAGCTTTTATGTTATTTCCTATTGTATCAAATTCTGCTCGAAAATACTACTATTGATATCATAGCGTTTATGCAGCAAAAAAAGAGACTGTATACAAAGTTATTCCCTGTATACAGTCTCTCCTGCTTTCTGCTGCATTTTCTCTGTTTTTTATGATTTTCTCTGCCGGGTTGCCTTTTTCCGGTATGCCAAGACACCGGTTCCTGCTGCCAGTATCATCAGGACTGCCCATCCCGAAAGTATATCTTCATCTCCGGTTTTAGCAGATCTTACTTTTTTTACAACGGCCTGCGTTCTTTTCTCCGGCTGCTGATATTTATTTTCAAAAACCGGCTCGCTCTTATTTCCTTCACTGTCAAAATAGACTGTCACGGTTTCCAGTGACTCCATTTTTTCATCCCACATTACATAGACATCTACATAATAGACCTCGGAATCATAAGTCCAGTCTGCTTTTGTCCCGCTCTCCTGCTTTAAAATATAACTGTATACCCCCGGCTGGGTATAATGAAGAAGAAATGTTCCCGTTCCAGCTCCTTCAACCGTCAGCTTTCTTTCCTGGTTGTCTGAAGCTCCCTGTTCTTTCAGTGTATACGTAAATACTTCTTTTTCCGGTGCTGTTCCACTGACTTTTGTCTGTACATTGACCTCGGCACTGCCGCCTTCTTCCGCTGCATAGATTGTGCAGGCTCCAATCACTGTCATCATCAGAACACTCGTCATTGCTACGAACATATTCCAGAAACTTTTCTTTCTTTTCACTCTGTTTCACTTCCTTCCACTGTATTTTCCTTTATCACTTTGCAGATCAGAAGATGACGGCCATTTGTATTTCCTGAAGAACAGGTAGATAATGCTATCATCTGATCTTCCACCGTCAGCCGCTGCCCCCGTGTATGGACTGCCAGTTCGTAAATGTGCCGGATCAGCTCTTCTTTTTCTTCTTTCTCTTTCCAGTCTGTCCGGTATACATATTTATCATACGCATCTGCCTTCAGGATTGCGACCGTCTCCAGCTTCAGGATCCTGCCTTCCACGTAAAGTGTCCCGGTTGTATTTTTTTCAAAGAAAGAAACATCGGTATATAAATCAATATCCCCGAACATTTTTCTGCCCTGCATATGGTGTCCCATAATCACAGTATAGAAATCATGAAAGTTTCTGTCAGATTTTGCATCAAGAAAAATACTTCCTGCCACAGATGGATTTCCAAGCACATCCTTTTCCAGATACTCAAAATTATCTGTTCCCTGTACAACCGGATAATCTATTTTCGTATGATCCAGTGTAAGCCATCCACATACATCCGGATTCATTGCTTTCAGTTCCTGAAAACTGTAACTTAATTCCTCTTCATTTGCAGGTTTATACCGGATCAGATCCTCCCTTACCTGATCCGGTTCCTTTAATATGCTCCAGTTATCCCACAGTGCATATCCTGAATAGGCAATGCAGCAGAAAAACACGATCGCTGCCAGACCATTTACCAGGTAGTGGAAGATCTGCGTCAGACAATACTCTGCCTTACGCTCCATAGATCATCCTCTTTTTCTGCGGAAAAATACAACGCCTCCTGCGATTGCTGCAAGGAAGAGAACAGCAAATGGAAGAATCTCCAGTGCGATTCCTGTCGGTGACGGCACAGTCTTTGTATTTGTATAGTCTACTGTATTTTCACCATCCATCCGGATTGTACCTTCTGCTGTATCACTGGTCTGATTTGCTTCTTTATTTACACTTACCTCGGTCTTCTGATAACCTTTTTTATCAGTCTCAACAACCGTGTAGGATGCATTTTCAGGAAGATTCTTAACTACAAAGGTTTCGCCATGTCTTAATGTAAATTCTGTCTCTGTTCCATTGGTGATCGTTTTTCCGGCAACGTTAGTGGAATATGTTCCGTCAATTCCTGTGATCGTTACTTTAAATGTAAAGTCATCATTTTTGTTGGCTGCACCGCCTCCGACTTTTTTAGAAACCGTAAGTGTCTTATTTGCAGCCGCATTATTCTCGAATGTTGCTCCATCTAACTTATTTTCGCCCTGTGCTGTACTGACACCATTGATCTTCAGTCCTTCAAAATTATCCTTCCACACTACCTGCACTATAATTTCATACGTTGCCGTATCATAAGAAATATTCGGATTTATTCCTGCATTTTCTGACAGGGTAAAATGATACGTTCCCGGTGTCGTAAAAGAAATTCCGTTCAATAAATCTACATACGATTTCGTTGCAGAACTTGTATTTCCTCCTGCCGCACTGGTTTTCCACTGTGCTGACAGAGTTGTATCAACTGCCGTTCCTTCACTCATAAGCTGATTCATATACTGTGGAGCTGCAGGTACGTTGGTTGAAACTGCCTCCACACTGTCATAGGTTAACTGAAATGTAAATTCTTCCCCATCTTTCAGAAGTCCATTTTCTGCCGCAGTCCAGGTTTTTGTGAGTACTGCACTCGTATCATTTGCAGTTACCGATACAGACATTGCATCTGTCTGTGCGTCTGCAGCAAATACAGACCCTGTCATTCCAAGGAGCATTGTTCCTGACAGCAGTGCTGCTGCCAGCTTTTTCATATTATTCTTCATTTTTCACCTTAGCATAAAACCTTCAGAAGCAAAAAGCTTATGCATTTCCTTTCTTTTTATTTTTATTGAATCCATTAGATGATGTTGGGGGCAAAAGCCCCCAACTATGATAGATGATCGTTGACGGCTTCCGGATCTTCCTGCTTCTTCAGCATGATCCCGCCAAAAACCATGGATTCCCTTCTACAGATTTCTTCTGCGGATCAGCGTAACCACAATGCCTTTGATCTGCTTCCGCAAGATCGGTCCATAACTTCTGCTGTCCTCCGTTGAGGAAGGATCATCCGCCAGAATATAATATTCCCCTTTTTCAAGCGATTGTTCTTCCGTACCATTTGCAGGTCCTTTTTCATAAAATACTTCTGTATCAGCCTGCGTATATCCATTGATCACCAGTTCACCTTCCTCTGTGATCTGCACAGTTTCTTCCGGCACTGCCGCAATTCTTCCAATATGCAGAAGTCCGTCTGCCTGATAAACAACCATATCTCCTGCTTTATATTCTGTATGCAGGCGGTAATACATCAGAATATCCCCGTCACATGCTGCCGGTTTCATTGCTGAACCATACACCCGGGTAAATCCAAATATGACCCACCCTGTAACAAATACAAAAATGATAAGGAATACCGCTTTGAAAAAATCTGATCTTCGAAGTTTTTTTAATTTTTCCTTGTCCATCTTTCCTGCTCTGTCTTTCTAAAAAAACTTTTTCTTTCTGTCTTTTCTTCTCCTGCCTGTAATTCTGCTGCCCAGCAGTCCTGCCAGTGCAGTTCCTCCCATCAGCCAGTATGGCACACTTAGCAGTTCTGCACCTGTCGGTGGCTGTGCATCTAACTGGTTTGTAAAAACCAATTCTGTCTTCTCACTGGAAAGCTGGATTTTTATTCCCGATGCATCACTGTACTTTTCAGAAATTCCATTTACTGTAACTTTTGTTACATAATCACCATTTTCTTCTTTGATCTGAACATCCCCTGACGGCATCTGCAGGATTCTGGCTTTTTCTCCATTCTTTAAAGACAGCCTTGCCACTCCATTTCCATCAAATGTAAGTGTTTCCTGATGCCCTGCCCCGTCATTTTCTGCAATTCCTTCATAGCTGACGCTGTAACTGGTTCCGGCAAGCGATGTTTTTGTCAGAACAAACGTAAAATGTTCTTTTGGGTCTGCCGCACCTCCGGCAACTTTCTTTTCAATCCATAAATCTGTACCGACCTGCCTGGTTGTCATTTTGAGCCTGCAAAGGTAATACGTATCAGCCGTTACCGTCCGGTATGCAAATTTCCCCTGTGCAGGATACACATGATAATTTTTTACGTAAGACGCATCTGCACCATCTGACTTCGGCACAATTTCTGTCTGATATGTTACTCCGTCTTTCTGATACGTCATGATAATGTGGTCATTTCCTTCTTCATACTGATAATTCTGACCACCCAGAATCTCCTCTGCTTTCCTTTTAAATTCCCTGTAAGTAACTCCCGGAAGTTTTGTATCATTTGAAGAAATGGCAAAAAGTCCATTATTTTCCGCATCATACAGCTCCACAACATACACCGGTGGATCTTCTGCCAGAACTCCGTCAATATGCCATCCACTCCCCTCTCTTTTCAGGACATATCCTACAAACATATTCTCACCAAATACATTGGTGAACTTTGCCTGATCTGCTGCACTCATGGCTGAAGTAATTGCTTCCCGCCATAATTTTGTAACACTTTCCAGTCTCGTATTTTGCTGATTCCATCTTGCGTCACTGTCGATTGAATAATAGATATATTCTACCCAGTTTCCTCGTCCATAATCTTGCCAGTAACTATAGGAATTTACTTTTTTATTCAGCTCATCCAGATCAACCGTTACTGTGAAATATGGCTTGTCATTTCCTGAAGGGCCAAATTCTCCCATAGCAAATGCATTATTGATGGCTGAGGGCACTTCATTACTGTAACGAAGATAAACTTTTGCTTCAATCTTCCCTGAAACAGCTCGTTCCTGCTGTTCTGCCATCGTCTGCCTGTTTTCAGCCGTCTGTTCTTCTGCTTGTATCTGTCCGTTCCCAGCTGACCGTTCTTCTGCTTGTATCTGTCCGTTCCCGGCTGACCGTTCTTCTGCTTGTATCTGTCCGTTCCCGGCTGACTGTTCTTCTGCCTTTCCGGACTGCTCTTGTAACTGTCCGGATCCAGTGGTTACTGCCTCCGGTATGCCTTCCGCACTCTGCGATTCCGCAAATGCACTTAACTGCATTGATACAAGCAGACAAATTCCAAGTAGTAATGAGAACCAACGCCGGTTTCTTTGCTTTTTCTCATATGAAACTTCTTTTCGTCCCGTTATCCGCATTTTTCCTTCCTTTCCGGCAGATTCTTCCTGATGAACAGGTTTTATTTTCCATCCGCCATTCTGCTTTATTTATATTCGGAAATTCACGGATCATAACAAATTTCGTTCGACACTTTTTGCAAATGTTTCCAAATATAATCTGTATACCTGGATGTAATTTCCAGAATGACTTAATTATTGCGCATCTTTCACGAAGAAAAAAGTCAAATTCTTTTCCTGAATTTTGCAAAAAATAAAATGGTTGAAGATATTTCAAAAAAATTTGCAATATCTTCAACCATTTTATTTCCTATTCGAATTCATATTCTTCAATCAGATGAGCTGCGTCCTGAGATGTTTTACATTCTCGTAATTTTCTCTTAAAAGTATTATTTCTAAACATACTGATAAGACTGAAAAATGCTTTCATATGTACTTTCAGATCCACCGCACTAAAACAGCAGACAAACTCCACCGGATCAAGCTTTTCAACTCCGAATGGAATCGGTCGCCTGAGACTGACAAGATACATTCCTGAAATAATGCTGCCCTTGCCCTGCCCGTCATGAGGAATTGCAAACCCAGGTAATACAACAATATATGGACCATTTTTTTCGGTATTTTCAATCATAGATGCCACATATCTTTTTTCAACATATCCACGCTCATACATCCATCTGCCCATGTTTTCAACAATTTCTTTCCAATCCTGACACTCCACTCCCAGTTGGATATGAGACGCAGGAAGGAAATGATGTAATTCAACTGTATCATAATGTTCCCATATTTCCGCTGACTGACTAAAATATCCCTTTACAATTCTTCTGCTTTTTTTCAATAATATCTCTGCCTCATAAATTGCAGAATCTAACTGCTCTTTCATTTCCTTCCTAGTTATTTCGTTCTTTTCTGATACATAACCGGAAAATTTTTCGCAGATAAGAAGTTCACTCAAAAACTGTACTTCATCTTCTTTGTGAGATATGAAATATTCTTTGGCAATCTGAATCAAAATATTCTGTGCCATCCGATATTTACTATTTGGTTGTCTCTTTTGTATTTCAATGTAACTTCCCTGCTGATTACGATGAATCATAATTCCTAAATATAATACGATCTTCTCGAAAGAATCTTCCCGCAAACGACTCTGATCCAGATACACTGCTTCGTACAATATCTCTCTGATTTTCTGCCAACTGTCTGTTCTGAGATTCAGTTGCTTTAATACAATACTTTCTACAATATCTTTTTGTTCTTTTTCTACACCATTTCCTTTGATATTCATTAGAAATAGCCTTTTATCGCTCTCTTTTCCCTCTACTCGCAGTCCTTTATTAGGATGAGAAAGTACTTTAAGATTACCTTGACCAATATACGCTTTTATCTTACTTAAATCATTGATAACCGTTGACCTGCTTACAACCAGATTGTCTGCAATCACAGACATCGTAATATATTCCACTGTATTAATCAGAAAAGAGGCTGCAATTTCGATACGTTCCTCCTGTGAAAGCTTGTATGTATATAAATCATCTTTCGGAACTGCCTTCAACACCTGTCCAAATGAACTGGGACAGATAATCCTTCCTCCCACAAGTCTGATTTTCCCTAAATCCATTTCTTTCAACAATTCATTGATTAATTTTAAATCATTTCGTATGGTTCTTTGAGAAACTTCAAATTTTTCTGCTAGTTCTGAAAGTGTCATCAATTCCTCATTTCCAATCAATTCATGAATAATTGATACAGTTCTCTTTTTCACTGTCTTCATTTGGCTTCCTCACAACCATGATATTTTTCTTTTGTAATATTTTTTCTTTTTAAAAGCTTTTTATTATTTATATGATGTCAGGGTCAAAAGGTCTGAAACCACGTGTGCTTGCACACTGGTGGTAGAATGACCTTGAGACCCGCCCCGATATGAGCATAAAAGTGGGGCGTAAGCACCATGATATGCGAATAGCGGGTAGGATTGTGGGAGTGCGTAGCACGAAACAATCCGTTGGCATCATTGTTGGGGGCTTTTGACCCCAACATCTTTATATCATTTACAAGTCAACTAAAAAAGAATAAGTTTCTTCCCGGATTCAGGAAAAAACTTATTCTAATCTTCACTCTGATATCTACAATTTATTTTTCTTCTGCAACATTCTCTTCCAGAACAGATGTACAATGAGGGCAACGCGTTGCCTTGATGCTGATCTTGCTCTGACAGAACGGACAGACTTTTGTTGTCGGTGCTGCAGGCTTTTCTTCTGGCTTACTCAGATTCACAAGCTTATTGATCGCTTTCATCAGACAGAACAAAATAAATGCCATAATGATAAAATTCACAACTGCAGAAAGAAAACTGGATGCGAATCCGGCTACATCTTCAAGTGAATAAATCTTCCCACCTGTCAGGACATTTAAAACCGGGTTAATAAAATTATCCGTCAGTGAAGTTACAATTCCTGAAAAAGCTCCACCTATGATAACACCGACAGCCATATCCATAACATTACCCCGAAGTGCAAATGCCTTAAATTCTTCCATAAATTTTTTCAATCTTTTGTACCTCCTGATATTCACTGTTGTATAGCATTTTGTGCTTTACTCATTATAAGATGTCGAGGTCAAAAGCCCCCGACTTTGATGCCTACGGATTGCTCCGTGCTATGCACTCCCGCAATCCTGGCATCATTATAAACTGCATACTCGAAAAGTGCAACACTGATAACATCAAAAAAAGCAATACTCACCAGAGTACTGCTTCCCTACAAAACTATCTTCTATTTTATATACTTTCAAAACTACATACAGTTAAAACCAACACCATCATCCATTTACCTATCACTGCTTTGGTTATGCCCTCGACCTATTAGTAACAGTCAGCTCCATGTGTTACCACACTTCCACCTCTGCCCTATCTACCTCGTCGTCTTCAAGGGGTCTTACTAACTTGACGTTATGGGATATCTCATCTTGAGGGGGGCTTCACGCTTAGATGCCTTCAGCGTTT
>ENA-OURU01000422-OURU01000422.1-human-gut-metagenome-genome-assembly--contig:-NODE-422-length-66315-cov-8.648687_pt1 | contig 66315 bp, 56 predicted proteins | sample MGYA00242137_ERZ509064 | MGnify/ENA primary metagenome ERZ509064 (study PRJEB26280, sample SAMEA2338777) | human gut metagenome | biome: human gut; feature: human-associated habitat; material: faeces...
GCAACAAAATTTGCCGAAAAGACGTAGATAGACGCCTATGAACACGAGCTCTTACGATTCCACAGATAGGCAGGAGGTGCGGAGCAGCGCCAGATCGAAGCCGTTTACGGTGTCATCGCTCTGGAGATCTGCCAGCTGTGTCTGCTCCTGCGTGAGCGAAGCCTGGGCGAGGAGATACTTTTGCAGCAGGATCACATCGGCAAGATCTGCCGTGCCATCTTGATTGATATCGCCGGAAACCGGCTGTACTGGCTGCAAAATGACATCGGCAACTTCGCAGACCTCCACAGTCTTGGCAATGCCGGAGGGCGTGGTGACTGTGACGGAATAGATGCCGCAGGTGTCCTTGGAATCGGCGGTGATGGCGTAGCTTTTCTCCGTGGCGTTTTCAATCTGCTTGCCGTTGTGATACCACTGGTAGGAGAGGCCGCTGCCGGAGGTCAGCGGTGCCAGCTCCATCGTGTCGCCCTCCGCCAGATTCACAGTCTGCTTGGCGGAGTAGACGTTGAAGTTGCCGGTCACGGTATAGCTGTCCGCTTTCAGGGAACCGGTCTTATTCCAGGAGTTCGCCTGATCCTGTACCGTGTAGGCGATGTCGGCAAGCTCTGTGCCGGCGCTCATGCCCAGAAAATCCCCCAGCGGAAGGCGAAACTCAATGGTGTTTCCGCTGTGCTTCTGCACACATCCCAGCGGAACACCGCCAGTGCCGTTGAAGTATACAAAGCCGTTGTTCTGGTAATACATCCAGTAGCTCTTTCCGGTGGTGACATTTTGAAAGGAGAGGTTGTACACCGGTGTCTGTGCGTCCTGTTTCAGATCGGCGAAAATGTAGAGGTACTGGTCGTCGTTGGTGATGGAGAGATAGTTGCCGTTTTCGTCCCTGGTGCAGACCATCTCATCGGTATATTCGGTGTCGCTGCTGGCTGCGCCGTCCACGGTGACCAGATTTTTCGCTGTGTACATTGTGCCGTCAGAATGGGAGACTTCCTGTGCAGCGTTGGTCTGGTAGAAGCTGTTGTCTGCGGACTTGACATCGCTGTCATCTGCGGTCACGGTGAAGCTGCCCAGATAGTTTGCACCGAGGGAGGCATTCCAAATGCCGCTGTTGGCGAACTGAACGGAGCGGAAGCTCATCTGTCCCAGCTCGTTGTCGCCGGCGGAGAGCTTGAGGTATACATTCCACTCGCCGGTCTCCATGGCAGCGGGCAGCTTCAGGTTAAACTCCGGCGAAACTGTGGTGCAGGAGTACCACGTTCTGGTGTCCGCATCCACTTCTGTTTTGAGGTAGTTCCCGTCCTTTTCCAGAATGATCTCGGCTTTCTGTGCAGGAATGGGATTGGCAAATCCGGTGTTTTCCACTTTGGTGGCAATGCGTAGCACGCCGTCCTGCGAAACCGTTTCGCTCAGATCGGAATCCCGCAGGACGAAGCGGTAGCCGAGGTGATCCCGAATGAACTGAAAGACGGTCTGTCCGTAGTAGGCGCTGTTGTCCACGCCCTCCACATCGTATGCCTCGCCGAAGGTGTAGTCCTTGTACAGGCTGTAGATGTTGGAGTTGATATAGCTCAGGTGGGAGTAGTACATCTCCGGCACGGCGTTTTCCGGCAGGTAGGTGTCGTACTTCTTGGCAAAGTCCAGATTGCCGGAGAACTCGCCGCCGTAGTAAGAGGTGAGCGTCTGCTGCCGCAGCCATTTCAGGTCACGTGTCCGGTCGTGGAACGTGCCGAGGTCGGAGTCCGAGCCCATATAGCCATCATTATAAAGACCGACACGGGCTGCCTGACTGCCGGCTTCCAGAACATAATCGCCCAGATCAGATTCCTCGATGCCAGCCCACTTGGCGAAGATGTTGGGGGTACGCACGGTGACGGGGATGCTGTCCGGTACGACATCCAGCATTAGATCCAACAGCTTTGCCTTGTCCTCCATGGAGCAGTATTTTCCGCCCCACTGCTCGCCGTAGCAGCCTACAAAACCGCTCTCCACATAGCAGATGATGTCCTTGTAGTCCTCCAGAAAGCCGTCCGCCCGAATTTGTTCGATGTGCCTGACCATCTGGTCAAAGGTGGCAGGCTCCGGATTGCGCACGCCATTGGCATCGTAGCGGAAGCGGATGCCAACCATGCAGCCGTTTCTGCGGCTGTTTTCCAGCGTCTGGCGCATGCTGGAGAAAAACACACCGTCCAGATCGTAGTCCGTGCCCTCGGTGTAGTTGCCGTCGGAATCGGTTGTGCCGTTGGAACCGCTGGAGAATCCGCCGATGTCCACGAACATGACAACCAGATCGCCGGTGGGGTTGTACGCCTTTGTCTCCCCCGGCTTGCAGCGGAACGCCAGAGGGGAGGTGTAGCCTGCGCCCGGCGTGCGGATCGTCCCCACGGACTCGGTGTAGTCAATGCCGGAATCCACCAGCGCCGGCTCGGATTCCTCTGTGCTGACGGGAAGCTGTGCCGACAGCGTCAGTCCGCAGAGCATCGCCATGGCAGTAGCTAGAAATTTTGTGATTTTCATCTAATTTGCTCCTTTCCAGAGTGCTGAATTTGTGCACATTATCATTGTAGCATGAAATCGCGATAACGTCAAGAGAATCCGGAAAGCGACTGGCACTGAAATTTGACGTGATTTTGGGCGGTTTTTGGATTTTATTTATGTGCTGCGGGAAAATGTGGTGCTTGACTTGATATCGGTTCTGTGATATAATGGAAAAAACGTACAATTGGAGTCGGTTTTGCGCTTTTTCACCGGAAAAATGAAGCGGCAGGACGCTTTCTGTCTGCGCTGCTGTGCAAAAAAATGATGGAAAAATGTCGCAATTTATTTGATTTTGGGTGACTTTTCAGAGTTTCGAGAGGAGGATGTTTCGTGCGGATTCAGGATATTCCGTGGCTGGATTTTACCGTGCCGCAAAAAAAGCTGGATGTGTCGGTTGCCGCTACCTTTGACAGGGGGGATTATCAGACTGCCAGAACGACACAGCCTGTAGTGCTTTTTCGTGTGACGACAGCGCCGGTCAAAGGCGGGCCTTACTGGACAACGGAGCTGCCAAAAGATCGCATGGAGGCTAAGATGTCTTTGGCGGTGCGCCCGGAGTGGAACCAGCGGCAGTATTATCAGACAGCGGTGCTTCCGATCGGAACAGAGATCCAAATCGGATTTGCAGCACCGCAGGGAAGCTTCAGTTATTGGCAGCACGCCGAACTTGCCGGCGGGGAGGCGAATATGCCGTACGGACGGGATCTGACTGGCGGCTGTGTGCAGGTGTTTATGGACGGCGGTATGCCGGAGCAGTATGTGATCGAGTCTGGCAAACCGATGGAGTTTGTCAGCAACTATTCGGAATTCGACCGGAAAGCAGTGGAACTGGAAGAGGCTGCGGCACGGGAACGGGCGGAGGCGGCGCAGGAAACACACATCAAGCGTGCGCCCATGACCAAGAGTGTCAGCGGACAGGTGCGTGCCAACGCAGCATTTACCCAGCAGGACGAAAACGGACAGGTCGTCAGTCCCAACGGAACGGGGCAGGTCATTGACGGGAACGTCCAGACAGACATCGGCCATGTCAGCAGCTTCGAGAACAAGTACGAGGTGAAGTACTCTGAGAAAGCAGGGTTGACACAGCAGGCGCACAATCAGATGTTCAGCAATCCGGGGCAGTTCCAGGTGGAGCCGAGCAGGGAAAACCGCAGCCATGCCTTTGAGAATCACGACGAGAACGATGCGATGATGAACATCTCCGCCTATGCCTGCGGAGAGGACAGGGATATTGCGTCAAGAACCATGATTATTCCGCCGGAGAACGGCAGCGACATGGGAACGCTTGCTGTGAAGAATGCGAAGACCGGAGAAATGGAGCCCATCGCCACCTTTGCGTGGGAGCGTCCGGAGGAATCGGCACGAGCTTTGGAGGACGGAGAAAAGCCGGATAAAGTGCAGGAAAACGCCATGCCGGAAACTGAGCGTGCAGAAACCTCGAGACCGGTAACACCGGCAACGGAGGAGGCTTCTGCGGAGACATCCAAGGAAACTGCGCCGGAGTTGCAGATGCCAGCGGAATCCGTAAGGGAGTCTGCACCGGAACAGGAGAAAGCGGATGCGCCGTCACCGGAGGCAGCCACGCAGGACATGGCAAAGTCGGATGCGGCAAAACCTGTTGAAAGCAATGCCGGAGAAACATCTGCTGCGCCGGAGAAATCCAAGGGAACGGCACCGGAATCCTCGGAAGCTGATGCAAAGGGCACGGCAAAGACAGGTGCTGCCAAATCTGCTGACGGCAATGCGGAGGGAACTGCGCCCTCGGTGAGAAACGCCGGAGGTTCGGGGAGCCGCTTTGAAACGGGGAACACTGGGGAAAACGGGAAAGACAACAGCGCCAGTGATGACTATTACTATGGATATTATTGAGAGGATGGAGAAATAAGATGAATTGTTGGAAGTGCGGCGCAAATAACGCCGATGACTGTATGTTTTGTGAGGAGTGCGGTGCGGATCTGAGAAAGCCGCCCGTACCGCCCGCACCGAATCCGGCACAGCCTGCCAGCGCATCGCAGGGACAGCCGGCAGCCAGTGCCGGGCAGACGGTAACGGTTTCTATTCCGAATCCCAAGCGGATGATGCCTTTTGCTATGCGTGCGCTGCAATTTTTGAAACAGCATCTGCTGGCGGTGATTCTGCTGCTGGTGGTTCTGGCGGCTCTGATTACGGGCATTTCGGTAGGGAATTATCTGTCGAACCCCAAGCGGGTGGTAGACCAGTACTTTTCTGCGCTGAAAAAAGGCAACTGGGAAAAGGCGTACAGCCAGCTCTATGTCAAGGAGTCGGACTTCGTCAACTATGATGCCTACGAAGCCATGATGGAAAGAGAGGCAAAGCTCTATACGGGAATCGGTTCCTACCGCATTCACGAGGACGGAGCATCTTCCGGCACCAGGAAGAGCAAAGGCAGCAAGGATGATGCGGAACGCCTGATGCGCACCTATACGGTGGACTACGTGACCGACCGTTCCACCTCCAATGAGATGAGTGTGGAAGTGGTGAAGCTTTCGAAAAAGAAGTTCCTGTTCTTTCCGGAGTATCAGATCTCTGCCTCCAACATGCTGGGCAGCTTTACGGTGAGTGCGCCGGGCTACGCCAAAGTCACGGTGGACGGTATTCCCATTGACAGCTACAAGACGGATGCCGATGAGGAGAACAACTACCAGTACTACAGCATTGACGCCATCTTCTACGGGGTACACGAGGTGTCGGCATCTTCGGAGCTGACCGAGGAATATACGACGACGGGTTCCGAGGCAGTGGACATTTACAGTTCTGACATGCCGATTCTGGATTCTGTCGTTGACACCATTTTCGAGACGGCGAAATCCGATCTGGATCAGATGATCACCGCAGCTTGTCAGGGGGCAACGCTGGAGGACAACACTATGTCGGATGCCTATAAGGATTATTTCTACGACTCCTTCTATGAGAAAGAGGAAACTGGCATGCACAATGTGAAGGTGACCTCCTATCGGGATATCTCCGAACAAACGGTATTTGCCGGCGATTTTACTTATAGCTGCGGTATCGCCTATGACTATACCTATGACAATTGCTATTATGACTCGCAGTACCAGAGCAGCACGAGAAAATGGGTGGATGTTCTGACCAGCGATCCGGAGGAATCCACGGGAGAGGCATATTTGACTTATTCCTATAACGGAAAGGAATGGTATCTGTCGGATATCATCTCCAACTATGCATATGGCGGAGGCTATTAAGCACAATCCGTGCTTTTAGTATAAGAGCTCGTGTTCATAGGCGGTCTATCTACGTCTTTTCGGCAAATTTTGTTGCATACTGCGTTAAAAATTCTTGCCATACGAAAGTATGCCTGCAAATTTTTGCCTTGTCTGCCAAAAAATTTGCTCGAAAATCCGCATATATTTCCTATGAACACAAGCTCTAAGAACCTGTGTCTTAAAAAACAGGTTCAAATGATTGGGAAGATTTAAAAAACAGGAGGATTTGGAATCATGGCAAAGTTTTGTAAGAAGTGCGGCACACCGTTGAACGGCAATGGCATCTGCCCCAAGTGCAACCCCCAGCCGGCACCGCAGCCTGCTGCACCGGCATCCCAGCCGGCACAGCCCTGGAACACACAGGCAACAGGCGCACCCCAGGCAGGGCAGTACTACAACCCCAATCCCCAGCAGGGCGCACCGAGTTATGGTGCAGTTCCGCCGGAGCAGCAGACAGCCCCCGGCAGCAAGATGGGATTCGGTATGGAAATGGACAGCAAGCACATCAACATCTCCGTGGACAAGGAAAAGGCAAAGAATTTCTGGGTGGCATGGAAAAACCGTGCCGGCTTCGGCGACCCCAAGACCAACAACACCAGCGTTTATGAACGCGGCATGCAGATCGTTCCGGAGAATGTCCCGCCCACGGACTGTGAAGAGCCGGTTCGACAGTACCGCTTTGCTGTCCTGCGGACAAGAGCACTTCTGAAGCGTGCTGAGGCTCGGATGCAGGTGACCAACAAGCGGCTGCTCATCCGTGCGCCGGGACGGATTCTGCTGCGTGGCAGAACCTGCCTGCAATATGACTTCAACATCAACGAGATCGGCGGTGTGGATGTGCGGAAGAGCTACAAGTTCAGCCTGTTCAATCTGATCGCTGCGTGTATTGTTGCGCCGTTTCTGGCAGGTATCGTGTTCATCCTGATCATGCTGCTGCTGTTCCAGAATCTGGACTTTGACCGTTTTTCTTTGAATATCAACTTCTTCCAGAAGCTGATGCTTCTGATCTTCGGCGTTGCCGGAACCGTTCCGTTTTTCCTGCTGCATAAGAAATGGCTGCTGAAGCTCGCCGGACTCAACGTGACCAGTGTATGCTTCTTCCTGAACTATCTGCTGAATACCGAGGAATTCCTGTGGTATCAGAATCAAATTGAGGACGGCTTTTTCCACACACTCTGGCGTGGCATCATGATTCTCCTCATGGTGGTAACGCTGGTGCTGGCACTCATTACGCTGATCGTCTTTATCTTCATTCCGGATTTGAAGTTCCAGGTGAAGTCCAAGACCGGTCAGGTGGCAATGGAGATTTCCCGCACACGGATGTTCCACGCAGCACGGGAAACCGTTGGCTATACCGAGGTGCTGCCGACGGAGGATACCGAGCAGGCAATTCGTGAGGTGAACTCCATTATCACCGATTTGAACAAGCTGGGCGACAGCGCTGTCAGCAAGTGGAAACAGTAAGAGGGCAGAAACATGAATGCGACAATGAAGCGTGTGGAGGTCTTTGAAGGGAACCAGCTGTACCAAGTGCCCCTGCAATCTCCGGCGAACTACGCCAAGTGTGCATTTTGCGGCATTGACCGCAACGGCAGGGACTGCTATGTCAAGGTGGACGACGAACTGTTCAGCCGGCACATGCTCCTGCTCGGCGGAATCGGTACGGGAAAAACCAACGTCTTTGACCAGATTCTCGGACAGCTTCGGGCTGGCGTGACAGATCAGGATGTGGTAATTATCTTCGACACCAAGGGCGATTTCTACCAGAAGTTCTACCGCCCCGGAGATGTGGTGATCTCCAACGACAGCACGGCAGTGGACGAAACCGGAAAGCCCAACTACTGGAATATTTTTCGGGAGATTCGGCGGGATGATTCCATGGAGGAAACCATCATTGAGATCGCAAAGTCCCTCTTTGCGGAAAAGGCAAAAAAGACCCAGCAGCCCTTTTTCCCCAATGCGGCACGGGATCTGTTCTCAGCGGTGCTGACAGATGCCTGCCGGCGGAACGAAAACATGGACAACGCATCGCTGCGTGCATTTCTGGATTCCTCGCCGGCAGCGGACATTCGCAAAATGCTGGCAGCTCATCCGGATATGGAGGCGATGATCAGTTATATTTCCGATGACCGTTCGCCCCAGACACAGGGCGTGATCTCCGAACTGCAGCAGACCGTGCGGGAAATCCTCATCGGCAACTTCAAAAAGGCGGGGACGCTCTCCATGCGGGATCTGGTGCGGAAAAAGGGCGGAAGATTCGTGTTTCTGGAGTATGACCTGCAAATCGGTGCGATGCTCTCGCCGGTCTATAGCCTTCTTTTTGATCTGGCGATCAAGGAGGCGCTGGGGCGCAACAAGACCAGCGGCAACACCTACTTTATCACGGACGAGTTCCGGCTTTTGCCGAATCTCCAGCACGTAGACGATGCCGTGAACTTCGGCAGAAGTCTGGGCGTGAAGTTTATGATCGGCGTGCAGAATGTGGAACAGGTGTACGAGGCGTATGGCAGAGAGCGTGCCATCAGTATTCTCTCCGGATTTATGACCAGCGTCTGCTTCAATGTGAACGACTACGAATCCAAGCAGTACATCAAGAACCTGTTCGGGCGCAACCGCAAGAAGGATACTTACATGTCTTCAGTGCAGACACGCGGCATCATCGAAAATGTGCGGGACTCCTTTGTGGTGGAGGACTGGGACATCTCCCGTCTTGGTCTGGGCGATGCCATCATCGGACTTCCGGCAATGCCGCCGTTCCTGTTTCATTTTAAAAAGGCATAAGGTCAAATCAATCGGAGCGTGTTTCCTTTCCGAAGCACGCTCCGAGAATTTGGGAGGTTTTTATGGATGCAAAGAAACGATGCCCCAATTGCGGGTGCATCTGTGAGGCAGACAGCGTGTTCTGTGAGGAATGCGGCGCATCTCTGGAGCAGACGAAACCACCTGTGCAAAACGGGGAAAATTCGTGGAAAAACAGTGCGCCGCCTGTGACCAATGCCGGCGGTTCGAAAGCGGCTTCCGGCAACCCGAAAAAGGTTGGATTTATCCTGCTGATTCTGCTGTTGGCAGCACTGCTGGCAGTATTGGTGCTGCTGCTTGTTTGGAACGTGGGACTGCGAAAGGAACAGACATCGGCCGGGCAGGAGGCACTGGAAACAGCGCAGGTGATGACCGCAGAGGCATCGCAGCCGGCGCTGGAAACCACGGCGGAGGATACCGAGACGCACTTCCAGTTTGCAGCGCAGACCACAACTGCTGTAACGACAAAGAGCGCTGCCGACGATGCGGAAACGCAGGCACTGCGGGAGGCCGGAAACGGCGCTTCGAATATTGTCAACGGCGGTTACGCCTATTTTGACGGCACGTACATCTATTGGAGCGATTCCAACGGCATTTACCGGGTTGTTTCCAACAGTGCGGAAGATGCAGTGAGAATTTCGGCGGAATCTGCGTACTACATGAACGGTGTGGGCGACCAGCTGTATTTTGTGGATGCCGACCGGAACAATGCAATCTGCAAGATGAACGCCGATGGCAGCGGATTCGAAGTGGTGTATGACATGTACTGCTATGAACTGACTTATGATCAGGACTGGCTGTATTTCAGCCGGGTGAACGGCGATACCCACGAGATCTGCCGGATGAAGCCGGATGGCTCCCAGCTGGCAGTGCTGAAAGCCTGCGAGGAGTGGTACATGAACATCTACGCAGACCGCATTTACTTCTGCAACTTTGATGACGGTCTTTCCCTCTGTGTCATGAATCTGGACGGCAGCGGTCTGAAAACGCTCTACAGCGGAGAGAGCTCCGACATCTGTGTGGCAGAGGACACCATCTTTTTCTCCGCCGACCGCACCAGCCGTGATCTGTACCGGATGAATCTGGACGGATCCGGTGTGCAGAAAATTCACAGCGGATACGCACGCTTTACCAACTATGTGGACGGCATGCTCTGCTTTGCTGATGAAAAGGGCACGCTCTACTATTGCGACACAGACGGCTCCGGATTGCAGCAGCGTGCCGCAAACGTGACCTATCCGGTCATTGTGGATGGTGTGCTCTACTGCGAAAAGGAGAGCGGGTTTGTGGAGTCATTTTCGCTGATACAATAAGAACCTGTCTTACATGTGTCTTGTGAAGACAGGTTCTAAGAACCGATTCTCAAAAAAGGAGGAATTTCTTTTGAGCAATATGAAGAGAGTTTGCCCGAAGTGCGGGCGGGTGTTTTCCCAGGAGGACGGCTTTTGCGATGATTGCGGATGCCGGCTGATTCTTGCATCGGAGGACATGAAGATTCCCGGCCAGCCGGAGCCGGAGCAGAACTTCTATGAGCAGCCGCCGGTGCAATCGCAGTCATCCCAGAACTTTTACGAACAGCCGCCAATACAGCCGGAGCAGAACTTCTATGAGCAGCCGCCGGTGCAATCGCAGCCATCCCAGAACTTTTACGAACAGCCGCCGGTACAACCGGAGCAGAACTTCTATGAGCAGCCGCCAATACAGCCCAAGCCGGAGAAGAAACCGCAGGAGAAGAGCAATCTCCTGCTGCTGATTATTATTGTGCTCTGTGTGCTGATTATCGCCGCTGGTATCCTCATTGGTTTTCTGATTTTCCGGGACAGCGAGGGCGAGGGCGATGCCGGAAACGGCAATGCGGAAGGTGCACTCCAGACCACGGCAGTGCTGGAGGCAGATGCACCGTCTGCCGCAGGAGATGACGCAGAGACAATTGTAACCACACTCGCCACAGAGGAGAACGGTCTGCACTTTGCGGAGAACACCATGACTACCACGGTGACCACGACCACGGAAGCGCCGGAAAAGCGGTATCAGGTCTTTATGGAGGCGTGCAGCTGGGAGGATGCCAAGAAAAAGTGCGAGGCTGCCGGCGGACATCTGGCGTACATCACCAGTGAAGAGGACTGGGCAAAGGTCATTAATGCGCTGAACGGAACCGGATTGAAATACGTTTGGCTCGGCGGAACGACCTCTATCTCTGCGGACGAAACCCGCATCACCGCAACTTGGCTGGACGGCAGCAGCATGGACTATATCTACGATGCGAACCACTGGTTTGCCAACGAGCCGTCCGGACGGGACTTTTCCTCTGCGGACAAACCGCTGGAACCGTATATTCTGCTGTGGAATGTCAATGATGTATGGAGTCTGAACGACAGCAGCGATGCGGTTTTGAGCTGCTATAAGCACGAGCAAATCGGCTATGTCTGCGAATTTGACTGATAGAAAGGCAACGTATGTGCAAGAAACAAATCATCAGCATCCTGACCGCTTCGCTTCTGGCGATGGCGTGCGGATGCTCCAACATTAACCAGCCGGACACGGCAGAGCAAACGCCCACCGCAGCAGCGGAAACGTCTTTGCAGACGGAGAATTCTGCGCCGGAGCTGCACTTCCAAACCACTGCGGATTCAAAGCAGGCTGCATCGGGAACAACAGAAACCAGTGATGGTCTGGCCTCACAGTATCTGGCGAAGATGACGCTGGAGGAAAAAATCTACCAGATGTTCATGGTGACGCCGGAGATGCTGACGGGCTATGGCGTGGTGACGGAAGCTGGCGATTCCACTAAGGCTGCGCTGGCGCAGTATCCTGTGGGCGGACTGATCTATTTCGCCCAGAATCTGGAAACGCAGGAACAGACCAGGACAATGCTCGCCAACTGTCAGGCATTTGCCGAGGAATCCGGCATCGGGCTGTTTCTGGCGGTGGACGAAGAGGGCGGAACGGTGGCACGTGTGGCAGATCAGCTGGGCACGACAGCGTTTTCGGACATGTCGGTCTACGGCGCACAGGGCGATCCGCAGCAGGCGTTTGACATCGGAAAGACCATTGGCACGGAAATCGGAGCGCTGGGCTTTAACGTGGATTTTGCGCCGGTGGCAGATGTGAATCTGTGCAGCGGGAACGAGCTGGGCGGACGTATTTTCAGTTCCGATGCCAGCGTGGTGGCGGAGATGGTCGCCTCGGAGGTCAGAGGCTTTCAGGAGAGCGGTGTCATGGCAACGCTGAAACACTTTCCGGGACTTGGCGCAGAAGACGGCAATGCGCATTATGACACCAAGATCGTCATTGACCGTACGCTGGACCAGCTGCGTCAGGAGGAATTTTTGCCGTTTTCCAGCGGAATTGAAGCAGGCGTGGACTTTGTCATGGTTTCCCATCAGGTGGTCACCGGAATCGGGGACGATCTGCCGGGCGATCTGTCCTACCAGACGGTGACAGAGCTTCTGAAAGGCGAGCTTGGATTTCAGGGAATCGCCATTACGGATTCTCAGGCGATGAATACCATCTCCGGTGTCTATGGTGCCGGAGAGGCAGCGGTCATGTCCGTTCAGGCAGGAATCGATATTGTCCTGATGCCGGAGGATTTGACGCAGGCATTCGAGGCAGTTCGCAGCGCCGTGGAGAGCGGTGAAATTTCCGAGGAACGCATTGACCAGAGCGTGCGCCTCATTCTGGAAAAGAAAGAGAAGCTGGGACTTTTGACCCCGCTGTCTTAGAACATGTTCACACGCTAAGTACTGAATACCGATAGAAAAAACGGAGCAGCATGGAATTTGCCAATGCTACTCCGTTTTTTGATGTGATTTTACTGGCGAAGTGTTACTTGCCGAAAGAGAATAGACCCTTTTTCTCATACGGCTCCGAATGCCAGTCTTTCAGCTCGTAGCCGATCTCCTGAATTTCCTTTTTCAGCATGGAGATGTCCAGTTCGTTTTCGCTGATGATGGTGGTTTCGCCGCTTTTGGCAGAGGACTTTACCTTTTTCACAGCGCAGTTTTTCCGAACCAGATCGTTCATATGTGCCTCGCACATGCTGCACATCATACCGTCAATGCTCAATACTGTTTTTACCATAAGTTTACCTGCTTTCTATGGAGGTGCTGTTGTTTGTATAATGCTATTATATACCCCTATAGGGTATTTGTCAAGGCAATTTGTAAATGAAGTCTGTACCGAAAATTCAATTTCTGTGATTTGCACAAACAATTTGTGCAATAAAATTCCTTCATTGTGCAGATACAATAAAATTATAAAATGTCACATGTCATAAATGGAAATAGAATATATGTGCAAGGAAGATGCTGGAAAAACTATGCCGGATTTTCTGTAAAATCGGGAAAAACAGCGGAAAATGCGCTTGTTTTCACATCGGCTTTTCGGGATAAAATGTTGCACATTGGACATGAATTGTTGTATAATAAAAGAAAAAGCAGGAGAAGGAGGAAAATTGTGTCTGATTTTGGGGAAGAACTTTCTAGTCTGATGGCGAAAAAAACGATCGCGGCGGAGAATCTCTGTCAGATGGCGGAGCTGAATCCGGCGTACTTGGAGAAGCTGAAGTGCGGAAAGCTGCTGCCGTCAAACTATGGAGTTGTGAAAAAAATTTCTGAGGTGCTGGGGCTTGTGCCGGAGGAGGAATACCAGCTGTGGAATTCCTATAAGGCGTCGAAGCTGGGGGAAAAGCACATGTGCACAGAGGAGGCACTCAAAGCACTGTTTGCGCTGCCGGCGGCACGTCCGCAGCGGGTGCCGGGAGAGATAAATGCAGTGTCCTTGCAGAACGGTGTGCCGATTTGCGGCAGAGAACGGGTGTATCAAGCCATCCGGCAGCTGCTTCGGGAGAGCACAGATTCTGCGGATCTGCTGCTTCATGTGGAACAGCAGGAGTTCTGCCAGATTTTAGGAGAGGAAATCTGGGAGAAGGGTGCGGATTACCGCTGCCGCCTGCTGCTGTATCTGCGGGAGGAGCGAATGGCGGAGAAGAATGTGGCCTCGTTTGGAATGCTGGTGCAGGCGCTTTTGTCCGGCAGGATCGAGGTGCACTATAATTACATTGTGGCGGAGAAGCTGGTGGATTATATTCTGTTTCCGTTTTTGATTCGGACGGAACAGGCACTTCTGCTGCTGAATCAGGACTTGTCCGCTGCGCTCTATCTGGACGAGCCGGAAACAGTGGCGATCTATGGCAGTTATTTTCAGAAAAAATACGGGAATGCCAGACAGCTCTGCGCTGTATTCGAGAGCGCAGACCGATTTATTCGGGAGAGCCAGGTGCTCTTTGCCGAGGACGGCAGCACGAAGCCCATGGATTTTTACATTCTCAGCAGAAAGCCATGTGTGATTTTTGAAAACGATGAGAAAATCGTGCGGGAGCATGTCTGTGCTGAGAATATGGCAGATGGCTTTGTCGAAAATTATATGACGTTCCTGTACGAGAAGATCTTCAGCGGGGTAAAGAAGATGAAAATTCTCTTCTGCCGTGACGGAATGACGGACTTCCTGAACAGCGAAGAATTTCACGAGTTCCACCCGACTGTGGACAAGCCCATTCCCAAGGCAGTGCGGCAGGAGTTTTTCAGAAAGATGATCCGGCAGGCACAGGAGAATGACAACATGCAGCTGGGACTGCTGGAAAACGCACTGTTCACCCGGCGGCGGCACTGCATCAATCTCTGGTCTACCGGAAAAATGCTGCTGATGTTCGACTTTGAGGACAGCTATCGTCTGGTGCTGCTGCAGGAGAACACCATTGTGTCTGCGATGATCGAGTATTTTCGGGCACTGCGGAAGGCGGAGGCAGTCCGCACCAAGGAGGAAACGCTGGAGATCATGCAGCAGGAACTGGATGCATGTTAAAGTGATATCACAAAAAAACAGCGGACGGGAAAAGCAAATTTCCATCCGCTGTGAGAACCCGTTTTTGCAGGACGTGTGTCTGCGAAAACGGGTTCTTATCGTTTCATCCCATAGACAATGCCGCATTCTTCCGGCGCACAAGTTTTTGCAGCAATACTGCTGGTACGGTTGGAACAGTCCGTACAATTGGAACCGCAGGTCAAGACATCTGTGCTCCGGAAGCCGGCAGATGCCAAACGGGAAGCGGCAAGCATTGCTTTCCTGTAAACCGGAAGAATACGGCATTGTATTTTGTGAAAATCCTTAGAATGAATTACAACTTTATTATACCGCATATTTTTTCGTCTGTAAATGTACGAATTGCACAAAAAAATATTGCAATAATTGTGGAATACGCTGCATTCGGAGTGACGCAGCACAATTTTCGGAAATTTTGCAGGCGCTCAGAACCTTGATTTTTCTGTCGGAATTTGCTATAATGAATCAGGAAATCCTGTGCCGCCGCAGAGCGGTGCAGCACATGGAAAGGGAGGAAAACGCTTGCAAAAATTCTGGAAACAGATCAATTGGATGAAGGCGCTGAAAATTGCAGCAGGTGCGGTGGCAGCGATTCTGATTGCTGAGGCGATGGGCTTGCAGAACGCAGCTTCTGCCGGTATCATCACACTTTTGACTGTACAGAACACCCGCCGGGAAACGGTGATGAGCAGTGTGCGCCGTGTGCTGGCATTTTGCATCATGACGCTGCTGAGCATGCCGCTCTATCATTTCTGCGGGACAGAACCGTGGACGTTCGGACTGGTGCTTCTGCTGTTGCTGCTGATTTGCTATGGACTGCACATGGAGGACTCCACCCCCATCAATGCGGTAATGGCGACGCACTATATGCTGGCAGGCGGTGTGACCTCCGGCATGGTGGGAAACGAACTGCTTCTGCTGCTCATCGGCAGCGGTATCGGCGTCTGTCTGAACTGGTTCATGCCACGAAACCGGAACAGGATCCAGCGGATGCAGCAGGAGCTGGACGGCGAGATACAGGGCATTCTGGAGCGGATGGCGGTTCGGATTCTGGAGGCAGATCACACCGGCTACGGGGACAGCTGCTTTGCCAAAACGGAACAGCTGTCGGCAGCGCTGCGCAGGGAGATCGACATCTTTTTGCAGAACCAGACGTGGGAGGACGACACTTACTGGATGCGCTACGTCATGATGCGGCGGGAGCAGTGCCGTGTGCTGGAGGAGATGTACCGCCAGCTGCTGCGCCTGACTCAGATTCCGGAGCAGGCAAAACCGCTGTCCGAATTTTTCGGCGAGGTGGCACAGCATTTCCACGAGGGCAACGACTGCACCGCACTTCTGGCACGTCTGGAACAGCTGCACACCGCCTATCAGGAGGATGCGCTTCCGGAGACACGGGAGGCGTTTGAGAATCGTGCGCTGCTCTACTGCATTCTCACGGAGCTGCGGACGTTTTTACAGATCAAGCAGCAGTTCTATCTGTCCCTGCCGGAGCAGGAGCGGAAACAGGTGTTTGAACGGCTGGCACAGCAGGAGGAGAAGCCATGACGCTACAGCAATTGCGGTACGCCGTTGTGACGGCGGAAAAAAAGACCATCAGCGAGGCGGCAGCCTCCCTGTATCTGGCACAGCCAAGCCTGACCAAGGCGCTGAAAGAGCTGGAAAAGGAGATGGGCATTACCATTTTTACCCGCACCAACCGTGGCGTTGCGGTTTCCAAGGAGGGCGAGGTCTTTTTGGGCTATGCCCGGCAGGTGCTGGAACAGGCGGCGCTCATCGAGGAAAAGTATCTGGCGCACACGGGGGAAAAGCAGGAGTTCTGCGTTTCCACCCAGCACTATTCCTTTGCCGTCAATGCCTTTGTGTCGCTGATTCGGGCGTGCGGCAGAGAGCACTATGATTTCCGCCTGCGGGAAACACAGACCTACGAGATTCTGGAGGATGTCGCCAAGATGAAAAGCGAGATCGGCATCCTGTATCTCAACCCGTTTAACGAGGCAGTGCTGCGGAAGCTGATGCGTGCGCAGGAGCTGGAGTTCACGGAACTGTTTGTGGCAAAACCTCACGTCTTTCTCAGCAGCCGGCATCCGCTCTCTCAGAAGTCCGAGGTGACTATGGCGGAGCTGCAGCCTTACCCATACCTTTCCTTTGAACAGGGAGAGCACAACTCGTTTTATTATTCCGAGGAGATTTTCAGCACGGAGAACCGTCCGAAAAACATTCGGGTGCGAGATCGTGCGACGCTGTTCAATCTGCTGATCGGGCTGGATGGCTATACGGTTTGCAGCGGTGTGATCGATGAGGAACTCAACGGAAAAGATATCATTGCCGTTCCCTTACAGGCAGAGGGCGAGATGCACATCGGCTATCTCACCCGAAAACGTGCGGTTTTGAGCCGGCTCGGGAACCGCTATTTGACGGAACTGAAAAAATATGCGCAGGAGGAAATAAAGAAATGAAATGGATGATCGCATCAGATATTCACGGCTCGGCATATTACTGTGAGAAGCTGCTGGCAGCATATCAGCGGGAGCAGGCAGACCGGCTGCTGCTGCTGGGAGATCTGCTCTACCACGGCCCGCGGAACGATTTGCCGGAGGGCTATGCGCCCAAGCAGGTGATTGCAATGCTCAACGGTCGGAAGGAGGACATCCTTTGTGTGCGGGGCAACTGCGAGGCTGAGGTAGACCAGATGGTGCTGGACTTTCCGGTTCTGGCGGAGTACGCCATTCTGACCGAGGGCACACGGATGATCTTCGCCACCCATGGCCATGTGTTCAACGAATCGCACCTCCCGCCGCTGCACAAAGGGGATATCCTGCTGCACGGCCACACTCATGTGCCGAAGTGCACGGAGCATGAGACGTATGTCTATCTGAACCCCGGTTCGGTGTCCATCCCCAAGGAGGGCAGCCATCACGGGTATATGACGCTGGAAAACGGCGTGTTCCTGTGGAAAGATCTGGAGGGCAACGAAAAGCATCGGTATGCGATGCACGCTTGAGGTTACAGCGTGTGCTTCCTGAAAATCAGGTTAAGAAATTACTATTTTTGTCATGATTGCAGTATGCATTTTGTCGTGGCAGTGGTATAATTGTCTTAAATTCATTTGATACGTGGAACATTTTTTGGACGAGATGATGATTTTTCAGGAGGGAATTTCTATGAGACGAAATCGAATGAGCGCTGTGGCAATTTCTCTGGCGGTTGTGCTGGGAATTGGCGCAGCAGGAACTTTTCCGGCTGTTTTTGCGGAGCAACAAAACGTAACTGGCGATGTGAACGGGGACGGCGTTTGTGACAGCAGGGATGTCCGGCAGATGCAACGGTACCTGTTGGGTGCAGAATTGGATGGCGTATCTGCTGCGGATGTAAATGGAGATGGCGTGCTGGATGGTTTGGATTTGGCAGTGCTTCGTGCCCTCGCAGCAAATGGCAGCGGAACGGGGATTCCGGACTACGGCACACCGATGGACACCACCGCCGATGCCGTTGCAGATTTCCGTGCGGGAGAATCTCCGCTGTTCTTTGCGTCTGACGGCTGGACGAACGGCAATCCGTTTGATTGCGGATGGTGTGCGGAAAATGCCGTGGTGAAGGACGGCGCACTGCACCTGAGCATTGACAAGGATTCCGCAGGCAAGTATAATTATTCCGGCGGTGAGTACCGCACCAACGACCACTATTCCTACGGCTACTACGAAACCTCCATGCAGGCAATCAAAAACGACGGTGTGGTGTCCTCGTTCTTTACGTACACCGGCCCGTCGGAGAACAATCCGTGGGATGAGATCGACATTGAAGTACTGGGCAAGGACACCACCAAGGTGCAGTTCAACTACTACACCAACGGACAGGGCAATCACGAGTATATGTACGATCTCGGCTTCGACGCCTCGGAGGGCTACCACACCTACGGCTTTGACTGGCAGAAGGATTCCATCACCTGGTACGTGGATGGCAAGGCAGTGTATACCGCAACCATCGACATTCCCTCAACGCCCGGAAGAATCATGATGAACACATGGCCGGGAATCGGCGTGGACAGCTGGCTGAAACCGTTTGACGGCACAACACCGCTGACCGCACGGTATCAGTGGGTGACTTACAAAAAGAACAGAACGAATCCCACAGGACCGGACACCCCGTCCGACACCATCAAGGACTACGGCACACCGATGGACACCACCGCCGATGCCGTTGCAGATTTCCGTGCGGGAGAATCTCCGCTGTTCTTTGCGTCTGACGGCTGGACGAACGGCAATCCGTTTGATTGCGGATGGTGTGCGGAAAATGCCGTGGTGAAGGACGGCGCACTGCACCTGAGCATTGACAAGGATTCCGCAGGCAAGTATAATTATTCCGGCGGTGAGTACCGCACCAACGACCACTATTCCTACGGCTACTACGAAACCTCCATGCAGGCAATCAAAAACGACGGTGTGGTGTCCTCGTTCTTTACGTACACCGGCCCGTCGGAGAACAATCCGTGGGATGAGATCGACATTGAAGTACTGGGCAAGGACACCACCAAGGTGCAGTTCAACTACTACACCAACGGACAGGGCAATCACGAGTATATGTACGATCTCGGCTTCGACGCCTCGGAGGGCTACCACACCTACGGCTTTGACTGGCAGAAGGATTCCATCACCTGGTACGTGGATGGCAAGGCAGTGTATACCGCAACCATCGACATTCCCTCAACGCCCGGAAGAATCATGATGAACACATGGCCGGGAATCGGCGTGGACAGCTGGCTGAAGGCATTTGACGGCACAACACCGCTGACTGCACGGTACCAGTGGGTGACCTATAAGAAGAACAGATAACTTCAAATTAAGTTCCATTCCTTGAAAAGCGGGCGAACTCAGTGATAAGAGTTCGCCCGCTTTTTTAGGTGAAGTGGTATTTTTTTCGGTATTCTTTCGGAGTCATGCCTGTCTGCGTTTTGAAGATTTTGATAAAGTAGCTTTGAGAGCTGAACCCTAAGATACTACTGACTTCTGCGGCGGAGTGGGTGGAGTATTTCAGCAGGTGAATGGCAGCGTCCACTTTTTTGTCACGGACATAATCGCTGAACGTGATGCCGATCTCAGACTTGAACAGTCGGGAAAGATAGGGGACGCTGATGGAGAGTGCAGCGGCTGCGTCCTGAATGAGAATGCGCTCGTGCAGATGCTCGCTGACGTAATCCATGGCGAGCAGAATCGTCTTGGAATAGGTGCGGTTGTCACGAATGCGCTGCATGCGTCTGGTGAAATCCAGAATCATCTCCTGATGAACGGCGTGTACCTCTGATGCAGTCTGGCATTTGTCTGCCTTTTGGATGTAGAAGTCACTGAGAGGAAAAGCGTCCTCCGATGCCATGCCGCTATGGATGCAAAAGCGTGTGATCATGGCGATGGAGATGGTAAGGTGGTATTTCAAGTTCCGGAGCGGGTCGCTGCTGAGTGTGCCGTAGCCCTCACTGCAAAGCGGTGTGGCAAGCAGATGAACTGCGTCCAGATTGCCGGAACAGATGCTCTCGTAAAAGGCAGTTTCCTGTTCCAGCGGTGCGTGGCGGAACTGTTCCTCCCGCTGCTGAAAGAGCTGTGCTGCCATCTCGCCGGTTTCGGATGGCAGATTTTCACGTTCTGCAAAGGGCAGCAGCGTTTCTGTTGCCTTTTGAAAAGCTGCCCGATTGAGATGCCAGCGTTCTCTCTGCCGGAGCACAGCGCCGTCGGTTTCCAGATGCGTCAGACGTGCGGCAATCTCGCTTTGCGGCTGGGAGAGTGCCTCGGCGATCTGGGAGAGCGACAGGGCTTTTGAACGGAGGAGGGAGAGAATGGCGTGAAATTCCGGCAACAGCGCATCAGAGAGCAGATTCATGGCAGTACCTCAAATGTGGAAACACTTCCGCACAGCAGAATATGTTCCCAGAACCAGAAGTTTGTCCGATTCGTATAGTGTGGTTTCCGTGGTGATATCCGGATGCAGCGCACCGTTTCGCCGGACACCCAGAATATTGATGCCGTACTTTTTCCGGATGTTGATACCGCCGACGGTTTTGCCCGCCCAGTTTTTTGGCACGGATACTGCCAGAATGGCATAGTCGCCGTCCAGTTCCACATATTCGGAGATGTGGTCGGAGGTATATCGGATCGCCGTCCATGCAGCCAGCTGCTTCTCCGGATAGACCACTTCGTCCGCACCGTTGCGCAGCAGAAACTTTTCGTGTGTCTCTCTGGCAGCACGTGCCACCACCTTTTGTGCTCCCAGCTCGTGGAGCAGCGAGGTGGTCTCCAGCGAATCCTGAAAGCTCTCGCCGATGGTGACGATGCACACATCATAGTCACGGATGCCGAGGGAGCGGAGAAACTCCTCCTTGGTGCTGTCTCCGATCTGCGCCCGTGTGACATAGGGCAGGATGGCAGAGATGCGCTCTTCGTTCTTGTCCACGGCGAGCACCTCATGGTTCATCTCGCTGAGCTTTTGGGCGATGTGCCGGCCGAACCGTCCTGCGCCGATCAAAAGAATTGACTTCATAGAAACCTTCCTTTCGTGTTATCCGATGTTGATTTTCTCCAGCGGCAGCTTGGAAAAATTCTCCTGCTTCGGGAAAACTGCTGCGTAGAGGAATGTGAGTCCGCCCACTCTGCCGAAAAACATCAGCAGAATCAGCACAATTTTACTGAACAGTCCCAGCGTGGGGGTAATGCCAACAGTCAGCCCCACCGTCGCCACGGCAGATGCCGTTTCGAACAGGCAGTCCTGCAGGGGAAGCCCCTCCGCCAGACTGATGCTCACACCGCCAGTGAGGAAGAGCGCCAGGTAGAGCAGCAGCAGTGCCGATGCCTTGGCGATGGTGTCCTCTGGAATGCGTCTGCCGAAAAAGTGGGTCTCCTTGTTCCGGCGAAAGACAGATATGGCGGAGGAGACCAGTACGGCTGCGGTGGTGGTTTTCAGACCGCCGGCAGTCGAACCCGGCGCACCGCCGATGAGCATGAGAACGATGAGCACGGCAATGCTGCTGTCCTTCATGGCGGAGAAAGATGCGGTATTGAATCCGGCAGTACGTGGGGTAATGGCTTGGAACAGGGAGGCGAAGATTCGCTGCGCCGGCTGCCACGCCGAGAATTCCGCAAAGAAAAAGTAAGCCGCCGGAAGCACCACCAGCACAGCCGTCATCACCAGAATGATCTTGCTCTGCATGTGGTAGCGGGAGAAACGAAACCGGTAGGTGAAGATATCGTTCCACGTGTAGAACCCCAGTCCGCCGCTGAGAATCAGCAGCATGATCGGCAGGTTGATCAGCGGTTCTCCCACGAAGGAAGTTAGTGAGGAGTATGGTTCCCGAACGCCCATCAGGTCAAAGCCGGCATTGCAGAATGCCGACACCGCATGAAAGACGGCGTACCAGATACCTTTCCCAAGTCCGAAGTCTTTGGCAAAGACGGGAAGCATGCAGAGCGCTCCCAGCAGCTCCGCACAAAAGGTGAACTTTAAAATAAACCGTGTGAAGCGCACTACACCGCCGACCTGCGGGGCGGAAATCGCCTCTTGAATGGTGCTCCGCTGGCGCAGGCGGATGCGTCTGCCGGCGAGGAGGGAGATGGCGGATGCTGCGGAAATGACGCCCAGTCCGCCGATCTGGATCAGCAGGAGAATCACCGCCTGTCCGAATTCTGACCAATATGTTGCCGTGTCCTGCACGATGAGCCCGGTCACACAGACGGCAGAGGTCGCCGTGAACAGGGCGTTGGGAAAGCTGGTCACGGTTCCGGCGGATGCGGAAACGGGCAGCATAAGCAGCAGGCTTCCCAGCAAAATTACAGCGAGAAATCCCAGCAGAATCACCTGAAATGTTGAAATTTGCTTCCAAAATGCACGCATAAATGACATCTCCTTATAAACATGAGATCTATGTTATTATCTCACGTTTCTTTCGGAAATGATATCATGAAACTGTATATAACATTTTAATTTTTTGCAATGGTTTTCCTACAATTGTATGATAATGTGAAGCGGGATTCTTGATTTGTACACAGAATTCCGCTTGATTTTTGGGGGCTTGTATGGTATTCTTTTTAGGGTTAGAGAATGCTAACTCTAGGTTAGCGTAGACTAATGCGATATCGATTTTGGATACCGGAGAGCAAGGAGGAACTGAGAGATGAAGCTATGGGAACATCGGAACCGCTATCTGCCGGCAGCTGGCTTTTTGCCGGCGGCGGTACTGGCGGCTTGCGTGGCTGGATCGCTGCATGGATATACTGCACCGGTCTTTTCCATGGAGACAACAGAGGAAGAGCAGGATGCGTCGGAGCAGACGACAGAACCTGACGCATCGAAAAAGAAGAACACGTCTGCAACAGCGCCGGCAAAAAAGGAAGTCCCGTCTGTGACACCGGTTTCGGAGAAGTCTGCCTATCAGGACGGCACCTATACCGGAACGGGAACTGGCTTTGCCGGCCCGATTACTGTGCAGGTGATCATTAAGGGCGGGAAGATTGCCGAGATCACCGTCCTCAGCACCAGCGATGACAGCCCCTATATTGACAACGCCAAGGCGCTGCTGAAGAACATTGTTGCAGTGCAGAGTACTAACGTGGACACGGTTTCCGGTGCGACGTACAGTTCTGCGGGACTGATCTCCGCCGTGCGGGATGCGCTGCAAAAGGCTGGCGGAAGCAGTGCATCGGATTCGGCACTGCCCACGCTGGCTGCATCTCCTGCACAGTCGCACAGCTCCGGCGAAGCGCCGACTGTGGAAACGGTGGAGGAGCCGGCAGCGTATGCGGACGGCGTGTATACCGGAAGCGGTACGGGCTTTGGCGGACCGCTGACGGTGCAGGTCACTGTGAGCGGCGGAAAGATCACGGACATTATGGTGCTCAGCACCAGTGACGACAGTCCCTACATCGACAACGCCAAGGTGCTGCTGAACAACATCATCACTTTGCAGAGCACCAATGTGGATGCGGTCTCCGGTGCGACCTATAGTTCTGCCGGTTTGATCGAGGCGGTGCGGAATGCCCTGCAGGGCGCTGCAACTGGCGGCGGAGCTGCTGTGTCCGCACCTGTGACCGCTGCGCCGGCAAAGACGACTGCACCGGCAGAGATACCGCAGGGAAAGTTCCCCTATCCGGACGGCGTGTACAAGGGTTCCGGCGAGGGCTACCGTGGGGAGACGCATTTGCAGCTGACTTTGAAAAACGGCACGATCACCAAGATCGAAGTGCTGGACACCGAGGACGATGCGGCATTTTTCAAGCGTGCCGAGGCACTGATCGCCACGGTCATCGGGCAGCAGTCCACGGAGGTGGATGTGGTTTCCGGTGCAACATTTAGCTCTGAGGGCATTCTGGAGGCAATCGACGATGCGCTGAATGCTGCCAAAAAGGCGGGCGAACCGGTGGTGACAACCACTGTAACCACCGAAACCACTGCCTGCACCGGCACCAGCGACACGGCAAGTTCCACAGAGACGACCACAGAACCGGTACCGCAGATCTACGAGGACGGCGTGTATGTGGGAACGGCGGACTGTGACCCCGATGAGTCGGAGGATTTCGCCACCTATGAGGTTTTGCTGAAAGTGAAGATCGAGCATGATACCATGATAGAAATCACAGACGTGAAGGGCGATAGCACAGACTACGATCCGGAAAACGACCGGTATCTCTCCCGTGCTGCCAAAGGTACCAGCAAAATCAAGGGTACCATTGCACAGATTCTGGAACAGCAGGGGACAGAGGACATCGACGCTGTTTCCGGCGCAACCTGTTCCTCGGATGCCATCCGGCGTGCTGTGGAGCAGGCGCTGGAACAGGCACGGAAGGGAGTGTGATGCACGGTGCATCGTTTTTGGATCAAGACATGTAATCTGATTCTGGTGGTTGCGCTGCTCTTTGGGTATCAGGCAGTGGTGCAGAGCCGTGCGCAGAAAGAGACCATTGCGGAGCTGGAGTATGAGCTTCAGCAAAAGACGGTTTCCGGTCAGCCGGAGGAAGCAGACGGCGCAGATTCGCCCTATGCCGACGGCACATATACCGGAGAGGCGCAGGGCTACGGCGGTACAGTGGCGGTGGAACTGACTGTGGAAAACGGGAAGATCACCGATCTGACCATTACCTCTGCGGAAAAAGAGGATACGGCGTATCTGGATGCTGCCAGTGCCGTCATTGATTCGATTCTGGAACAGCAGTCCACTGATGTGGACACGGTGAGCGGTGCGACATTTAGTTCCAACGGCATTCTCCATGCCGCAGAAGATGCACTGAGAAAGGCGGAGAAGAACCATGCGTAAGAAATCCATCCCCCCGAAAAAACTGCACGCCTATGTGCGGGCCGGGATTCAGCTGCTGTTCTTTCTGTTCCTGCCCTCGGCGTTCACCACGGCGTTCTCCGGCATCAAGGCGCTTTTGACACAGATCGGCAGCAGCAGCCCCATTGTGTGGAGTTCATTCCTGACAGTGCTTCTGGCGCTGTGTGCCTATACCATTGTGTTCGGCAGATTTTTCTGCGGCTATGCCTGCGCCTTTGGCTCGCTGGGCGATGCCGTGCGGGGGCTGTACCTCTGGATCTGCAAAAAGTGCAAGAAAAAGCCTCGCAGCATTCCCAAGGCGGTGTGCCGCTGGCTCTCCTATGGAAAGTACGTGGTACTCCTGGCAATTGTGCTGCTATGCTTTTCCGGCGTATACGGAGAGCTGAGCGGCTGGAGCCCGTGGGATGTGTTTTCCATGCTGCACGCCGGCAACTTCCACCTGAGCGGCTATGTGCTGGGTGTTGTGCTGCTGGTGCTGATCGTGGCTGGCATGGTCTTTTGCAACCGCTTTTTCTGCCGGTTCCTGTGCCCCATGGGTGCGGTTTTCTCCCTGCTTCCTGTGCTGCCGCTGTTTTCTGTGCGGCGGGAACGGGAGGGTTGCGTCAAGGGCTGCAGCGCTTGTGAGCGCTGCTGTCCGGCTGACCTCCAACTGCCGGAGGCTGACAGCTGGAACAGCAACGGTGACTGCTTCCAGTGCCAGAAATGTCTGGATATTTGCCCGAAGAAAAACGCCCGCAGCGGAAGAGGCTTCTTCCGTGGTAACGAGGTCTGGTTTGCTGTACTGAGAGCTGGCATTCTGGTTGCCGTGCTGATTCTGGCCGGCATCTAACAGGAAAAACACTGATTTGAAACGACAATCCCGCCCTGGCAGGGAGAATTCTGCGGGGGCGGAATTTTTTGTGTGCTTCTGTGTGCGGAACTGCCGGTCACCTGTCTGGCATCGGGGGGCGATTAGCGGTGTGCGCACACAGGGCATAGAAACACGGGCAGATGCGAGATCATTTTCGCATCTGTCTGTGTTTGTTAGGATGTATGAAAAATGGAAGAGAATGTCATGCCTTTGGAATGGATCCGTTTAGTTTGCTGGCTTGTAAACATCCTCCCAAGCGGCATCACGGCCAGCTGCGTGGTATGAATAGTAGGACAGGATGTAGAAGGCATCGTCCAGTGTGATGCTGCCGTCGCCGTCAATGTCCACCAGCTTCATCAGCTCTGCCTCTACCTCGGCATTGTCGGTGAACTGGTAGGAATCATTGCCTGCTGCGTGCTTGGAGTAGTACTGCAGCACTGCGAAAGCGTCATCCATGGTGATTTCGCCGTCCATGTCTGCATCGCCCTTTACGGTCGGCAGAACCACTGCAATGTCGGAATCCTTCAGGGTTACCTCGAAGGTCAGGTCGGTGGTATAGCCGGTTGCAGAGATGGTGATCTCATAGGTGCCGGCCTTGGTGAATACCAGACCGTCTCTGGATTTGGCTGCGGTATCCATTGCGCCGGTCTTGGTGTCGAAGAGCTTGGTTGCGCCCTTGCCGGAGAGGTTGTAGGAAACGCCGTCAATGGTCGCCTTGCTCATCTTGGACAGATAGTTTGCCAGTGCATCTGCATCAGCGCCCTTTACGGCAACGATGGTCTTGGTGTCTGCATCGAAAGCAGCCGGCAGATCATCGGTGGTCAGAATTACGCTGACAGAGATCGGTGCATAAACGCCGTTGGTGTCAGAAACGGTGATGGTGTAGCTGCCCGGTTTTGCAGCAGCTGCGTCATAGGTCAGGACGCCGTTTGCATAGGTGCTTTCCAAACCGGAGATGGATGCAGTTGCAGCGTAGTCCTCCGGCAGATCTGTCAGGGTCAGTGCGATTTTGCCCTCAGCCACCGGTGTTGCTTCTACGGCTGCGGTGCCGTCGTGCAGCAGCGGCAGGTAAGCATCGGTTGCCGTATAGGTGACATCTGAACCGCTGCGAACAATATAGCGAACGCTGGCAACCGTCTTTCCGGCAGTGTCTTCAAAGTTCTTGTATTTCAGAGTGTTGCCGTGTGTTACAAAGTTTTCGGTTGTCGCCCAGGCCATTTTGCCGGTTTTCAGCCACAGGTTGTCTACGTGCAGCATTGCGTACTTGGTGCCGTCGGTCATGATGACGATAGCACCCTCCATATCATCTGCGGAGGGCAGCAGGCTGTTGTCTGCATCTGCCTCGGCGATATCCAGCTGATAGTTGCCGTAGCGGGTATTGGTTTTTACCTTTACCTCTGCATCGGAAACGGTGACTGCCTTGTTGGAATCCACCATAGCGGACAGGGTACCGTCGCCGTTGAGGAATTTGTACTCTGCCGGTGCATCCTGACTCTCACTGACGGTCATATTGCCGATGATGTTCAGCAGCTGGTTGTTGCAGGTTTTGCCGTCAGCAATGGCTGCGGTTGCGTCCTCATACAGCTTTCTCGGAACGGCAATGGCAACGTCCCTGATACCCTCAACGGTGACAGAACCATCCTCGTTCTCGGTGTAGTAGGTTGCGCCGTACTTCTTGGACTTGGTATTGGTGGCACTGGTGACTGCATCGTAGCAGCCTTCCGCACGCAGGGCAGCGGTCTTGTCCTCTGCCTCCAGATCCATGTCCGGATTCTCAGATACGGAATTCAGTTCGCCGTAATAGTAGTCGGCATAGGGCAGATTTACCGTACCGAAAACATAGTCATTGTTTACGGTGAAGGTGAAATCCTGATAGCCGGTGGCATATACGGTAACATCCCATCTGCCATAGCCGTCTGTGCCCTCCGGCAGCTGGCAGCGGTCGCTCTGGGTCAGACCCAGCTGAATGCCCATGGACTTGTGCATCCAGTTATCTGCGGCAAACTTGGTGCCATAGGTTGCCAAAACGGTGTCGCCATCGCCGTAGTAATCCCAGCGAACGGCGTACATATGTGCGCCCAGATCGCCATAATCACCCTCGATGTCCACACGGATGAAATCACCGTAGCCAGAGTTGTGCTGAACGCTGGAGATCTCAACGGCATCCGGATTTACAGTCTTGCCCTCCGGTGTTTCCGAAGTGGAACGCTTGGAGAACTGGAATGTGCCGTCTGCCTCCTTTTCCGCAGTCTTCAGACCGGGAGTGTTGGCATCAACGCTGACAGTCTCATTGATGTTCACCAGATTCTTTTCGGTGTAGCCGCCGGTGATGGTGTCGCCGTTTTCATAAACAGTGTAAGCTTCCTTGAAAGCCTCGTACTCATCTGCCGGAACTGCCACCGGAACGTATTTCGGGCCAACGTTGACAGAGTGGTCATAAGTGCCGGCCACTTCACCATTTACTGTGATATCTGCACCGCCGTTGTCGTTCTTGACAACGTCCACGGACTCGTCCTGTCCCTTGCCGGTGTAGTCGTAAGCGTTGCCATCCGTGTCGTAAACCTTTACGGTGCACTGGTAGCTTCCACGATGCAGACCGTGGTTGCTGGTGGCACGGGTTACGGCATCGTATGCGCCGAGGTCATATTCTCCGTGGGTGTCTTTCTCTGTGGAGGATGCTCCCAGATCGCCGTCTGCGGCATCGTCCAGATACACGCCCTCGTTTTGCCAGTATTCTGCCCATGTCAGAGCAGCATAGCAGTAGACGCAGTCGGCGGTGTCCTCCGCTGCGCTGACTGCAACAGCAGGGATCGTCTGTGTGGCTGCGAGCATTGCAGCGGATGCAATGCCAACGAGCTTTTTCCAGTTTTTCTTTTGCATAAGAACCTCCTGAAATGTTTTTCGGCAACACCATGCAAAGCCTTTTGGCGGATTTGTGCGGAGCTGCCTTTCTATTGTGTGTGAATTCTGTGAAGCACAGAACACCTACCGGAATTTATGAATTAGAGATAACTAACCATTAAGAATTAGTTAAGACTAACTTCCGAGGAAAAGAAAGGAAAGATATCGAGGGGGATATCTTTCTTATTTCTCATAGGAAATGGACTTCGGCAGAAAATGCACGATGCGGTCGGCTGCCAGTCCGGTAAAAAAGCCGGTAATGCAGCCTGTCACCAGCAGGAACGGCAGATACGCCAGAACCTGCACGGTCTGCATCACTGCCATAGCGGCGAGAATCTGTCCGATGTTGTGCAGGATGGCGCCGATCAGACTGATGAACCAGATGTGTTTCCGGTGCAGAAACCGGCAGAGCAGCGCCATTCCCGCAAAGCAGAGCAGTCCGCCGCACAGGGAGTAGATCATGCCCACCAGTGCGCCGGTGAAGATCGAACCGAGGAGAATGCGCAGCAGCAGCACCGCTACTGCATCTCTGGCACGGTACCGAAGCAATACCACCAGCGTGATTACATTGGCAAGTCCCAGCTTCACACCGGGGATGGGAACGGGGACGGGAATCTGCGCCTCGATGACAAAGATCGTCAGCGCCATTGCGGTAAACAGCGCAAGGGTGACGAGATGCTTAATAGACTTGGACATCGTAGGATTCCTCCCCCTGAGAGACGATGGAGATGCGAATGTGGTTTGGCAGGCAGATGATGGGCAGAATGCCGTTGGAGATAGCGCCCTGCTTGACACAGAGATGGTCGGGGCAGCTGGCAGACTTCATAGAGATCTGTCCCTGTTCCACCAGAACCACATTTTCCGAACCGTTTTCGCCGTCAATGGTGATGGTGTACGCCTGCGTCACCTGGCTCAGGTCGATCTCATACAGCAGCTTGTCCTGCTGATAGATGCGGGCGATTTTTTCGGGCTGTTTGTGCCCCAGCACGTACCAGCTCCCCAGCACACCGCCCAGCAGCAGCACAGCTGCAATGCTAATCAAAATCCATTTTTGTCTCATGATGTGATTTCCTGAAGCTGGTAGGCATCCATGCCGTCCGAGGTGACCAGTTCGCCGGTCGCCTTGACAAAGACCGCTTCAATGCCGTCCAGCGAGTTGATGAGCTGCATGCCGGCATCGGAACCCAGCAAATAGGTTGCCGTGGAGAGGGCATCGCAGTCAATTCCGTTGTCTGCAATGATTGTGGTGCTGACCACATCGGATTCCGATGGCGCACCGGTATAGGGGTCGAGGATATGGTGATAGCGTTTCCCGTTTTCCTCGAAATATTTCTCATAGTTGCCGGAGGTGACCACTGCCTGATCGGTCACGTGGAGGGAGGCAATCAGACTGTCCGGCGAAAACGGATCGGTGATCGCAACCGTCCAGCTGCTGCCATCCGGCTTCACGCCAAGGGTCATGACGTTTCCGCCCAGACTCATCAGCGCTGAGGTGACGCCGGTTTCCTCCAGTGCGGTTTTCATGGCGTCGGAGATATAGCCCTTTGCCACTGCGCCAAAGTTCAGTGTGACAGCATCGCTGGCGAAGGTGAGAGAGCCGGATTCCGCATGATAGCTGACATCCTTCCAGCCGGCCGGACGGAGCAGCGCCTGTATTTTCCCGTCTGCCGGAATGGCAGCGTGATCCGTGCCGATGCCCCACAGGTCGATGAGATCGCCGATGGTGCAGTCCAGCATGCCGCCGCTTTTCTCCCCGTATTCCAGCGCTGTTTCCAAGACATGGGCCATGTCCGCAGAGATAGGAACTTCCGTGCCAACAGCAGCCTTTGCCGCCTGATTGACCTGGTTCACTTCCGAATCCGCAATGGTGTTGGAGAAAACCTGTTCCAGTTCTTTTGCCCGTGCGAAAGCAGCTTCTACGCCTTCCTTGCCGTGTGCGCCGTAGGCACGCACCATAATGACCGTGCCCATCAGTTCCTGCGTGTCCTCGTATACCGCATCCGCAGCAGTCTGGCTGTCCTCTGCGGAGGATTCGGAGCCGGATTTGCTCTGGGAGGCGGCGGCCGGCTGGTCTGTTCCGCAGCCGGTGAAACACAAGATGCCGCAGACGGCAAGTGTCAAGAGAGAAAAACGCTTCATATCAAAAATCCTTTCGGAAAATACGGTTTGGGAACCGGATAACTCGTAAAAAAGCGGGAGAGCTGCTGCAATCCCGAGGTGAACCTAAAAAGTTAGTCTTAACTAATATTAAATACAAGTTCAGTATAGCATTTTTTCGGAACGCTGTCAAGGTTTGCAGAAAAAATCAACGGAGAGCACAATCTTTTTTTTGGCGTGAAAAAAAGATTGGAAATGTTGCACAATGGCATGCGCTGACAGTTTGGGAAGATGGCTTTACAAGGCTGCTGGAATTTGTTATAATAAAGGTGGAAAGAACGTTTTTCCACCATGAGAAAGGAGGAAACAACCATGAAAAAAACAGCCATTGCCCAGAGCGCTTTGACGTTTCTGGCGGTCACGGTGGGCGCATTTCTGATGGCGCTGAACACCAAGACATTTGTCAGCACAGGCGGACTCTATCCGGGCGGAATCACCGGACTGACGATTCTGCTCCAGCGTGCCTGCAACATGGCATTCCATGTGACACCGCCGTTCACGCCCATCAACCTGCTGCTGAACGTCGTGCCGGTGTACATCGGATTTCGGTACATCGGGAAGCAGTTCACTCTGTACTCCTGCGTGATGATCGTGCTCAACAGTGTGTTCACCGACCTGATCCCGGATTCGGTCATTACACAGGACGTGCTGCTCATCAGCATTTTTGGCGGCATCCTCAACGGCGTTGCCATCAGTATCTGCCTGAATGCCGGTGCTACCTCCGGCGGAACAGACTTCATCTCTATCTATCTGTCGGAAAAGAGTAATATGGATTCGTTCTATCTGATCTTGGGGTTCAATGCGGTGATCCTCTGTATTGCCGGAATCCTGTTCGGCTGGGACAAGGCACTGTACTCCATCCTGTTTCAGTATGCCTCGACGATGGTGCTGCATTTGATGTACAAAAAATTCCAGCAGAGCACGCTGTTTATCGTCACCAACCGTCCCGCCGAGGTGTGTCAGGCGATCTATGCGGTCAGCCAGCACGGAGCAACCATTTTGGACGGCGAGGGAGCCTATGAACACTGCGAGCGGCAGATGGTATACTCGGTGGTTTCCGCTGCGCAGGCGAAAAAGGTGATCCACGCCGTGCAGAAAGTGGACGCCAGCGCATTCATCAATGAGATAAAAACGCAGAAGCTGCGGGGACGGTTTTACGTGCCAAAAGAAAAATAGCGTAGAAATTTTTCGGTTTCGTGGGGGATTTTTGGGAAATCTGATGCTTGTATTTTGTCGGAAAATATGGTATCATAGATAGGTTGTATGATTGGCTTTCAGAGCCGGTTTCAATCGATGGGATTGAACCAAATTTGATTTCGGAATTGGAGAGTGTTTTTCATGGCAAAACTCAGAAAACAGCACATGACCATCCATTGGCATGACATCATTCAGGCGGACAGCAATGTCCCCGCTGTGGATGCCACGCTAAAGGAAAAGGCGACCCTTGTGGGACGGCTTGGGCTGATGATGCTGTCTGTGGGAACCGGTGCGTGGCGTGTGCGGAATTCGATGAACAAGGTGTCCAGAAGTCTTGGGATTTCCTGTTCCGCCGACATTGGTCTGGTTTCCATTGAGTGTACCTGCATCGGGGACAATGAAACCTATACCCAGTCGCTTTCGCTGCCAACGACGGGTGTCAACACGGACAAGCTGATGGAACTGGAGATGTTTATGCGGGATTTCCCGGATTTGGCGGGGGAGTACTCCGTCAATCAGTTCCACGAGGTGCTGGATCACATCCAGAAAAAGCCCGCCAACTATAAGGCGTGGAATCTGGGGCTTGCCTCGGCGATTGCCTGCTGCGCATTTACCTTTTTGCTGGGCGGCGGTCCGGTGGAGATGATCTGCGCATTTTTTGGCGCAGGCGCCGGAAATTTTGTCCGGAAGCTGATGCTGAACAGGAAGATCTCCCTGCTGGGGAATGTCGCCGTCAGTGTGGCGACCTCCTGTATTGTCTATGTGTTGACGATTCTTGCAGCGCAGAAGATCCTGGACATTTCCGCCGTGCATCAGGCGGGGTACATTTGCGCCATGCTCTTTGTCATTCCGGGATTTCCGCTGATTACGGGCGGTATCGACCTGGCAAAGCTGGACATGCGTTCCGGCCTGGAGCGAATCGCCTATGCGCTGCTGATTATCACCGCTGCAACGCTGACCGGCTGGGCGACCGCCATGGTGTTCCATTTCCAGCCGGCAGATTTTCCGGACTTGCAGCTGCCCACCGTCACACGGATGCTGCTTCGCATTGCGGCAAGTTTCTTCGGCGTATACGGATTCTCGCTGATGTTTAACAGCCCCCGCAAAATGGCGCTGACCGCCGGTCTGATTGGTATGCTTACCAACACGCTGCGTCTGGAACTCATCGATCTGGCAGGAATGCCGGTGGGAATCGCCGCATTTATCGGCGCTTTTGCATCGGGCTGCATCGCCTCGCTGGTCAAGAAGTACATCGGATTCCCACGTATTTCCCTGACCGTTCCGGCAATTGTCATCATGGTACCCGGACTGTACATGTACCGTGGCATTTACTACATGGGACTGAACGATGTCAGCAACGGTGCGCTGTGGCTGACCAAGGCCGTTCTGATCGTCATTGCGCTTCCCCTTGGACTGGTGGTCGCAAGACTCTGTACGGATAAGAACTTCAGACATTGTACCTGATGCTTTTGATGTAAGAGCTTGTGTTCATAGGAAATATATGCGGATTTTCGAGCAAATTTTTTTGCAGACAAGGCAAAAATTTGCAGGCATACTTTCGTATGGCAAGAATTTTTAACGCAGTATGCAACAAAATTTGCCGAAAAGACGTAGATAGACGCCTATGAACATGAGCTCTAAATAACCGCAACAGGCGGATGCCCTCCCATACGGGAAATGGCATCCGCCTGTTTTTGTGTTGGCTTTATCGCTGTGTTACAAATTGCAGGATTTCCTCCGGCATGTGCAGAATGTGCGATGCGCCGTGTTCCAGCAGGAACGCCTCATCCCGAAAGCCCCATGTCACGCTGAGGCAGGGCATATTGGCATTCTTTGCGGTTTCGATGTCCACATCGGAGTCGCCCACGTAGACCGCCTGTTCTCTGGGAATTTGCAGCTGGCGGAGCACCTCGTTAACGGAGTCCGGCGCAGGCTTTTTCCGTACGCCCTCCCGTTCACCGAGGGCTGCATCAAAGGTGTCCGGGAAATACACCTCGCACAGCTTCTGTACGGCAAAGTCCGCCTTGTTGGAAACGACTGCAACGGCGAAACCCTGCGCTTTCAGCTGGCGCAGCAGTGCCGGAATGCCGTCGTATGCCTTGGTCGTATCTTCGCAGTGTGCAGCGTAGTAGGGCTTGAAGTCCTCGTAGACCGCATCGATTTCCTGCTGTGGCGTTCCGGCGGGAACACCACGCTCGATGAGCTTATAAATGCCGTTTCCCACAAATCGCCGCACCTCGTCCAGCGTGCGAACGGGGAAGCTGTGCTGTGTCAGCACGTGGTTTAGAGCATCTTTCAAATCCTCCAGCGTGTCTAAAATTGTGCCGTCCATGTCAAAGATAACGAGTTTCCGGTTCATGTGTTGCTCCTTTTCTGTGGTGGTTCGGTGGAATTCCTGTTCAATCCGGTCATAATGCCGGTCAATTGCCTGCATGCATCCGGTGCGGTCTTTGCATTGGAGGGCACGGAGAATCTCGGCGTGTTCCGCACGCAGCTCCACCCTGGCAGGTTCGTCGGCACGTGCCATGACCTCGCCGATCCACTCCCGATAGATGTCCATGATCGCCTCCATCAGGCAGATCCACACTTTGTTCCCGGTGGCGCGGATCAGCGCATAGTGGAACTGCATATCCAGCTCTGCCTCGTCCCGTCCTGCCGGCGCCAGAACGCCGCACAGCGCCTCTTCCGCCTGCGCCTGAAAAGTGTCCGCCATGCCGTTCTCCATAATGGAAAGACAGACCGCCTTTTCGGTCTCCCGCCGGAACTGGCAGATGTCTTCTTGGGTGAGCTGGCGCATGAGAATCATCAGCTTCAGCATAGCAGAGATCTGACGGGCGATGTTCTCCGCCAGATAGTTTCCAGAGCCTTGGCGGCACTCCACCGCACCCATGTGTTCCAGTGTGCGCAGTGCCTCACGGGTGGAGTTGCGGCTGATGGAGAGCGTCTCTGAAATGGCACGCTCTGTGGGCAAGCGCTCGCCCATGCGCAGGTCGCCGGATTCGATCAGACTGCAAATATAGCGGATGACTTTGGTGTATTCCCGATTGTTTCCCATGGACAACTCCTCTTACAGAATGGCGGAAAAGAGTGATGCGCCAACTACGGTCATAATGCCGGCAACGCCGATGGAGAGACTGCTCATTGCGCCCTCCACTTCGCCGATCTCCATTGCCTTAGCGGTGCCGATGGCGTGGGCAGAGGTGCCGATGGCAATGCCCTTTGCCACAGGTTCCGTGATGCGGAAAATTTTGCACACAAGCTCTGCGATAATATTCCCCAGAATGCCGGTGATGATGATGACAGCAACCGTCAGATTGACGTAGCCGCCCAGCTCCTCGGAAACGCCCATGCCGATGGCGGTGGTGATGGACTTGGGGAGGAAGGTGACGTATTCCTCGTGGTTCAGCTTGAAGAACACCGCCATGACCAGAATGCTGCAAAGGCTGGTGATGACACCGCTGGTGATGCCGATGGATACTGCTTTCAGGTTCTTTTTCAGCAGATCGAACTTCTCATAAAGCGGTACTGCCAGACAAACAGTTGCTGGTGTGAGCAGGTAGCTCAGATATTTTGCGCTGACATAATAGGTGTCGTAATCGATGTGTCCCACTATTAGTACCACAACGGTAATGACGATGGAGATCAGCAGCGGATTCAGGAACGGCAGCTTGAACTTGCGCTGCAGCAGCATGCCGATGCCATAGGAGATGATGCTGATGGAAGCACCAAAAAATACAGAGTCCTGAAAAAAATCATTCATGATGACACGCTTTCTTTCTGTCCCGCCGGATGACGGCCTGTGTGATTTTGCCCGCTGCAGCCATGACCAGAAATGTGGAGAGGACGGTGATGACCAGATAGGGGATGATCTTCGCACGGATGATGCCCCACGATTCCATGAGTCCCACTGCCGCCGGAATGAACATCAGCGGCATGATCTCAATGAGGAAGATGGCGGTGTCTTTGACATAGTCCAGCTTGAGAAATCCCGTTTGCAGACAGACGAACATCAGCGCAAATCCCCAGATACTCGCCGGAATGGGGAGCGGAATCAGCAGGTTGAGCAGTTCTCCCGCAAAGGAGAGGATCAGGATGATTCCGAATTGTTTGAGATATTTCATTTGATTTGCCTTCTTTTTCGATTGGTACTACCAATTATACTGCGGCGGATGCCGGATGTCAAGGGATTCGGTCGAAAACCGTCAGGTTATACAAAGTTCCTTCCAAAAGTGAAATGTGCGTTGACATGTGGCGTTTTGGCGCGCTGAACGGAATTGAACGATTTTGCACGATTTTACGGGAAATGCATCCCGATTTTAAAAAAATCGATTCCATATGGTATCAATTTCATCAAAATGGGCATGATTTTTTTGTGAAAATATACAATAGCTGTGAGATGAACTCGTTCAATTCGCTGAAATTGACGCTTTTTGAAAGATTTTGACTGAAAAGACTTGGCCTCAAATGAATTCTGTGGTATTCTTATTTCGCAAGGGACGAAAGAATTCAAAAGAATTCAGAAACGTGCAAAGGAGGTGTGTTTGAAATGTTAACAGAAGAACGGTTTGCGATTATTTTGGAGACAGTCCAGCAGAAGCGAAGCGTTCGGGTGACGGAACTGTGTGCATTGCTGAATGCGTCGGTTTCCACCGTGCGGCGAGACATCAACACGCTGGCGGAAATGGGAAAGCTGGTCAAGGTGCACGGCGGTGCCATTGCCCTGAATGAGAGCAGCTTTTCCGCTGTGGAAAAGGATGTGACCGAAAAGGCACAGCTTTTCACGGAGGAGAAAGAAGCGATCGCCCGCTATGCAGCATCTTTGGTAGATGAGGACGATTTTGTGTACATCGATGCGGGAACGACCACGGAGAAGATGATCGACTACCTGCCGCAAAAGCGTGTGACGTTCGTGACCAACGGCTTCATCCACGCCAGAAAGCTGGCACAGAGAGGGTTTCGGGTCTACATCCCCGGCGGAGAACTGAAACTTTCCACAGAGGCGATCATCGGCACAGAATGTATACTGACGCTGAACAACTACAACTTTACCAAGTGCTTCATGGGAACGAACGGAATCTCCGTTCATGCGGGGTTCTCCACCCACGATATCAGCGAGGGCAGTGTGAAAACCGCTGTGATCGACAACAGCATCCAGACCTATGTGCTCTCCGATCACTCCAAATTCGGCAAGGTGACTTCTGTGACATTTGCGCAGCTCAATCGTGGACAGATCATTACAGATCGGCTGCCGGATAAAACATACAGCAGCTATACATCCATCAAGGAGGTTATGTAACTATGATATACACCGTGACATTCAATCCGGCGATTGACTATGTGGTGCATGCGGACGACATGCAGGTCGGGGCAGTGAATCGCTCCAGGCAGGAGGAGGTTTACTTTGGCGGAAAGGGCATCAACGTCTCCGTGGTGCTTCATGAGCTGGGGCTTGCATCCAAGGCGCTGGGATTTGTCGCCGGCTTTACAGGGGAGGCAATTGAACAGGGGCTGAGAGCGGACGGCATTGAAACCGATTTCATCCATCTGGAAAAGGGCTTCTCCAGAATTAACGTCAAGATCAAATCCGGTGAAGAGACCGAGCTGAACGGACAGGGCCCGGAAATTCCGGAAGACAAGCTCCGGCAGCTGTTTGACCAGCTGGAGCAGGTGCAGGACGGCGATACGATCATTCTGGCGGGCAGCATTCCGGCTTCTCTGCCGGCGGACGTTTACGAGCAGATTCTGCGGCATCTCTCCGGTAAGCAGGTGCGTGCCGTGGTGGATGCGATCAGGGATCTTCTGGTCAATGTCCTGAAATACAAGCCGTTCCTCATCAAGCCCAACAACTTTGAACTGGGCGAGATCTTCGGCGTGCCGCTGAAAGACGATGTGGACGAGATCGTGCGCTATGCCGGAAAGCTGCAGGAAATGGGTGCAAGAAATGTGCTGGTTTCTATGGCAGGCGACGGTGCAGTGCTTCTGGACGAGAACGGCGGGGTGCATGCCTGCGGCGTTTGCAAGGGAACAGTCAAGAATTCCGTGGGTGCCGGAGATTCCATGGTTGCCGGATTTGTGGCTGGCTGTGAGACCGGCGACTATGACTATGCGCTGAAGCTGGGAACAGCGACCGGCGGTGCTACGGCATTCTCCGAGGGGCTGGCGAAAAAAGAACTGATTGCTGAGCTATTGCAGCAATTGATGTGAGTAGGTAAAGAATATGCGTATTGTGGATTTACTGAGGAAAGAGAGTATTCTTTTGGGGGCTGCGCCGGAATCCAAGACAGAGGCAATCGACATGCTGGTCGATTTGCAGGACAAGGGCGGCAGGTCGCCGATAAGGAAGCCTATAAGAAAGGAATTCTGGCAAGAGAGGCCATGAGTTCCACCGCAGTGGGAGAGGGCATCGCCATTCCCCATGCCAAGAACGAGGCGGTAAAAGCACCCTCGCTGGCAGCGATGACGGTTCCGAATGGCGTGGATTATGAGGCAATGGACGATGAACCGTCCAACCTGCTGTTTATGATCGCAGCACCCAATGACGGCGACGTGCATCTGGAAGTGCTCTCCCGTCTGATGACGCTGCTCATGGACGAAGATTTTCGGGCAAAGCTGCTGGCAGCGGACACCACGCTGACGGAGACATTCCTGCGGATGGGCATTGATGAGCTGTCCGTTTCGCCGGGATTCGTGCTGAAGGTGCGGGATGCCGTGCGGAAGCTGGATCTGTCTAAGAGCTTGTGTTCATAGGAAATATATGCGGATTTTCGAGCAAATTTTTTTGCAGACAAGGCAAAAATTTGCAGGCATACTTTCGTATGGCAAGAATTTTTAACGCAGTATGCAACAAAATTTGCCGAAAAGACGTAGATAGACGCCTATGAACACGAGCTCTAAATAGAGCGGAAAGAATGTTCAGAAGCATGTACGGCTGCTGCGCTCCGGTATTTTCCGGGTGTGGTGCCGTACATTTTTTTGAAGCAGCGGTTGAAATAGGAGAGGCTGTCGAAACCGGTTTCCATGGCGACTTGCAGAATGGTATCCGAGGTGTCCCGCAGACGCTTGGCGGCTTTCTCCAGGCGGTAGCTGTTGAGGTACTGGACGAAGCTGGTGCCCATGGCGTGCTTGAAAAATTTCATGAAATAGGACTCGCTGTAAAAGCATGCGCCGGCGATCTCGGCGATGGAGATGGGGCGGCTGTAGTTGTCCGCAATGTAGGACAGAATCTCCTTGATCTTGGCGAGGGATTTTTGGTCGAGGGAGTACTCCGTTTCCGTGCGCTCGGCGGAGATGATCTCGTAGAACATCTGGAACAGGCAGCCCTTTACCGCCAGCGGATAGCCGTACGGTCTGGCATCACAGAGAGTATCGATGCGTTCCAGCAGAGCGGAGATGGCGGGATAGTTCCGGCACTCCGGTGTCAGCACCGGTGCAATCTCCTGCGTTTCCGCAAAGAACGGCTGGAGAAAACGGGCATAGCAGGCGTCATTTTCCGCTGCCAGAAGCTCCGGACGGAATAGGATGGTTTCGTATTCCATGACGGCGCAGCCCTTTTGTGCAATGGCGTGGAGCTGTCCGGACAGCACCAGTACGATATCGCCGGCAGTGACGGCGTGGCGCTTTAGGTTCACATCCACCCATCCCTCGCCTTTCTTGACTGCAATCAGTTCGATCTCATCGTGCCAATGGGTGCTGACTGCCTGAAAATCCAGCGGAATGGTGCAGAGGTAGGTGTTATAGGGAAAATCTGCCGGCGTGTGGCACTTTTCCTCGTGGTATTTCTGATATTGCGCAGTGTCCATCTGCATGGGGATACCTCCAATCAAAAAGGATAGGATTGTACAAAAACGGGGGAGAATCCGGCAAGCCCTGATGTGGTTTCCGTGGTATACTAGGAGTATCGTAAAACGTACATTCAAATCGAAACCGCAATGGAAAGGAAGTACAGGAATATGAATCTCTCTGAAATCATGCAGGCTGCTTATCACAAGGATCTGGCAGCATGCTCCAATGCTGAAATCTATGCCGCACTTCTGACAAAGGTTCAGAAGATGGCGGAGGCAAAGAAGCATCCGCAGTCTAAGAAAAAGCTTTACTACATTTCCGCAGAGTTCCTCATCGGAAAGCTGCTCTCCAACAATCTCATCAATCTGGGTGTCTATCAGGACGTGCGGGAACAGCTGGCAGCGTGCGGCAAGGACATCTGCGAGATTGAGGAAGTGGAGAACGAGCCCTCGCTGGGCAACGGCGGTCTGGGCAGACTGGCTGCATGCTTTCTGGATTCCATTGCAACACTGGGACTCAACGGCGACGGCATCGGTCTGAACTACCACTTCGGACTGTTCCGGCAGGTGTTCAAAAACAACGAGCAAACCACCATTCCGGATCCGTGGCTGACCCGGCAGAGCTGGCTGGAAAAGACAGACGTGACCTATGAGGTACCGTTCCGCAGCGGCTCGGTTACCGCAAGAATGTATAACATCAATGTCACCGGTTACGACAGCACCACCAATCAGCTCCACCTGTTTGACGTGGAAACTGTGGACGAATCCATTGTGACCGACGGCATCTCTTTCGACAAGACGGACATCGCCAAGAATCTGACGCTGTTCCTCTATCCGGACGACAGCGACGAGGCTGGTCGGCTGCTGCGAATCTATCAGCAGTACCTGATGGTATCCGCCGGGGCACAGCTGATTCTGGACGAGTGCACTGCCAAGGGCTGCAAGCTAACCGATCTGCCGGACTATGCAGTGATCCAGATCAACGACACACACCCCACAATGGTGATTCCGGAACTGATCCGCCTTATGGTTGCACGCGGTGTGGAAATGGACGATGCCATTGAGGCAGTTTCCAAGACCTGCGCTTACACCAACCACACCATTTTGGCAGAGGCGCTGGAGAAGTGGCCGCTGACCTATCTCAAGCAGGTAGTTCCGCAGCTGGTTCCCATCATCGAAGTGCTGGACGACAAGGTTCGCCGGAAGTACGGCGAGGAAAAGCTCAGCATCATCGACAAGAACGACACTGTGCACATGGCACGTCTGGACATTCACTATTGCTTCAGCGTCAACGGCGTTGCATCGCTGCACACGGAGATTCTGAAAGAAGTCGAACTCCACCCGTTCTATGAGATCTATCCGGAGAAGTTCAACAACAAGACCAACGGCATTACCTTCCGCCGCTGGCTGCTCCACTGCAATCCGGAGCTGTCCCAGTGGATTACCGGACTCATCGGCGACGGCTACAAGAAGGATGCCACCCAGCTGGAAAAGCTGCTGGCGTACCGCAAGGATGCCGCTGTTCTGGAACAGCTGCTGCAAATCAAGGACGGCAAAAAGGCACAGCTGCGGCAGTACCTCGCCAAGACACAGGGCATCACCATTCCGGAAAATTCCATCTTCGACATCCAGATCAAGCGTCTGCACGAGTATAAGCGGCAGCAGCTGAATGCCCTGTATGTCATCCAGAAGTATCTGGAGATCAAGGCAGGCAAGAAGCCGGCTCGCCCCATCACCGTAATTTTCGGTGCAAAGGCAGCACCGGCATATATCATTGCGCAGGACATCATTCACCTGATCCTGTGCCTGCAGGAGATCATCCGCAACGATCCGGAGGTCAATCCGTATTTGAATGTGGTCATGGTGGAGAACTACAATGTCACCAAGGCTGAAATGCTGATTCCGGCGTGCGACATTTCCGAGCAGATCTCGCTGGCTTCCAAGGAGGCGAGCGGTACCGGCAACATGAAATTCATGCTCAACGGTGCGGTAACACTGGGCACAGAGGACGGCGCCAATGTGGAGATTCACCAGCTGGTCGGCGACGACAACATCTATATCTTCGGCGATTCCAGCGAAGTGGTAGTCAAGCGCTATGCAGATGCAAGCTACTGCGCAAAGGACTACTACGAGGAGAATCCGTCCATCCACGAGGCAGTGGATTTTATCACCGGCGAGCAGATGCTGGCAGTCGGCGATGCAGTTCGTCTGGAGCGCCTTTCCAAGGAACTCATCGGCAAGGACTGGTTCATGACTTTCCCGGACTTCGATGCTTATGTCAAGGCAAGAGAACAGGCATATGCGGACTATGAGGATCGTCAGGCATGGGCAGAAAAGATGCTGGTGAATATCGCCATGGCAGGCTATTTCTCCTCCGACCGCACCATTGCCGAGTACAACAAGGACATCTGGAAGCTTGACTGCTAATTTTCCAAAAGACGATTTTCAAACTTATTCATAAAGTGAAGCACCGGAATGCAGAGGATTCCGGTGTTTCTGCGTTCCCATGACCATTATACCATGGAACCGGCAGAACTGCAAGAGAGGAGGAAAACCAATGCAGGAGGAAACGATTGTACGGATCTATGAGGAAGACCACGGCTGTGAAGGCATCCAGCCGGGAGAAATTCCCATGGATGAGGTGCTTCTTCGGGACGATGCCGGCGCAGAGCGCTGGGTGAAGCTGCCGGATGCCATCTTGCTGGCGCACTGCCTGAGAGAGGGCGACCGCATTGTTCTGGAAAAGCTGCTGCAGGAAGCGCAGGAACGCTTCCCGCATCTGAAATAATCAGAACCCGTCTTCAGCGCAAATCAAGCGCAAAAAACCGTCCTGCTAAGGTAAAGCAGGGCGGTTTTGTTTTTGGCGGAAAGCCGTGCAGGTTATCGCTTCACGACTGCGTTTCCGTCGATGAGTACCAGCCACGGGTCACAGAGAAGATCCAGCGGGTCGCCGTGGTACAGCTGGAGGTCGGCATCCATACCGGCAGCAATGCTGCCCACCCGATCGGCAACGCCGAGAATCTCAGCAGCGCCGGCAGTGATGGCACGAAGCGCATTCTCACGGGACATACCGCCCTTGACGGCGAGCGCAGCAGTGGTGGGAAGGTACTGGATGGGGATGACCGGATGGTCAGTGCACAGGGCGATCTGCACGCCGTTTTCCTGTAAGATCTTGGGATTTTGCAGATTGAGGTTCTGCATCTCCGGCTTGCAGCGGTCGCAGAGCGTCGGGCCAACGATCACCGGCGCTTCCTCCTCTGCCAGAATGTCTGCAATTTCGTATCCCTCGGTTCCGTGGACGATGACATAATCCAGATTGAACTCCTTGGCGATGCGAATCGCTGTGCAGATGTCGTCCGCACGGTGGCAGTGGAAGTGTGCTTTCACGTCCCGCTCCAACAGCGGCAGCAGCGCCTCGGATTTTGCGTCATAGTCCGGCATGTGCTCGTCGGGATCGCTTTCGGCGAAGTCCAGCTCCTGCTGGTAGCGCTGCGCCTTTGCCAGTCCTTCACGGATGATGGCAGCAGTCGCCATACGGGTGATGGGCGTTTCGTCCCGATCGTTGTAGACGCTTTTGGGATTTTCGCCCAGTGCAAACTTCATGCCCGTGCCGATGCACATCCGGTCTACCATACGTCCGGCGGTTTTCAGGATCGCCATGGCACCGCCGCAGGTGTTGGCGCTGCCAGGGGAGGTCATGACTGTGGTCACGCCTGCCTCCCGTGCCTCCTGAAAGCAGCGGTCCAGCGGATTCACGCCGTCGATCACACGCAGATGCGGGGTAAAGGGATCAGTTGCCTCGTTGCAGTCGTCGCCCTCAAAGGCAATGCCGTTTTCGATGATGCCCAGATGGGTGTGCGCATCGATAAAGCCCGGCAGCAGCAGCGAGCCGGCTGCGTCAATGTCCTCCGGCGCAAGCTCTGCCGGCCTGCCGGATTCCACAGCGGTAATTTTTCCGTCCTCGATGCAGACATAGCCGTTTTCAATGACACCGCGGTCTGTCATCGTATGTATGGTTGCATTCCAGATTTTCATGGGGATTCCTCTCTTTTTCTTGATGGAAACAGATTTTGATTGGTTTTGTCAGAGCCTGTATACGCTTTGTGAAGACAGGTTCTTATTCCAGACTGACGATGGTCACGCCGTCCTCGCCCTCGCCGAATGTGCCCAGCCGGAACGACTTCACGTATTTCAGCTGTTTCAGACGCTGGTGAATTGCCTTGCGCAAAAGTCCGGTGCCCTTGCCGTGAATAATGGTGACAGTTCCCACGTGGGACACCACGGCACGGTCCAGAAATGCGTCCATCTGGTACACGCCCTCGTCACAGGTGCAGCCGCGGATGTCCAGTTCCATGGTTCCGCGGCGTGCGGTCTGTGCGGAAACACGTCCGGCGGTGCTGCGCTGTTTCTGCTGGCTCTTCTTCTTTTCCTCTGCGCCGGAAACCAGCCGCAGCCGTCCCACCGGCACCTTGGAGCGCATCGCACCCATTTGCAGGAACACGTTTCCGTTCTTGTCGGGCTTGCCCAGCACCACGCCTTTCTGCTTGGTGTCCGCCAGCATGACGGTGTCGCCGGATTTCAGTTCCCGCGGCAGCACATAGTCCTCGTCCTCTGCGGTATCGGTCAGGGGATTCGCCGTGTCATACAGCTTGCGGAAGCCACGCTTCACGTCGCCCTTTGCCCGAATGACATCGTCCCCGAAAGACGCCTTTTCCTTTTGCTTTCGCAGCTGTTCCAGCTCGGTGAGCATCTCGTTGGACTGTGCCTTGGTGGTTTCGATGATATGCATGGCTTCCAGCCGGGCCTGTTCCAGCTGGCGATCCCGTTCTCTGCGGGTCTGTTCCAGCTCGGCACGCAGTTTGGCGGCATTTTCCTTTGCCTCTTCCAGCGCTGCACGCATGGTTTCCCGATCGTCCTCCAGTGCCTTCCGAGCCTCGTCCAGACGGGAGACCGCCTGTTCAAAGCGGGTGTTTTCCTCGCTGACCAGCTTTTCCGCCTGCCGGATGATGTCCTGCGGCATGCCCAGACCGGCGCTGATGGCAAAGGCGTTGGATTTTCCCACAGAGCCGACGATCAGACGGTAGGTGGGGCGGAGCTTCTGGATGTCGAATTCGCAGGAGGCATTTTCCACGTCCTGCTGTTCGGTGGCGTAAATTTTCAGTTCCTGATAGTGGGTGGTTACCATGAGTTTTGCGCCGCTCTGTTTCAGCCGGTCGATGATAGCCTCCGCAAGGGCGGCACCCTCCACCGGATCGGTGCCGGAACCCAGTTCGTCCAGCAGCACCAGTGTCCTGTCATCCGCCTGTTCCAGAATGTTGATGACGCTTCGCATGTGGGCGGAGAATGTGGAGAGGTTCTGCTCGATGCTCTGGGTGTCGCCGATGTCCGCCAGCACACGGTCAAAAACGGAGATCTGGCTGCCCTCTGCTGCCGGAATCAGCATGCCGCTCATTGCCATGAGGGTGAGCAGACCGGCAGTTTTCAGGGCAACGGTTTTACCGCCGGTGTTCGGACCGGTGATGATGAGAGCGCTGCACTCGCCGCCCAGCGTGAAGCTGATGGGGACGGCTTTCTGGTAGGGAATCAGGGGGTGACGTGCCTTTTTCAGGATGAGTATGCCGTCATCGGTCAGATTCGGCGCAAAGGCGTGCATCTGCTCCGCCAGACGTGCCTTTGCGAAATAGAGGTTCAGCTCGGCGCAGGTTTCGTGATTGCGAATGATGGTGTCTGCCCAGGTGCCGCAGTCCGTGCAAAGCTCCTGAATGATGCGCTCGATCTCCTCCGCCTCCTGAATCTCCAGCAGACGGATGTCATTGTTTGCTTCGACCACAGCGATCGGCTCAATGAAGAGGGTCTGCCCGGTGGCGGAGGTGTCATGTACCAAACCGGCAATCTTGCCCCGATGCTCGGCACGCACCGGCAGAACAAACCGCCCGTCACGCAGGGTGACACGGCTGTCCTGTAAGCACTCCTGAACGTCCTGCCGGCGCATCATCTGGTCGAGGGTGTCCCGCAGCTTCTGGCGGGAGCGTCCGATCTTGCGGCGGATGTCCGCCAGTGCCGGACTGGCGGCATCTGCGATCTCCTCTTCCGAGAGAATGGAGCGATCCAGCTTTTCCAGCAGGAACGGCACGGGGGCAAGCTGGGTGAACAGGTCATCCAGCGAGGTTTCCACCGAGGTGCAGTGGTCGTACCAGTCGCTCAGCGCCTGAATCTGCCGCAGGATCGTGGCGATTTCCAGCAGATCCCGAAGTGAGAGGCGTGCGCCGGATTTGGCTCTGCGCAGTCCCATGCGCATGTCCTGAAAGGCGTGGAACGGCGGTGTGCCGAACTGGATGGCGAGCCGAAGCGCATCGCTGGTTTTTTCCAGTTCTGCCCGTGCTTCTGCCAGATCGGAGGTGGGAGAAATGGCACGGATCTTTTCTTTGGTGATGTCGTTTGCCGCCAGATCGGCGAGCATATCCAGAATTTTATGAAATTCCAGGGTTTGTTCATGTTGATTCATGTTGAGATTCCTCCAGAAAAGGTGGTGCGGCGGAGATCTGATGGTAGAATTGCAGGGCATCCAGCCGTAGGCTGCAGTGGTACTGGACAAAGCGCTCCGTGCAGTGTCCCAGCCGGCGCAGGTTATCTTTGCCCAGCCGGAAGCAGAACAGACGGGAAAAATCCGCAAAGACGATGTGCCGCATGGCCTGAAGTACTGCCGCCGGAATCAGAATGCAGGAGTTGTCCCGCTGGGGCGCACCGCAGTTAGTACAGAAAAAACAGCCCTGTTCCACGGAGAAATAGAGCCGTTTTGGTAAGAAAACGCCGCAGCTGCGGCACATCAGCAGATCCGGCATCATGCCAAGCTCTGTCATAAAGCGCAGCTCGAACAGCGGTTTGAGCATACATTCCTCCCGTTCGCCGTTTTCCAGATAGTGGAGTGTGTTCAGCATCAGCCGCAGAATCTCGCAGGATTCTCTGGGATGCTGCTGCTCCCGCACGGAGAGGCGGACGAGCTCGCAAAAATAGGTGGCGAGGCTCAGACGGGAGAGTGATTCCCGCAGCCGGTAGAACAGTCGAATTGGTTCGGCGCTGTCCAGCGCGTACTGTCCCTTTCGCTGCTGCAGGCTAAAACGGGCGTAGGAAAACGGCTGGGTCACTGCGGCGGAGGCGCTTGCCTTGCGGCTGGTGCGGACATAGACCTCTGCCATGGTATTTTTCTCGGTGAGAATGTCAATGAATTTGCCCCGATCTCCGGCTGTCCGCTGTGCCAGAACCAGACCCTGATAGATCTCCATGCGGCGGTTTCTCCTTGCTGCTGTCCGAAGCTGTGGGCTGTGCTGCCACGCCCAGTGTCTTCCGATAGTGCAGGTAGTCGTCCACGTGTCCGGTCAGACAAAAAATATCCCATGCATCCATGATGGCAACCTCCTTTTCTGAAGTTACCCTTAGCATGTGCCGGACGGTGCGGATTTATACCTGCCGTGTCCATTGCGGTTATTCCGGATTGTCCAGACCGAAGTTATGGATCAGTCCCTCTTTGTTGCGCCAGTCCTCCTTGACCTTGACCCAGCACTGCAAATTGACCTGAATGTAGAAAAAGCGCTCCAGATCTTTTCGCGCCAGTGTGGCGATCTTGCGGAGCATGGTGCCATGCCTGCCGATGAGGATTCCCTTGTGGGACTCCCGCTCGCAGTAGATGGTGGCGTCAATGTCCAGCAGGTCTTTGTCATCCCGTTCCTTCATACGCTCGATGGAAACGGCGATGCCGTGGGGCACTTCGTCCCGCAGCAGGTTCAGGATCTTCTCCCGAATCATCTCAGCAGCGAGGACACGCTCCGGCTGGTCGGTGAATTTCTCGTCGGGGAAGTAGTGGGGAGCAGGCTGTGCCAGCGCCATGACCTCCTGTTCCACCAAGTCCACGCCGTCGTTTTCCGTGACGCTGACCGGAACGGTAGCGGCAAACGTGTGTGCGGCGTTGAGGGAGGCGATTGTCTGCATCAGCTTGGTCTTGTCGCTGCAGAGGTCGATCTTGTTCAGCACCAGAATCACCGGCGTTTTGGCACGCTCCAGCGAGCCGAGCAGCTCCTCTTCCTGCTGGGAGAGTGGTTTGGTGCAGTCCTGCACAAACAGCACCGCATCAATATCCGACACTGCATCCCGCACGGCTTTCAGCATGTGATCGCTGAGCTTGGTGGTGGGCTTGTGCAGACCGGGGGTGTCCATAAAGACCATCTGCGTTTCTCCGATGGTCTTGATGCCCGTGATGCGGGTGCGTGTGGTCTGCGGCTTGGGGCTGACCGAGGCAATCTTCTCCCCGATGATGGCGTTCAGCAGGGAGGATTTTCCCGCATTGGTGTGTCCGGCGAGGGTGACAAAAACGGATTTTGTGGTCATGAATCAAGGTCCTCCGTCTGGGTGAAGGTGGCTTCTCTGGAGATGCCCAGCGCACCCAGAACCTCCTCCTCCTTCTCCCGCATCTGGCGTTCCTCCAGCGGGCTGGTCTCGTGGTCATAGCCCAGCAGGTGGAGCATGGAGTGGACGGTCAGAAAGCCGATCTCCCGTTCCAGAGAGTGGCCGTACATCCGTGCCTGCTTCATGGCAGTTTCCAGAGAGATGACCACATCGCCCAGCAGGGCACAGCCGGTTTCCTTGTTGGTGTCATAGTGGCCGTTCTGCCCCAGCGGGAAAGAGAGCACATCAGTGACACGGTCTTTTTTGCGGTAAATGCGGTTGAGTCTGCGGATTTCCTCATCACTGACGAAAGAAACGCTGACCTCAGCGTCCTGCTTGAAGTGTTCGGATACGAGGACTGCCTGACAGCAGCGCCGTATCAGAAGACGGATTCCAACGGGAACCCGTACCTTTGCTTGATTGTTTTTCACCATGACTTTGACTTTCGGCATGATAATCGGAACTCCTTTCATGTATCTTCGTGTCTGCATCCGCAGGCACATATGCCTCCATGCGCTATATTGCGCACGGGTATTTAGAGCGTGTGCGCCTCTGTGAGGGAAACACGCTTTCTTTTTATTTTTCTGTATGCGGTTTGTGTTCTGCCTTTTCATAGGCACGGATGATGTCCTGCACCAGCTTGTGGCGCACCACATCCCGATTGGTGAACTCGCAGACGGCGATGTCCTCCACGTCTTTGAGAATGCGGGACGCCGTCAGCAGACCGCTTTTTTGCTTTTCCGGCAGGTCAATCTGTGTGGCGTCGCCGGTGATGACCATATGACTGCCCTCGCCCAGGCGGGTGAGGAACATCTTCATTTGTTCGCTGGTGGTGTTCTGCGCTTCGTCCAGAATGATGAAGGCATTGTCCAGCGTTCTGCCGCGCATGTACGCCAGCGGTGCGACTTCGATGGAGCCACGTTCCAGATGGCGCTGGAATGCCTCGGCACCCAGCATCTCAAACAGGGCATCGTAGAGCGGACGTAAGTAAGGGTCGACCTTGTCCTGTAAATCGCCGGGGAGAAAGCCCAGCTTTTCGCCGGCCTCCACTGCCGGACGGGTGAGGATGATCCGTGTCACTTCGTGGCGGCGGAATGCACGCACCGCCATGGCAACGGCGAGGTAGGTCTTTCCGGTACCGGCAGGACCAATGCCGAATACCACGGTATTCCTGGCGATGGCGCTGACGTAGCTGCGCTGTCCTACGGTGCGGGTGCGGACGACCTTGCCGGTGGCGCTCAGGCAGACGGTGTCGTCGTCCGCCATGGCGGAGAGCTGTTCTGATGCGCCGGCCTCCACCATTTCTGCAGCGTAGTGAATGGACTGCCGGCTGATCGCCTGTCCGGTTGCCACAAACCGCAGCAGTGCCTCCAGTACGCCAGCCGCCAGATCGACCTCCGAGGATGCTCCCTGAATCCGGATTCCTTCGCCGCGGCAGACAATGGAAACATGATAGCGCTGTTCCAGCAGCTTGAGATTTTCGTCAAAACTGCCGCAGATCGTCTGAAATTGCTCGTTGTCCTGAACGGAGATTACTTTTTCTGCCATAGATGGACGCATTCCTTTCTTTCTCACTCCCGAACCTTCCGCCGGTTCTTCTCTCTATTATACCATATTTCTTTCAAAATGTGAAATGGAATTCGAGTGATTTAACAAAAAATTTATAGGTGCATCAAAATGCAAGTCAATATTTGCCTGCTTTTGTCTTGCAAACTGCACTTTCTGAAAAGGCAATCAGCGTATCCGCAGGAAATTTTGACGTAGAAAAAAATTTGCATAAAAAGTATTTGCAATTTTCGAAAAATGTGCTATAATAAAAGAAATCAAAAAACGCCCTCTGCCGCAGCTGCAGGGGTTCTATCCATAGGAGGGAAATGCATGGGTCAGAAAGAGAAAAAGAAGCAGCAGGCGGCTGCTCAGAAACCCAACCGCACACCGAAGCCCCGCCATCCCCGCGGACACGGCGCAAAGGTTACGGCGGAAATTGTGGTATCCCTGCTTCTGGTGGCATTTGCCGGATATGAGGTATACCGCATCTATGATTCCATGGTGCCCATCGCACAGGGAAGCGGTGTCGTTGCCGGCGGTGATTCCGATGAAGCGGACGACAGCAGCTCGCAGGCATCCACCGATGCCACAGTCTATGAAAATGTGGCAGTGGAAAAGGAGGCTGTGCACGAGGGCGATCTGATTCTGGTCAACAATGACAACGCCTATGTGCCGTCCAACGAAACCGAGATCACTAGCATCTATGAATACAAGGAAGCCAATCAGGAAGAAAACTACCACGTCAGCGGTACAGATGTCAGCCTGCGCAAGCCGGCGCTGGAGGCGCTGAGCGGAATGCTGGACGACTTCTACAAGGCGACCGGTCATCAGGATATCATCATCATCAGCGGCTACCGCACCACGGAGGAACAGCAGGCGCTCTATGACAGCGACCTCTCCTCCACCGGCGAGGACAGCTCCACACTGGTGGCGCTCCCCGGACACAGTGAGCACGAGTCGGGCTATTCCGTTGATCTGTCCCTGTATTCGGACGGCAACCTGTCGGATTACGACGGCACCGGCGACTATGCGTGGATCGATGAGAATTGTGACCACTACGGCTATATTCTCCGCTATACTGAGGCAAAGACAGAGGAAACTAAGATTCAGGCGGAGGCATGGCACTACCGCTATGTGGGCGAGCCTCATGCCACCTATATGAAAGAAAACAACCTCTGTCTGGAGGAGTACCTCACACTGCTGCGCAACTACACCACGGAAAATCATCTTAAGATCGTCAACTGGGACGGCGGGATTTACGAAGTGTACTATGTGCCGGCAGATACGACTGCCAATACCTCTTATGTGCTGGTTCCGCCGGATAAGGACTATACCATTTCCGGCAACAACAGCGATGGATTTATCGTGACGGTGGACACCGGCGAGATCCAGAAGTTTGATGATGAGAGCAGTGCAGACAGTGCCGCAGACGGCGATTTGTCCGCAGCGCCGGAAGAAACGGCTGCGCCGGCAGAGGATGAGTCCTCTGCGGATGAAGCAGAATAACAGCTGCTTTGCGCGATACAAAACAGTTGAAATAAAAAATAAGAAGTGGAAGTGAAACCAATGGAACAGAAAACCCCGGAGGAACAGAAGTCAACAGAAGAGCTACTGAAAAAGACGGGAAAGGGTGCAAAGAACATCCTTAATGAATTCAAGGAGTTCATTTCCAAGGGCAATGTTTTGGACATGGCGGTCGGTTTGATTGTCGGCTCTGCATTTACGGCGATTGTCAACTCGCTGGTAGACGATATGCTGATGCCGCTCATCGGAACCGTACTGGCGGGCATTGATTTCAGCCAGCTGGGCGTACACATTCCGTGGGGCAATGAGCCGTTTATTGCCGTTGGCAATTTTCTGAACGCCATAATCACATTCCTGCTGACGGCGCTGTGTGTATTCCTGATTGTCAAGTTCATGAATATTTTCCGGCGCAAGAAGGAGAAGAAGCCGGCAGAACCGCCGAAGCCCAGCAAGGAAGAGCAGCTGCTCACCGAGATTCGTGATCTGCTTGCTGCACAGCAGGCTGGCGGGAAGAACGGCGCGGGTGAGAAAAAAGAATAATTTTACATTTCGACAACCTCTTACTATTCTATATCAGAAAGCACACCGCTGACGTGCATAGCGGTGTGCTTTCCTTTTTGGTATGCTATCATTTGAAAGGTTACATTCTGCCGTCGGCGCAGCGTGTGCCGGCGCCTGCAACGTGCTGAAGCTTGACCGCACACCAGCCGGCTGCCTCCCGCTTTTCCAGTACGGTGAAGTCGTGGGCGGTGACGGTTTCCAGTACCTCGTCTGCCCGTTCGGTGATAATGCCGGAGAGGATCAGAATGCCGTTGTCCTTGAGAAACCGAGGGAACAGGGGCGCCATTGCCTTGATGACATCGGCGACGATGTTGGCAGTGATGAGATCGTATCCCTCGCCGATTTTCTCCACCAGTGCATCGTCTGTGATGACATTGCCGCAGGAAATGGTGTAGGTGCCAGGGTCGAGGCGGTTTTCCGCCGCATTTTCCTGTGCAATGCGTGTGGCGTTTTCCTCGATGTCGACGGCATAGGCGGACTTTGCTCCCAGCAGCAGACCGCCGATGAAGAGAATGCCGCTGCCGCAGCCCAGATCCAGCAGACGGGTGCTTGGCTGTACCTCGGATTCCATCAGTTCCAGACAGAGACGGGTGGTGTGATGCTGTCCGGTGCCGAAGCTGCTTGCCGGATCGATTTCCAGAACGGTTCTGCCCTCTGCTGCCTCAGTGACCGGCTCCCAGCTGGGCTTGATGAACAGCTTTTTACCAACAGGGAAGGGCTTGAAGTACTGCTTCCAGTTGTTTGCCCAGTCCTCCTCCCGAATGCCGGAGCAGGAAATTTCCAGTCTGCCGTAGAGGTGCTCGGTGTCCTCCTCTTTCATGCGTGCCAGCATGGCACGAAGTGCTGCCATGGTTTCTGCGCCCTGCGAGTCAACCGGCAGATAGACGGTGATGCAGGTTTCGCAGTTGGCAAGCTCCATCAGACCATCCTCCAGATAGTCCCACTTGCCGTCCTTCTGTTCCAGAAATTCCTGAAAGTCCTGTGCGTCCTGCACCACGCATCCGCGGATTCCCAGATCCTGCAATTTGACGCTGAGCAAATCGATGGCTGCGGTTGTTGTATAGATATCTACCTGTGTCCAATCCATTGTGTTATGCTTCTCCTTTTTCTTCTTTCAGCTGCTGCCGCTTCCTCACATTCTCCTCCTGAATCTGCCGTCCCTCGGCGATGAGGTATTGCAGACGCTCTTCGTCCCGCTGCTTCAGAGCATCCCGATAGTCGGTGAGGTTCTCGATGAGCAGGTCGAGGTGGTACAGCAGGTTGTCCCGATTGTCCAGAAACAGCGCTGCCCACATGGTTTCGTCCATGGTTGCCACACGTGTCATGTCCTGAAAGCTGCCGCCGGAGAACGAGAGCGCATCGTCCATGCAGAAGTCCTTGACATAGGAACTGGACACCACGTGTGCCAGCTGGGAGGTGTAGGCGATCATGTTGTCGTGCCACATAGGGGTTGCCTGAATAATCTGCCCGAAACCGATCTCCTTTGCCAGCCCGATGACCGTTTGCAGGGCGTGTTCCTGCGTGCCTTCCACCGGTGTGACGATTAGGTTTGCCCCCTGGAACAGGTTGGGAATGCTGGCAGCATAGCCGCTTTTTTCCCGACCCGCCATGGGGTGCGTTCCCACGTAGAACACGCCGGCTTTCTGGCAGCGGTAGGTGAGATCACGTACCATTTTGCCTTTCAGACCGCAGGCATCCACCAGAATCGTGCCGGCTTTGATGCGGGGAAGCGCCTTTTGGATGAGCGAAATGGCGATGCGCTGGTGCAGGCAGACGATGATCATATCATAAGCGCCGTCCTCCATGGTGCCGGTGCCGTCAATACTGCCGTCCTCCAGTGCCTGTTCCAGAACGTCCTGCCGGACATCGCAGCCGTATACGGTATGCTCCGTGACGGCTTTGATGGATTTGCAGATGGAACCGCCGATGAGTCCCATGCCGACTACAAGAATCTGCATAATGTTTCCTCCCTATTGTGAGCCTGCACGGGGCAGACCGAAAGTTAAGTTCTCTTTTATTGTAACACGAAAACGCCGGTGCGTCAAGCGTGTCCGCAAAAAGACGAACAGCTGTTCCAGGAAATCCATTGAAAATTTTTCTTATTCATAATTTGTGCAACAAATTGACTGGAAAACACCTTGCAAGGTGCGCCGGTTTGTGGTATACTAAAAAAGACGGTTCCCTCGGGAACGGTGAATGTTGGAAAACCAATACCCGAATGGTCGGGAATTTGAGAGAAAGAAGTGCAGATTGTATGACAAAAATTACAATTTTTTCAGGATTTCTGGGCGCTGGCAAGACCACGCTCATCAAGAAGCTGATTGCTGAGGCATATACCGGAGAGAAGCTGGTGCTGATCGAGAACGAGTTTGGTCAGATCGGCATTGACGGCGGATTTTTGCAGGATGCCGGCGTGGAGATCACCGAGATGAACTCCGGCTGTATTTGCTGCAGCCTTGTGGGCGATTTCGGCAAGGCACTGCAGCAGGTGCTGGAGCAGTATCACCCCGACCGCATTCTGATCGAGCCGTCCGGCGTGGGCAAGCTGAGCGACGTCATCCGTGCCGTGCAGAATCTCCACGCACAGGGGGTGGAGCTGGATGGCTTCACGACTGTGGTAGATGCCAAGAAGTGCAAGATGTATCAGAAGAACTTCGGCGAGTTCTTTGACAACCAGATCACCTATGCAAGCTGCCTGATCCTGAGCCACACCGCCGGTCTGTCGCAGGAGAAGCTGGACGATTGCGTACACCGTCTGCGTGCCTGCAATCCCGCTGCGCCTATCGTGACGACCGAGTGGGATCAGCTGACCGGCGCACAGCTGCTGGAGGCAATGACGCAGAAGAACACACTGGACGATGAGCTGCAGCAGCTTCTGGCGGAACAGCAGGAGCATCACCACCACGACCACGAGCATGAGGAGCATGAGCATCATCATCACGACCATGACCATGAACACGGCGAGGGCTGCACCTGCGGCTGTCATGACCACGATCACGATCATGATCACGAGGAACACGAGCACCATCATGATCACGACCATGACCACGGTGAGAACTGCACCTGCGGCTGCCACGATCACGACCACGAGCATCACCACCACCATGCGGACGATGTGTTCACCAGCTGGGGCGTGGAATCCGCACAGACCTATACTGTGGAGGAGATCACCGCAGCGCTGGAAGCTCTCTCGAATGCAGACACCTACGGCATGATTCTCCGTGCCAAGGGCATTGTTCCGGCAAAGGACGGCAGCTGGATTCACTTCGACTATGTTCCGGGCACACCGGATGTTCGCCACGGCAGCGCCGGTACAACCGGCCGTCTTTGCGTCATCGGCTCGGGCATTCACGAGGATGCACTGAGCGCACTGTTTCACGCAGAATAAAAGATAAGGAGGCAGGAAAATGCCAGCTGCACAAAATGAACCCAACGATATTCCGGTATATCTGTTTACCGGATTTTTAGAGGCGGGAAAGACCAAGTTCATTCAGGAAACCATGGAGGACAAGCGTTTCAACTCCGGCGAACCCACACTGCTGCTGCTCTGTGAGGAGGGCGAGGAGGAATACGACGTTTCCGCCTTTCCGTGCAAGGACGTGTTTCTGCACACCATTGAGGATCAGGAGGACTTCAATCCGGAGAATCTGCAAAAAATCCTCAAGTCCTGCGGGGCGACCCGTGTCGTTCTGGAATACAACGGTATGTGGCCTATGAACCACCTGTTCCAGAATCTGCCGGATGACTGGGCGGTATATCAGGAGATGTTCTTTGCGGATGCCGGAACCTTCTTCCAGTACAACGCTAATATGCGCAGTCTGGTGGTGGATAAGCTGAACACCTGCGAACTGGTGGTATTCAACCGCTTTGAGAAGTCTATGGACAAGATGGAATTCCACAAGATCGTCCGTGGTGTCAGCCGCCGGACGGATATCGCCTATGAGTACACCGATGGCAAGGTGGAGTACGACGAAATCGAAGATCCGCTACCGTTTGATGTCAATGCGCCGGTCATTCGGCTGGCAGACACAGACTATGCGCTGTGGTATCGGGACATTATGGAGGATCCGAAGAAGTATGACGGCAAGGTGATCTCGTTCCGTGGGATTGTAGCGAAAGACCCCAAGTTCCCAGCCAATACGTTCGCCGTTGGCCGCCATGTCATGACCTGCTGCGTGGAGGATATCACGTATAGCTGTGTTGTGGCAGAGTGGGAGAAGGCAAGCGTGCTCCAGACTCGCCAGTGGGTACAGGTCACCGGAAAGATTCACGTGCAGAAGCACAAGCTCTATCGTGGCAAAGGGCCGGTACTGCAGGTGCAGGAGCTCGTGATGACCAGCGCACCGGAGCAGGAAGTTGCAACTTTCTATTGATGTAAGAAAAGACACACTCTAATATACAAATACAAAACAGCACCGCAGTGCATTCCGCTGCGGTGCTGTTGCTTTTTGTAGAATAAGAACCTGTCTTCACAAGCGTATATGCGTGTCTTTTCGGCAAATTTTGCTGCATCCTGCGTAAAAAATACTTGCCGGGCGACAGCCCGCCTGCGTATTTTTGCCTTGTCTGCAACAAAATTATGCTCGAAAATCCACATATATTTCTTGTGAAGACAGGTTCTGGGACAGATTTACTTAGTTCTGCATGCCACGCATGATCCAGTCGTACATGCCCTGATACTGGAGTGCGGAGCTGCCCCAGGAGAAATCCTGCTGCATGCCACGCTTTACGATGTCGTTCCAGTCCTCACGGTGGTCGAAGTAGATCTTCTTGGCGTAGTTGATGGTGTAGAGCAGATCGTCTGCGTTGTAGTGGGCAAAGGTGAAGCCTGTGCCGGTCTTTTCGTACTCGTTGTACGGAACGACGGTATCCTTCAGACCGCCGGTTTCCCGCACGATGGGCACAGTGCCGTAGCGCAGGGAGATCAGCTGTGTCAGACCGCACGGCTCAAACCGAGAGGGAACCAGCATGGCATCTGCGGCAGCGTAGAGCTTGTGCGCCAGGGGATCGGAGTAGAAGATGTTGGCGGAAACACGATCCGGATACTTCTCCTGATAGTAGCGGAACATGTTCTCATAGCGGCTTTCGCCGGTGCCGATGATGACAAACTGGGTGAAGTCGTCGGTGATGCGGTCGGCGATCCAGTCCACCAGATCCAGACCTTTCTGGTCGGTCAGGCGGGAGATGATGGCGATCATGAACTTGTTCTCGTCTGCCGGCAGACCCAGCTCTTTCTGGAGCGCCAGCTTCGCCTGCTTTTTCTTTGCGACTGCGTCCTTGTCGGAGTAGTGCACGCTGATCTTCTTGTCGGTCTGCGGATTATAGACATCGTAGTCGATGCCGTTGAGAATACCGCGGAGAGACTTGGCACGTGCGCAGAGCAGACCGTCCAGCTGTTCGCCGTAATACGGAGTTTTGATCTCTTCGGCATAGGTTTCGCTGACGGTGGTGATGTAGTCGGCGTAAACCAGACCGCCCTTGAGCATGTTGGCATCCTGCTTGAATTCCAGCTTATCCGGTGTGAACATGTAGTCCGGCAAGTTGGTGTTGTAGACAAAGTGGCGGATGTCCCATACGCCCTGGAATTTCAGGTTGTGGATGGTCATGATGCTCTTGGTGCCCCAGTAGAAGCTGTGGGTGGCAAAGGTGCTCTTGAGGAAAACGGGGATCATGCCCGTCTGCCAGTCGTGGCAGTGGATGATGTCGGGGTGGAAGCCGATAACCGGCATTGCTGCGAGAACTGCCTTGCAGAAGAAGATAAAGCGCTCGATGTCCCAACGGGTGGAATCGCTGTAAGGCTGGTCGCACTTGAAATAATATTCATTGTCGATAAAGTAGAAGTGCACACCCTCATAGACATATTCCATGATACCAACGTGGACATTTTCCACATGCTGGCCATAATCCATGTAGAAATGGCTGACATAGCGGAACTGACTGCGGTATTCCCACGGAATGCAGGTGTAGTTGGGGAGAATCACACGGACATCATAGTTGTTGTGATCCAGACTTTTCGGAAGTGCGCCCACAACGTCTGCAAGACCTCCGGTCTTGACAAAGGGGACGCATTCGGATGCAGCAAATAGAATATTTTTCATCGTTTTCATATCGTGCCGTGCGGCACATACTCCTTCCGCATAAATTCAGGAAAAATCCGCCATGGGATTTTCTCCTCTTTATTATACTCTTTTTTTTGGCGCACGTCAAGAGATTTCACAAAAAACGAAAAAATCATTCCACAAATCGTTGTTGAAATTTGTAAAGGTTGTACATTGCCCTTTGAAAACAACGGTTTGACACAGCAGATGCCTGCCTTAGGATTCCGCCTGCATCAGCGCACCGGCGATCTGGCGGAGCACCGGCGCAGCGGAGACATTGCCGTAGCCGCCGTCCTCTGCCAGAACGGTCACTGCATACTTGGGGTTGGAAACGGGGAAAAAGGCAGTCACCCAGCCGTGGCAAATCTCCTCGCCGTCCTCGCTGAAGCGTCCGGTCTGGGCAGTGGAGGTCTTGGCACCCATAGGGACATGGCGTGGCTTCCCGGCAAAGTCGGAGTCGGCGGCGGCGTAGCACATCAGCGAGCGCAGATATGCAGCGGTTTCTGCGGAGATGCCCTGCGAATGACGGGCGGACGATTCACGGAGCACATTTCTGCCGTCCTCTGTGATGCCCCGCACCAGACGAACCTCCGGAAGCGTTCCGTCGCCGGCAATGGCGCAGGTCATGCGTGTGATCTGGAGCGGTGTGGCAGTGAGAATGCCCTGTCCGAAGCCGAAGTTGGCACGCTCTGCCGGAAGCTGGAGCTGCTGGAGGGTGGGAAGTGTGCCGCTGGAGGCAACTTGTCCGGTGGTGAGCGGAATCTCCTGTCCGAAGCCCAGCGCCTTTGCCGTCTGCCGCAGTGCTGCACCAGAAAGCCGCTGGCTCAGCTGAATGAAAAAGGGATTGCAGGAATTGCGCATGGCGAGAGGCATGGTTTGTCTGCCGTGTCCCTGATCGTCGTGGCAGCGGAAGAGCTGTCCTTCCACGGAGATGGTGCCGGTACAGTCCCATTGGAACGTGTCCGCAAGTTCGCTGTCCTTGGCGCAGGCAGCCGTGACCAGCTTGAAAATGGAACCCACGGGATAGGCATAGAGGGCACGGTTGATCATGGGGCTGTCGGGATCTTGGATCGCCTCTTCCAGTGTGTCGGCGGTGTAGCCGGGGAAACTGGCGAGTCCCAGAATGTCGCCGGAGCTGACCTCCATGACCACGATGCATCCCTTTTCCAGACGGCTGCCGGCTGCCTCGCAGATGCGCTGGACATGGGCGTCCAGCGTGGTGAAAATACCGGCAGTGGGATTTTCGCCGTAGCGAATCAGCTTTCCCTCGCCGGCAAGTGCGCTGCCGCTGCCGTCCACGGAAAAGGTGACGCTCCAGCGGGAGTCCACGCTGCGCAGGATGCTGTCATAGTCCGCCTCCAGTCCGGCAACGCCAACACCCTGGGAGGTGTAGCCGATGAGGTGCTGCGCTGGCTGGTGGCTGCTGTACCGGCGGGGAATTTGCAGAACAGTGACGTCGGGGCAGTCGATCTCGGCGGTGTCCACCTGCCAGACAAAGGGCTTGCCCTCCTCTGCCTTGGCGCAAAATTCCGTGGGGTTGGGGACATGGGTGAGCAAGGCGGCGATTGCCTCCGGCGTGGGACTGATGACGGCGGTGCAGACGCTCTGCTCGTTGGTGAGAGAAACGCCGTTCCGGTCGTAAATGGTGCCGCTTGCCGTGCCGGCGCAGCAGGTGTATGTGCCTTGTTTGGCGGCGGTCTGTACCAGATCGCTGCGCTGTGCCAGCCACGCCAGCCATGCCGCAGCTCCGCAAAAACAGAGCACCAGCAGAAGCCGGAGCACCGCCAGACGATTTCGCATGTGTTCCAAAAAAATACCTCCTCTGCAACTGATTACAGAGGAGGTATGTGCTGTTTGGGGGAAATTATGCGTGCTTATTCCAGGACTTCAGAAGCCATTCCCAAAGCGAAGAGGATGATCAAAATGATCAGCATAATGGCGGAGAGAACCGTTCCGATGATGGAACAGATCATGCCGGCAGTCGCAAGACCGGCGCTGTTGCCGGAATTGGGCGTGCCGTAAGGCTGCTGCTGTGTGCTTTTGCGGGAGAGCATGGCAAGGATCAAGCCGGGAATGCCGAAGATTAGACCAAAACCATAGGAACAGGAGGTGGAGATGGAGAGAATGCCCAGAATCAGAGAAACCACTGCCTTGCCGTCTGTTTTGTTTGGCTGCGGCTGCGGATAATAGGACTGCTGTCCATACTGTCCATAGGCTTGCTGTTGCTGCGCATACGGATCCTGATAAGGCGGCTGCGGAGGCGGTGCGGGCTGCTGATAAACTGGCTGCTGATAGGTTTGCTGCTGACTGTATGCGGTATCGTTGCTTTGCATGTAGGGATTGGTGTCCGGTGCAGGCGGCGTTTCCGGATAGGGCGTGTCCATAGGAACCTCAATGGGTTCCGTGGGCGCTGGATTGCCGACGTGCGCACCGCATCTGGAACAGAATTGGGTGCCGTCCGGCAGAAGCTCGCCGCAGGTTTCGCAGGTGATCATAGATGATGTTCTCCTTTCACGTTGTCATTTCTTTCATTATTATAGCATATTTTCCGGCACTTGTCAAACTTTTTCAGCACATGCTCATGATAGCCTCCCCTTTCAGGGGGAGCCTTATTTGCGGCGTTTTATCATTTTATATAACTAAGAGCTCGTGTTCATAGGCATCTATCTACGTCTTTTCGGCAAATTTTGTTGCATACTGCGTTAAAAATTCTTGCCATACGAAAGTATGCCTGCAAATTTTTGCCTTGTCTGCAAAAAAATTTGCTCGAAAATCCGCATATATTTCCTATGAATACAAGCTCTAAATCAGCATATTTTTGAAAATGTTCCGGAGGAATGTTTTCAACGGTGTATCCGCAGAGAAAACAGGCGGGATGTCATATGTGTGCAACTCATCCCTTCTGCTGTTCCTCCTGCTTTTTCAATAGGCGCACATCTGTGCCGACGAACTGCCAGAAGGTATAATTGGTGAACAGGCGGGAGGCGACACGCTCGTCGTACTGGCGGGAGATGCCGTCGTAGTCCAGATTGGTGCTGATGATGGTGGGCTTTTTCCGGTTCATACGGGTGTTGATGATGTTGTACACCATGGACTGGTAGAACTGAGTGTGGAATTCTGTCCCCAGATCGTCTATGATGAGCAGGTCGCAGGACAGGAGCAGGTCCAGCGTGTCGGTATTTCCGTCGCCTCTGCCGAAGTGCTCTTTCTCCACCTGCCGCAGGAAATTGATGGCAGAGTCATACAGGACGCTGTAGCCTTTTTGCAGGACGACGTTGGCGATGGCAAGGGAGAGGTGCGTCTTGCCAAGCCCTGTCTTGCCGAACATGAGGATGCTGGGGGATTCCGAGGTAAACTGGTTGGCATACTCCTGACAGAACAGGAATACCCGTTCCATGGCGGCGTAGCAGCTTCCGCCGGCGGCAGTGCGCTGGTTGCTGTAGTATTTCAGGGAGAACGTGGAGAAGCTGGACAGTTCAAACTGTGCGCTGCGGTTCAGCTCCTCTGTAGCGAGTTTGGCGGCGAGGGAAGTCAGACAGGTGCAGAACTTGGTGCGGCAATAGCCGGTGTCCTGACACTTTTCGCAGGTGTAATGGATCTCCAGATAGTCCGCCGGATAACCGTTCTGCGTCAGAAGCTTTTGCACCATCTGGTGCGCCTGTAGGTTCTGCTTTTGCAGCGCCTCAATTTTGGGACGGGTGTCACCGCCGTCACGGATGATCCGCATGACTTCCATGCTGGTGCGGGCAAGCTGCATATTGATCTCTGAGATTGCAGGGATGCGTGTTTCGATCTCCTGCATGCGCTCCTCGTTCTGCTGTTTTGCGGTGATGCGCCGCTGTGAGATGATTTGCAGAGCACGCTGGATCTGTTCTTCTTTCATACTCATTTTTATTCAACTCCTTGAAAAACACTCATTCGTCCGGATTGCAAACGAGGGACATGTATGCCTGTGCATTGCCGCTCTCGGAAGCGGCGGCTTTTCCCTTGCCGCTGCGGGGAGACTTCGGATCGCCGGCATCTGCCGGACGGTCGTACTTATCCACGTCCTCACGGGTGCGGTATCCCGCTTCCATCCATCTTGTCAGTACACCGTTGATGTAGGGGAAGGAGAGTTTCTCGATGTTCTCGATGTTTTTCTCATAGGCGTATGTAATCAGCTCTATGGGAATATTCTGCTCCTGCCATGCATCAATGAACTCCTGCTGCTTGGGGGTTGGCATACGGCGCATCTCGAAAGTCTTTTGGATATGGCCGGTGAAGGTGCGGCGATGCTCCGCCTCTTTGATGACCTCCGAAACCTGAGAAAGCGTCTGGATGCCGTCGTTCCACCAGGCGGTGGCGATGGTCTCAGCATAGGAGACGCTGGGCTTGTCGAGCTTGTCTTTACAATAGGTCAGCACTGTCAAAATGATCTCATTGCCGATGTTGTTATAGTCGTGCATCCACACCAGCGATTTCTGCTCCACGTAGCGCAGCGGTCTGCCCAGCTGCTGCTCCGCAATGTGGAACAGCGTTCTGAGGTCGTCCGAGTCTTTCAGTGCGGTGGCGATCTCCACCGGACTCAGCTCCACATTTCTGGCGCTGGAGAGGGGAACGATCTGGTTGGTGCGGCGTGCGTGGGACTTGGGCTCCGATTTTTCCTTGGTGTGCGACTCCTGCGTGGGGGCAAACAACTCTGTCTGCTGCCAGAACAGCACTGCTTCCTCCGCAAGCTCCCCGGAGATCGTCAGCGCCTGTGCAAGCTCTGCGGTGTCCACCTGTCTGCCGCTGTTCCGGAGCAGATACAGCAGCACTTTCAGCTGTGAGGGGGTCGCAAGCTTAAGGTATTGGTCTACGACAGCGTTCGGGACACCGAACATCTGCCCGAATCCGTTCATGCATATGGTGAGTTCCAAAAAAATTTCCTCCTTTTGCAAAAAACACTTGACAAATCCGTCGGGTTGTGGTATAATACATGATGTTGTCGCCGACATGTCGGAATTGGCAGACGAGACAGACTCAAAATCTGTTGCAGGCAACTGTGTGTGGGTTCAAGTCCCACTGTCGGCACCAATCTTTTTGGAAAGACCGTGGCTGGAAGTAATTTTCAGGCTGCGGTCTTTTTTGTGTTTATCCTATGCAGACGGCACGGGATTTTTTCCACGGCTTCCGAAAAAATGGGTAGAAAAAAACCCATGCTACATAAGTTGTAACACGGGGATTGATCCGCATTTCCGATCAAAGAAATACTTGGCGTGCCCAGAGGGATTCGAACCCCCGACCTACTGGTTCGTAGCCAGTCACTCTATCCAGCTGAGCTATGGGCACATTTGATTTTGTGGTTTGCTGTGTTGTGTCTCACAACGTCATTTATTATACCACAGCTTTCTTCGGTTGTCAATTATTTTTTCTTGAATTTTGCCGATTTCGAATAAAATAAAGTCTTTTTTTATTTTGCTTTATTTTCATTTGCCGATTTCAAAAAATGCAGTGAAAAAGAAAATTGAAACAGTGCTTCGAAAACGAAAAAAGCACTTCGAAGTACTTCGGAGTGCTGATTGTTTCGTTTGTTTTCCGGCAGCCATCTTGTGAATGATGGAAATCAAAGGTAATCTTTGATCAGCGTGATGCAGGACTTGCAGATCTTCTTGTCATTGAAGTCGATCAGATCGTCGGTTCTGGAGCAGAGCGCACAGCAGCACTGTGCCTTCTGAATGATGATCTTCTCACCCTCGGTGTAGATCTGTAAATAGTCGTTACAGTCGATCTGGAGCTGACGGCGCAGTTCCTTCGGCAGGACAAAGCGTCCCAGACTGTCTACCCGACGCATAATTCCTGAATCCTTCATGGTAAAAACACTTCCTTCCCAGTCGCTTCTTTCTGAAAGAACGATTGGATATTTTTAAATTTGCAAGGGAATGCGCATTTTTTGAAGCGCTCCGTCTTGCTGGCTTCTATTATATGGTATTTGGCGTTTTTTGTCAATCTATGTTTTATGAATTTTTCGTAATATTAGTTTTGCTTATTACAGTATAAATATAACTAATAGCTGAAAAGGTTGGTTTTTGAAAAAAATACTTGACATTCCGGCAGGGATATGGTATAATAGTTTACGTTGCTTGTAATTCTGCGGCAATATGATAATATGAGACATTAGCTCAGTCGGTAGAGCATACGCCTTTTAAGCGTAGGGTCGAGGGTTCAAATCCCTCATGTCTCACCAAGAGATCCGTATCACGTGGTTGATACGGATTTTTTGTTATTTGATTGCTTGGGAGGACGTTGCTTGTGAATCAAGAGGAATTATCTCGCCGTGTTTCGACGATTGTGGAGCGTGGCATTGCGCAGGGACAGATCGCAGGTGCCTGCGTTGGCGTTTATCAGAATCAGGAGGAGCTGCTCTGCGAGGCATACGGACTGGCGGACAGGGAGAGCGGGCGTGCTATGCAGACGGATGCACTGTTCCGGATCTTTTCCATGACCAAACCGGTGACGGCTGTGGCGACCATGATGCTGTGGGAACAGGGCGTTCTGGAGCTGCGGGATCCGGTGCACTGGTATATCCCGTCGTTTCGGGACAAGCTGGTGGAACAGGACGGCGCACTGGTGCCGGCGCAGGAGGAAATCACCATCCAGCACCTGCTGAACATGACCTCCGGCATTCCGTATCCGGGGTGGGGCAGCGAGTCCCTGCAGCAGATGAGCCGGTTCTATGACGAGATCAGCCGCCGGCTGGACACCGACCATCCGGTGGATACGCAGGAGTTCGCTGCACGGGTCGGCGCAGAAGTTCCGCTGCTGTTCCAGCCGGGGGAGAAGTGGTATTATGGCGCTTCCGCCGATATTCTGGGTGCTGTGCTGGAGCGTGCCGCAGACAAACCGCTGGACGAGCTGTATCGGGAACTGATCTTTGCGCCGCTGGGCATGACTGAAACAGACTTCTGGATTCCTGCGGAAAACCGCTCCCGTCTGGCGCAGCTCTATCTGTGGAATGATGAGAAGCAGACGCTTGCGGTGGAGCCGGATCCTCATATGGGCATGACCGACTATCGCAAAAAGCCGGCGTTTTTTTCCGGCGGTGCCGGACTGGTTTCCACGCTGCATGACTATGCGCAGTTTGCCAACATGCTGGCGGGAAAGGGTGTGCACAAGGCGAGTGGGGCACACCTCATGGGCGAACACACCTGGCGGTATCTGACGACTCCGCAGATGACGGCGGCACAAAAAGCGAACATCGACTGGCCGCAGCTCACGGGTTATTCTTACGGCAACCTCATGCGTGTGCTGGAGAATCCCATTGCCTGCCGCAGCAATGTGCCAGCAGGGGAGTTCGGCTGGGATGGCTGGACGGGGCCGTATTTCTGCGTTTCTCCGTCGGACGGCACTGTGCTGATCTATCTGATTCAAGCGTGCAACGGCAGCAATAGCGACATTGTACGGCGGCTGCGCACGGCAGTGTTTGGCGTGCTCTCCTGAGGAAAGACGGGTGGTTTTGGTGCAGGATGTGACGAGTAATCTAATTTTCAGCCTGAATGCCACTGTGCCGGTCTTCCTCATGATGGTGTTCGGCTGGTGCATGCAGAAGGCGGGACTTCTGGACGAGCACACCACGCAGAAGGTCAACCAGTTTGTGTTTCGGGCGCTGCTTCCGGCGCTGCTGTTTATGGACTTGTCCACGGCGGATTTCCAGAAAGTATGGGACACCAGGTTCGTGCTCTTCTGCTTCTTTGCCACGGCGTGCAGCATCGGCATTGCCTTTCTCTTTTCGCTGCTGCATAAAGACCATGCAGAGCGGGGCGAGATCATTCAGGCGGCATACCGCAGCAGTGCGGCGATTCTGGGCATCGCCTTTGTCAAGAACATCTATGGTGAGGCAACCATGGCAGCACTGATGATCGTGGGAACGGTACCGCTTTATAATGTAGCAGCGGTGATCGTGCTCTCACTCACAGCGCCGGTGCAGGAGAGCGGGAGCGTGAGCCGGAAGCAGCTGGCAGTGCGCACTGTGAAAAATGTGCTGACCAACCCCATCATTCTGGGCATTGTGGTGGGGCTGCTCTGGTCGGTGCTGAAGATTCCCCAGCCGGTGATTCTGGCAAAATCTGTTTCTTATCTGGGCAACATGGCGACACCGCTCTCGCTCATTGCGCTGGGGGCATCATTTCATGTGCGCAGCGCCAAGGGAAAACTGCCGGTGACGGTGGGAATCTCTGTGATGAAGCTGCTGGCGTTTTGTGCGATCTTCCTGCCGGTTGCAGTGCTGCTGGGATTTCGGGAGGAAAAACTGGTGGCGATTCTTGTAATGCTGGGCAGCGCCGTGACGGGAAGCTGTTTTGTCATGGCGAAGAACATGGGACACGACGGAACGATTACCGCCTGCGCCGTGATGCTGACCACGCTGCTCAGTGCGCTGACGCTGACCATGTGGCTGTTCGTGCTGAAGAGTATGCAGCTGATATAAGAGCTCGTGTTCATAGGCGTCTATCTACGTCTTTTCGGCAAATTTTGTTGC
>ENA-OURU01000437-OURU01000437.1-human-gut-metagenome-genome-assembly--contig:-NODE-437-length-65277-cov-4.867545_pt1 | contig 65277 bp, 55 predicted proteins | sample MGYA00242137_ERZ509064 | MGnify/ENA primary metagenome ERZ509064 (study PRJEB26280, sample SAMEA2338777) | human gut metagenome | biome: human gut; feature: human-associated habitat; material: faeces...
GCTCAAACTCAACTAACTACAGGACTTTTAAATTTGTATATGAATGCAAACAATAAAATTAACTAAAGTTAACCATAGGTCTATAAATAAATACATCCAAACCAAAAAATAAGGGTGTACAGTGCATCTAAACTATATGCTCAAAAGAAAAACGGTCGATGACATATGTCAAAGACCGTTTCAATTACGATTTTATTTAATCCTCATTCATCTTCGCTAACTTAGCAGCCTGGTCAGCTGCAATACAAGCATCAATTATCTCCTGAATGTCTCCATTCATAATCTTATCTAACTTATAAAGTGTAAGACCGATTCTGTGGTCTGTAACTCTTCCCTGTGGGAAGTTATAAGTTCTGATTTTCTCTGAACGGTCACCTGTACCAATCTGGCTTCGTCTTGCCTCAGCCTCAGCATCATGGGCTTTCTGACATTCAATATCATATAATTTAGAACGTAATAAAGCAAATGCCTTAGCTTTATTCTGTAACTGCGATTTTTCTGTCTGGCTGTATACAACAATTCCTGATGGAAAATGTGTTAAACGAACCGCTGAATCGGTTGTGTTGACACACTGTCCACCATTACCTGAAGCACGCATAACGTCGATACGGATATCTTTCTCATCAATCTGGACATCGACTTCTTCGGCTTCCGGCATAACTGCAACTGTAATTGTAGATGTATGGATACGTCCGCCTGATTCTGTCTCCGGTACACGCTGTACACGATGCACACCTGATTCATATTTAAGAACTGAATAAGCACCCTGACCTGTTACCATAAATGTAACATTCTTCATTCCGCCTATTCCGATTTCTTCACATTCCATTAATTCAACTTTCCAGTTCTTGCTTTCTGCATAATGCACATACATACGATAGATTTCATAGGCAAATAATGCTGCCTCATCTCCACCTGCACCTGCACGAATCTCCACGATAACGTTCTTGTCATCATTAGGGTCCTTTGGAAGTAAAAGAATCTTAAGCTGTTTTTCTAATTCTTCAATTCTTGCTTTAGCTTCATTTAATTCCTCTTTAGCAAGTTCTTTCATCTCTTCGTCACTCTCTTCATCGAGAATGGCAAGACTGTCCTGTACAGTTTCCTTGCATTTCTTATATTCTTTATATGCTTCAACAATAGGTGCAAGGTCTGCCTGTTCTTTCATAAGCTTTCTAAATCTGGCCTGATCATTTGCAATTGACGGGTCATTAAGCTCAAGCATTAACTCTTCATATCTTCTTACAAGATCATCTAATCTGTCAAACATAAATCTGTCTCCTTTTTCCTGTTACAACTCTGTCATTTCCTGACAAATCTTTTAGTACCTCTATATCAGTAAACCCTTTTTGACGAAGCAGTTCCTTAACCTGCTCGCTCTGGTCATATCCGATTTCAAATATAATGTAACCGTCTTTTTCCATATATTCCTTACATTCATCAATTATTTTTCTGTAGAATTTAAGTCCGTCTGCATCACCATCTAATGCCATTCGTGGCTCGTATTCCCTTACCTCCGGCATAAGCTTTTCTACTTCTTCTGACTTAATATATGGTGGGTTTGATACAATAATATTATATTTTCCCTTGATATTAGTAAATAAATCGCTTTTTTCAAAATGTACATTGTCCACCTTATTCAAATTCGCATTTTCATTAGCTACCTCTAATGCTTTTTCTGACAAATCCGAACCTGTTACTTTCGTATTTGGACACATTTTCGCAATGGATATAGCTATACAGCCACTTCCCGTACACAAATCAAGCACATTTACATCCTGTTTATCCACATAATAATCAGCACCGATGACTTCAACCGCTTTTTCAACAAGCAGTTCGGTGTCCTGACGAGGAATCAATACATTTTCATTCACCTTAAATGGCAAACCCATAAATTCCCATTCTCCAACTATATATTGAAGTGGATAATGTGTCATTCTCTTCTCAATTGCCTGAAAATACTTCTCTTCAATATCTAATGGTACTTCATCATGCATTTTGATAAAATACTCCGTCCTTGATATATCACATATTTTCTCTACGAGAATCCACGCATCATAATCATGGTCATTAATCCCTGATCTAAATAGTTTCAATTGTCCCTGTTTTACCAATTCTGCGTACTTCATACTTCCTCCGCCTATTGATTCATATAACAGTTATTGATTAGTTTCTTCACTATTTTCTGCTAAAAATGTTCTCCAGTCGAATACTGCTTCGACTGCCTTAATTGCCACTTCTGCCATTTTCTCATCCGGCTCTTTAGTTGTAAGCTTCTGTAATGCCATACCCGGCGCACTTACTATATCCACTAATTTACCCTCATGTTGTCCGGCAAATCTAAGCACTTCATAAGATACTCCTGCAATAACAGGTATCATTAATATTCTTACTACTATCTTCATAACCGGCTGCTGAACCGGAATAAGAATAAAGAATATAATACTGATTGCCATTACAAGGAATAAGAAGCTCGTTCCACATCTCTTATGCAGTCTTGAGCTTTTTAATACATTATCTACATTTAATTCCATACCATGTTCAATACAGTTAATACATTTGTGTTCTGCACCATGGTACATAAATGTTCTCTGTATATCTTTCATTCTCGATATTAAGAATATATATATAAGAAATAATGTAATTCTTATCAATCCCTCGATTAACGAAATTATTGTATACGAAATAATATGGAAATGTTTCTTAATTAAATCAGAAGCAATGCTTGGCAATACTACAAATAAACCAATCGCAATAAGTGCCGCCACAATTACCGTTATCGTCATTACCGCACTTTCTGCTTTCTCCTTGAATAAAGAATCGGCAACTTTATCACCTTTCTTTACTTCTTCTGTTTCCTCTTCTTCATAAAATTCAGCCGAAAACATAAGAGTTGACATTCCTATGATTAACGAATCTATAAAATTAAATACACCTCTAATAAAAGGCAGATTAAGTATTTTATTACCTTTCGTTATTCCTTTGTATTCTTTAACACATACTTCTATTTCCTGATTAGGTTTTCTGACAGCTACGGCATATTTGTCTTTATTCTTCATCATTATGCCTTCTAATACTGCCTGACCACCAATTCCTGATGGTTTCATTATGTCACCTCCCTGATGTGATTATTATATCATATCTTTTATGATAAAAATAGAGGCTGTCACAAGAAATTCCATTCATTAAAATAGAACATTCATGCGACAGCCTCTATAACTATTACTTATTTATTATCTGCCATACCATATTTACGATTGAACTTATCAATACGTCCACGAGCAGATGCAGCTTTCTGCTGACCTGTGTAGAATGAGTGACATTTTGAACAAATTTCTACGTGGATATCTTCCTTAGTTGATCCTGTTACGAATTCATTACCACAGTTGCAAACAACCTTTGCCTGGTAATATGCTGGATGTATACCTTCTTTCATTTCATTTCACCTCTTTACAAATTAATGATATGCAAATGGCTTTCGCCAATCATATTCTAAAAACAGCTTTTATATTGTAGCATATATCAATTTTTAATGCAAGCACTTTTTAATCATCTGTATAAATTCTCTGTTATTTCTTGTTCTTGCAAACATATCCAGTATTTTTTCGACTGCATCATCAGGTTTCATACCATTTGTAGCCTTTCTTATAAGATATACAGCTTCCGCCTCTTCTTTAGAAAGCAATAAGTCATCTCTACGTGTACCTGATTTAAGAATATCAAGTGCTGGAAATACTCTCTTCTCAGATAATTTTCTGTCTAATACAAGTTCCATATTACCTGTACCCTTAAATTCTTCGAATACAACATCATCCATCTTACTTCCTGTATCCACAAGTGCTGTAGCTAATACGGTAAGACTTCCGCCCTCTCTCATATTTCTTGCTGCGCCAAAGAATCGCTTTGGCATATGAAGTGCTGCTGGATCAAGACCTCCTGATAAAGTTCTTCCTGATGGTGGAACTGTCATATTATAAGCTCTTGCAAGTCTTGTAATACTGTCTAACAGAATTATTACATCTTTCTTCATCTCGACAAGTCTCTTGGCTCTCTCGATAACCATTTCTGAAACTCTCTTATGATGCTCTGGTAATTCATCAAATGTCGAGTAGATAACTTCTACATTATCTCCCTGAATCGCTTCCTTAATATCTGTTACTTCCTCAGGTCGTTCATCTATAAGAAGAATTATCATATGCATATCAGGATTATTTATCTGGATAGACTTAGCAATCTCTTTTAATAATGTAGTCTTTCCGGCTTTAGGCTGTGATACAATCATACCTCTCTGCCCTTTTCCTATCGGAGAAATAAGGTCAACTATTCTCATAGCCATATTCTCACTGCTAGTCTCCATTCTCAATCTCTTATTAGGAAATATAGGTGTAAGTTCTTCAAAATTTGGTCTGCCCATAATCTCATCAGCTAATATTCCGTTTACTTTATTCAAATGTGTCATCGCACCGAATTTCTCGTTTATATTCTTCTGGCGCATATTACCATTTAATATATCACCTGTTTTTAACCTAAATCTTCTTATCTGAGATGGCGAAACATATACATCATTTTCGCCCGGCAGGAAATTCTCACATCTGATAAAGCCATATCCGTCTGGCATTACCTCTAATATTCCCTCTGCAACTGGCTCTTCTTCCTTAATCTCCGGTTCTGGATTTTCCTCTATAATAAATTCAGACTTTGGCTCAGTATTATCCGATTTGGAATTTGTTCCATTTGTTCTGCCATCCTCTGTTTTAACTGATGATTTATTCTCTTTATTATCTGATTTTGAAACCGATTTCGCTTTCATCTTATCTGCTCCTTGAAACTCACTTTCCTTAGCCATCTTCATTCCAGCAGCTAAAATCTGTTCAATCAGTTCTGTCTTTTTTAATTTCATTACATATTTAATATTCTGACTTTTCGCAATTTCACGTAACTGAGTTACTGATAAAGTTTCTAATTTTTCTCTCATACATTTATTGTGGCACATTCATATATGCCATTATCCTCCTAAATATATTAAATTATAATAACGGGATTGTATCTGATTATAGATTATTTAATCAGACTTAATGATTCTCATGATTTGCAAAACACATTATACACCAATGTTTTCAAAATTGGTAGTATAAATTTTCTAAATATTATGATATTATAAATTATATATGGTCTCTATATATGTTTCTGCATTTAGCGACCACTTATCAGGATAAAAATAAATATACGGAAATGGAGATTACAATGACAACTAACGAAAAAGCGTTAAAGCTTCATGAAGAATGGAATGGAAAATTAACTACTGAACCAAAATGTACAATTGCTTCAAGAGAAGACCTTGCTCTTGCATATACACCGGGCGTTGCTGAACCTTGTAAAGTGATTGCCGAAGATAAAGAAGCAGCATACAAATATACTATTAAATCCAACACAATTGCTGTTGTTTCAGACGGAAGTGCCGTTTTAGGGCTTGGTAACATCGGACCATATGCCGCTATGCCTGTTATGGAAGGTAAAGCCGTATTATTCAAATCTTTTGGTGATGTTAATGCATTTCCAATATGCTTAGATACACAGGATACTGAAGAAATTATTAAAACTGTTGTAAATATCGCACCTGCATTTGGCGGTATTAACCTTGAAGATATTTCAGCTCCAAGATGTTTTGAAATCGAGACAAGACTCAAGGAACTCTTAGACATTCCTGTATTCCATGATGACCAGCATGGTACAGCAATCGTTGTTCTTGCAGGTATTATCAACGGACTTAAGATTACTGGTAAATCTAAAGAAAACTGTAAGGTAGTAATAAATGGTGCTGGAAGTGCAGGAATCGCAATTACTAAATTATTATTAACATATGGCTTTAAAAATGTAATTATGTGTGATATCAACGGAATTATTAACGAGGAATCACCTAATTTAAACTGGATGCAGAAATCAATGTTAGATGTAACTAATCCCGACAGACTTTCAGGTACTCTTAAAGATGCCTTAGTTGGTGCTGATATATTTGTCGGTGTTTCTGCTCCTAATATCGTTTCTGCCGAAATGGTTGCTTCAATGAATAAAGACTCTATAATATTTGCAATGGCTAATCCTGTTCCTGAGATTATGCCTGATGTTGCCAAGGCCGCAGGTGCAAGAATAGTGGGTACCGGCCGTTCAGATTTCCCTAACCAGGTTAATAACGTAATCGCATTCCCAGGAATATTTAAGGGTGCTTTAGAGGGACGTGCTTCACAGATTACAGAGGATATGAAGTTAGCCGCAGCACATGCAATCGCCAACTTAGTTCCTGATGACAAATTATGCGACGAATTTATTCTTCCTGAAGCCTTTGATCCTGATGTCAAAGATGCAGTTGCCAAGGCAGTTATGGATAACATTAAACCTGATGGCAGAAATATACACGCTTAATAAATATTATCGTGAGCGTTTCGGGCAAAAAGTGTATAAACTGTCTCTTGATGGTGGTATGACCTGTCCTAATCGCGATGGTACTTTAGATACACGCGGGTGCATTTTCTGTAGTTCGGGAGGTTCCGGTGATTTTGCCGCCTCCCGTTTTTTATCCGTTAAGGAGCAGATAAATGAAGCAAAGAGTCGCATTTGCAATAAGATTACAGACGGTAAATACATAGCCTATTTTCAGGCATATACCAATACTTATGCCCCCATTGATTATCTTAGAAATATATTTTATGAGGCTGCATTCTGTGATGACATCGTAGGATTATCCATTGCCACAAGGCCTGACTGTTTAGGCTCCGAAGTTTTAGAATTACTTGACGAACTTAATTCAAAGATTCCGGTATTCGTAGAATTAGGCTTACAAACAATCCATAAAGAGTCCGCACATTTCATAAGACGTGGCTATGAACTTGAAGTATTTAACTGCGCTGTCGCTAATCTCCATAGAATAAATATCAATATTGTAGTTCACCTTATATTAGGGTTACCAAATGAGACTTTTTCTGATATAATAGCCTCTGTACGTTATCTTAACAACCTGCCTGTTAATGGAGTCAAATTACAGCTATTGCATATTTTAAAAAATACCGATTTAGCTGACTATTACCTTAATAAAGAAAATGATTTTCATACATTATCACTAGAGGATTATACCATACTGTTATCTGAATGTATCGAGAATCTCAGACCGGATATCGTTATCCACAGAATGACAGGTGACGGCAACAAGAAAGAACTTATAGCTCCTTTATGGAGTGGAGATAAAAAAAGGGTATTAAATTATATTAATACCTACTTTACTAAAAACAACATTATCCAGGGAAGGAAGTACAGAAAAAATGGCACTTGAGTCATCAACACTTTATAAACTAATTATATTATATATGCTGAATAAGGTTAATTTTCCATTAACTAATTCGCAGTTATCAGAATTTTTTCTTGAGAAGAATTATACAACCTATTTCACATTCCAGCAGGTTATAACTGAACTTGTGGACTCACATCTTATAAGTGTAGAAATCGTCCGTAATTCTTCTTACTATCATATAACCTCTGATGGCAGCCAGACCCTTGGTTTCTTCGTTAATAAGATTCCTGGAGCCATCGTAGATGATATGGATATCTATCTTATGGAGAACAAATATGAGCTTCGAAATGAAGTCGGAACAATCGCTGATTATTATAAGTCTACTAATCAGGATTACATTGTACATTGTCAGGTTAAAGAGGGTGAGGGAACTTTAATAGAAATCAACCTTTCTGTTCCTACAAAAGAAGAGGCATCTTCCATGTGTAACCAATGGAAAGATGCCAGTCAGCAAATCTATGCATTTATTATGAAGTCACTGATGAAATAAAATCAAGAATTTCTTCTCTTCCCTGCTTTGTTTTAGCAGAAAACGGTAATATAACCGTATCAGGCAGCACATTAAGACCTTGTCTAATCATCTTAATGTGCTTATCTTTTTGACTTCTGTTAATCTTATCTAATTTAGTTGCTATAATAACAGGTTTATAGCCATTGTAAACTATCCACTCATACATATTTCTGTCATTAGCAGATGGCTCATGTCTGATATCAATAAGAAGCATCACAGCTTTAAGCTGCTTAGAGGACTTTAAATAATTCTCTATCATTGCGCCCCATTTCTGCTGCACTTCCTTCGATACTTTTGCGAATCCATAACCCGGTAAATCTACAAAATACAATTCTTTATTAACATTATAGAAATTAATTGTCTGTGTTTTACCCGGCTCCTGTGATGTTCTCGCAAGAGATTTTCTGTTAAGCAATCCATTTATTAATGAAGATTTACCAACATTTGACTTACCCGCAAATGCTACCTCAGGCATCTGATTATCAGGAAGTACACTGGTAATTCCACATACTGTTTCTAATTCTGCATTCTTTATAATCATATTCTAAATTCCTCTCAGGTTTCTATTTTATCCTGTTATAATTCTTTTATTATGCACTTATTTTACTTTAAGCCGGCTTTACTAAGACTTTAATCTTCTTAAACCGGCTTTAAATATTTAAAAATAGCTTATTATTTTATGCCTTAAATCTCTTCTTTACGCCATTTTTTTTAATCTGTGTTTCATCTAATCTGACTAATTCAGGTTCTGCTTTATTCTCGATAACATCTTTAGTTATCGTACACTTATCGATTGTCTCATCTGATGGTACAGTATACATTATATTCATAAGTGCATCTTCCATAATTGAACGTAAGCCTCTTGCACCTGTCTTTCTCTCAAATGATTTCTCAGCAACAAGTTCTAATGCTTCGTCTGTAAATTCTAAGTCTACACCATCTAACTCTAAAAGCTTCTTATACTGCTTAACTAACGCATTCTTAGGCTCTTTAAGTATTCTTATGAGTGCTTCCTTATCTAAAGATTCTAATGATACTGTTACAGGTACACGACCAATAAATTCAGGAATTAAACCGAATTTAACTAAATCCTGTGGCATTACCTGTGGGAACAATACATCTATTGATTCTTCTTTATGATCTGCTATCTCAGCATTGAAACCGATAGATTTTCTGTCCATTCTTGTCTCTATAATCTTCTCTAATCCATCAAATGCACCACCACATATGAATAAAATGTTAGTTGTATCAATGTGAATCATCTCCTGATTAGGATGCTTTCTTCCACCCTGTGGGGGAACTGAAGCCTGCGTGCCTTCTAACAATTTAAGTAATGCCTGCTGTACACCCTCTCCTGATACGTCTCTTGTTATAGAAACATTCTCACTTTTCTTAGTAATCTTATCTATTTCATCAATATAGACAATTCCGTACTGTGCTTTTTTCACATCATAGTCAGCTGCCTGAATTATCTTAAGTAAGATATTCTCAACATCTTCACCTACATAGCCTGCTTCAGTAAGTGTTGTAGCATCTGCAATAGCAAATGGGACATTAAGTATCTTAGCTAATGTCTGTGCAAGATATGTCTTACCTGAACCTGTAGGTCCTAACATCAGAATATTACTCTTCTGAATCTCTACACCTAAGTCTCTTCCTGACAAAACTCTTTTGTAGTGATTATACACTGCAACTGACAAGACTTTCTTAGCTTCTTCCTGTCCTATGACATATTCATCAAGAAATTCCTTTATCTCCTGTGGCTTGTATAAATTAATGTCGAAATCAACATCATCATCTGTCTCATATGCCATTTCTTCCATCATTATATCACTACATATCTCTATACATTCATCACATATAAACACACCGCTTGGTCCGGCAATAAGCTTTCTTGCCTTACTCTCCGGTTTACCACAAAACGAGCATCTGCTCTCATCATTATTCTTTGCCATATGTTCTCCAATCTAAATTAATGATTAATTAACGATTTTCAATCACCTTATCTATTAAGCCATATTCCATAGCCTGATAAGCATCCATATAGTTGTCACGTTCTGTATCCACTTCAATCACTTCTAATGGTTTTCCGGTATTCTTTGCTAAAATTTCATTTAACTTCTTACGTGTCTTTAAAATATGATCTGCTACAATCTTAATCTCTGTTGCCTGTCCCTGTGCTCCACCAAGTGGCTGGTGTATCATAATCTCTGCGTTAGGTAATGCGAATCTCTTACCCTTAGCACCACCTGAAAGTAAAAATGCTCCCATACTTGCTGCCATTCCCATACAAATTGTAGATACATCACATTTGATATAATTCATTGTATCATAAATAGCCATTCCTGCTGTTACAGAACCACCCGGGCTGTTTATATATAAATGAATATCTTTATTAGGGTCTTCTGACTCTAAGAAAAGTAACTGTGCTACAACAAGACTTGCTGTTGTCTCATTTACTTCTTCACCTAAAAAAATAATTCTATCCTTTAAAAGTCTTGAATAAATATCATAAGATCTTTCGCCTTTTCCAGTCTGCTCTACGACATAAGGTACCAAACTCATACAAAATCCTCTCCTATCTACTAATTTTATTTATGGGTCCGCCATAGCGAACCCATTTTCTTTATCTCATTTTATAAACTTCTGATCAGGCTATTGATTATACTTCCTTAGCATTCTCTGTTACGAATTCAACTGCTTTCTTAACCTGGATATCTCTCTTCATATTCTCTTTATCAGCGTCTGTTAATAAGTCTTTAAGCTTATCAGCTTCCATCTGGTATGCTGATGCCATATCATTGATTTCATTATTAACGTCTTCATCTGTAACTTCAAAGTTCTCTTTATCAGCAACTGCTTCAAGAACAAGTCTGCTCTGGATACGTTTTAATGCCTGTGGTCTCATCTGTTCTAACAATTTATCAGATGTTAATCCTGTATACTGGAAGTACTGGTCGATTGTAAGTCCCTGTGCACTGATTCTTCTTGCAAAATCTTCTGCCATCTGTCTAACCTGTGAATCTACCATTGCATCAGGTATCTCCATCTTAGCACCTTCGATAATCTTCTCGATTGTTGCTTCTTCTTTTGCTGATTTAGCTTCATCAGCCTTTTTCTCTTCGATTTTTGTCTTAATGCTTGCTTTATATTCATCAACTGTTGAGAATTCTGAAACATCTTCTACGAAATCATTATCAAGTTCTGGTAATTCTTTCTTCTTAATCTCTTTAACAGTAACTTTGAATAATGCTGGTTTACCCTTTAATTCTTCTGCATGATATTCTTCAGGGAATGTAACGTTAACGTCAACCTCTTCTCCAATGTTCTTACCAATTAACTGTTCTTCAAATGTATCAATAAATGAGTGAGAACCAATTGTTAATGGATAATCTGTTCCTTTTCCACCTTCGAATGCAACACCATCAACAAAGCCTTCGAAATCGATAACTGTCATATCGCCATCTTCAACTGCTCTGTCATCTACAGTGATAATTCTTGAGTTCTGTTCTCTTTCTTTGTCTATTTCAGCCATAATCTCTTCATCTGATACTGAAACATCACTCTTAGGTACTTCTACGCCTTTATATTCACCTAACTCAACTTCTGGTTTAACTGCAACTTCTGCTGTGAAGATAAATTCTTTACCGGCTTCAATCTGTACAACATCAATCTTAGGCTGTGAAACTATCTCTAATTCACTTTCCTTAACTGCTGCTTCGTATGCTGTAGGAATCATATCATTAACAGCATCTTCATAGAATACACCGACACCGTACATTTTCTCTACCATTTTACGAGGTACTTTACCTTTTCTGAAACCAGGAACGCTAATTCTTGATTTCTGTTTCTGATAAGCCTTTTCAATTGCTTTTTCTACCTCTTCTGCTGATACTTCAATTGTAAGTTTAGCCATATTTTTTTCCAGTTTCTCAACCTGTAAACTCATTAAACTTCCTCCATTCTGCCGTATACTACGGCTTAGCTATTTTTAGCAGTATATCTGCAATATTTTCTTTCTAACCTTTTCATTTTAACTAAAGGCAATGTGACATCGTAGTATTATATCATAAAGAAATCTTTTAGTCTATCTTTTTTTCTACAGTTTCTAAAGTCTGTTCTACACCTGTGTTAAATAATACAATTAATTTTGTCACTTTATAATTATGTCCATTCTTCTGCACCGTACTTTCATCAGTCCTTGTCGATACGATATATTTATTAGTAGAACAGCTTATTGTCACTACATCTCCTGATAACAATTCGATAGTAGCATTAGGTATCTTAGATACTCTATAGGTCTTACTTCCGTCTGTAATAAGCTCCTTCGGTGCTGTCGGCTTAGTCTGACTGCCTCCGTTACTTTCTGAATTTGAATTATTTCCAGAATTACTGTTTCCATTATTGTTTGAAGTGTTTCCATTATTGTTTGAAGTGTTTCCATTATTAGAAGTGTTTCCACTACCTGCACCATTATTGCCGCTGTTACTTCCACTATTTATATCGCCTGCATTGGCAGCTGAATTGCCTGCCTGGCCATTTTCCGAGTCACTATTTCCATGATTCTCAGCTTCCTGTGCGTTCTTGCCATTATCAGATATTGTTACCTTAATGCTGTCTGTATATGTACTTCCACCTGATTTGACAGTATAATTAGCAGTATATGTTCCTGGTTTATCATTTCTGACATTCACTGCATTTACCTCGAGTGAATAATCATCTGTTTCACCCGATGTCTTAATACCTGATGTGTAATCTATGTCACTTCCCGCTGGTGCAATTACATTATCAAGATTAAATTTCACACCACTATCATTAATATCTAACGAGCCAGTAACAACGCCCTCTGTATCTCCGTATGAAATCTTTTTCTTCTTACCACAGGCAGTCATACTTCCGATTACTAATACTAATGCACCGGCAACACATATTATCTTCGTTAATCTTATATTTAATTTCTTCAATATTAATTCGCACCTTTCTAACACGATATATGCATTATACTAACTGTATCTTCTCTGCTATTGAATCAGCCTCATCTTTACTCTTTAATATCGCAACTAATTCAAGTCCCATATCAATCGCAGCACCTAATCCTCTTGCTGTTGTTACATTTCCATCTGTTATGACTTTCTCACGTTTATAGGTTGCACCTTTTAACGAATCTTCATATCCCGGATAGCAGCTTACTAACTTACCCTCTAAGATTCCGAGTTCTCCTAAGATACTAGGAGCTGCACATATTGCCGCAAGTCTTTTGCCTTTATTATTAAAATCTTTAATATTAGCCACTAATGTCTTACATGCCGCAAGATTAGGTGTTCCAGGTATTCCTCCTGGCAGGAATATTAATTCTGCTTTATCAAAATCTACATCTTTAATTAAAGCATCTGCCTTAATTACAATGTTATGCGAACTTTTAACTTCATAATTATCTGAGACCGATACAGTAACTGTCTCAATACCAGCTCTTCTTAATATATCAACTACCATTAATGCTTCTACTTCTTCAAAACCATCTGCTAAAAATGCGTATACCATAATTTTTTCTCCTTTTCCATAGACTTAGCCTTATAACACTGACAGTATAACATATTCCTGATATTTTTTCATCATTTTAGATTTTTTTTATTATTTGAATATACATTTTTCAAGGCTTATATGTTAAAATATTCTATATAAAAAATCGTAATAACAAACGGAAGTTGGTGTAAAAAATAATGGAAATAGAAAGAAAGTTTCTAATTACAAGTTTACCTGACAATTTAGAATTATGCAGATTTCATCTTATAGAACAGGCATATCTGTGTACAGAGCCGGTAGTCCGTATCCGTAAAGAAGATGACACCTATTATCTTACTTACAAATCAAAAGGCTTACTATCCCGAGAAGAATATAATCTTCCGCTTACTGCAGATAGTTATTCCCATCTGCTTAAGAAAGCTGATGGGAATATAATTACTAAGAAACGTTACCTGATTCCTTATAATAATTACACAATCGAATTAGATATATTTGAAGGAATATTTAAGGGACTTATAATCGCAGAAGTCGAATTTAGCTCTGAGGATGAGGCTAATTCTTTTAGTGGTCCTGAATGGTTTGGCGAAGATGTAACATTTTCGAGCAAATTCCATAACAGTACCCTTAGTAAATTACAAAATCAAAATGAACTTGAATTTTAAGAAATGAGGTTAGTGTGAAAAAATAATATTGATACACTTATTTTTCACACTGTTATTTGCTTCGGAGCGAAAGCAAATGGCTTTTATGGCAGAAGAGAAATCGCCTGTGCAAATTTCTCTTCGTCTCTTCACAGCAAGTCGCTCAGAAAAGAGGTAAATATGAATTTAGCAGCTATATATCATCGTTGTACTGATAACTACTGTTATTGTCTCGATGATGACAATATTATTATTTCAATTAAGACAGGATATGACGTAGACAAAATAACACTTTGTTATTGCGATCCTTTTTCTACAGGTATTATGGGTTCTAACAGTCGCTATAATATTGAAACAATCGAGATGACGGATGTAAAATATCTTGAGCATCACATCTTCTGGAGTATTAAGATTGCACCTAAGTATAAACGTCTTGCATATCATTTTATTATTGAAAATGAAAACGAGAAGTATCATATGTATGAGGACCGTTTCTATACTCCTGCCGAACTTAAGAATTTCAAAGGTCGTGAACAGGTATTTATGTTCCCATGGATGAATCCTTCTGATATTATAAGAACTCCTGACTGGGTAAATGACACTGTCTGGTATCAGATTTTCATTGACAGGTTCTGCAATGGCAATCCTGACATCAATCCTAAAAATGTTAAACCATGGGGTTCTGCCGATAAACCTGTTAAATATAATGACTATTATGGTGGAGATATCAAGGGAATCACAAGCAAACTTGACTATCTTGCCGACCTTGGAATTACAGGTCTTTACTTAACTCCTGTATGTAAGGCTAAAAGTAATCATAAATATGACACTATGAGTTTTACAAAGATTGATCCACACTTTGGTACTGATGAGGATATGATTGAACTCGTTTCTGATGCCCACAACCACGGTATTCGTGTAATGATGGACGGTGTATTTAATCATACCGGTATATTTTTTAAACCTTGGCAGGACATTTTGCAAAATGGTCCTGAGTCTAAATATTATGACTGGTTTATGATTAATTCATGGCCTTTTAAGAATACTGGAAGGTCCTCTGATTCGAAGTCAGGCAACTACTATACTTTCAGCTTCTATGATGGTATGCCTAAGTTAAACACTAATAATCCGCGAGTAATCAGATATATTATCAAGGTTCTTAAAAGCTGGATATTAAAATATGATATTGATGGTATACGTCTTGATGTGGCAGGTGAAATTTCCCATACATTATGCAAAGAGATTCATAGGGAATTAAAGGCTCTCAAATCTGATTTCTATATACTTGGCGAGTTATGGCACGACAGTATGCCTTGGCTTCGTGGTGATGAATACGATTCTGTAATGAATTATCCATTCGGAGACAGTATTGATGCTTTCTGGCAGGATTCTAAGAAATCTTCTACTGATTTATTATATGCCATAAACAGATGCTTCACTATGTATCCTGAGCAGGTTAACCGCGTATTATTCAACCTTTTAGACTCTCACGATACTATTCGTCTTGCAACTAAATTAAATAATATTCATATATTCTATCAGCAATTAGCAGTATTATTTACAATGCCCGGAACTGTATGTATATATTATGGTACAGAAATAGCTATGGAGGGTAGTTACGACCCTGACTGTCGTCGTTGTATGCCTTGGAATAAAATTAACCGTGGTGAATATCATGACAGAATTTCTCTTATGAAATCACTTATTGCACTTCGTAACGATAATCCTGCGTTTAGAAGTAATCTGTATAAATTTATTAATATACCTGATAATCCGAGAATAATCTGTTATGAAAGATTTACCGATGATGGCAAAAATAAAATAACCGTCGTACTGAATTGCAGTACAAACGATTATTCTATTACATTTCCTAAGAAATCTGTTCTGTTCTCAATAAATTACAAAAATGAACTTCTTCTTCCGAACGGAATATTAGTCTACACAACTAAATAAGTTTAGCAATTTTAATAGATTTGTCCTTGGACAAATCTATTGCTTTGTTATTAGTCGATAATACAACAGGTCTGCCTAGCGAAGTACTATTAATCATTATTATCTTTCCCTCTGTTCCATCAGTAAGAAGAACTGTACTTCCCACATATAACAATGCTATTTTCTGAAGAAATATCATAAGATATCCCGGTTCAAATATATCGATACACATTTCAAAATATTCGATAACATCAAATGGTGACATTCCCTCTCTGTATACACGATTCGCCGTCATTGCATCATATACATCTGCAATCGCCACAATTTTTGCCACATCATCTATCTGGTTTCTCTTTAATCCCTGTGGATATCCCGAACCATCGCATTTCTCATGGTGCATTAATGTAGCATTTCTTATCCTGTTATCAACCGGCTGACTCTTAAGTATCTCATAGCCTAATATCGGATGCATTTTTATAATTCTATATTCCTCATCAGTAAGTCGTGATGGTTTCGCAATAATCTCTTTAGGTATCTTAATTTTACCAATATCGTGCAGAAGTCCTGCTGCCGTTAATAATTCAACATCTTTCGCACCATATCCCAGCCATCCAGCAAATACATTGCATATCAACGAAACACTCATAGAATGTGCAAATGTTAAATCATCATAACCTCTCATACAGCTTAAGATATCCATAAGATTATATCTGGAACTATTAGAATTAATGACTTTCTTAACGGATTCTAACAATCCATTTATATCGATTTCTTCATTCTTGTATACAACTTCATTTAACTTATTACTAAGTTCGTCAACGGATTCTTCAAAACTATATCTGAATGTCTTAAAATCTTCTGATTGTTTTATCTTCTCGAAATATCCTGATTCCTCACTTCTCTCATAAGCACTGCTTTCCATAAATATATCATCTATATCAGATTTCACAATAATTTTAAGTACAACTACATCATAATTCTCAAGTTTCCTTATTATCTCTTTATCAAGCACTGTACCAAAAGGCGCAATGAGTCTGCCTTTAGTATCATAGACATCCCCCGCAAGTTCCATGCCTTCTTTCGCTTCCGAAATAAGTATTCTCTTAACTGCCATACTACAATGCCCCTTTCGTCATCTTTTTAATATATTCTTCCGATGAAATTGGTCTTGAGAAATAATATCCCTGTATCTCATCACAGAAAATATCTCTTAAGAACTCATACTGTTCTTTAGTCTCAACACCTTCTGCAACTATCTTCATATCAAGTAACTGACCTAATGATACGATAGTTGATACAACTATGTCACCTTTCGAATCACCAATGTCATCTACAAAACTCTTATCTAATTTCAGAATATCTACCGGAATGCTTTTAAGCATATTAAGTGACGAATAACCTGTTCCGAAATCATCCATTAGAATCTTGAATCCTGCTTTATGTAACTTATCAATTGTATCTATTAAAGCATCCGTTTCAGAGAATAATGTTGTTTCTGTCATCTCCAATTGGATATATTCAGCCGGCACATCATATTTCTTAAGTATTGCTGTATATTCTTCTATAAATCTTGAATTATATAACTGTAACTGAGACATATTAACTGATACAGGCACTACATTATAACCTGAATCTAACCATTTTCTTATATCCATACATACATGTTCAAACATATATTCATCTAATTCAACTATGAAACCATTGTTCTCAAATACCGGTATGAATTCATTTGGAAAAAGCATACCACATTCTTCATTATACCATCTTACAAGCGCCTCTGAACCTGTTAATTCACTATTTGATGAATTATATTTTGGTTGGTAATACACTTTGAATTCTTCATCTTTAATGGCTTTTTCCATCATATTTTCAATTTCCTGGTCTCTAAGCTCTTTCTGTCTCAATGTATCATCATATATGGCATATACTTTACTATGCTTACCTTTAATAGATTTCTTAGTAAGGTCTGCCCTGTCTATCGCCGTATCAATATTAAAGAATTTTCTATCTACCGGATATATACCAATCGATAGAATTATCTCATAGTTCTTCTCTTTCTGGACTCCACGTTTCTGTACAGTTAACGATAACATTTCCATTCTCTTTATGACATGATCCATATCATTTGCCTTCAGGAACAATACGAACTGGTCCGCTCTGTAATGTGCAAATACTTCTCCCGTCTCCATAATGTTATTAATCTCTCCCCATATAAATCTTATAACATTATTACCTTCTTCATATCCAAAAATGTCGTTAATATATTTGAATTTATCAACATCTAAATCTACTAATGCATACTCATCTGATGCACTCTTAATAAGTTTGTCTACATCATCTTTAAATTTTGTAAATGATTTGCCACCTGTTACCTCATCTACATATGCAATATGTTCAATCTTCTTTCTATTCTTGTTCTGAATAACTAATACCACAAGCAGGGTTGCACCGTAGATAACTGCAAATATATATACTAACTGATTAAACCTGTCTAATGACTGAGCCATATATTTATTAAACTTATCATGCGATATAATAGTAATTATCTTCCAGTCGTTCACATCCATAGGTTTAACATATGCTGTCTTCGCCTTATGATATTTTATCCTTATAAATGCTGGTTCATTAGAACTTACTGCCTTAGATAACTTATCAATTGTACGTGTTGAATTATCTAATTCTTCTAACTTATCTATAAAATTATGAGTTCTTACCTTCTTATTCTCATTCTCAGGCATATCCTCGCCTATTGTATCAAAAATTATAGTTCCATCATGATCTACAACCCATATATCTTTCTCTATCTCCATATCATCTTCATTAATTCCATATTCAATTTCGTCTGTGTATTTTTTGGCATAAAGAACCCCCACCACGTCTTCTTCATGTTTGATTGGTATACTATAAATATTATACTTCTTATTTCCATCAATTATTGTATTAGTAATAACGTATTCATTGTTCATCGAATTAACAAAATATTCTTCTGATGAAATATCATATTTATCCCCATTAATATCACACGCATTACCGTCTTTGTCTGCAATACCAATTAAATAAAATTTTTCACCTGTCCTAACAGACTTGATTTTGTTAACTTCTGAATCACACTTTAATTCAGATGTATCTGAAATATTTTTTGAAAAGTATTTTAGATAATAGAAATTATCAGCAATCTGTTTCTTTATGTTCTTAACTACCTGATCAGTTTCATGATTAATTTCCTTTTTCTGTATGGTGTCATATCGACCTTCCATATAACTTATATATATGCTTCCGATACTTATAACAATCGTCATCATAATAATTACTACAATAATCGAAGAAGATATTCTATTCTTGCCAATTTTCAAAGTACTTCTCTCCTTCTTGCCAAACCACATTTTATATATAAATTATACCTTATCTGGGTTAATTTATCAACAACTTAGTGTAGTATTTATTTGTTTAACAAATGAATTTCTTCTTCTGTAAACTCCCTATATTCACCTGTTTTCAAATTCTCATCAATTGACACTTCTCCTATCTGTGTCCTCTTTAGATATACCACATAACAACCTACTGCCTTCAGCATTCTCTTTACCTGATGCTTCTTACCCTCAGTTATTGTTATTTTGCCTGATATAGTCTGTCCGTTTCTCGGGTTTCTTGCTGCTTTTTCAAACTTTGTACCTGCTATAAGGTTTGAAATTTCTTTAATATTGCCCGTTCCGTCAACTTCAATGCTTTCAGCCTTGAATAAATCTTTTTCCCCTATAAGTTCTACACCGCTTTGTAACTTTCTTATCTTCTCATCATCAAGAATTCCCAACGCATGAAAATAATATGTCTTTGGCACATGAAATTCCGGATGCATGAGCCTCTGATTAAATATTCCGTCATTCGTTATGATAAGAAACCCCTCCGTATCCTTATCAAGCCTGCCAACCGGATGCAGAATATGTCTCATATCTTCCGGAAAATAATCCATTACTGTTTTATGTTTCTCATCTGTCCTTGCTGTTATACAACCTTTAGGTTTGTTAAACATATAATACATTTTATCCATTGCCTCTCTTCTGATATAATATAAAAGCTTTCTTTACAAAAGCTTTTACTGTGCAATAAGTGCAATAAAATGAATTGACATAGCAATTCACTTTATCGAATCAGACTAATTTTCTGACTATTTTATCTGCATATCTAATATTTTTTTATATCTTCTTTTATCCATTATCCTTTTGACCAAAATCACAATTCCACCAATCATAAACGGAAATATATATGTAAAACAACGATACATAAGCATTACGGCTACTGCCTCTGCCTTATCTGTTACTGCTAAGAATAACATATAAAACATTGCCTCTGTTGAACCACTTGCCCCAGGTGATGGTATAACTCCTATGAGTGCTGAAGCTAAAGCAGATATACATAAACCTCTTATTATATTACTTATATCCGTATAGCCTAATACAACGCACGGAATCATATACCAGCCCAGATATTTAATCATATTAAGCAGGAGAAGTTTTAACATTGTTCCCTTTTCTTTAAGCATTATCCTGCTTTCTTCCCTTAATGACTCTAATTTATTTTCTAGTAATTTTATACGTTCCTTTAGTTCAATATTCTTAATTACTTTTTCAGCTAAAAACAACAAAAAATCATGGATTTTCTTCCAGAGTACCACAGTAAGAAGTGCTATCGCTACAAGTACTGTTACAATTACGCCAAGTAATACATACTCAAAATACTCACTATAGTATTCTTTCATAATTCCATAATTTCCTATGAAGAAGATTAAACACATTAATACAATGGCAATCTTCTGGACTATATAATTAATCGTAATCATTCCAAAACTATTCTGCATCGGAACATTATATTTATGAAGATAATACATTCCGGAAGCAGCCGTACCGCTTCCGAATGTAGTCAGCCTGAAAAATGCACAATAATAAGAACATCCAACTCCCTGATACCATTTGAAATTATCATTATATCTTTTAGCCATTACATAATAGGCAAGTCCATCTGCTGCATTAAAAAATGCACTGCATAAAATTATAATAAATAATGTTGCAAATGTCATTTTACTAATCTGCTCAATTATTTCTTCTGACTGTCCGCCAAATACTTTGCAGATAACGCCTATTATTATCGCTATAAATACAATATTTATTAAAATCTTAGCTCGGTTATTCTTCTTCAATTATATGTTCACCTTTCATCTTTGGTCAGAATTATTTTTCTAATACGGCATCATATCCGGCTTCTTTAACTGCTGCAATCATAGCATCTGCTGAAACATTTTCAGGATTGTCAACTGTTACAAGTTTACTTTCTAAGTCTGCTCTAGCTGATACTCCATTTAATGAATTCAATGCTTTCTCTACGTGTGCCACGCAATTTTTACACATCATACCGTCTACTCTTAATACTATCATATTTTCTTTCTCCTTTTCAACTGTTGTTTTTTTATTTGATATATTGTTTATATTAACTTTATTATCTTTATCATTATTTTCTGAAGTTTTTATTACTTCTATGCCAATAGCATTTTTACTGTCTGTTTCCGGCTCATCTCTATCTTTCTTAAAGAATCTCAGTCTCAAAGCATTTGTAACTACAAATACACTGCTAAGGCTCATTGCTGCTGCACCGAACATCGGGTTTAGCTTCCATCCAAATGCATTATAGTACACACCTGCTGCCAATGGTATTCCTAATATGTTATAGAAAAATGCCCAGAATAAATTCTCTTTTATATTTCTGATTACACTTTTACTTAATCTGATAGCGGTTACAACATCTAATAAATCATTCTTCATCAGAATAATATCAGCGCTTTCAATCGCTACATCCGTTCCATTTGAAATCGCAATTCCGACATCCGCTCTCACAAGTGCAGGTGCATCATTTATTCCATCACCGACCATCGCAACTTTTCTTCCTGTTTTCTTAAGTTCAGAGATAACCGACTCCTTATCCTGTGGTAATACTTCAGCAATAATATCGTCTAATTCAAGTGATTTTCCTATTCCATTTGCAGTAACTTTATTATCACCGGTCAGCATTATAACTTTTATTCCCATAGATTTTAGTTTTCTTATTGCTAATGGACTGCTTCCCTTAATAACATCTGCTACTGCGATAATTCCGATTAATTTACTGTCTCTTGCAAATAATAATGGTGTCTTACCCTCATTTGCCAGATTATCTATTGTATTTTTCTCATTTTCACTTAACTTAATACCATTTTCATTAATGAACTTCTCATTTCCTGTGATAAATCTGCTATTTCCTGCAAATGCTTCAACGCCTTTTCCAGATATTGCATTAAATCTTTCAAGCTTATATCTGCCCATATGTTCTTTAGAATATTCAACGATTGCATTTGCTAATGGATGTTCACTATTCTCTTCTATTGCATATGCGATATCTAAGAGTTCATCTTCGCTCATACCAATTGCACTTATATCTGTTACGACAGGTTTACCAATTGTTATAGTTCCTGTCTTATCGAAAACCACTGTATCAATGCTATGTGCAACCTCTAATGCTTCTCCAGATTTAATAAGTATTCCATTCTCAGCACCTTTTCCCGTACCAACCATAATGGCAACAGGTGTAGCAAGTCCCAATGCACATGGGCATGAAATAACCAATACACATATTGCACACGATAAAGCAAATTCAAATGTCGCACCTGATATAAGCCATACCACAAATGTTATCACTGCGATAGCCATTACTACCGGCACAAATATTCCTGATATCTTATCTGCAATCTTAGCTATCGGTGCTTTGCTTGCGCTTGCCTCGTCTACAAGTTCTATTATCTTAGAAAATGTAGTGTCTGCACCAACTCTTGATGCCTTTACCTTAATAAAACCTGTCTTGTTAATTGTAGCTGCGATAACTTCATCACCTGCTGCTTTTTCTACCGGAATACTCTCTCCTGTAATAGCAGCCTCATCAACGCTGGTACTTCCCTCTATAATAATACCATCTACAGGTATATTGCTGCCCGGTTTAACTATTACTATATCAGATACTTTAACTTCATCAACAGACACTTCTTTCTGTTCGCCATTTACCTCGATAATAGCTTTCTTAGGTGCCATATCCATAAGTTTCCTAAGTGCTTCACTCGTCTTCCCCTTAGATTTAGCCTCTAAGAATTTACCTACTGTAATAAGTGATAATATCATAACTGATGATTCGAAATATAAATCATGATGATATCTCATTACTACTTCCATATCGCCTGCACCAAGTGCATAACTCATTCTGTATATTGCAAATATTCCATATATAAGTGCAGCACTTGAACCAACTGCAATCAGGCTGTCCATATTAGGATTCAAATGAAATAATGCTTTAAAGCCTCTCTTAAAATATATCCGGTTAACATATAGAACCGGAATACACAATAGAAACTGTGTAAATGCAAATGAAACTGCATTACTATGACCTGACAGGAACCCCGGAAGCGGCAGACCGACCATATGTCCCATAGAAACATACATTAACGGTATAAGAAATGCAAACGATACTATAAGACGTCTTTTGAAATCTGCATATATTTTCTCATTAGCATCTGCTTCTCCATTAGTTTTAGTTTTATCACCAGCTTTATTAGCAGAACCTTTTCCAGCTTCATTATCTGAGGCAACTTTTGCTCCGTATCCCGCCTTCTCTACAGCTTTAATAATATCATCACAACTTAAAATATTTTCATCATAGTCAGCTACCATACTATTAGTCAGAAGATTAACACTTGCAACAGATACTCCATCTAATCCGTTCACAGCTTTCTCAACTCGTGACTGGCAGGCAGCACATGACATCCCGGTTATACTAAACTTGTCTTTCATAATATTCTCCAATCCGCAGGCATATTATGCCGGAGGATTCGCGAGCAAAATTTCAGATTTTGCTCTGCGATTAAGGCTAAATGTGGTGCCTGCAACACATTTAGCTGTGAGAAAAATAATCGTATCAACATTATTTTTCTCGCTATTCTCCATTTCTGAGCGATTTTTGCAATATTATTTCGATATCTTACTTATTATTGCCATCATTTCATCAACTTTTGCATCTCTTTCTTCTTTTGTCTCTGCGCAATTAATACAGCTCTTCAAATGTGCCGAAAGCACTTCCTTATTAGTTGTATTAAGTATTGCTGAAGCCGACATTAATTGTCTGGATATGTCTATACAATATCGGTCCTCTTCAACCATTTTAATAATTCCATCTATCTGCCCTCTTGCAGTTTTAAGAAGTCTCATTACTTTATCTCTGTCTGCCTGCATTTCTTCACCTCGTTTTCTATGCAATATTGTGTAATAATTTGTTTTATTAGCCTTACAATAAATGTTTGTTTTATACCCCCGGGGAGGGGTGTGTTATATTATATATAATACATTTTATTTTATTTGTCAATTAACAAAAAGCATTATAAATGAATTTGATACAATATTTCCTGATAAATTGCTTTGAATTATCGCATTTTTCACCTATAATGCTCTTTTTGATAATGTTTTTCAACTATATACTGTTTATCGTTTAATTATACTTATAACACCTATAACACAACTAATTAATGCAATAATACTTGCTGAATATGCATATATTTTGTTACTATCCGTTTCTTTCGAGAATTCTTTTCCTGCTAATATAAATGTACTTCCTATCAACATTGAAATTAAGCTCCATAAAAATATATTAATTCCATCAATTCCTAATTTTGCTATCGTATATATCGCATATAAAATAATTATGATTCCAACAAGCCACATAATAAATCCACAAAAATATAACACCAATGCGACAAATAAGACAAGAAGACTGTCATATATACCATTACCAACATGAAATTTTTTATTTATTTTCCAGGGCCAAAATACTACATTTATGACAAACAATATTTCCTGATACAATTTATGCTTTTTCTTCTGTTCATTTTGTTCGTTTTTCTTATTTTCTTCATTTTTTTTATTTACTTTATCATTTTTTTCTTTTTCCACTTTCATCAAAGCTCTATAATATGCTTCAGCCTGAATATCAATCATTTGTTCTTGTGATATATCATTACCAATATATCTAATAATCTGTTCCTTCTTTTTCTTATATATTCTTCTATTCATAACCATTATTCTCCTATAAAATACTTAAATATCTTTTTGCCTACATTCCATATGACAATTCAATATTCCGTTTGTTCTTCTGCAACCTTCATCACTTCATTTTCATGGTCACTATATTTCATAATATTTTGAAAATCTAAAATATTATCGTCTCGTCCCATATCATTATTATCTGTCCACAATTCACACTGTGTCATAACAGTCTGTACCGCATCGTCCATTCCTTCCGGTGGATATCTATGCTTTTTAAGAAGTCTTTTTATCAGCATACGCATTCTTGCACGAGCCGAATCTCTCTTTTGCCAATCAATTGTACGATTCTTTCGAAGAGTATCCGCAAGTTCCTTAGTAATAGCTATAAGTTCCTCATTTTCGTAGAAATCTTTAATTGCCTGTGGCTTCGTGAGTGCATCATAAAAAGCCAGCTCATCTGCTGTTAGTCCAAGTTTATCTCCCTCTTTATGCGCTGCTGTAATCTGTTTTGCAAGATTCAACAATTCCTCTATTACCTGCTCATTTGTCAGCATACCATTAAGATATCGATTCATCGCTTCCTGTATAATTTCACTGAACTTTTCAGATTTAACAACATTAGTTCTTTTGTATATCTGCACCTGTTCCTCAATTAATTTCTTCAATAATTCTACCGCTAGATTCTTCTCTTTCATCTTAGATATCTCTTCAAGGAATTTAGAATCAAAAAGTGAAAAATTCTGTGAAACATCCGAAAACAAGTTAATTACTCCATCACTTCTAATACTGGCCTTCAACAATTCATTTATTCTAGCATTCATCTCTGGAAGTGATATTTTCTTGCCCTGCCCCTGATTCATAAGTCGCATCACAAGAACTCTTACAGCTTCAAAAAATGCAGCCTCTACACGCAGTGATTCTTCAACCATCGATGAACAAAGTGATAATGCCTGTCTTAAGAGTAATGCTTCTTTTAAAAACTCTGTTCTCTCATTCTCTTTATGAATATCAACTATAAAGTTAACACCACCACTAATTGTTCTTGAACGCTCTAAATCAGTCCCCGTTATAAATTTAGAATAATCATAGCCATGGAAAAAGTCCTGACAAATAGATAATTTTTCGATAAACTTTGGATATGCCACCTTTGCTACGTCTGTATCTCCGTAATTCTTCTTGTCTCTTGAAGTATAGTCATTCATAGCCTCTTTAAGTGCTGATGCGATACCTACATAATCGACAATAAGTCCTCCCTCTTTATCCTTGAACACCCTGTTAACCCTGGCAATTGCCTGCATAAGATTATATCCCTTCATGGGCTTATATACATACATTGTTGCAAGAGATGGAACATCAAATCCTGTAAGCCACATATCTACTACTATTGCTATCTTGAGAGGACTGTCATTATCTTTGAACTTCTTTGCCATCTCGTCCCTATGATGCTTATTACCAATTATTTTTTTCCATTCTTCCTGATCTTTATTACTATCCGTCATAACAACACCAACTTTTTCAGTCCAATTTGGGCGTAGTTCCAGAATCTTCTTATATATCTTCATAGCAATTGCTCGCGAATAAGCAACAATCATAGCCTTACCCGTAAGAAGATTAGCTCTATTATTTTCATAATGTTCTAATATATCTTCTACAAGTGAATTAATTGTCTTATCATTACCAAGAATCGCTTCCATTTGACCTAATTGTTTCTTGCTCTTTTCTATAACCTCTGCATCTGCATTTTCAGCCATCAGATCATATTCAGCATCAATTAATTTAAGTGTAGCTTCATCAAGTTTTAACTTAATGACTCGGCTCTCATAATATACAGGTCTTGTGGCACCATCCTCAACTGCCTGTGTCATATCATAAATATCTATGTAATCTCCAAACACTTCTCTTGTACTTCTATCTTTCATAGATATAGGGGTACCTGTAAATCCTACATATGTAGCATTAGGCAGGCAATTTCTAATAATTCTTGCCGTACCTGTAACTATCTTAGCCTCCTTATCCCCATCTTTGTTCTCTACTATCTTAACTTTTTCCTTTAATCCATATTGACCACGATGTGCCTCATCCGCCATTACAATAATGTTACGCCTCTCAGATAATGGTTCTTCTGACTCCTCAAACTTCTGCATAGTAGTAAATATAATTCCGTTTGCCTGTCTTCCATCTAACCAATCCTGTAATCCTATATCACTCTTTAAAGAATTCACTCCTAATTTTCTGCAAGTAGCATGAACCGGTACCTGCCTTAAAAATGAACTGCATTTTGCAAACTGACTAAACAATTGATCATCTAAATCATTTCTATCTGTAATCACAACTATTGTTGGGCTGTCTAAAGCTTCCTGTAACAAATGTGCATAAAATACCATAGATAACGATTTTCCCGAACCCTGTGTATGCCAAAAAACTCCACCTTTGCCATCTGTAACGGTTGCCCTCTTTGCCATTTCTACTGCCTTTTTCACTGCAAAATACTGGTGATACCCCGCAAGTATCTTATACTTCTTTAATCCCTCATCAGAAAAACAAATAAAATTTTTAATAATATCTAATAATCTTGTTTTATCGAACATACCTTCAAAGAATGTATCAAACTGAGCCGCCTGCGTATTCTCATAATTACCATCCTTCGTTTTCCACATCATAAATCGGTCCTCACCCGAAGTAATAGTACCTGCTTTAGATGTCAATTGATCACTTATCACACAGATACAATTATAAATAAACATAGACGGAATCTCATACATATAATTTCGTATCTGAGTATAAGCCTCCGATGCATCAGTTTCTTCTCTCGATGGTGATTTTAATTCAACAAGAACAATAGGAATTCCATTTACAAATAAAATTATATCCGGTCGCTTATTACTATTCTCAATAAATGTCCACTGATTGGCTACAATAAATGAATTATTATCCACATTTTTATAATCAACTATGTATGCAATTGAAGAACGTTGCTCACCCTCAACATTGTATCTAACCGGAATTCCATGTTGTATATATTCCATAAATGTTTCATTCTTCTGTACAAAATCACCAGCTTCGTAATTCTTTAGCTTATATAATGCATCCGAAATTGCCTCTTCCGGCAGCGACGGATTCAATCTATGTATATATTCAATAAGTACCTCATTATACAACGGACTATAGAAATCTCGTTCTATATCAGGTCCATATACATACTGATATCCCATACTCTGAAATAGTTCTATTATAGAATTTTCATATTTTGCCTCTGTAAATGTTGTGGACATATATATCACCTCACTAATCTTCCATATCTTTAATCAATTTATCAAAATCACTTACATATAAAGAATCCTGAATCACTCTATATTTTTCAAATTCATTTTCTGCAAATTCTTTCGCTATAGCAGCAGTTACTTTACCTTTATCCTGTAACACCTCTGCATCATTAAATCTTAAAAAGGCATCTAATTTTGATTTCCAATCTTCCATCGTCATTGGAATATTTCTCCGTGCCTGCCTGGTTGCATAATCAAGATACATTGTAACAATCTCGTTTAATTCTGCAAGCTCTCCCTTTTCCAAATAGTTCTTAGCAATTGATACATCCGTTTTTACGATTTTACCATCTGGAGCATTCTTCCAAGATATAAGTCCCATATGTTCCTTGTTGTGATTAGCTCTGGCAACTATTACCTCTGCCACTGTATTACCATGAACGGCATAATGCATTTTATTTTGTACTGTCGCATAAAAATCTTTTGTCACCTGTGAATTCTTATCATAATCGACTGCTGTTGCATATATATCTGTAATTTTCTGATAAAATCTTCGCTCACTTGCCCTAATTTCCTGAATTTCAGCAATCAGATGTTCAAAGTAATCCTCATCAAAAATCTGTCCATTTATCAATCTACTTTTATCTAGTACATAACCTTGTTTTGTAAATGTATCTAAAACTTTTGTTGCCCAAGTTCTAAACTGAGTCGCTCTCTCAGAATTAATACGATATCCCACAGCAATAATAGCCGATAATGAATAGAACTTATATTGGTATGTTTTTCCGTTATCGGCAACTTGTGCAAAATTTGCACAAGTTGATTTCCCATCCAATTCTCTTTCTTTAAAAATGTTCTTTAAATGTTTCGTAACAACACTTCTGTCTACATTAAAAAGTTGTGAAATAGCCTTTTGAGTCAGCCATACATCATCATCCTGTACTCTAGCCTCTATTCCATCTTCTCCTGCATCACGAGTAAATACAAGAAAATCGACTGTACTGTTTCTTATTTGTAATTCTTTGCTCATAAAGGCTATCCTTTCTTAGTTTCATTTTTATTTGATTTATATGGTACAAACAATAATTTAGTGGCTTAGATGTCGATGTCAGAAACATCAAGCTCGCCGGACATTAACTTGGGCAATAGAGAATCTCTCATGCTGGATAAATGCTCATTTTCATAAACATTTGATTGATACAGCTTGATAATAGGAGAAACTACTTGAAGCCACTGTCTTTGTTCATCAATCGGAGGTAACTTCAACGGAATTTTCTTCAAATTAGTTGCAGGTTGTGCAATGGATGGAACTCCTGTCTGGTTAGCATAGGAAAGTAACTCATGTTGTCCTTGCTTACTATGGAAGAAAAGAACAACGTATTCAGGAATTGCTTTTTCTGTGTCACAACGCAGATAGAATTGTCGTTGAGATAACACATACATTGGATAGCGGCAATCATCAGGAATCATAGCAACTTGTCCAATATTTCCTGCATGAGTAAAAACAATATCTTTTGGGTAAACAAGCGAATTTTTCAAACGCTGTGCGTGTTCTTCAGTAATATAGTTAAAGCTGGGTTCTTCCAAGAAATAACCTCGAAGATGATTTCCGCTTATGATTGGAACACCCTCTGAAACAAATGTAGATACTTTTATGTTTGAACCAAATGGACCCATTGCCACTTTTTCAGCTATATCATTGATAATGACCATAGACCATTTTTTTCTATGGCTGAACTCATCATACAGTGTGTCTAATTGCTGAAGTAAATTATTGTTTATTCTCTGATTGTTCTCAACTTTATCATCAATATCAGCTAATATTTTTGCTATACAATGTTGCGTTTCAATATCTGGTATAGCAACCTCAATATTTGCGAAAGTATCCCTTGTAATCGTATCGAACACTGAACCGTGAGTTATTGTTTTAATCTTTCTCACACTGTTTTTTATCAAGTAATACAAGAAGATACTATCAATGCCTTCTTTAGCTCTTATTCCATAACAGGACTGATTAAAAGCCATTGGAAATGGTATCATAGCCAGTTCTCCAACAGTTCCTCTAGCAGAAATAATGATGTCATCTTTTTTAAGTAATTTTGTTGAGCTATTATTAAGCCCTTCTTCTGTAATAGTTTTTTCTGTAGAATAAACATATCGGTTCTCATTGTTAAAATCTTTAACTGACAACCAGTTAATATTTCCGCCCCAATACTCTGATTTAGATGTTTTGGGAGTACCACCACCGATTAGTTCTACTATATCCATCAGTGAAGTTCTCAACCATTCAGCCATAATCCTATATCCTTTCTTTATCCAATATATTTACGATGTGCAATCTTAACATTGCTCTGTTTTACCATTGCATACTGCAAGGTTGTATCTATTTTTCTATGCCCCAAAAGCTGTTGAAGTTGCTCTATCGGCATTCCTTTATCTATTGCCATAGTTGCAAGAGTACGTCTAAATTTATGGGGATGTACTTTATTCAGCCCTAATTGTTTTCCAAATTCTCTAAGCCTTGTTTCTATTCCGCCTATTTGCAATCTTTTATACGGGGCTTTAAGCGATACAAACAGGGCCTCGTTATTATCTTTTCTGCTGTTTAGATAATTCTGCAAATGTATCTTTGTCCTTGCATCAAAGTAAACAACTCTTTCTTTGCTACCTTTACCAAACACTATACATTCTCTTTCATTGAAATCTATATCATTTCTATTAAGCAATACCATTTCACCGACACGCATACCTGTCGAGGCTAGCATATCTATCATAGCTAAATCTCTTAGCTCGGTACAATTATCTCTCATCAATTCTAATGCTTCATCCGAATAGGTTTCTTTAATATTCGTTCCCGTCTTAACCTTATGTATTCGCCTTACAGGATTTTTTAATATATAATCTTCATCCTCAAGCCAAGAAAAAAAACTTGAAAGAATTCGTCGAATATTATCTATTGTAACTTTGCTCAATCCATTCTTTTGTTGATATTCCGTAAGGTATCCTCTAATATCATCGGTTACAATGTACTTAACATTTTTATCAAGCGATATTAACATTGCTATGATTGTTGATTTGTAATATTTAAGTGACTTATCTGAACAGCCTTCTATTCGCTTTGCGGATAAGAAAAGTTCCACAAAATCCTGCTCTGATTCTTTCGCCTTACCTGTATCTTCTATTACCTCATAATTTACAAGTGTATGTTGTAATACCTCTTGTAATCGTTTACTCTGTGCATTGTTCAAATAAGGTAACATTCCTTGAACTATATCAGTAATCAAATTTTGTTTCATAGTCAATTCTCCTTTGAAATTATTTTAGAGAACGACTTGCAACGGCAGTTCTTTTATATCTCCTGCCGTTGGTGGAGTATATATTTATAAATCTTCAGCTTTGTATATAGAATAACCCTCATAATAATAACTATGGTCTATTCCTTTCATATACACTTCTCTATCATTAATCTTATCTGTCAGTGCTTGTTTTAGAATATATTTTATTTCAATATCTTTTATCGGACTTCTTTCCATTGCCATCAGATAATCCTCTTTATCAACAGCACTCCAATCAACTACCATATTCAATTCCTTTTTTAGAATTAAATCAAGCCATATTCTGGTACTTCGTCCATTACCCTCTCTGAATGGATGTGCTATATTCATCTCGACATACTTCTCAACAATTTCATCAAAGGTTGACTGTGGCATCTTCTCAACATTTTCAAGAGCAGCCTGTAAATACATCACTGGTGCAAATCTAAAATTACCTTTTGCAATGTTTACAGTTCTAACTTCACCTGCAAAATCATATATTTCCTCAAATAAATATTTATGAACTGCTGCAAGCATCTTAAATGTTCCAACTTCATAATCATCTAAATATCCATTTTCAAATAATTCAACAGCTTTTTTCTTGCTTATTTTTTCTTCCATTCTTGCAAGTTCTGTTGAATCGGTAATGTTAAGTTTATTATCTAAAGCCATACCTTTCTCCTTTCCGAATACGAATTAGCATATTCTGTTTATTATATATAACAAAGTGCAAACAATAATTTAGGGCAGCAAACTCAGGCTATTTTCAAGTCTTGGTTTATTGATTTTCACCCTTTTGGTGGAAACAGGCCCATTGATTGGGTAACTGGAATTGTTGACGATCTCGGAACTGAAATCATATGTGGAAAAACACCATCAACTAAAAGAAAAGAATACTATGGTGGCAACACGCCATTTATAACAATTCCAGATATGCATGGTTGCGTTTATAATGTATCAACTGAAAGATACCTTTCTGCAGCAGGGGTGGCTTCACAACCAAAGAAAACGCTACCGCCTAATACAGTATGTGTAAGTTGTATAGGAACAGCCGGTCTTGTTACTTTGGTATCAGAAAAAAGTCAATCTAATCAACAGATTAACGCCATCGTTCCCAAAGAAGGAATTTCCGTATACTATATTTACTTATTGATGCAAACACTTTCGGAGACCATTAATAAGCTTGGACAAAGCGGTAGTACCATTGTCAACTTAAACAAAACACAGTTTGCTAAAATACCAGTCACTATTCCGTCTGAACAAGTATTGTGTAATTTCGATACATTATGTAAGCCATTATTTGAGATGATACTTTCTAATCAAAAAGAAAATATTAGGCTCACAAATCTACGCGATACTTTACTGCCAAAACTTATGTCCGGTGAGCTTGATGTCTCCGACATTGACCTTTAAGCCGCTAATAAACTCGAAAACTGCTCCGCAGTTTCCTCATTACCGCCTCTGTCAGACACCTTGTCATCCGTATGCAAGCATCCGTCTGGCTTCGGTATCTGTCTACGCTGCTTCGCAGCTATCCGTGCGTTGCACGGATGAGGCGGTAAATTATTGTTTATCTTATTATTTAGCCTAATTTTTTCATCAATAGAGCATAAAATACTTGCTATTTTTGTTTGTGTTTCAATTCTAAAATCTGGTACCATATATTTCATTATAGAATTTTTATCTCCACGAGGCATCTTTGTTCCTTTAGATGTAGTCATTGAATAATTAAAAAAACTATCATCCGATAAAATATAGTATAAAAAATTTGCATCTATATTGTCATTTGCATAAAAAACCAACACATCATTAGAACATCCACCATCAAATTCAGCTTTCCATATCTTTTTAAAATAAGGTCTTATATTAGACACCAATACATCACCTTTTTTAAACTTCTGTGTTTGCAATATATTGGGCAAAGATGTTGCTTTTACAACACCTCTTTTATTTGGCAACATATTTTCGGTAGAGATATATGTCCTGTTATTTAACGTTTCTACATTTACTTTTTCATTTCGATAATTACAAATTGATGACAAATTAAATTTCATACCCAATTGCCCCCAATTTCTTTCTTATTTCATCTTCCAATTCATGAGACTTTTTAAACATATCTGACAATTCAGATGTAAGTCGTGTCATTTTCTCTTCAAATGGTTCACCATCATCTTCCTGTTCTTCAAGGCCAACATAACGTCCCGGTGTAAGAATATAATCTTGTTTTGCAATATCTTCAATTGTCGCAATCGCACTAAACCCTTTTTTCTCCTCAAGTGTTCCATTCTGGAATGCCTCAAATGTATCCGCAAGCAACTTTATATCATTATCTTCCGGATTAACTGTTCCATCTGACAAATCTCTATGCTTTCTATCTACCATATGCCCCATCTTACGAGCATCTATAAATAATGTTTTACCTTTTTGCTTCTTATTATTTGTAATAAACCATAAAGTAACTGGAATCGTTACACTATAAAAAAGCTGTGTAGGCATTGCTATTATTCCCTCTATCTTATCGTCTTCAATTATCTTCTTACGTATTTCGCCCTCACCACTTGTCTGTGTTGATAATGCACCATTAGCAAGTACCAAACCAATTTTACCATTTGGTGCAAGATGATGAATCATATGCTGAATCCAAGCATAGTTAGCATTACCTGCTGGCGGTAATCCATATTTCCAACGTGGATCATCAACTAATCTCTCCTGATTCCATGGATGATAATTAAAAGGTGGATTGGCAAGTATAAAATCAGCCTTTAATGTCTTATGCCAATCATTTGTAAATGTATCCGCCTGATAAGGTCCAAAATTTGCATCTATACCTCTTATAGCCATATTCATTTTTGCCATTTTCCAGGTATCAGCATTTGCTTCCTGTCCATATACAGATATGGCTCCTCTTTTTCCATTGTGTGCCTGAATAAACTTTGCACTCTGCACAAACATACCACCCGAACCACAGCAAGGATCATATACTCTGCAATTCTCAAATGGCTTTAATATTTCAACCAGTGTCTTTACAATACTTGACGGTGTATAAAATTCTCCTCCACTCGCACCCTCTTTTTCCGCAAACTGTGCAATACAATATTCATATGTCCTTCCCAATAAATCCTCATTTGCTTCTGTATCAGACATATCAATACTGTTAGTAAATATGTCAACAACATCACCTAATACTCTTTTATCCAAATCTGGACTTGCATAATTCTTAGGAAGTACATCTTTAAGTGTTTTATTATCTGCTTCAATTGCCTTCATTGCATTATCAAGAACTATCCCAATCTCTTCTTTATGTGCAGCCTTTGCAATCGTTGACCATCTTGCCTCTTCCGGAACGAAAAACACATTTTCCATTGTATACGCATCTATGTCATCCTCAAAGCCATCACCCTCATCAACTAATTCTTTATATCTTTTATCAAAAGCTGCTGATATATACCTTAAGAAAATTAACCCAATAATCACTTTTCTATATTCTGCTGCCGGAATGTGTCCCCATAACACACAAGCTGCATCCCATATTTCTTTCTCAAATCCTATATTTGTATTATTCTTATCTGCCACGCCAGTTCCTCACTTTCACTTATTCACACATATTCTTTTCTCCTGTCATCACTTTAAACAGTTTTCTTATCATAAACATAATTATATCATCTGATTTGCATACTTACAATTACAACTTTCGGGTTCCGGTAAGTTTAAAATTTCAAAATTTCATCTTCCAACAGAATACGATTGCAAAGTAAATTACTTATTTATTTTATAAGAGCAAATATCCCTCTTCGATACTCTGAACTACTTATGTGACATTTCCTATTCAATAAAACTAAAAGCCTCACAAAGCCAATTGATTCTGACTCTATGAAGCTTTTAATAATATATTTTCTTATACTATTCTTATACCATTCTACTTTATCTTAGTATGCCTTACCCCAGTATACCATTGCTTTTGCAGGTTTACCACAGCATACACATACATCTGATAAATGCTCCTGATTAAATGGCATACATCTTGATGTAGCTGTTGTCTCTTCTTTTATCTTATCTTCACATTCCTGATTACCACACCACATTGCTTTAATAAAGCCTGGCTTATTAGCAACTGCATCTTTAAATTCTTCATAATTTGTAGCTACAAATGTATGGTTATCTCTGTGAACTCTTGCTCTTTCAAGCATTTCTTTCTGCATTGTCTCTAAGATTTCTCCGACTTTATCGTTCAATTCATCAATTGAAACTGTAATCTTTTCGCTTGTATCTCTTCTGACAATTATTGCCTGATTAGCTTCAATATCTCTAGGTCCCATTTCGATTCTTACAGGAATACCTCTCATTTCCTGTTCTGAGAACTTCCAACCAGGACTCTTATCGCTGTCATCTACTTTTACTCTGAAATTAGAAAGCATATTCTTAACTTCGTATGCCTTGTCTAACACGCCCTCTTTTTTCTGCATAATTGGAATAATTGCAACCTGTGTTGGTGCTACCTTTGGTGGAAGTACAAGACCTCTGTTATCACCATGAACCATTATAACCGCACCGATAAGTCTTGTTGTCATTCCCCATGATGTCTGATGAACATATTTCAATTTATTATCTTTGTCTGTAAACTGTATACCAAATGCTTTAGCAAAGCCATCGCCAAAGTTGTGGCTTGTACCTGACTGAAGTGCTTTACCATCATGCATAAGTGCTTCAATTGTATATGTTGCTTCTGCACCTGCGAATTTCTCTTTATCTGTTTTACGTCCTCTTACAACAGGAATCGCTAATACTTCTTCGCAGAAATCTGCATACAAATTAAGCATCTGCTGTGTTCTTTCTTCTGCTTCTTCTGCTGTTGCATGAGCTGTGTGTCCCTCCTGCCATAAGAATTCTCTTGAACGTAAGAATGGTCTTGTCTCTTTCTCCCATCTTACTACTGAACACCATTGATTATATACCTTTGGTAAATCTCTGTATGACTGAATTTCATCTTTATAAAAATCACAGAATAATGTTTCTGATGTTGGACGAACGCAAAGTCTTTCCTGTAACTTATTTAAACCGCCCATTGTTACCCATGCTACTTCAGGTGCAAAACCTTCTACATGGTCTTTTTCTCTCTCTAAAAGACTTTCAGGAATAAACATTGGCATATATACATTTTCTACGCCTGTCTCTTTAAATCTTCTATCTAATTCATGCTGGATATTTTCCCATATTGCATATCCTGCCGGTTTAAAAATCATACATCCCTTAACACTTGAATATCCCATAAGTTCTGCTTTTTTAACTACATCAGTATACCACTGTGCGAAATCATCTTCCATAGCTGTAATTGCTTCTACTAATTTCTTATCGTTTGCCATTTTATCCTCTTTTCTGTTTAATATAGAACCGGTAGTTACACTTATTATTCTTAAATGTCTAAAATTAATTCCTGATAAATGAATATAATTTTGCAATGTTTTGTGATATTTTTTGTGATACTTTCTGTGATACTTTTATATCGCTTTATCTGACATTTTCTTATACAATAATAATGCCCCAAACTAAATATAATAATATCTAGCTTAGGGCGAATAATCATATCCGTGTTACCACCTAAATTCAGTAAACTGCACTCATTATCTTCCTTTTAACGGTGGACCTCCGTTGAAGCCTACTTGCAAATAAATTGTTTTCGGTTCAAAGCTCTGAGACTGGTTCACTATTACTCCGATAAAGACTTGCACCATACGTCTTCTCTCTGAAATCTTCATAATAACTACTATCTCTCTTCATAGCCTTTGCTATATTAATTAATCTCTATAAAGGTATCATAGAGATTGGTTAAAGTCAAGATTTTTCATATCTAATTACATAATTAATCAGGTGATTTATTCATGTATTCTTCTGACAATTCTATATACTATATCCGATTCATTTATTAATGGCTCTCGCTGTGCAAAGAATATAATTCCATCTGTAGGTGCCTTAATCTGTTCTTTGACTTCTCCCTCAAATGGATCTATAATTTCCGCTACGACTTCCCCATAATGAACTTCCTTGCCAATTTTCTTTAATTTTCTTAAGAAGCCACCGCTTCCCGAATAAATATTTGTAAGTGAATCTTCATCTATAACATGGCTTATATATCCGCTAAGGCTGTCGTATCTGATTATTCCCATTCTTGTAAGAAAACGAAGAACCGCTGATACTGATTGTTTAGCCTTTTCTTCATTAATTGTCTCATTGTATCCTGAATATACTGAAAATGCTGCTGTCATCTCATTCTGCCAGTTATAATTCAAAGTTGTAGTATCAATTGGCTGTGGTTTTCTTACAACCACAAATGGTAATCCGAACAGATTAGCAAGTGAGGTATTCTGATAACCTGTCTCCATCATTCTTATATGTGGTATAAATTCGCCGTCCGCATAAAATGACGGAAACTGTATTCCAAATGTATAATTCTTCACATATTCCATAATCTGTCTGGCAATTCTCTCATTTGTCTTACCAAATTCTCTGCCCGGATATGCTCTGTTAATGTCCTCATCCTCCACGCCCCAGAATTTTCTTCCAGTATTTAACGCATATGGATTAACTGTTGGTATAACAAGCACTGATTTATTTGCACAGATATTTCCGTTATGCTCAAGTCCTTTTAATGTTTTCACAATCTGCGAACATATATAAGTCTGCTGAATCTCTGTACCTCGCATTGAACCAATAATACATGCTGATTCTTCACCTTTTCCAAATAAATATCCATTAACTACCATATCATCTCTGTATGGCGATTTTATTCTGCATATTTCTACCTTATTCATTGCTATCCTCATTTCTGAGCAATTTATTTGCGATAAGGCAGTCAGAAATTCGTAAAGGCGATTTCTGACTTGCCATATAGGCTATTTGCCTTCGCTCTAAAGCAAATAGCTGTGCGAATGGATTGGCACATCAGTGCGATTCTTTCGCACTACCCTCCTAATCCCCACATATAAGTATTCGTGCCAGCAAAGCACCCTCATACACCATCGGAAATTCTCTTATGGTAAATAAGATTCCATCATGATTAGCCCTGACTTCCTGAAGCACTTCATTTTTCATAACATCGACTATTCTACCTATAAGCTGTCCCTCTTTCAATTCTGCAAAGTCACTGATTTCCGAAATAAATAATCCAGACTTATCAGCTCTTATGAATTCCACACCATCATCATTGCAGACCGGAGCCTCTGATACATTGTATTTTTCTCCACTCCAGATTTCAAATTCCGACATCACATTGAATATTCCCTCAACAATCTTATCTCCATCAGCTTTATTGATTGAGTTACCTATGCCACATTCTACTGCAAATGCAGGAACCCCCATACAATTTAAGCTATGTGTAAGTGTCGAATCTGACACAGTGGGATTTGGATTAATCCATATTACATTTGCATTTATAAGTCTTGCATATGGTAAAACTTTATCCGCAAAATCCTCATTTAATCGGACCTGCAAGCTTTCTCTTGAGAAGATATCACTTCCATGGACATCGATACATATTGAAGAACCCAGGACATTTTCCGTTAATGCAAATGCAATTCTCTCCATCATTCTTCCGTTTGCCGAACCTGGAAATATATGGTTCATATCAAGCCGCTCTTTTGGTATTGTATGGATTGCATTGTCTAAACCTAACATATTTACAGCCGGGTAAATGTCTACTATCCCTTTAAGCCAATCTCTATTCTCCTCTATTCTCTTAATGAGTTCATAGCAGATATACTGTCCCTCCATCTCATCTCCATGAATTCCTGTTACAATGGAAATTCTTTTTAGATTCTTCTTCTCTAATTCATTATTACTTAACTCTTTATATTCTTCAGGCACTAATCTGTTTCTTACAAGCTTCAATCTCTCTCCTACCGGTAATTCCAGACTAAATATATTCTCATACATATCTATCATTCTCTTTCTAAATCAAACTAATCTACCACAAAAAAGGAAAGCCTATTCTCCATCCCGTAGAGCATACTAAGCTTTCCTGTAGTGCGGATGACAGGAATCGAACCTGCACGGTCTCCCACTAGATCCTAAGTCTAGCGCGTCTGCCAGTTCCGCCACATCCGCATTTCACGTTTAACGCGCTTTAATATGATACCATTCATATATTATTTTGTCAATCAGATTTTATTCACATTTATCTCACATTTATTTATTATTGCAAAATATATTTTTACCTTTATAATATACATATATTAATGTTTTAAGAAATGAGGTTTAAAATGAGCTTATCTAATCCTAAGCATAAATTGCAGCTTTCAACCACACAAATGATTGCCCTCGGATTTCTGCTTACAGTTGTCGGAGGTTCTTTATTACTAATGCTGCCGGTTTCATCAGCTGACGGCACCTACACACCTTTTGTCGATGCACTTTTTACATCTACCACATCAGTATGTGTGACTGGTCTGGTCGTTGTAAATACATTCGAACACTGGAGTCTTTTTGGACAAATTGTTATATTATTTCTTATACAATGCGGCGGACTCGGCATCATTACATTTACAACTTCTCTTATGTTGCTTTTACACAAAAAGGTAACTTTAAAGGGTCGTATGCTGCTGCAGGATGCATTTAACCTGGATTCGCTATCCGGACTTGTCAGATTTACACACAAAGTTCTTATCGGAACATTTACAATTGAATTTATTGGAGCATTTTTCTATTCATTTACATTTATTCCTGATTTCGGACTGGCTAAAGGCATATGGATATCTGTATTTACCTCAATTTCTGCATTCTGTAATGCAGGTATTGACTTAATCGGACCATCCAGTCTTGCTGGATATGCAACAAATGTTAACGTAAATCTTACGACAATGTTTCTTATTACAATGGGAGGACTTGGTTTTATCGTGTGGTTTGACATCTTAAAGAATATACGTGCCATAAGAAATAAAGAAATGCCACATACTGCCTTCTTTAACAGACTGTGTCTGCATACTAAAATAGTTCTGACAGTCAGTATTTCGCTTATTATAATCGGTGCAGTTATTGTATTTGCTTTCGAATATAATAATCCTGCTACCATAGGAAATATGTCTGTTCCTCATAAAATTCTTGCATCATTTTTCCAGTCCGTTACCACAAGAACGGCAGGGTTCTTTACATTTTCACAGAAAGGTATGCGTGATGCAACTACATTGTTCTGTCTGATTCTTATGTTTATCGGTGGTTCTCCGGTTGGAACGGCAGGTGGGGTCAAGACTACTACGCTTGCGCTTATCATTATTGCTGCAATGTCGGCTGTAAAAGGCAGCGAATACGGAACAGCCTATGGCAGACGTATCCCAAACAGAACTATGAGAAAGGCTCTGGCTGTTGTCTTAGCAAGTTTATGTTTCTTATTTACGAGTATAATAATATTATCGACTTATACAGGTGGCGATTTACTTGACATTGTGTTTGAATCGACAAGCGCAATTGGAACCGTAGGACTTACAAGAGATTATACTGCCACACTTGATTTATCAGGTAAAGTCATTATAATCATATGTATGTATGCCGGCAGACTCGGTCCAATGACTCTGCCTATCATATTCAGTTCAAGAAAAAGTAAATATGGTCTGGCAATGTTCCCTCGTGAGGATATTACTGTTGGATAATTATATAAAATAAATGAATGTAGAGAAATGAGGATTAGTATGAAAAAGAAAACTTTTGCAGTATTTGGCTTAGGAAAATTTGGAGAAAGTGTTGCACGTGAGCTTGCACAAATCGGTGCTGAAGTCCTTGCTATTGATGTAGACGAAGAAAAAGTTCATGAAATTGCACCATATGTTACACGTGCAATGAAGGTTGATGTATGTGATAAGGAGACTATGGAGTCTCTTGGTCTTTCTAATATGGACGGTGTAATTATCTCTATTACAGGTAATCTTGATGCAAGTATTATGGCAACAATTCTTTGTAAAGAGGCCGGTGTTCCTTATATTATGGCAAAATCCGGTGAGGAAATTCACTCAACAATACTCAAAAAAGTCGGTGCTGATAAGGTGATTATTCCCGAAAAGGAATCAGGACTTCGTGTTGCAAGAAGCCTTATTTCCGGTAATTTCAAGGAATTTATTGAATTATCAAGTACGATACGAATGATAGAAATTGCAGCAAGAGAGGACTGGGTAGGCAAAACTTTACGAGAACTTAATCTCCGTAAACGCTTAAATATCAATGTTATAGGTATTCGTGACAAGAACGAGATTGTTATGAATCTAGACCCTGATATTCCAATTAAAAAAGAATATTCATTTATAGTTGTATTAGACAAACGTGATTTACCAAGACTTATGAAATCGTAATTTTACTATAAACTTATCTACTGTGCAGAAGTTATGCAGATATCTTTTTCGTTATTAATTATTTTGGTTCATTAATGTCATACACTCCGATTTCTATATATTTAGCCATACACTCAGACCGGCGTGTATGGCTAAAATACATAGAATCCCATAACCCCACACACAATTCCCATTACCAAGCCCCCGATTACATCACGTATATAGTGAACACCTGCTACCGGTCTTATAACCGCAATAGCAACACTTATTAACATCATAATAATACCAAGCCGCACATTAACATACATTGATGCCATTGCAATAATAGTTGCTGATAACACATGTCTGCTTGGAAATGATTGTCCTTTTTTATCTTTCTTTATTAATGGTGTAATATTCATTGCCTCATAAGGTCGTTTTTCATTAACTACTTTACGTGCAGTTGTACATATTCCAAAGGTAATTAATGGAACAATAATTACCCTGATTATTTCTTCCATTTTACCTTTACCCTGAAATATTTCAAATATTACCAGGACTACATATTCAACCATTGTAACTGTTGGCAGACCTTTATATAATATGTTCAATATTTTCATTCTCTTTTCGTTGTCACGAAACCAATTGCTTATTTTAGCATATCTTTCTTCATTCAATTCTATTACCTCGGCGAAAACTTTTTACATAATTACAAATACTTTCTCATCATTATATCACAGGTAAATAAAACTTTAAAGAAATTGCTTTTACAGTACATACATATATATGCATAAGAAATGAAGTATACTTCCGCCCAATACAAAGAAGTGCCAGATTGAATGCATATATTTCACTTTACTTCCAATTCCGTATATAACTGCACCGATTGTATATGAGATTCCACCTGCAACTAATAATTCAATACCTTTACCAGGAACTGCTCTCATAAGTGGCTTAAATGCAAATATAATTGCCCAGCCCATTGCCAGATAACATATCATAGATATTACCTTGAACTTCTCCATATCAATAGCATTAAGAATGATACCGATTACGGCTGCTGCCCATATAACTCCGAATAATATCCAGCCAACACTATCTCTTAATGATACAAGTGTAAATGGTGTATATGTTCCTGCTATTAATAAGAAAATCGTACAATGGTCGAATATTCTCATTACTCTCTTAGCATTATTAGGCTTTAAAGCATGGTAAATGCATGACATACTATATAAAATAATCAATGATAGTCCGAATACCCAGCTACTTACCACGCCCCACATATTCTGGTGTCTATATGCCAATAAGACACACAGGCATAATGCTACAATTCCTAGTCCTGCACCTACTCCATGGGAAATAGAGCTTATCAATTCTTCACCTAATGTATACTTAGGTATAGCAATCTTCTGTTCCAGATAACTTTTCTTTTTAGTAATTCCACAATCCATGTGTAACCCTCCATTCTATTTTTAAACACAAATAACTGTATAATGTAGTTTTCATAACTACATTATACAGTTATTGCACTCATTGTCAAGAGGTTTATATTACTAAATTGTATTTCTTTTGTTAATTAATTCTACTATTTCCCTGCTTGCCTCATCATATGAGTTAAAATATATTCCATTTAATCCGTTGTTTGCTGCTGCTTTGATATTTGCCTGTCTGTCATCAACAAATATACATGCATCAGGCTCTAAATTATATTTATTAATAAGCTTTTTATAAATCTCTGAATCAGGCTTAGAACATTTTTCTTCGAAAGACAGAATTCCTCCGTCCATATCAGATATGAAATTAAGTTCTTCCTCACAGTCATTATATAAAGTCTTACTAATATTTGATAAGTACAAAACTCTGATATTTTGCTCTTTCAGACTCTCTATCCATTCATCGGTATATTCAAAGCGTCTTACGATACCTTTCATATCAGAGAATACTTTTCTGACTGCATCTTCTAACTCCGGATATCTTTCTATATATTTATTTATGACTTCAGTTTCTGTCATAATTCCTTTATCATATTCATTCCAGATATCATTTTCTATAATGGCATTGAATATTTCATCTCTTTCTTCTCCATCATACCCGATAGATTTAAGATATTGCATAGGAACAAATTCAGCTAATACATTACCAATATCAAATATAACCGTATTAATTTCAGATCTTTCGACTTCTTTTTTTCGGCTTAATTTATATTTAACAGCTTCTAATACTTTACTAAACAATTTCTTTATATTCTCAGAATTTCTTTTTAATAATTTAATCAATTTGATAACAACATATACTATACATATGACAGCAATAATTATTTCTGTAAGTAATGCATATACACACATGTCTTCTCGGCCTCTTGCAACATTTTCCCAATACGGATATATAACTCCGTTCGTTTTCATTGAACGTTTTCCATAATTTTTCAATAATTTGACAAGAGATGTTACCGAATATCTGTCATCTGTCTTGACAATATCTCTATTATCTGCTGATAAATTAATTCCTTTTTTAACAATCTTATATGCATAATTCTTAGTCAAATCAGGTAATATAACTTCATAATCCGTTATATAAGGCCCTTCTTCGCCTGTATTAAGCAAATGATATGAAACATATACAGTAGGCTTATTATTACCAGCTTCCTTATTAAGTCTGCCTTCATCTCTTTTAATTACGCCTGAAATTATATATTCTTTGCCATTAATCTCTACAGTCATACCTTGTATGTCCGTACTTCCAAATAATCGCCATGCCGTATCTTCGTCAAGCACTATCAAATCATCCATAAGATTATCAGGTGTAAAGTATGAACCGTTAACTAATTCTAATGGATGAAAGAAGAAGAAATCTCCTCCCACTCCAATAGCCGATACTTCAACATTAACATCATCTCTGCTTATGGTTAACTGTCCTTTGGCACTGTAACTGTCAATCCATGTATTATAACCTGATTTATTAGTAAGCGCATTACTCTCTGTAAGGGTATTCTTCATATTTTCTTCGAACTCCATTACATTATTAAGAGTGAACTTTGCATCTTCTGACATAAATACACTTATATGTGCAGATTTGCCTGAACTGTCCCATCTGAGTGCAGCATTATGCGATACATCATTATTTTTCTGATAATTAATAATAAGGACCGGAATTATTAGAAGTATAACAGCAACTGCACATTTTATTATTCTTTTAATAAAATCTTTCATAATCAGTCTCCATTTCAAGGTCGCTTATGCGCCTGGGTTAGTCTGCCAGTCTTATAAGATCACCTGCTTTAATTAATTTGCTTGAGGTTGTAATAACATATTCGCCACCCTCTAAAGCACCCTTTACGGCAGATTTAGAATCATCAGTCACTAATACTTCTACATTTATACGTTTTGCAACATATCTGTTTCCTAATGGACTGCTTTTCTCTTTAACAACTAAGATAAATTTACCGTTATTATCTTCTCTTATTGAACTGTTAGGTACTACATAATCATATGTCGCACTCTTATCACCTAATGAAACTGTCATGGTTGAACCGGCTTCCACATCTCCCTCTATATTCAGAACTAATAACTTCTGTTTACCCGGTGCTGACGGGTCGTTCTTTATAGTTGTAAGTGTTGCCTTAACATCTCCATAATACCATGAATTAGATATTGTAGCCTCATCACCTATTTTAACCTTTTTAACCTGGTCTTTTGTTACTGAAATAGTTAATGAATAGCCATTATCTTTATTCTGAATTGTAATAAATGGTGTATCAGGAGAAATTGTATCTCCATTCTTAATATCAACTGTAAGAATTATTCCATCTACTGTTGACTTGATTTCATTTCCTACAGAATTCTGTTTTAACTTCTCAATATTCTGTTCTGCTGTCTTAATAGCTTCATACTGTGAACGTAAATCATTAACTGTATTAATGTCTGCTAAATAATTCGTATGCTCTTTTGTAACAGTTTCTAATTCTTTCTGTGCTGCCTCCAGGCTCTGATTGAGCTTGTCAATTTCAGGATTAGATGAATTATTAGAATTATCATCCATACCCATGTCATCTGCTCCATCACCTGCTGCATTATCTGTGCTTGTCTGACCACTTGCGGCATTTAACTTATTTATCTGTTCCTGTATATTGTTAACTTTATCCTGTGCTGCTTTTACTTTAGCTGATATTGCAGCAAGTGTGGCTCTATTCTCCTCATAATAATCTTTACCACTTTCAGCCTTATTTACTAAAGACTGATCTGTTTCATTAACTAAAATGCTGTTTCTATATGCTGTTTTAAGATTATCTAATTCAGCCTGCGCTGTAGTTATCTCTGAACTGTCGCCGCCTTTTAACTTCACTAACACATCATCTTTCTTAACAGTGTCGCCTGCCTTGACAAGTACTTCTTCAACTTCCCTGCTCTCACTAATAGCTACTTCTTTTGCCTCACCGGATTCAATTGTTCCGGTTCCTCTTATCTTTGATGATACTGAATCTGACTCAATTGCCTGAGTTGCTACCTGAGGAAGTGAATGATTCATAATTGTATTTGAAAAGAAAGTAAGTAATAATAGAACTACAAAGAAAACTATCGCAAATCTTTTTACCCACTTTTTTCTTGCTATGTGTTGTTTTTCTTCCATTTCTACCTCCACGTTTACCTATATAGCGATTTAATAACCAATCTTTGTACTTATTCTTGTTCTACCTGAATTTCGCACTAACCTTTAATACCACTTTGCGATGTTATACCATCTACGAGATATTCCTCACCATATAAGAATACCATCAGACTTGGTATCATATAAATTACCGCTACCGCAAATGCAAGACCGATTTCACCAGAATTGATTCTTGACAGGAATATGGATAATGGATATTTGTCCTGACTTTTCAACAAAATAAGTGGTTGTTCCACCATATTCCAATAATCTATAAATACAAGTATTCCAACTGAAAATAATGCACTTTTACATAATGGCATACATATTCGCCTGAATATCTGCCATTCTCCTGCTCCATCCATCTTAGCAGCTTCGATAATTGCCGGTGAAATTCGTCTCATATATTTAGTCAGCAGGTATACGCTGAATGGTGAGAAAAATCCCGGCAGCAGAATTGCCCATTTGGTATAAAGTATATGTAACCATTTCGATACCAGGAAATTCGGTACTAATGTAACCTGATATGGCATAAGCATCATAATAACATATACAAAGAACACAATTTCTTTCTTCTTACCTCTGAAACGTGTAAAACCATATGCTGTCAAAGATGCAATTAGCAATTGTACAATAACTATCGGTACAACATATAATACTGAATTCCAGAATTTAATCAGATAATCCGGACTCTTGAATAATACCGTTATATACTGGCTGAATGATACTTTATCAGGTATAAATTTCAGATTAACCTTTTCTGATATAAACTTATGTGAACCATTATTGCTTGTATCGAATACCTTCCCATAATTAGCTGTAATCTCAGTTTCATTCATAAATGAATTACATATGGTAAGTACAATCGGAATTACGAAAAAGATTACAAATATTAATGCGACTAATGTCTTTGTTCCAATCTTAGTAATTCTTTTAATCGATTTTTTCTTCATTATTCTTCCACATCCTTTCCGTATCTATTTTCTACTACAAAAAGAATGCCTATGATAATTACCATTACATCAAACATAATAACTGCCGCTGCCGATAATTTCTGGTAATCTAATGAAGCAAACGTATTGTTCATAAAATGCTGAAGCATATACAGACTCTCATACGGATAATCACCCGTCAGAAGATAGACTTCCCTGAACACCTTAAACGAATTGATTACTGATAGAACTGTTACGAACATTATCGTTGGTGATAAATATCTTAATTTAACTTTCCAGAACAACTGCCAGTTTGATGAACTGTCTAATCTTGCAACCTCCATAATCTCTTTAGGAATACTTGAGTATGCCGCCATAAACAATATCATATTATATCCGAGATTCTTCCATAGAAATAATATGACTATTACAACCGGAGCATATTTTGATTTGAACCAGTCTATTTTATCTACGCCAAATATTCTGATAAAATCATTTACAACACCATTATAATGGAATAATACCTGAAAAATAAGCACTACAGATGCCACTGGAACCATTAACGGTGTTAAAAATAATGTTCTGAACTGACTTTTAAATGGTATATTTTCCATCATCAGCGATGCCAGCAGCATCGATAAGATGACTGCTAACGGCACTGCTATAAATGTGAATCTCATCGTATTAAATGCGGCTTTTTTGAAAGCCTCATTCTCCAAAACATTAATGAAATTATCAAAAAATACAAATTTTTTACTAACAATATTATCTATCATTGAATAATAGATAACTACAAAAAATGGTACAACGAAAAATGTTAATACGCCTAGTATACTTGGAAACATAAATAAATTAGACTTTATTCTGCTCTTCTTATCCCAGCCAGACTTTTTATGTCCTTTATTTTTCTTAGTGATTTTAACCATTTTACCTAAGCCTTCCTAAGCTATTTGTTCTCTTTTACATACATTGATATACGGCTCTGAATAATATCTGCAACTTCTTTTGCTGTCTTCTGACCTTTAAAGAATGCTTCTGCCTCTTCTGTAATCATTTCACCAATCTTTATATCATATGTATTTCTTCCATCAATTGAATTAATAATGTCTTTAATAGCCTTGATATCATCATCACTTGCTACTCCTACTTTGACTTCAACATCACCAATTGTCCATACATTTTCTGATACCTGTTCATTTCCATTTTCATCTGTATAAGTATCCGGTGTCTTTGCATCTTCTAATTTTTTATCTAATTCTGACTGTATTATTGGGAAGCCAAATGCATAAGAAGAAAAATTACGTTCTTCTGAATCTTCCGGAATATAGAACTGTTTAATGAATTCCCATGCAACATCTTTATTCTTAGATTTTGATGAAATAGCTAATAAGCTTCCGCTGCCTGATACTATTACACCATTTCCATCATCTACAGGCGCTCCCTTGAATGATATATCTTTACCAAAGATTGCTTTTGCGACCATATAATCATCTACGTCAGTTAAAAATGCGTTCTGTAAAATTAATTTATTTTGTCTGATTAATGTTGACTCATCTACATATTCGCTGTCATCATAATTTTTATAAAATTCATCTGAGCTCTTATAATTTCCACTGAATTCTAATAATTTAACAAATTCATCTGAATTAAATCTGCAGTCACCTGTTTCCCAGTTGATATATCTGTCTAACTGCGTTGTACACATACTAAGCAGACTGTCACTTGTTAAATCTTTTATCATTTCAACACCATCAGGTAAGCTCTTTGTTAAATTAATGAAATCATCTAATGTCCAATGAATGTCTTTACCAACTGTATCAGTTGCTCCAAACCAGCCTGATAAAGTAAAGCACTGTGGTAATACATATAATTTGCCATTAATCTTGTATGCATTTACAACGCTCTGTACTAATTTATCTAACTTAATATCTTCTTCCTTGTTAAAATAAGGTGTTAAATCTTCAAGTAATCCCTTTTCATCATATCTTTCAAGATATCCTTCCATTGAACTGAAATCAATGATATCAGGACAATTTCCGGAAGCTATATCTGAATTAAATCTTGAAATTACATTTGAGTAATCTTCTTCTTTATCATCATAATACTCAACAGTTACAATTCTGTATTTATCATTTGTTTTGTTGAATTTAATGACTCTTTCCTGAAGATCTGAATCAAGATATAATACACCTAACTTAATCTCTGTCTTGCCTGATTTATTAGAATCCTGTTTCTCAAATGTATAAATTCCTGTAGTATCTGAATCTTCTGAAACAATACAGCCGATTGTGCCATCTGATAATTCATACACAGCCTGAACACTATCAGGATTAATATCACTATCTAATAATTTAATAATCTTAGTTGATTTATTATCTTTATAATTTATTCTGTATACATATCCCTCAGCAGCACATATAAGTGTATTATCTTTACCTTCACTATATTGATTTGCATCATATCCCGGCATATCAAAAACCTTTTCGCCTACCTTAAGATTCTCTAAATCAATCTTATAGAATGCATCTTTGTCTTCACCCCATGTTGATACCAACATTTCACCATCCGGCAACTTAAGAAGTGCCTCAAATGACTGGTCACCATCACTTTCAATCTTTCCTTTTTCATTACCTTCTTTATCTGTAATTTTCAGATAATATTCACTCTTCTCTGCTGATACACATAACTCGACTAATTCTCCATCATCTGTATACTCCTGTGCTACAGATGAATCCTCTCCTCCATCATCATTAATATTCACAGTAACCATATCACCTTTAACTTTATCTATGAGATTAAAGTCTTTATCATATTTATAAGTAACATCATAATATGAATATGTGTCAGATTTTTCACCATTATCATTGTATTCAGAATCTGTATCAATAGACACAGAACCCTTGGCTATGTAATTGCCATCGTTATCTTTGAGAACTGTATTCATATATACATCTTCATCTGCTTTAACTTCTTTTGTCTCTTTTGTCTCAAGGTTATATCTTATAAGACCTGTATTACTTCCTTCAGCTCCCGGTCCATCTGCTGAAGTATCTAAATCATAATATGAACCATATAATTCTCCATCTTCTACTCTGATAGCTGATAGGGTATGATTAATCTCACCCTGTGAGACAACACTATATTGATCAATCTTCTCCTTTTTCTTCTTACTGTCACTTTTTCCACAACCTGTCACTTGAAAACACATCATACCTGCAAGTGCCAGAGCTACGATTCTTTTAGTTCTAAACATTTTATTGCTCATTAGCTTCCTCCTTTTATTTTAAAACTGTTTTCATTATATAGGAATAATAAAAGCCGGTCAATTAAACCGGCTTCATATTTACATTAAATTTACAACTTAATGAATATTCAATTACATCTTAATCTTATCTTAAGTTTCTGTTAATCTTATTGTAAATTTAAAAATATTTTCTATTGATTACAAATCATTATCAGATGCTTTGTGAATACTATCTTAACCTCTTAAGTATCTCCAATATATATTTCCATGTTCTCTCCACACTGCTTATAGACATTCTCTCTGATGTAGTATGAATATCTAATATATCAGGACCAAATGATACACAGTCTAAATCTTTAATCTTGCCAGCGAACAATCCACATTCCACGCCTGCGTGAATAGCTTCCACAATCGGTTCTTTACCATATTGTTCCTTATAAATATCTATCATAAGGTTACGAAGTGTTGAATCTTTCTTATATTCCCAGGCAGGATATTCACCCACGCAGGTTACACTTCCTCCAAGCACTCTCATAAGGCAGTCCATACGGTCTATTAATTCCTGTTTTTCACTTCCAATGCTGCTTCGTACTGAGAAACTCATACTTACTTCACTATTATCTTTCACAGTCTTTAATATTCCCATATTGAGTGAGGTCTGGACAAGTCCTTTTATATCTGTACTCATTCTCTGTATTCCTCCCGGAAGATTAACAAGTGCAGCTATAACCTTTTTAGTGCTGTCTGTATCCATTACTTCTATATTATTACCAGAATTATCAGAATCATTATTGGTTTTAAATAATACAGTGATATCCTTATCCGTATTCTTATATTCATTCTTCAAAATGTCGTTATATTCTGCTACTAAGCTGTCTATTTTATCAAAATCTTTATCCGAAATAACGATTTCTGCTACACATTCTCTTGGAATTGCGTTGTCTTTCAGACCACCTGCAGCTGATATTATTCTGCAGCCATATTTAACATTTATGGCATCTAATATCCTGCCCATAATTCTGTTAGCATTTGCTCTTTCCTTATCTATCTCTACACCTGAATGTCCACCATTTAATCCTGTTATAGTTAACTTCATAATCTTATTTGCATTAACATCACTGACTGTTTCGTATCTGACAGGTACGTGACAGGTTGCTGTTGCTCCACCTGCGCAGCTTACTAACAGATGTCCCTCATCTTCTGAGTCTAAGTTGAGCATTATATTTCCCTTTAACTCCGAACAATCAATGTCTGCCACACCTAACATACCTATCTCTTCGTCCACTGTAAATACGGCTTCTATCGGAGGGTGAGGTATGTCTGTCGAATCAAGTATAGCAAGGGCATAAGCTATCGCAATACCATCATCACCGCCTAATGTAGTCTTAACTGCCTTTAACATATCTCCATCAACTATGAGTTCTAATCCCTCTTTCTCCATATCAATCAGGCAGTCATTTTCTTTCTCACATACCATATCTAAATGTCCCTGAATGATTACAGGCTGTGAATTCTCATATCCCGTTGTTCCATCTTTGAATATGATAACATTGTTAGATTTATCCTGAATATATCTTAAATTGTGCTCCTTTGCAAATTCAACGCAATAATCACTTATCATCTTAGTATTTGATGAACCATGTGGAATCTCACATATTTTTTCAAAATATTTCCATACTTCTGCTGGTTTGAATTCTTTTAAAACTGACATATTTTCTCCAATCTGATATGCATATAACTGTAATCCAGACTATAATTTAGCCATGCAATACCTAAGTTCATAATTCAACATAATTTTTTAAACAGCCTGTCATTTATATTATATGCTATATTTTATGTTAAATTTCGTAATCAATGCACATTCTTACTTCCATATAAGGTCTTACATTATTATCTGCAACTTTTACATGGTCTTTATGAACTGCATATCCTTTAAGTGATTCTTCATCTTCAAATGTCGAATCTAACATTACATCTGCATTTGATGAACTTAATCTTTCTGTCTGCACCTTTATGTCAATAAGTCCAGGTATCCTGCCTTTGAGTCCCTCTAGACCTGCTTTAACGCCTGCTCTTATCTGCTCTTTTTCTTCTTCTGTCTTATCATCTTTAATCTTCCATAAAATAATATGTTTTACCATTTTTTATACCTCTTTCCTATAAATATGATTTTTTACGCTTTATATTTTCTATAAATAAGATTTCTTACGCTTCGTATCTGTTACAAGATTTGGATTACCATCATTCTTCATTGCATTTATTTTGACATCATTTAAAGCTGAAATCATATAAAATAAAATCATATATAAATAATAAATTATATCCATTAATATAAAGAGGGTAAATTCTTTCAGATTTCATAAAAAACTGTTTCATCATTCATAAAGCGAATCCAGTGTTAGCAACAAAACATCTTCATCTTTCAGATTTTCTACCCATTCTGTGTAACCAGATAATGAAAAGAATATATATTTTGAAACTTTATATTTTGCAGCGATAACTTTTCCTCTTCTGACCAAAGTTTCGTAAATACCTTTATCAATCTTTTCATTCTTAAATTTGCACTCTCCAATAACCGCTTTTTTATCGATATCCGATATGCCGACAACATCTATATCTGCGGACTGCGTTCTTACATTACCACTCTTGTCGGTAATATTTTCCACGCCCCACCAACAGCCTACCGAAGTAAGAAAACAACCATATTCGCCTGTTATTCCTTTCTTCAAAGTATAGTATCTGCACATTTCTTCAAATACAGTGCCCATAAAAGAATGCAAAATCGGCTTAACTGCTTTCTGATAATAAAGTTCTCCCTGCCCCATTTCAATTACACTTGTGCCCTTTGGAATAAACTCATACCAGAATTTAAACATATAGTCTTTTAAAACATATTGTGTTTTCTTTTTATTCTTTTCGTCTGTGATACATTTTTTCTTCTCAACCAGTCCAACATTGAGCAGTTTATCCAAGGAATATAATACGGTCTGTTCTTTTTCGCAAATTTTCCCTGCGATCGTATTAAGCGTGTTTTCTCCTGATGCAATCTGCTCTACAATATTATTTACAATTGATATATCTGCAAATTCCTGTGTCAACAAATTTCTGGTCTCATCATACAAATATCCATCTGTCCGAAAAAAAAGCCTTACAATATTTTCATCAATACTTTTTGTCGCATCGATCATTGACAAATACTTTGCGACACCGCCAGTAACACCATAACAGATTGCTTTATCCTCATTTGAATAGCTCGGTACAAATTTAGCCGCATCCAGATAATCAAATGCCTCCAACTTAATCTGAGAATCTCTTCTTCCAAAAAGAGGACTCTTTTCACTAAGAACTTTCTTTTCCATAAAACTTAGTGCCGAACCGCATAAAATGATTTTTAGATTTTTATCCTTCCAAGTTGTATCAATATATTTCTGTATGATTGATAAAAGAGCCTCATCCTTTTCTGCCCAATATGGCAACTCATCAATCACAAGCACCAGCTTATCACTGCCAATGTTTTTATCAATAAAATCAAAGACTGCTTCCGTTGTATGGAAGCTTATATCTCCCATCCCCGGCATCATCAAATCTATTACCTGTTGGGAAAACAATTCTAAATTTCGATTTTTTCCAACTTTTGTCGCTGTATAAAATATAGTTTTTTTATCTTTGACAAATTCTGCAATAAGTGTAGACTTTCCTATACGTCTACGGCCATATATCACGGTCATTCCTATCCCGTCTTTGTCATAAAACTCTTGTAGATATGCTAACTCTCTTTCTCTACCAATAAACATATAAAGTGCCTCCATTTATTCAAATCATTTTTGTTAAAATCGATTTTTATTAAATATAATTTAGCATACTATTTTATATATGGCAATTATTTTTTCTTCATTATTTTTTGCATATACCTCTACAAGGCCAACATTCACAAGACTTATTTTTGTGTGTTTGCACATTTTTATACAGTCGATTACCATAAAAAAAACAACGCATAACCGATTTATTGATTTGCGTTGTCTATATTTAATAATTTTATATACAATTCTCTGTTACATTCTCTCAATAGCTTTAACCTTACAATTCTCATAGCAACTGCCACAATGCAGACAATTATTCTGTCTGATTACAAATGGCGTTCCTTTGTCTATACACTTCTGCGGACATTTAGCCATACATCTTCCACATTCGATACATCTGTCAGTTATGTAATATCCCTTTGCCTTAGCCACTGCATTTCCCATAGTATAAACCTCTCTGAATATCGGCTTCACACCAAGGTTAAAATACTCGACTTCTGCCTCATCAATACAGAAAATAATCCCTATATCTCTTGTATCACCCGGATACACATTAGCAAGATATGGCTGTTCTTCGGAGATTTTATCTCTCCACAATATCTGTTCTTCATCATTTACAGCATATGCCTTGCCTGAAAGCCTAATCATCTCTTAGGTCAGTCACTTAAGTCAATACTTGATTCTATGGTAAAATGGGGTAATGCATATAAGAATATGTAAATAATTCAGGATGATTTTCTAAATCATCCTCTTTTGTTATCGGTCTTATAACCTTACATGGAACACCTGCTGCTAATACTCCGTCAGGAATATCCCTTGTAACAACACTTCCTGCACCGATTACGCAGCCATTTCCGATTGTAACGCCTCCGCATACAGTTACGTTTCCTGCTAACCAGCAATTATCTCCTATGGTTATAGGTTTAGCGTATTCTTTATCAGCATATACACCATCATCACGTTTATATATATTTCTATCCTGAAACCTCAATGGATGTACTGGTGTAAGCAATGATACATTTGGTCCCATAAATACGTTACTTCCTATTTTCACCGGACAGCAATCAAGACAGGTAAAATTGAAATTCGCATAGCTGTTATCACCTATTTTCGTAAAACAACCATAGTCAAACTGGACCGGTCCCTGAAGATATACATTACTGCCTTTATCAGGTATGAGTTCATCTAGAATTTTATCTCTGTCTGAGTCCGTTTCGAAACAATCATTATACTTCTTACTGAGTATATGCGCTTTTTGTCTAAGTTCAAGAAGCTCCTTATCTGATGGGTCGTATATTAATCCCGAAATCATTTTCTCTTTTTCATTCATTTCTTCTGACCTCTCCTTTTGCAAATCTTGTTTAATACATTTATAAAATTATTTCTTAATGTCGATATTTTACAATATGCACATTATTATAACACATAGCTATAAATGTCCACATTATATAAATATATCATTACAAAAATTATAATCCTATAAATATACCATCACAAATATATACAATTCTATAGATTATTTTAATCCTTATTTAGCCTTCGTCAGAGTTTGATTCTTCAAATTCTTTTATTTCCTGTTCATAGGCGGGCTGCACATCAGGAAGTGGTAATGCCTGTCCCATCTCTGCATAGAATTTCAGACTATCGTGAAGCTGTGTCTGTACTGTCCAGATACTTACCGGATAAATTGCATTTTTAACTTCTTTTTCTCTATCTTCTGTCTTATTTTCTCCTATTACATTTTCTTCTGCAGCATTATTTTCTGTGACATTATCTACTATATCTTTATATTCTATGTTTTTTTCTTCTATATTTTTATTTGCTTCTGGAACCTCTTTTATAGGAAAATCAGGTTCAGTTATATGTTTAGAAATCAGACCATCTAAACCAGAATACCCAAGATATCCCACGATGCCACTGTCATTTAACCAGAAATACAGATATTCGCCCTCACTGTTCGGTCCCCAGATGAGTGCTTGCTGCTTCATCGTTGTAATCTTGCCCAGATAACAAGAACCAAGCGGTGTCTCTATCTTACGATATGCTTCATAGATGTCCTCAATCTTCTTCGGTTCTTCCATGGTAATCATAATAACTCCATTGTCACCAAGATTATAGTCACCGGGACTTCCTAATATCCAGATTGCAACTCCAATAATCAGTACCACTGTAGCAAAGCTAACCGGAATATCTTCCCAATGACCTGCTATACATATCTTAATACTTATCAATATGACAATTATGCTTACAATTCGATAACTCCACTTACGCCTTGTTAATGCTCTTTTTGTTGCTTTTTTTTCGTTATTCTCGTTTTCTGACATATGTCTCTCCTTTATCTTCGTTATATTTAATCAGGCTCTACCAACATCATTATGTCAGCAGAGCCTATATTAATGCATACTGAAAAGCTTATTTTACTTACAATCTTTCTTTTTTCTTCTTGTAAATATTCCTGTAATTCCAGCGATTGAAGCCATAAGAAGTGTAATCCAAAGTGTTAAATTCGTACTATCTCCTGTCTTAGCAGGTGTTGTACTTTGATGGTTACCCTTTGTATCTGACAAATCATTCTTCTTATTGCCTGGCAAACCAGCCTGATTTGTATTCGAATTCGCATTGTTATTCTTATTATCACCAGCATTAGTGCTGCTATTATTGTTATTATCGTTACCGTTATTATTGTTGTCATTGTCATCATTATTGTTATCGTTATTACCATTATTATGGTCATTATCAGATGTTTTCTTCACTACATTAAAATTAGTAAATGCCATTCCATCTTCCCATACGATTTCAAATGAATGACTTCCGACAGAAAGCGTCTTAAGATAATCAGCTTTCAATGTGATTATTGTAGAGCCCTCTGTGGCTATATAATTTGTTGAATCTATAAGCTCTCCATCCACTTTTACACCTGTGAACTTAGCCAATTCACCATTTCCACTGATTACGATACTACTCTCTGAGTTTTCAACCCACTTACTGTCAGTACCATTAATAATCTCGTATGCTATTGGATCAAGTTTCTCAATCTCTTCTACTTCAAGAGTTTCTCCACAAACTATACACTCTTTATGTCTGCTTCCACTTTCTTTAATTGTTGCAGGCTTATCTAATATCCAGTCACTTGATATATGTCCTGTTGCAGGGGCTGTTTCTACATTTTCCATAGTCTGCTCTGCAAAATGAGGATTAGTAAATACTGCTTTATATGTTGTAAGTTCAGGTCTTGTACAGTTCTTACTCTGTGTTACTGTAGCAGTTGTATCAACTGTCTCTGATTCTTTATTCTGGCATACCTGACATATTCTTTCGGCTGTACATTCAGTGTTGTCAACGTTAAATGTATATGTTGGTTCACTATAGCTATGTTCACCATTTACTGTTACATTAACTACTGTGCTGTTTCCTGCTTTATCAGACACCGTAATCTTATGTGTTCCTGCTGATAAAGTATACACACCGTCAATTGCTGTAAGTGTTGTTGTAGCTAAAGCCGTTGTATCTGTTACCTTATTGATGTTCTCATCGGATACTGTAAACTTGGCATTTATACAATAAGTGTTACCCTCTGTAATTCCATCAACTACAGGTGATATTGTGTCCACAATCATTCCATCTGTTGAAATATATGTAGCATTTCCTGCGAAATCCTCAATTCTTGCGAAGACAACATATCTATCATCTGCCGCAATGTTAAATGATGATGCGTATTCTTTGAATTTGCCTTCTGCATATTTTTGTGCAAGTTCATCTGTTGTATATGCTTTAGCATCTATGCCACTTACAAGTAAATATGAAATCTTAACAGCATTTTTTGAGGAATCATATCCTTCTGAATTATAGCTGTCATCATTTCCTGTGATTGTTACTTTCTGTGTTTCCTTAAAGAAATGACCAAAAGTAATTGTATTTAGCAATGAATTCCATCTGTTATTGCTGACTGTTATCTCTCCTGTCGGATTAGTGATATCTGTTATGAGACTTCCGTACTCTGCACCACACTTGTCACATATTGCTTTCTTGAAATAGCTGGCTGTTCCACCAACGCAATCTCCGTCTTCTCTATAGGTACAATCCGGATTCTTACACTTCTTACTATGCGTATCATCTCCATTTGATATCCATTCTGACATATTATGTCCTGTTGCAGAAGCTGTCATAACATCTGTCCTTACCTGCTCTTTAAAGTCATTATTATGTGCATTTTTAAATGTTGCTGTATATTTAGTAAGTTCAGGTCTTGTACAGTTCTTACTCTGTGTTACTGTAGCAGTTGTATCAACTGTCTCTGAATCAGTATACTCACATATTTCGCATTTTCTTGTAGCTGTACATTTCTTATTATCGCCTGACCAGATATATGTGTGTATATAAGTATGAGCTGTCTCATCTATTCTATATCCATCACTCTTATCGCAATGTGCTATCGTACACTCTTTCCAATGATTTATACCATCGCTCTTCCAAATCGCCCCATCGAATTTATGAACATGAACGACATTGATTATAATATCGCAGGTCTTTGTTCCGCCATTCTTAGTATATGAAACCGTTAATGTCTTATTGCCTGCTATGTTCATATCTATATCAGAAGCATTTGTAGTAAATTCTGTAACATTCTCACTATAACCATCTGCATAATTAGCTGTTACAATGATATCATCAACATTTAATATATCACCCTCTTTGTAACTCTGCTTTGTCTTTATAGCATTTATACCTGTAGGTGCAAGGGTTGTATCATGTGTAATCTCAAGCCTTCCGTTTACCACTAAAATATTGTAGCTGTGTGTCACATCTTTACGATTTCCAATCTTGACATTACTTACTGTAATTATTCCGTTGTCAGTAAGCGCTGATGTACTTGGTGTAAGTGTAATATCTGTAATACTATCTCCGCCTGCTAAACCACTCACTTTATATTTAGTCTGGTCAATGTTATGATTCCATACAACCGACTGATTGCCTGCTGTAATTGTGACATCTTTCCTGCTGATATTTACTGTCTTAGAACCTTTGATTGTATCATAGTTTGCTTTCTCAATCTTATAGTAAACTGTATACTCTCCTGCATCAGTATACTTTGGATTCTCTTCGCTGTAATTAATTCCATCTTCACCGTAAGTTATCTTAGTACCAGCTGGATTAGTAACACTCACATCTATGCTATGTGCCTGTCCGTCATATGTTCCACTATAATCAGAAGCTGTATAATCCTGAATTGTTCCATTTGATATTGTAAGTGTAATAGTTGCCTCACCTGCTGCATAATTTCCTTTAGCAGATGTGGTAAGTTTCACTTTAATTGTTCCTGTCTTAGTAACAGTAAGTGTACTTCCATCCAGATTACCCTTACCTGTAACAGAACCATCCTCTGTATGTGATATAATTGAATATGTAGGTGTTCCTGCATTCTCATCAATTGTAAAATACTGTGATACATCAATGTCTGAGCCGTTAAAACTAATACTTGAATCTGTTCCTGTGATTGTAACCGGTGTAGCTGCTTTATTCTTAATCTTTACTGTACCTGAAGTTTTGCAGCTACTGTCTACTTCATAATTGCTCAAATCGTCAAAATTTTTCCAGATAAAAGTATTCTCTGCTCCCGGTGTTTCATCATATGTTCCGTCAATATACCAGATAACACGCAAAGAATGCTCGAACCCAAGCGGTGCTCCTTCAGACAGAAAGCCCGCATATTCACCAAGCTCATCATTGAATACTTCATTATTACTGAATATAATACTATCAGCAGTATAGTACTCTGCAAATGTATTATCACTCGGAACTGTAGGTGGTATTACCTTAATAATCTTATCTTTAGTTGACACATAATCCTTTGTAATGGTAATAGTTCCATCAGCATTGACAGTTTTATTATCTGATAAGGTACTTTCATTTACAATAATCTCTGTAGCATCAGTTAATATATATCCTGCAGCCGGAGTAAATGTCATATGTGCCTTATACGTATATGGATAATAACTGGCTATATCTCCATAATCATCTATCCAATTAAGTGATGCATCGGCAATATTGGCTGTATTACAAGTTATCTGAGTGCTAAGTTTTTCTCCTCCCTTAGGAAGATTAATAGCCGCCTCAATTCTATCTATAATCTGATTCACATTAATGATAGAACCTTTCTGTATGCCATAGTCCTGTAATGTTATATCATTTTCAAGAATTGTATCCTCATATTTCAATTTATATTTATCTGTATCAATTCCTGTAACATTGTATATTATCTGATTTAATTCTGCTATAGTCATATCTTTGTTATATTCAATACCAAATATATGCTCTACATCAGCATCATGATAACATATGTTCACCTCATTAGCTGCCTCTGCCTGTACCGCACGTATCAAATTATCTTCAGTTGTCTCTATCCAGATAGCACAAGTGGATAAATCAATATCTGATGTTAAGTTAAGTGCTGTCTTAATATCTGAACTCTTTACCGTAACTGTATCTGAACCTGTAATCTGCTTACTGTAATACCAGTCATCGGTTCCATCATTACCCTGTATAACAAGTGCTACATTGCCTGACGCATTTCCCTTTACTGCTTTAACCTCACCGGATACTGCATTAAAGGTTACTGACCCAACGTCATCAGGATTGCCACCAAATCGTAATGTCATAGCTGTATCAGGAACTATTATACCTGATATCGCATCTTCTGATGTTGCTACTGTTGCAGCAGATGCAAAGATAACTTCTGACAGATTCAGATTAGCAGCCGGACGTACTTTATACTCCTGTGAAATATGTATACTTCCAACACAATATCCCGGACACGCAATAAGTTCATCATTTTTTGTAATAGTGTTAGGTGTTCGAAGCCAGAAATCTTCTCCATTATTCCAATAAGTAGTCATCGCAAGTTTTTTATCATTACTACTTCCTGCCCATATATATTGATTATCATTCTTATCCCCCGTCAATGCATATAATTTATCAGTTGTTTTATAAGTTGTACTCTGTCGTGGTACATTTGTTGTAACTGTAGTGTTATTCATCATATGCTGCTCTGCATAAGAAAAGTAATTATTATTATCACTACTTGCCATATCCTGCAACACCTTTCGAAGCTGGCTGCTTTCATAATAATTCAAATCCTGCCCATCCTCATTCCATAAATCCCATTCATTAAATACCTGTCCCGTCTTAAGCGGACTTGCCGCAAATATAACGGTATTATCTCCTGTTACACCATCATCTTTACCTAAGATATACCATTCCTGTGAGTTTCCGGCACTATTCTTACCGAATAAAAGCTTACCTATATTGGTAGCATTTCCATCACTATATGGTGTAAATGAATTCATTAACTGCTCTTTTGTAACATATGTAGTATTGATTTTCTCAATCTCTTTTTCAGCCTGTACTGCGTATATAACATTGTCTTCTGTAGTCTCTAACCAGATTTTACAAGATGATAAATCAATATCAGATGTCATATTAAGCGCTGAACTTATATCTGAAGCCTTTACTGTAACTGTATCTGAGCCTGTAATCTGCTTACTGTAATAGCAGTCATTTGCTCCATCATCTCCCTGTACCACGAGTGACACATTGCCATCGTTACTTTCTCTTGAAACCTTGATTTCTCCTGTAGCTGCATTATAGATTGCAGTACCTATATTCTTGCTGCTTCCGTCTAATCTTAATGTCATAGCTGCATCAGAAGCTATTCTATCTGCTACTTCTGTATCTGATGATGCACTTTTAGCGGCAGATGCAAATAAGACATCTGACAGGTTAAGATTAGAGACTGGACGTATTCCAAGATATCTCTCTTTATAATTAACATAAGTTCTACCAACACTATTATATGATGTATACGCATAATATTCCACATTTCCAGAGTCCTCGTCTGGTGAGCGTAACCAGAACCAATTTCCATCATTCCAATATGTATCTGCAAACAACTCCTTGCCATCATCACTTCCTACTCTTATATTTTTACCAGTAAAACCTTCCGAAGTTGATGATGGTACATATAACTTATCTGATGTAGTATAATTGCAGCCATTCATTGTGTCATTTGTTATAACTGTAGTTATATTCATTAAATTCTGCTCTGTTTCTGAAAAGTAAGTATTATTACCACTTTTTACCATATCCTGAAGTGTACTTCGAAGCTCACTTGCTCCGTAATGATTTACATATACCTGTATAGAACCAGCACCATCCCCATAACCGGTCCCGCCTTCATAACTATATGTCTGTATATAGTCCCCTGTATTATAATTAAACCTATGTTCTGTTCTAATAGTACTTGATGCAAATATAACGGTATTGTCTCCACTTACTCCATTATCCTTACCTAAAATATACCATTCCTGTGCATCTCCATCACTATTCTTACCGAATATAAGCTTACCTATATTTTCAGCAGTTCCATCACTGTTAGGTGTAAACGAATTCATTAACTGCTCTTTTGTCATATATGAGATATTGATTTTCTCTGCCGGCACCGCATATGCCATATTATTCTCAGTCGTTTGTAACCAGATTTTACAAACTGATAAGTCAATATCAGATGTCAGGTTAAGTTCTGTCATTATATCCGAAGCTTTTACTGTAACTGTATCTGAGCCTGTAATCTGCTTACTATAATACCAGTCATTTGTTCCATCATTTCCCTGTATTACAAGTGCCACATTTTCTGCACTTCCCTTAGATACCTTAATGTTTCCTGATGTATCATTATAGAATACTGAACCTATATTCTTACTGTTTCCATCTAATCTTAATGTCATAGCTGTATCTGAAGCTATTATGCCCGATACTGCTGTCTCTGATGTTGCACTTTTAGCAGCTGATGCAAATAAGACATCTGATAAGTTAAGATTAGAAGCCGGACGTATTCCAAAATACCCCGGATAGCTCGGATAACTACCACCAATCGAAATATGATTATATGTAGTATCCGCATACCACACACTAGATGAATAACATGGTTTGCGCAGCCAGAACCACACGTTGCTACTATAATAATCCCAATATGTGGCTGTATTTAATTTCTTGTCATCATTACTTCCTACTGTTATATTTTTTTCAGCACCAGTAGTACCTGCTGTTGATGGTGCATATAACTTATCTGATGTAGTATAATTGTTGTTATTTTTTGAATCATATGTTGTAACTGTAGTTACGTTCATTAAATTCTGTTCTGTTTCTGAAAAGTAGGTATTATTACCACTTTTTACCATATCCTGATGTACACTTCTAAGTTCACTTGCACCATAATGATTTACATCTACCGTAATAGAGCCAGCACTGTCTCCGTAACCTGTCCCTGCTTCATAATTGTATGTCTTTGTATAATCTGAAGTATCATAACTAAATATCTGTCCTGATTTAATAATGGGACTTGATGCAAATATAACGGTATTATCTCCACTTACTCCACTATCTTTGCCTAAGATATACCATTCCTGTGCATCTCCATCACTATTCTTACCGAATATAAGCTTACCTATATTCACTGCCGTTCCATTACTGTCGGGTGTAAATGAATTCATTAACTGCTCTTTTGCAGCATAGGCTGTTACACTAGGTAAACCGGCTTTTGTACTATTGTTATCATCTGCAAGTATACCGTCTAGATTACCCGGTAACACCATAAGCACTGCCATCAGCACTGCAAGTATTCTCTTCGTTACCCGCTTCCTTTCTTCTTTTTTCATAATCTTCCTCCTTGTTATAATGTCTTTTATGGCTTATTCTAAGCCATAACTAGTACATTTTAATTTATATATCTAAACTATACGGATATTTTCACATAGTTTAATATCATTTGTTTTAGCATCAATAGTTCAGGTGTATAATCCTTGTTCTCTTCTGACCCCCAGATGAACCCGCCTGCATAATATGCACAGGCTGCCATCATCGTATGAACGGTTGCACGCATAAATTCTTCTTTTGGAATATCAGTTCGGAATGTTTTATCTTCCTTCGCTTTCTCATACATCCAGTCCAATCTGGTATTTACAGAATATAAAGACCTATGAAATTCCTTTAATTTCTCTTTATCTACACCCTCATGGGTAACATAGTGATTAAAATTATCATTATAAAGTAATAATTCCTTATAATTCTGATACATCCATATATAGCTGTCCAATGTAAATATGAATCTGTCGATTGCCGGTATATTTTCAATTGATGAAAGTGGACGTACCTCATCTAATTTATCCAGATATGCTTTCCATTTTGCCGCACAGACTGCAATTACTAATTCTGTCTTATTAGCATAACATCTGAATAATGTCGCTCGTCCAATTCCAACCGCATCTGCGATTTCGCCCATACTGACCGGTTCTATTTTTCTTTCCACAAATATCTGAAACGCTGTATCAATTATCTTCTGATTGCGTGCGTTTTCTTTTTCCATTTGTTTTTCTGATTTGCTCATAGCATTCCTCTTTTTTGATACATACTGTCTCAACTATTTTATATTATATATATACTGATGTCAATATTTTGATAAATAAAGACAATTTCTATATTCAACAATAGTAAAAGCTGCCATTCTCTAAAGAATAGCAGCTTTTCTTACTATATCAGTCTTTTTTGTAAATAATTTCTTAATAATTCTCTTCGTGTACTTCAAAATAACTCTGTGGATGATTACATACCGGACATACCTCCGGAGCCTTTGTTCCTACCACAATATGTCCACAGTTACGGCATTCCCATACCTTAACTTCGCTCT